>Ga0310690_10000023_pt1 | contig 330479 bp, 288 predicted proteins | sample AusTroGonzalo_MG_2_FD_207661 | JGI IMG/M metagenome (GOLD analysis project Ga0310690, IMG submission 207661) | Bovine rumen microbial communities from tropical cattle in Woodstock, Queensland, Australia - Gonzalo_04 (v2) (version 2) | ecosystem: Host-associated > Mammals > Digestive system >...
TATCAGCAGGTGTTTGATCGATATATATTTTCAACGCTTTTGCGAAATCGTCTTTCAAATACGGAGTCGAAGCGTCGAATTGTTTTAGTCCAAATTGATGTTGCATAATTTGCTATTATCGCTAGTTAACGTCCAAAATTATTCCTTATCTTGCCGCAAAAACGGCTTATGACAAGAGATTTAGGACAAATGACTATTGCGACGGCATCGGAAGAGTTTTTGCGCCACTGCCGGTTCGAGAGAAAACTTGACGAGAAAACAATCAAGGCTTATCGTTTTGATATAAGACAATTTGCTGAGGAGTTGACTGCAAACGCCCAATTGTGCGATGTGACAAGAGATTATTTGAAAAAGTGGATCGAATCGTTATCGAAATATCGCTATAAAACAATTAAGAGAAAGATAGCATCTGTAAATGCCTTGATGAATTATCTCGAGGGAGAATTCGAAGAGTTCAACAATCTGTTGCGCAGTTTGCACATAAGGTTGAAACCACCAGTGAGATTGCCGGTGGTTATGACAAAAGATGAGATGCAGAGAATTGTTGGCAGACTTGACAAGGTGATAACCGCTACTGAAAGCGATAGGCAAAAATTTCTGAATGTTCGCAACAAAGCTGTCATTGAGCTTTTATTCGGCTCGGGAATGAGAATTGGGGAGTTGTGCGGATTGAGAAATAAAGATGTGGATTTACAGTTGGGACAGGTGCGAATAATCGGGAAAGGTAATAAAGAACGGATAGTTGACATATGCCTGCCAGCGATTTTGAATCCGCTACGACAGTGGATAAAACTCAGAAAGTCTTCAGAAGACCCCATGGATGCCTTTTTCACTAGTCACATTGGCCGAAAACTGGGTCCTCAAACCATTAGAGCATTAGTCCGTCAACTGACTCGCGAATGCAAGATAGAAAAGCATGTAACACCACACACTTTCCGCCATACATTCGCAACGCTTCTTCTCGAAGAAAACGTAGATATATCATATATCCAGCACATTTTAGGCCACAGTTCCATCTCAACCACGCAGATTTATCTCCATGTCAATCCGTTTCGGCAACGTGAGATATTGATGAACCATCATCCGAGAAGTAGGATGTAGGTTAAAATGAAATTAATTTGCATATTATTAAAAAAAATTATATCTTTGCAAAAAAATAAAAGCACTATATAAATCGTTATCTATAACGATTTTAGTTATTGTAGTAGTATATTGTATGAATAAAGAGTTGATTGAAAAAGTTTGGAAAAAACATGCTGCATTGACTGTGGCTGAAAAACCATTATACCAAACTGTACATGTTGCGAGACCTTCATATGTTATTGGTCACTATAAAAAGACTGATTTATTGGTCAAGGGTGCGGGCACTTTGTTTAATATTCCTGGCTCTTATAGCAAATGTAGTATTATGTCTTGGAAGGAAGACAAACATACGATAAAGAAAGACTGGGAAAGAGTTGGTGAACTGATTTGGGATAATACTGTTTTAATAAAATAAAAAATGAATAAAGATATTAATAAAAAAGACGATTTACAAGAGAAAAGTTTGGTTGGCGGTTCAAACAACTTGAATAAGACCATATCGTCAGGAGAAAACATAATTGATGCACAAATTGACCAGATTCTAGAAGAACTTCCTGAGAACAAAAGAAAGATAATAGAAACCGTAATAATGGAAAGTCGTTTTTCCGGCCCCATCCCTCCTCCAGAAATATTGGCGGGTTACAAGGAAATCCTTCCAGATGCCCCAGAGAGGATTCTAACGATGGCTGAAAAGGAGCAAAGCCACAGGCATTCTATTAATAATAAAAGCATTGATAGTTTTATAGAACAAACAGGAAGAGGTCAATGGTTGGGTTTCGGATTGGCAGTGATGTTTGGTGTGATATGTTTGGTTTTGGGCTTACATGGTATAGTTTGGTTGGCAGGGATATTAGGAACGACAACGGTTGTTGGATTGACAACTATTTTTGTTTTGAATAAACGACCGTCAAAGACAGATAAAGATACTGGCATCGAGGAGATAGAAAAAAATCATAACTCCAAAGAATAGATTTCTGTTTTCTCTATAACATAAAGTGATTAAGTCAATTATATGCCAAACAATCGTATTTACCTCTGCCTCGCTCACATGTCGGAGGCAGGCCTTGAACAAAAGTATATTAAAGAAGCATTCGATACCAACTGGGTGGTGCCGCTTGGTCCGAATGTCAACGCATTTGAAAAAGATTTGGAAGAATTTTGTGGTCAGAACAAGCGCGTCGTTGCTCTTTCGGCCGGAACAGCTGCCGTGCATCTCGCTTTAATAGCCTGCGGCGTGAAGCCTGGCGACGAAGTGTGCGTGCAGAGCTTCACATTCTGCGCTTCGAGTCACCCAATAACATATCTCGGCGCGACACCAATCTTCATTGATTCGGAGAAAGACATTTGGAACATGGATCCGGAGTTGCTCGAAGAGGCAATCAAAGACCGCATCGCCAAGACGGGTAAAAAGCCGAAAGCCATTGTCCCTGTTGCACTTTACGGTATGCCTTACAACGTCGACCGCATCATGGAGATTGCCAACCGTTACGAAATCCCTGTCATCGAAGATGCCGCCGAAGGCTTCGGAAGCCGCTGGAAAGGTCAAGTTTTGGGCACTTTTGGCAAATATGGCGTGCTGAGCTTTAACGGCAATAAGATGATTACCACTTCGGGCGGCGGAGCGTTGATTACGGCCAACGAAGAAGAATGGCGCGAAATCATGATGTACGCCACGCAATATCGCGAGAGCTATCCATATTATCAGCACGAGAAGATCGGCTTCAACTACCGAATGAGCAACATCTGCGCGGGTATCGGCCGCGGCCAGATGACTGTGGCTAACGACCATATCGCGCATCACAAGCACGTGCAAAAACTCTATGAAGAGCTTTTGAAAGATGTGAAAGGCGTTCACGTCCACGCCCAGCCAAACACTGGCGAATACGACAGCAACTACTGGCTCTGCACCATCACCCTCGACCCTGATTTGAAGATCAAAGGTCAGGAAAACGCCTACAAGACCATTGTGCAAGGTGCCGTTGGTGGTGCAGCAGGTGTTATCCATGTGGCAGACAGTGCAACAACGGATTGCCAGCCCAATGACAATGTGGAGGCATTGCGTGTGTTTATGGATGCAGCTGGCATCGAGGCGCGTCCAGTCTGGAAACCGATGCACAAACAGCCGGTTTATAAAAACTGCCCGGCGTATGTGAATGGCGTTTCGGAAGCTGTGTTTAAGGTGGGAATGTGCCTACCTGCTGGACCGTATGTGAAAGATGACGATGTGAGGTATATTGTGGAGAAGATAAAAGAGGCTATTGTTGGCTAGAATTGTATGATAATAGACTCAAATTTATTAGATGAATTAACGAGGCAAGCCAAAAGCTCGCCTCGTTTGCGAATGAATATGGACTTGCGAAACACTCCCGACGATCAGTCGCAACGCATGCTCAACGCCATCGAGCCTGGCAGCCCATTGCCAATCCACCGCCATCAAAAGTCGTCCGAAACGGTAGTATGTCTGCGTGGAAGGCTTGTATGGGAATATTATGACGAACCGAAACATATATGCACTGAGAGAATAGAACTTTCGCCCAACGGCCCGATAGTGGCTTTGAACGTTCCGAAAGGCCAATGGCACACAGTGAAAGCCCTCGAGTCAGGTTCTGTCATCATGGAAGTCAAAGACGGCCCCTACGAACCGCAAAGTCCAGCGGACATTCTATCAATTTAGTTTTGACAGTTCCGTTTTGAGACTCTGTTTAAAGCATTTTTGGCTGTCTCACTCCAGTGTGTGTTTTAAAACGAATCATCGCAAACAGTCATGTTTCACCCCAGAAGAACGAGGCTTATAGCTCAATAGGCTGAAACATAATAGAAAATTGATGGATACAGGGAAAATGGAGGATAAGAGGAATGGGGATTACTTTCATTAATGGTGAAAAGAGTTTTAAAAAGCGTTTGGCAGTAATTTGTTTTGATCGAAGAGAAAACCAAAGAATTAAATCCATTTAATTATTTCGAGTCATTATGTTTCATGCTGGTGTGACAGAACAAGATATAAACGATTTAAAGCTTAAATTGGAAAAAGCTTTAGGTGATGGATACGAGGTGGAGGCTCATAAAGAGGTTTCTTCTTTGATGGGTTATGTTAAAGAGGTTTTCGATCTTGTGGTTTTCTACCATGGCGACGCTATTTGTGGGGTTGACTATAGGTTCAAAGCTATTGGCTCTTTGTTTGTTGACAGATTTCAGAATGTGTATATCTCAAAACTGGAGAAAGTCGGGCTTAAATATGGAATAGTATATAATGGAGAAGACCTTAACCTTTACTTTTGGGCCAAGGGGAATTATAAGTTTGAGGAATTTAGTTTCGAGAACATGGTGATTGCCATTAAGGGTAATCGAAAATGCGGTGAGCGATTGGCCTCTATTGATATCATGGCTGAATTCTCTGGTTTAATACCTGATGAAGTCGATTTGAACATTGATCAAATAAATGGAATACAGGCATTGTTCACTGACGACAATCTGGAATACGATGATAATAACGCTTCAATATGGCTTAAAAGCAATGCTGAAGATGAATTCTTCCGTCTGTTATTGCTGAATGGTGAAAAGGATGACGATTATACACATGTTTGTAGATATACAACGTTAAATTCGTTATTTCTGACCATGAAGGATGGTAATCATGTGATGTGCAGCCTAACTTGTATGAACGATAAAGGAGAAACATCGTATGCTGATAAATATGTGGGCTATGGCGCTTTTGCCAATACAACAAACTCAATCAAGGAAAACAATGATTGCTTCATCCTTTCATGTTGCAATAAAGAGATGACAGACAATCTGACCATGTGGCGGTTATATGGAAATGATGGCAAGGGTGTGTGTCTTGAATATGATGTGGATTTGACCAAAATAGATAATAATGAGTTTTTTTATAGTCCAGTCTCCTATGGTGATGACATTAACAAGCACCCTGCGTTGGATTATATCAGAAGCATTAGGCGATGGAAGAATAATGGCTGGTGTTTTGAATTGAAACGATGGTATATCTGGAAACACTTTTTCAAATCGCATCTATTTAAGGAAGAGAAAGAGGTTCGCCTTCTGTTTGTTTGGACAGATAAAAGTTCCGACAAGGTAGAATGGATTATGGATTCAACAAACGGTATAGCGAGCAGGATTTGCAAGTTCCCAATATCGGAGGGCAGGTTGCCAATGACTCTTACCAATGCCATCATCGGCCCCAAATGTCCAGACCAGGCAAGTAATGTGGATCAGTTCAACTACATGAACCGACAACAGAAAACGATGAAAGAAACCTTATTGAATCCAGCGGTTAAACTATCGAAGATTGAAGATTATCGGTGAGTGTTATACGACAGTTTATTAGGATCAAAACACGGATTGTAAATTTTTCATTTTTAAAATAAAAGCTTTATATAGTTAAAATTTGTATTTTTGCAAGTTAAAATGCGGATTTCATGATAGGTTTAGGCAATGATAATCAGGATTGTTCAATTTATCCTAATGCAGAAGTTAGGGTAGAGAAAGCTCAGTATAGTATAAGCCATTTGCAAAAAATGGTTGAAGTGAGAAAAGAGATTCAAATTAATCCTGAGTTTCAAAGAAATCAGGTGTGGAATCAAAAACAGAAGTGCGAGTTGGTTGAATCCATATTAATGGGTATTCCAATTCCTATTATGTATTTGTTCGAGAATAAATATGGGCAAAAGCAAGTTGTTGATGGCCGTCAACGCATAAGTGCGTTGCTGGGATATATAAACAATGAGTTTCCTTTAAGAAAATTAACAATATTGAAAAACCTTGATGGCTGTAAATTTAAGGACTTGGAGCCCAAATTAAAAGGTGTTTATGAAGACTATCAGCTATCGTTTTATATTATACAACCGCCAACAAGCGAGCGCGTAAAATACGATATATTTGACCGTGTTAACAGAGGTGGCACAAAATTAAACAGTCAAGAGATGAGAAACGCTTTGTATTATGGCAAGGCAACAGAAATGCTCAAACGTCTTAGCATGTCAAACGAGTTTCTGGAAGCAACAGATGGTGGCGTAGATTCAAAGCGCATGCGTGATCAATATGTAATCTTAAGGACGTTAGCTTTTTACTTGTTATTTGAAGGAAGGTTTTCAAAATTGGAAGAACCAATAATATACAAAAGCGATATTGATGATTTTCTTGCGAAAGTTATGACTTTTATCAACATGGAAATGGAAGATGATGAAATCAACAAACTTGAACACGATTTCAAATTAGCCATGTCAACCATTTACCTTGTATTGGGTAAAGATGCGTTCAGGTTTAACTCAACCAAGAACAAAAAGAATCGTCGTCCAATTAACATGTTGTTCTTTGAAGCGTTGACATATGTATTTATGGATACTAATAGTTCGTATATTCCTCCGTTTGAATTGTTGGAAAGCTTTAAGGATAAATGTGACAATGCGATATGTTTCAAAAATAGTACAGATTCGTTGGTCACAGTTAGAGAGCGACATGCAATGGTTGAAGATTTTATAAATCGTTATTAAAAGATATGATAAATAGAGTTTGTATAGACAACTATAAATGTATTAGCCATGAAGACTTGGAAATCAAACCTTTGACTATTGTAACTGGTTTGAATTCCACTGGCAAAAGTACATTGCTTCAGTCAATTCTTTTAATTGAGCAAAGTGTCGGTAAATATGATGTAGGGCTTTCGGCCAATTACGATGTTATTAAATGCAGATATTCTGACCAAAATGAAATTAGTATTAGAACAGGTTGGGATAACAATAGAAATAAAGGCCTTATAGTCACCCGTAATGATATTAAAGTATCCATAATACCACCAGAGATAGGCGTGTCGTACGAGAACGGTCTTTATTATTTGTCGGCCAATCGTATAGGTGCTGAAGATTTTGTGCGATTAATGCAATCGCATACAATAGGCTCGAGAGGAGAAAATGTTTTTAGCACCTTTGAACAGGAAAAATCGAATCCTGTAGATGAACGGTTACGCAAATATAAAGAATCATTTACATTGCAACATCAGGTTGATTATTGGTTGTCTTATATTTTGGGTATTAGTTTCAGGTTAAGCACTGAAAAGATTAATGAAGAAAATCTTAATGTCAAATACGAAAGTGATGGGCTTCAAAACATATCTCCTAAAAATTTAGGAGCCGGAGTTAGTTATCTGGTAAAAGTTTTGATAATGTGTTTGCGTGCCAAGCAAGGTGATGTTTTGTTAATAGAAAATCCGGAGATTCATCTTCACCCATCTGCTCAGGCTAAGTTGGGTGAGTTTTTCGCATATATAGCAAACGCGGGAATTCAAGTGATGATTGAAACCCATTGTGAACATCTTATAAATCGCATACAATATGCAATTTATAAAAAAGAAATAGCATTTGATTCAGTGCTTCTGCTTTATAAGTCTGCTATTAATGACAGTTTTGAAAGAATACCGTTCAATTCTGATGGGAAATATGCTGTGGATTTTCCTGATGGTTTTTTTGATGCGACATTGGATGAATTGATGGAGATGGAATGAGTTATGTCAAAAGGACTGTATAGTTTTGTTTTGGAAGATGATCTTTTTGTGGAATACCATAAATTTATGAATCCACATGATTCTTCGGGTGATTATGATAAGGATATTATCAAGAAACTATTATCATATCATGTTTATCCTTTTCTATATAACAAAAAGCAGATTGATAGAATAAATATTAACATTTCTGATAGTTTGAGAAGGCAGTTGAATCATGCGTCTTGTAGAAATTATGATTTAACTAAGCTTGTGGACGAGACGATTTTTAAATGTGTTTTGTCAACAAACAAAGATGAATATCCGTATATAAATATTAATTCTGACAAGATTAAGACAACCGTAACTGGAACGTTTTTTTCAACAGAAAATAGGGATAAGGCTATATCACACATTGCGCGATTGTGTAATGATGCTAAAACAATAACAGTATATGATAAATACTTAAGCAAAGAAGAAGCCAAAGAATTATGCGGATTATTACCTAAGAGGAAGGGTCTGTCAATTAGAATTCATGATAAAGATATAATTGAAAAAACATCGAAGACCTATTGCTTTTCAGATGTTGAATCAGTTTTAAACACCAATTGTGAAGATTGGCATATTGAACCATACAATTTATTGGTCAATAGTCATCACGATCGTTACCTGATAATTGATGATAAATTGGCAATTATATTGACAAGTGGTTTTGCCAATTTATTCAATGATACCAGAGAAATAACGTATATCGTGAGTCCTGTTGCAAAGAATCCATTGATAAGGACATAAAGTATTTTATATAAATAAGCATATTAATATTATGCCAAACAACCGTATCCACCTCTGCCTCGCGCATATGTCGGAAGCGGGACTTGAACAAAAGTGTGTTCAAGAGGCTTTCGACACCAACTGGGTAATACCGCTCGGTTCCAATGTCGATACCTTTGAAAAAGATTAACGGATTATTGGGTATAGCAAGTATATTGAGGCGCCAAGCCAGTGTTTGTCGATTATGACAAAACATTCATTGTTGTAGTTTATGTATCTGTTACACTGTCAGTGTAACAGATATTTTTTTATAATCAATTTGGGAAAAATAGTATTTTTGTAAAAATTTTAGAAATTATTTGTCAGAATGAATATTATCGGAATCAAAATAGATGGCGGAGCAGATGTTGTCATCAAGAATCTCACCCGAGGATGGTATCCTATGGGAAACTATGACGAGCCTGATATTGATGCAGATTATAGTTTCCCAAAATGGGAGAAAGAGATTGGGCACATTTACCAGATATATCCTAAATTGCCGGAGATTTCAGTGTCTTGTATTGTCGGCAGAAACGGAGCTGGCAAGACCACAATGATAGATGTGATGTTGAGAATAATCAACAATTTGGCATATTATCTGTTGGACGGAAAAGCTGATGATAATGATGAGTACAGGACTGATAGGGGAAGGAAATTGTCGTATGCCAGAGGACTTTATGCCAAAATGTATTTTGAAACAGACGGAAATCTTGGTGTGATTGATTGTCAAGACGAAATGTTGATTTACCAATACCGTTCCGGTAATAGCCGTAAGATTATTTCATATGACAGATATTCTTTGCCGAAAATTAAAAACAAAAGCGAAATATTAAAATGTTTTTTCTACACCATCGAGTGTAACTATAGTCAATATGGGTTTCGCCCTAGCGATTATGAGCCATTGCCTTCAGATGATGACAGAAATCGTTCCAGTGAAGGTGTTAACGGCAAATGGATCGAAGGTTTGTTCCACAAAAACGATGGATATCTGTCGCCAGCAGTCCTTACTCCTTTCCGTGAAGACGGTTTGATTGATTATACCCAAGAAGAACGTCTTGCCAACAGACGATTGATAACCTTGTCAATACTGTATTATGCACAAAGAAAGCAATTTGTTCCTGGTTATAACCCTTCCCATCTGACGTATTCATTTGATGATAGCTTTATTGAAAACCAACAAAAAGCACTTATAAAGAGCACAAAAATTTTCAATGCCACACAGATGGAATTCCTTATGGCGCTTTTCCGTACATCATGGAAAAAGCTTTTATCAAAAGAACTGGAACGTGCTAATCAAGAAGAAGTTAGGAATGTTTTGTCATATCTTGGTTATAAAAGCTTGAAGATTTGTTTGAAATATAGAAGCTACCAACGCAGATTTGCTTTAAAGACATTCAGCAAAGAACTTGAGAAAGGCGGCGATGTCTTTGATAAATATACTCACACCAATAGCTTTGAAAAACGAATTAATTCAATAGTAATTGCTTTGTATAAAGACACATCGCATATCGCATTGAAAATACATCAGTGCATATCATTTATGCGAGATGGCTATTTTACCAAGAAGGCAACACATGTTACTGTGGATGATTATCTAAAAAAGTTGTCCAGATATACTTATGATAGTGTGTTCAAGGCGTTGCCACCTGCGTATTTTAAGGTAGATTTGACGATGACAACAAACAATACACATCGAGGTGAATTTCATTTTTCACAAATGAGCAGTGGTGAAAGGCAATTGATGAATTCAATGAGCTATGTTTTATATCATATCAAGAACATACAAAGCATCAAACCCGATGCCGACAGAGTGCCTTATCATCATATTAATCTTGTTTTTGATGAAGCAGAGCTTTATTTTCACCCGGAATACCAAAGATATCTGGTGCGCCGCATCATAGACATGCTTCATTGGTGCCATATCGACCGCAGGAGAATTCGTTCGATAAACATAATATTGGCAACACATTCACCATACGTTTTATCTGATGTCTTTGCAGAAAAGTCATTATATTTAAAAGAAGGAAGTTTTGTTAAAGTTAAAGAACAATCATTTGGTGCCAATTACTACAACATGCTCAAAGACAGTTTCTTTTTCGATGAATCACCAATGGGTGAAATCGCCACAGAAAGAATTCAGGAGTGGATAAACAATCGGGATTATGGGAAGGCATGTTATGTCGGCGACCCAATAATCAGGAAATATTTGGAAAGCCATAATAAGCAAAGCCATGTATAGAATTCCAAATAATACAGAAAAGGCGACTAAACATTATGAAAGGTATGCCGAAAAAGTTAGAGATTCTGTCAAAGTTTATTGGGAAGGACAGTCAGAGTCGTTTAAAAAGAATTACACGGGACGCTTTTTGAAAGACATTGCCAATACTGATGTGTCAAAAACAGGTTCAGGAGCTATTTTGAAAACTCTGTTGACGGGTGATTTCAACGAGCAAAAAGCTTTGATTAATAAAATAGATGTAGATTTAAAATTGGCAGAGGCCGATAATCCGGGAGAGAAAGATGTTTTTTATAAAGTTTGCCGACGATTATTTGTTGATGATTTTTATGGAAATAACAAATACTTTTTGAAAAATAATCATATTGAAGCGGTCGGAATAGATGTCTGCCCATATTGCGGTCACAGTTACATTTATGTTGTAAATCATCCTACAAAATCAAATGATGAGACCAAAGTAAAACCTCAAATAGACCATTTCCTTCCAAAATCAGTCTATCCATATCTTGCTTTGAATTATTATAATCTTATTCCCAGTTGCAGCACATGCAATGAAGCTCCATGTAAAAGGGAAAATGATCCAATAGGACAGGATCGGTCGCATGAATATTTAATGCAGCCCTATGAGTTCCGCACAGAAGATATAGTGTTTGAATATATTCCAACCACCTCATTCTACGAAGATTTTTCTGTAGGTGTTGATATGAAATGCGCAAACTCCGAACTTGACAAAGGTTATAAGGAATGGTTGGCGCTTGATAAATTATATGAAAAACACAACAGAATAGTGACAAGGATGTATGTGCAACTGGAAAGTATTGTCGCTGACAAGTATAACGGGTATCTTAAAGATAAATTCAAAGTTCCGAGTTCTTTTATGAAAGATGTTCCAAATATGATTTTTGGTTATGATTTGAAAGATGAAGAAGCTCCATATACAACTCTTCATAAATTCAGAAAAGATATTTTCAGACAGATAAAAAACGATATCAGTGATAATACTTAAAACTAATTAATATCAATGGTTCTAATATTCCATTATGCTTAATTATCATAAGTCTATGGAAATTATCGATAATCAATTAAGTCAAGTTCTTTTATATATCTTTGCTAATATAATTCTAATATAATGATTACAGACGAACAAGGAAAAACAATTGAAGAACGGCTGTACGTATTGCTGCATAGAGCTGATGACCAATTGGCATACCACAATTATCCCTATGCCGAGTCATTGCTTTTGAAAGCAAGAGCATTACTGCCAAAGACCAGCGATGAGGGATTTGTTATGCATCATAATGACATTGCATGTAGACTTGCTATAGCGAAAACGGATTTTGACCAAGCATTTAACTGGTGCAAATCTTCTTTGAATCTGACCAAAGAACCTCTAATAATCAGCAAAACATCGTTTATGGCGGCACAATGTCTTTTCTATATTAAAGGCCGTGAGACCGAAGTGATCAAGTATTGTGACGATGCCATTAAATATGCCAATATGGTTGACAAACAAGACGCATTCAAGACAGAGCCGATGCGATACAAGGCGATAGTGGCTTTTGAATCGGGAGATAATGATTTGGCAATGCATTATATTAACGAATGCATGCGTTTTGCCGATGATGCCAACCTGCCTGTCGAAAAAGCCGTTTCATGTTCGTTGCGGGCAAAGATTTTTGAAAGAAAAGGCAAATTGCAATTAGCTTTGGATGACTTGTTGCGTGCCGAGCGTTATGTAAAAGAAGACCGTGATTACAATCACTATTGCAGAATTGCCATCCAACGTGTTGCTCTGATGTTTAAAATGGGTCTTGATGAACAGGCCAAAGAAGTGATACTGGCGATAGCAAAAGATAAGGATATTAAAAGAATATGAATTTAAGCGCAAAAGAAATATCAAAGCTTCCCAACATATTGGATGTGATGGAGATACTTGCTGAAAGTGAAAATTCTGACCGAATCAAAAACGCCCAAGAGCTTCATCCATGGAAAATGTTGGAAGAAGGACATTATATGCCAATAGCTTCTGATAATGATAAAAACCTTGTAAAATTTTTGCCGACGGGACCATGTTTCGGCAAGTATTACAGAGGTCAGAACCAGTATTATTCATGCTGTAAGCCGACTTTGTTGAGAAAAAAAGCTTTAAACGACAGGATGCTGTCGCGTTTAAAGGCAAATGAATTTCAAATTCAAATACTTACACATCCAATTATTCAGGAACTTGTACAACATGGCGTTGATGTTAATTTGGAAGCATTGGCGCAGCATTACGGTTTTGATACAAAAATTCTCGATCTGACAAATGACAAATGGGTGGCGGCGTTTTTTGCAACAACGCAATATAAAGATGGTGACTATTATCCAGTTGGATCTGATTTCGGCGAAGGCTATGGGGTTTTGTATGTGGCAAAATCATTTTTAAAACCATTTAACAGTGCGAATTTTGAATTGTTGATGGCACGAACCGATTCAATAGGATTTCAATTTTTCCCAAGACCAACAAGCCAGTCGGCATACGGCTTTTTGATGAATGATGGTGAAAATTTTGATGATTCGGTATTGTTTGACAAGTTTTTCTTTCGTCACGACCAAAAAGCGTCAGAATGGGTCTTTGAAATATCTTATCGTCAGAAAAAATATTTTCCAAATGATACATTAACACAAATAGCAAACTGTATTTTGCAGGACAATGGTGTATCGTCGGATGCAGTATTAAGATGTCAAAAATATGATTATCCAAAATCATCCGTTGATGAATTAAAAGAAATTTGTGTTAGTCAAGGCTTTGAGATTTATGACCATTCAAAACATGGCTTTTCAGATGAAATGATTAAAAATGATGTCGAAGAATGGGAATCATACGGAAGGAATGTATTCGCCCATAAAACAATAACACCACGTTTGGTGTCATCATATCAAAAGTAATATTTTTGTATCTTTGCATCGGAATCAATAATTGTTTGAAGTTATGCTTAAAAGACTATCCTTAAATAATGTCATTGCCATTCTTTTTCTAATGCTTTGCGAGCCGCTGTTCAATTGGTGGCGCGAAACATGGATCGCATCGTTATGGTCAAATATACAGCCATCATGTTTTAATGATATTTTGGCGTTGCTTTTTGTTGCTTTTGGTAGCACTATTGCTGTTATGTTACCAAAGTATTTGTCGGATACAGGCATTAAATGGACAAGGATTTTTTCTGGATGGTTTTTGTTTGTATTGCTTGTTGAGAGTATAAGGTTTAACTCACAGTTTGTTCATTTTCATACGTTTCCGTGGTTTAGATATACAGATGTTTTTGTGCCAGTTATAACGGCCTTTTGGTTGGCATCGTGTGTATTAATGAAAAATAGCAAAAAAGAATCTGAAACCAAGATAGACGGTAATCAGAACTTGTTATACGACGACGTGGATGAGCAGGATTTTCTGGATAGGGGAAAGTTAGTGGAACATATTTGCAATGTTTTGCAGGCAGACAAAGGCAATTGTAAAGGTGCAACGGGTGTGGCAATCACAGGTGACTGGGGTTCCGGCAAAAGTTGGATGATGTATCAGACAAAACGCAAACTCGAGGAAAGCAACGAGATATGTATTGTTTTTAAGCCGTGGCTGTATGGCGAGTCGGATATGACCAGACAGTTTTATCTGACAATGGAACGACAATTGAAGCTTCATGGACTTAAGGTGGATGAACTGAAAAATGCCGTTGCTGAGATTGACAATGAGAAAATGGTCGGTTTGGGGAAAGCGTTTCTGTCGCTTTTTGGAATTGTCACAAAAAACGGTGGCAGAGATAGGTCTTTTGAGCTCATTAAAGAAAAACTTGATAGCACCAACAATAAGTTCTTTGTTTTTATCGACGATTGTGACCGTTTGGCAAAGAAAGAACTCATGCAGGTGCTCAGCTTGATTAGAAATACTGGCGATTTGCCTGGTGTGGTTTATTTCATGGCTTTTGACAATCGGATAGTGGAAAGTGTTGTCGGCGAGGAAATTGGCATCAATTATGTTGGCAAAATGTTCAACTTGACGATAGATTTGCCACCGATGAATGATAATGTTGTTGCAAGTTATTTGGATCAAGCGGTTCGTCATTTTATGGCAGATGATTTGGATGACGACAATCCGTTTATAAGGATTCCTGTAGCCAAGTTGCTCCCGACAATCAGAGAGGCTAAAAAGTATTTGAATCTGCTTCTGTCAGATTATAAACACCTGCATTCCCGTTTCGAAAATTGTTATTATTATGCCAGCGATTTTTGCCTTTTGGAACTTTTGAAGTATAAAAATTCCGATTTGTATTATGAACTTCAATCAAATCCTGATGCCTATCTGTTTTTGAAAAACAAAGGCTGGAATGGCGATGCATATAACCTCAAAGAAGAAAAATGTAACTGTTCGACCGAACTCTTAGTTTTATTGAAGGAATTATTCAAGACAAAAACAAACTATCGGAATTCAAGTGAGATAATAGGTGTTGCAAACAAGGAATATTTTTATTTTTATTTTGAAAAAGAAATTAATGGAAAATATGTAAATGGCAAAGAATTTGACAAAGCAGTAGCAGAAAGAACGCTACCGCAAAAAGTCGGCGAATGGGTTGATATGGGTTATAAAGGGGTGCTTGATATGTTTTGTGCAATTCATGACAAAATATCCAGATATGATGTGTTTCTTGCTATGGCAAATTATATATGGCACGAGTGTGAAAGAGGACGAGCCAATGCCAATTACAGTAACATGACTTATGGTTATGATAAAAAGGAGGGCAATCATAGCTTTAAAAGCATCATGGAAGTTATTGGCCGTACGTCGCAGATAGAAATGATTGCAGCGCAGCATTTTAGCATAGAAGATGGCAATAGTGAGGGTGATGATATTGTGTTGCAGTTGATTCAAGAATCTGAATATACAAAGGAATTGATGGGAATTTGGCTTAACGAGCTTAAACAAATTGAGGAAGATGATTTCCAATTATGGGAAGTGAGTTATTATATAAAAAAACTATGGGACAAAGTGGTTGAAAAAGTTAATGATGGCACAATTGGTACGGCCGATGTTATGGATATGCTTGGAGCCTGTACGCTTGATGACACTTTTCAACGAATGGTGTTGCCGTTGGTTACCGATAATCCACAGCGATGGCTCGGAGCTACAATCATTAAAATAACAGATAACGATAAAGAGTATTATTTGTTGAAAAGTCGTTGGATTCATAGTGTTTTTGGCAGTTTGGACAAGATGTATGCCGAAATGGATGCGATAGTTAAGATGTCAAATGATATCAATAAGAAGTATGTTAATGAATACTCTTCATTGATTAATAGATTGTCATATATGTCCAAATATGAGCTAGACCCATCATCATTTGAAAAGGACAGATATCCTGCATTGGCAGACAGTGAAATATTGGGAAGTGGAGCTGCTATGCCTGTTGGCTATGCAATAAAACAGCTTAAGAATCAACCATTTTGGCGAGGTAATAATTTACGTATCCATCGTGAAAAGTCAGAGTATTTTTTTGAAACAGAAATTTAAACCGTTGCTTTATAAAAATTGTATCTTCGTAAATGCTTAATGTCATAACTACCATAATTCTTATTCGATTCTCCCCATATTCTTCCTCGCTTGTTCTTCGTTTTAAAAACGAATAACAATCGAACAACAAACGAATAAAAATAAATTATAAATAAAGTTTAATATATCAAAAACACATGTAAATTATGAAGAAAAGACTAACAATAGGACTGTCAGTGATTGGCCGATTTCCGCAGTCGGGAGTTACATTTTATGAGAAACAGGGGAAAAGAGTCGCGAGGTCGGCGCACAACAAGAAGAGGCCGAACCGCTGCACACTGAAACAGTTTGAACAACGCCAGCGAATGAGGCATTCAATCGCTTTGTGGCATGCGATTTCGTGGTGCAACCCGATGTTTACCGAGCATCAGTCGGCCTACAGCGGCTTTGTGGCACTTGCCAACAGGTTGCCGGCGGTGTTTGTAAGCAAACTTGATGCTCAAAACAATGTATCGTTTCTGATGCCAGATATCCCTGTGAGCGAGGGCACGTTGCTCCCAGTGAAGCAGTATCTTGGCGAGGTTGATGGCGTTGCAGCCTTGATTACCAATCTGAAAAAAAGCGACATCCGTCAAGGCATGGAAATGCATCTCTACAGCGCCGAGCAAAAAATTGAGCGCGATTGCCCGAAAGTTTATTTTGAAATCAGAATAGTTGAGAAAGATGAACTAACCGAGACGGACAATGGCCTGGCGTTGGTGGGAGATGACTTTGCAAATACCAATAAAGGCTGGGCTTTGGTACTCGTCAAAGGCAAGCGTTGCTCATCACAGGGCATCGTCACCCGCTGCACTTTATACCAGCAATACACCACCCAAGAGGCAATGATTTCCGCCGCCAAGTCGCATAGCAACAGGAAGATGAGGATTGACTTGAAGTCAAATGCGTTTTATATTTGTGTAATATAAAATAAATTTAGTATTTTTGCATTTTACACTTGACAAATGAATATTAACCACCGCATCCACCTCTGCCTCGCCCACATGTCGCCAACTGGTGCCGAGCAACGCTACATCCAGGAAGCGTTCAATACCAACTGGATTGCACCTCTCGGTCCCAATGTCGATGCTTTTGAAAAGGAGTTGGAGCGTTTTCTGAACACCTCCGTCATTTCGACCGGAGCCGACAGGCGTAGCGGAGAAATCTCCGACAATAAAGTCTATGTCGCCGCCGTCTCCTCTTGCACTGCCGCCATCCACCTGGCTTTGCTGCTTTTAGGCGTAGGCAAAGACGACGAAGTCATCTGCCAGTCATTCTCATTCTGCGCAAGCTCAAACCCTGTGACATATTGCGGCGCAACACAAATCTTCGTTGATTCAGAGGAAGATACATGGAACATGTCGCCCAAACTTCTCGAAGAAGCCATCAAAGACCGCATCGCCAAAACGGGTCGCAAACCGAAAGCAATAATTGTGGTCGATCTCTACGGCATGCCAGCCAAATGGGACGAGATAACCGCCATCAGCAAAAAATACGACATCCCGGTCATCGAAGACGCTGCCAATGCCCTCGGTTCATATTACAAAGGCAAGCCTTGCGGCACTTTTGGCGATATCGCGACGCTTTCGTTTAATGGCAACAAGATGATCACAACTTCAGGCGGAGGAGCTCTCATTTGTAAAGATGAGGCGACTAAGAAGCGTGCCATTTTCCTTGCAACACAGGCCAAAGAGCCATTTTTACATTACGAGCACGAAACTATCGGCTATAACTACCGAATGTCGAACATCTCCGCAGGCATCGGCCGCGGTCAGATGACGGTTTTGGAAGACCACATCAACCATCACAAACACGTTCACAATCTTTATCGGGAACTGTTTTTGAACACGAATCGCACGAATAACTCGAATATTTTTGTTCAAGATAATCCTAACGCTGATTTTGACTCCAACTTTTGGCTCACCACAATCCTTTTCAAACAAGAAATCGACACCGAAGCTTTCTGCCTGAAACTTGACAAAGCCGGCATAGAAGCCCGTCCACTCTGGAAACCAATGCATCTCCAGCCAGTTTATAAACACGCCCCGGCTTTTACCAATGGCGTTTCAGAGCATCTCTTCCGACACGGCATCTGCTTGCCAAGCGGTCCGTGGGTGACGGACGACGACGTGAAATATATCGTGCAGAAGATAAAGGAGGCGATTGTTTTTTAGTGGTTATTGGTTATAGTTTATAGGTTATTGAGATTTACATAGATAAAAGGTTAGGTTTCAGAAGGAATCTGGCCTTTTTTGTTTTCTATAATTCAAAATTTATATATTTTTTTAAAATAGCTGCAATTTAAACTTTTATTCGTATATTTGCAGCGTTAAAGTTTATATTTAAACTATTATGGAAAATATTTACATGTTAGCGGATGCTGCAATCTGTCAAAAAATAGGAGGCAAGCTGAAACAGGCAAGATTGAAGCAAAACATCACCCAACAAAGTCTCGCGGAAGCTGCCGACGTTTCGCTGTCATCTATTAAAAAGATTGAGAATGGCGAAATCGGCTCGTTCGATTCGCTGCTGAGGGTGTTGCGGATTTTAGGGAAGCTTGACGTGCTGCAGCCACTGGTAGAGGAGGAGCAGTTAAGTCCTAATGAATACTATAATTTGGTTCATTCTGCAAAAGCGAAAACAAGGCAAAGAGCAGTTGGTAAGATTGATAAAGTTGAAAAGGAGGATTCGGAATGGTAGATGTTGCAAAGGCTAACATGTTCGGAATGCCAGTCGGTACTTTCCGATGGGATGATCGATACGAGGTGGTCAGATTTGAATATGACAACAGCTTCGTGGGCCGTGGTTTGGAGCCGTCACCTCTGATGATGCCCGTGCGCGAGGGACGTGTTTATTCATTTGGCAATTTGGATAAAGAAACTTTCAAAGGATTACCTGGTATGTTGGCGGATTCATTACCTGATACATACGGTCGCGCATTGTTCGACAAATGGCTGGCTTTGACAGGCCAAACGAGCAGCAATCATATTGAAACACTGTGCTTTTTGGGCAAGCGCTGCATGGGAGCTTTGGAATTTGAGCCGGCAATGGACATTGCTTACGACAAAAATGCCAAATTCGAAATCGATTCATTGGTGAATGTGGCGAGTGAAGCCTTGTCGCAAAAATCATCATTTGGAGTTAATCTCAACGATGACAAAAAAGCGGCAATAGCCGAAATTTTAAGACTTGGGACTTCCGCTGGAGGACAACGTGCAAAGGCTATTATTGCATATAATAAAGCAACAGGCGAGGTGCGTTCAGGACAAGTGGAAGCGCCTGAAGGATTTGACTATTATCTTATCAAGTTGGATGGTGTTTCGGCAACGGCTGGTTTTAAAGAAACAGGCAATCACGGTCGTTTGGAGCATTCTTTTTATAAGTTGGCAAAGGCTTGCGGCATCGAGATGACGGAATGCTCGCTGATTGAGGAAAATGGTCGAGCACATTTTCTCACCAAGCGTTTCGATCGCGAAAACGGCAAAAAAATTCACATGCAGACGCTTTGCGGCATAGCCCATTTCGACTATCGTTTGCATCGTGCTTATTCATACGAGCAGGCGTTTAATGTGATGAGAGCGTTGAGGCTATCATATTCCGAAGCTCAGGAAATGTTTCGTCGAATGGTGTTCAACGTTGTCGTTCGCAATCAGGATGACCACACTAAAAACATCTCGTTCCTCATGGATGATAGTGGAAAATGGAAACTTTCGCCGGCCTACGATATGGGATACGCCTACAACCCCAACGGACGATGGACAGCCACGCATCAGATGTCGATAAACGGGAAGTTTGATGAGATTACTCGCGATGACTTGCTTACTTTTGCCCATCAAAATAACATTAAGGAAGCTGCTAATATTATCGACGAAATATGTGAAACCACGTCACATTGGCCTGAAATAGCTAAAGATTGCGGTGTAAAGCAGGAAATAATCGATGCTATCTTTTCAAATATGCTGATAAAATTGCATTGATAATAGATGCTTCGTCAGAAAAATCTCCAGGTTTACACATAAGGTTCTTAAAATAAAATACAAAATTATGAATAATTCGTATATTTGCTCTCAAAAATAAATATTATGATACAAGAATACAAAATTTTCGACGGCGGAATATGGGTGCCACGTCACGAGTTGAAGCGATGCTACGATGAAACGATCAATAATTTAAAAACAAACGGAAAATATTCTCATATCAATAGCCGAACATTAGGTCAATTATATGTATTTGATGAATTAATTGCTAAATGCGACAAAATTTTGTAATTTTGCAAATTATACTTAAACAATGGCTATGGCAAAAAAAGCATTAATCACTGGAATCACTGGCCAGGACGGCTCGTTTTTGGCTGAGTTTTTGATAGAAAAAGGCTACGAGGTGCACGGAATTCTGCGTCGCAGCTCATCGTTCAACACAGGCCGCATCGAACACCTTTACCTCGACGAATGGGTGCGCGATATGCATCAGAAACGCCTGATAAACTTGCATTGGGGCGATATGACCGACAGCTCGAGCCTCATCCGTATCATCAGCGAAATCAAGCCGGATGAGATTTATAACCTCGCAGCTCAGAGCCATGTGAAGGTGAGCTTCGACGTGCCGGAATTCACCGCTGATGTGGATGCCATGGGCACGCTGCGACTGCTGGAAGCTGTAAGAATTGCTGGTCTTACCGACAAATGCCGTATCTATCAGGCCTCCACATCTGAGCTTTTCGGAATGGTGCAGGAGGTGCCGCAGAAGGAGACCACTCCGTTCTATCCGCGCTCGCCATACGGAGTCGCCAAGCAATACGGCTTCTGGATTATGAAGAATTACCGCGAGAGCTACGGAATGTACTGCTGCAACGGAATTTTGTTCAACCATGAATCAGAGCGCCGCGGCGAGAACTTCGTGACACGTAAAATCACTTTAGCCGTCGCTAGAATCGCTCAAGGATTTCAGGATAAATTATATTTAGGAAATCTGAATTCTTTAAGAGATTGGGGCTATGCCAAAGACTATGTCGAGTGTATGTGGCTTATCCTCCAGCAGCCAAAACCTGAAGATTTCGTCATAGCTACCGGCCAATATCACACCGTCCGCGATTTCTGCACTTTGGCATTCAAGGAAGCCGGAATCGAACTTCGCTGGGAAGGTGAGGGGGTTAATGAAAAAGGTATCGACGTGAAAACTGGCAAGATTTTGGTCGAGGTTGACCCGAAATATTTCCGTCCTGCTGAAGTTGACCAATTACTCGGCGACCCAACGAAAGCCAAGACACAGTTGGGCTGGAATCCGAACAAGACATCCTTCGAGGAACTCGTTCGCATCATGGTGAAACACGACATGAAGAAGGTTCGTAAGATGCACCTTCGCGAACAAATGGATGATTAATATGGAGAAAGATTCAAAAATATACGTTGCCGGACACCGTGGAATGGTGGGAAGTGCTATCGTGCGCGAGCTTCAGCGTCAAGGATACAATAATTTGGTGTTGCGCACTCACAAAGAGCTCGATTTGACGCGCCAAGATCAAGTTGAAAAGTTCTTTGCGGAAGAAAAACCCGAATACGTGTTCCTTGCTGCTGCAAAAGTTGGTGGAATAGTTGCAAATCAAAGTGCTTTAGCCGATTTCATGTACGACAACATGATTCTCGAGATGAACGTCATCCACGCCGCCTGGAAAAACGGCTGCAAGAAGCTGGAATTTCTTGGAAGTAGCTGTATCTATCCTCGCATGGCACCTCAGCCGATGCCGGAAAGTTGCTTGCTTACTTCGGAGCTTGAAAAGACCAACGAGGCCTACGCTTTAGCGAAAATTTCAGGCTTGAAATATTGCGAATATCTCAACCGTCAATACAGCACAGATTACATCTCTGTGATGCCTACAAACCTTTACGGTCCAAATGACAACTATCATCCTGAGCATTCGCACGTTTTGCCAGCTCTGATTCGTCGTTTCCACGAGGCGAAAGTCAACGGCTTGAAAGAAGTTACCTGCTGGGGTGACGGCTCACCTTTAAGAGAATTCCTCTATGTAGATGACCTCGCCAATCTTTGTGTCTTCTTAATGAACAATTATTCTGGTAACGAAACCGTCAACGCTGGCACTGGTAAAGAATTGACAATCAAAGCTTTAACAGAATTGGTTGCCAAAGTCGTCGGCTACAAAGGCGCCATCAAGTGGGATACAACGAAGCCGAATGGCACCCCTCGCAAGCTTCTCGATGTCTCGAAAGCCACCAAACTCGGCTGGAAATATAAGACAGAGTTAGAAGACGGCATAAAGTTGGCATACGAAGACTTCTTGAACAACCCAATGAGAGCCGAGCGATGAAAACTGTCGAGAAACGTTATCTTTTGGTGTTTATCCTCGTCACCACCTGCTTCGCGCTTTGGGGTTTTGCCAACGACATCACCAACCCGATGGTGAAGGCGTTCTCGAAGATTTTCAGGATGAGTGTCACCGACGGCACACTGGTGCAGGTGGCATTTTACGGCGGCTACTTCTGCATGGCTCTTCCTGCAGCCTTGTTTATCAAGCGGTTCAGCTACAAAAGCGGCATCCTTATGGGCCTCGGCCTCTACGCCATCGGCGCTCTGATGTTCATCCCGGCAAGGGCAATCGGCAGTTATTACCCGTTTTTGATAGCCTATTTCATCCTCACCTGCGGACTGTCATTTTTGGAAACTACAGCCAACCCGTTCATCCTCTCCATGGGTGAAAAAGAGACGGCGACAAGGCGTTTGAACCTTGCCCAGGCGTTTAATCCTATCGGCTCGCTGCTCGGAATGTGGGTCGCTATGAACTGGATCCAAGCCAAGATGAATCCTCTTTCAACAGCTGAACGTGCTACCCTCAACGACGCTGAGTTTGAAGCTTTGAAATCTTCCGATTTGTTAGTAGTTGTTGGGCCTTACGCCGCTATCGGAATAGTGCTCGTCGTAATTTTTATCTTGATTTTGATAACAAAAATTCCTGCCAAAAAGATTGAAAACGACGGGGTTTCACGTGCTTTCGGACCTACAGTCAGGCGTTTGTTTGCCAACAAATCTTATCGTGAAGGCGTGATAGCCCAGTTTTTCTACGTTGGGGCGCAAATCACCTGCTGGACATTCATCATTCAATATGGAACCAAGGTTTTTATGGTTGAAGGCATAGCCGAACAAACGGCGGAAATCATGTCGCAGCGACTCAATATCATCGCTATGGTGCTCTTTTGCGGCTCACGTTTCATCTGCACTTGGCTGCTCAAATGGTTCAAACCCGCTAACATGCTCGCTATCTTTGCTTCAATAGCTATCTTATTGACAATCATAGTGATAACCGTCGGCGGACGTGCAGGAATTTACAGTCTCGTCGCCGTTTCAGCCTGCATGAGCTTGATGTTCCCAACTATCTATGGTCTTGCACTTAAAGATGTTGGACAGGATGCTGAAATAGGTTCCGCAGGCCTCATCATGGCAATCCTCGGTGGCAGCTTGCTGCCGCCACTTCAAGCCATGATTATCGATGCCGGACACACGCCGTTATCGTTCATCGTCCCAGCAATTTGTTTTGTAATAATATTACTTTATAGTACCCGACAATCTGCGTAAGTGTTATCTGCGAAATCTGCGAGAGATTTATTATTTTTGCAAAAAATAGTTTAAAATGAAAAAAGTCTTCGTCAGCGGCTGTTACGACCTCCTTCACAGCGGTCATGTCGAGTTCTTCCGTCAAGCCTCGCAATACGGTGATTTGTACGTTGGCATCGGTTCCGACGACACCATCTTGCATTACAAAGGCCATCGCACGCTTTACGACGAGAACGAGCGACTTTTCATGGTGAAGGCTATTCGTTATGTGAAGGACGCTTTCATCAACGCAGGCAGCGGAATCATGGATTTCATCCCGACCGTAGATGCGCTAAAACCTGATATTTTGGTAGTGAACGAGGATGGCGACCGTGAGGAAAAACGGCAGTTTTGCAAAGAGCGCGGCATCGAATATATCGTGTTGAAACGTGTGCCTAGCGAAGGTTTGGATGCTCATTCCAGCACCTCTTTGAAAGAGCAGATCTGTCAAATTCCGACCCGCCTCGACCTTGCGGGGACATGGATCGACCAGCCTTACGTTAGCGAGTACGCCCCTGGATGGGCAATCACCATCTCCCTTGAGCCTACTTTTGAGATTCGCGAGCGCTGTGGACTTTCCACCTCAACGCGCAATATGATTAAGAAGATTTGGCCTGTCAAACTTCCCAATATGGACCCGGAATTCCTTGCCAAACTGATGTTTTGCTTTGAAAATGACCCCGAGCGTGGCGACGGCATCATCAGTGGAGCTCAGGACTCTATCGGCATCTGCATGCCCGGACTGGTGCGCCATTATTACGACAAGCGTTACTGGCCTCTGAAATTTGAAAGTTGTAATGATGAAGAAATATTGCAATGGCTTGAAAATCATCTGGTTATGATTTCAATGGAGCCTCGTAAACCGGGATGTTCGGTGGTCGAAGGTAAGGATATCAACGAAACAAAAGTCAAGGTATTGGCAAAAGCAGCCGACAACTGCTGGAACGCCATCATGCACAAGGACTTAAATGCTTTCGCAAAAGCTTACCAAGCCTCGTTCAACGCCCAGGTGGCGATGTTTCCTGCCATGATTCAAGGCTGTGTGCAATCTTACATCGATGCCTATAAAGACAAGGTTCTTGCCTATAAAATGCCAGGTGCCGGCGGTGGTGGTTACCTCGCTTGCGTGGTTGAGGACGCAAATCTATTTGCAGAGGAACATCAAGAAGCCATCAAATTAACAATAAGAAGAAAATGAAACGCTATTGCCAAACTCTAACTCTCGTCGACAACGAAGAAATGATTGCTAAATACGTGGAAGCTCATTCTCACGTCTGGCCTGAAATCATTGAAGGTCAACGTCAAGTGGGAATTCTCGATATGCAAATCTATCGCCGTGGCCGCTCGCTTTTCATGATAATGGATGTAAAAGATGACTTCGATTTCGAACGCGATATGGCACGCCTTGCAACCTTGCCTCGTCAATCCGAATGGGAAGCCTACGTCTCCCAATTTCAAGGCTGTAAAGCTGATGCTAGAAGCAATGAAAAATGGCAACTAATGCAACGCATTTTTTAATTATCTTTGCAAAAACTATCATTATGTCCAGAAAGAAAACAAACAGCCTCAGCACCTTCGTAAACACTATTCTTCGTATTTACGGCGAGCACCCTTTTAAGCCGATGAACTACAAGCAGATAGCTAAAGTCATGGGCGTTCGCGACGCTGCAGGCAAAGACGTGATATTTCAGGTGCTTGAGACCCTTAACCGCGACGGGCAACTCATTGAGCATCATCCATATAGCTATACTCTAAACCCTGATTTGGTGAACGAATACGGACCGAAGCCGCATTATGTGGTCGGAACGGTCGATATGAAGAGCACAGGCAAGGCTTATGTGGTGCCTGAAGACGGCGGCGAGGACATCCAAATTGCCTCCAACAACACCGGAAAGGCTCTGCACGGCGACAAGGTCAAGGTGGCGATGTTCCCGAAACGTAAGTCAAAGAAGACCGAAGGCGAGATTGTGAAGGTCATACAACGCGCTCATACTGAATTCGTTGGCATTTTCAGCGTCTCGCACGGCTACGCTTTTGTGGTGCCCGACAAAGACACCATGCCTGTCAACTTCTTCATCCCTCGTGGCAGCTACAAAGGTGCTCGCGACGGACAGAAAGTCATCGTCAAGCTTGACGACTGGCCAGAAAACTCCCGTAACCCGTTTGGTGAGATTGTCCGCGTGCTAGGCACCCCAGGCGAGAACAACGTCGAGATGCAGTCAATCCTCGCGCAATACGAGTATCCGCTGGAGTTCCCGAAAGAAGTCGAAAAGGAGGCAAGCAAGATTTCCGACAAGATTTCTTCTTCAGAAATCAAGAAACGCCGCGATTTTAGAGATGTCCTAACCATCACTATCGACCCTCGCGACGCAAAAGATTTCGACGACGCTATCTCTTACCGTAAGCTCCCAAACGGCAACCATGAAGTCGGAGTTCATATCGCCGACGTTTCTTACTACGTGAAACCAGGCTCCGCCATCGACCAGGAGGCTCAGCAGCGTGGCACTTCAGTTTACCTTGTCGACCGTACCATCCCGATGCTTCCAGAGAAGCTTTGCAATATGGTGTGCTCACTTCGTCCCGACGAGGAAAAGCTGACGTTTTCGGCTGTTTTCGAGATGAACGACAAGGCAGAGATTCTTAAAAAATGGATTGGAAAGACTGTCATCAAATCAAACCGTCGTTTCGCTTATGAAGAGGTGCAAGCCATGATTGAGGGTGGGGAAGGAGATTACAAAGAAGAAATATTGATACTCAACGATTTAGCAACAAAGCTTCGCGAAAAGCGCATGGCTCAGGGTTCAATCAACTTCCATTCCGAGGAGGTGAAATTCATCCTCGACGAGAAAATGCATCCAATCGACACTTACGTGAAGGTTCAGAACGAGGCGAATATGCTCATCGAGGACTTCATGCTGCTCGCAAACCGCACTGTGGCGGAGGCAATCGGCAAGAAAGACTCGAAATACCACGGATACACCTTTGTTTACCGTGTTCACGACGAGCCTAACCCCGAAAAGTTGTTCGGTTTCATTTCGTTAGTGTCGAAATTGGGCTATTCGATGAACATCAGCACTCGCGAAAACTTGGTGAAGTCGTACAACGCCTTGTTCGATGCCGTTGAGGGCAAGGGCGAGCGCAATCTCGTTGAGACAGTGGCACTTCGTACAATGGCAAAAGCACTTTACAGCACCGTCAACATCGGTCACTATGGTCTGGCGTTCCCGTTCTACACTCACTTTACCTCGCCAATCCGCCGTTATCCCGATTTGATGGTTCACCGTCTCATTGAGCGCTATATGATTGAAAATCAGCCGAGTGTGAGCCAAGAAGAGTATGAGGTTTTGTGTCAGCACGCCTCTGAGATGGAGCGCAAGGCTGCTGAGATGGAGCGCGAGTCGGTGCGTTACAAACAGGCTGAGTATCTGCAGGATAAGATCGGCAAGGTGTTCGACGGTTTGATCTCCGGCATCAGCAAATGGGGCATCTACGTCGAGCTCAAGGACAGCAAATGCGAGGGAATGGTGCGCTACAGCACCCTCGACGACATGTACTACATCGACGAGGAAAACTTCCGCGTTGTCGGACAGGAAACGCGCCAAGTTTACCGCCTCGGTGACGCCGTGAAAGTGCGAATTGAGGCTGTCGATTTGATTAAGAAACAAATGGATTTCACTCTCGTTCAGGGATCATCAAAGAATCGGCGCCGAGGCGTTCCATCTCGCGATTAAACTTCTTACGGTTTCGCTCGAGTTTCCTTTTGAAGCGCTCTCTTTTATTGAAACGATTGTAAATCAATGTAATAGGGCTGGCAACTGAACCTTTTGGTTCTCGAATAGGCTTTTTGTATATTAATGCTTCGTCTCCTTCTTTAGAAACTCCTGGAATCATAAAAGGCTTTCGCGACGGCATATTGATAATCTCTCTTTTAAAAGTCTCGTAATCGGGCCAAGGATAAATCTCGACAGAATCAAGCATGATATCACTTCTTATTATCTTGATAATCAATTCGTTATCTAAGATACTATCTTTTGAAACAGCTACTCTTTGTCGCTCAAATCCCACACAGCTGACCCACAGAGTATCAATCAATTTTGATTTAATCAAAAACCAACCTTCCTGATTTGTTATCGTCCCATAACGTGATAACTCACTGACAATGTTTACGTTAGGAATCGCTGTCAGGCTATCTTTCGAAAAAATTCTTCCCTTTACCAGAAAACAATCATCTTGTGCCTTAATCTCAAAAGCACAAAGAGCTAAAAACATCAATAGGAAAAAGTTTTTCATAAAAAAATAACGATGTAACTATTGAATTATTACATCGTTATTTTTTTAGTTTAGAGTTATAATATTTAAATTTCAACTAAAGAACCGTTACCCTCTTAGTTTCAATACCTTTTCCCGTCTCCACTTTTATGAAATAAACTCCAGCCTCTTGATTGCTGAAATCATATTCAAAAGTATCGCCACTGGCTGCATTTTCAAAGATGATTTGTCCAAGGCTATTGTAAACACTGATGTTCTTAATGCCTTCAGCATCAACTTTCACCATACCTTTAGTTGGGTTAGGATAAACCGCTGAAATCACGTTTTCAACTTCCGAGACCGCCTGTGGTTCAGCCTCAATGAATTCATAAAAACCGTTCAATCCGATTGGGTCGTACCAAGCAGAATTTTGATAAACCGCAGCGCATCCGAAAGGAACTGTAAGTGTTTGAGTGCCAAATTGTTCAAACACAACGCAATTCCATCCCGGCTCGTTGCCAAGCTCTGGTGGCACGGTCGCCAATGAGACAGCTTTTGTGAAATTAGAACATTGTCTGAATGCATAGTCGCCGATAAACTTGACAGATTCACCAATGGTGAGTGTGCCATCAAAGCCTGAGCACTGGAAAAATGCACCAGCTCCGATTGTTTCCACTGAATTCGGGATGGTCAGATCGCCAGTCAGATGGAAGCAGAACGAGAAAGCGCCTGCTCCGATAGAAGTTATAGAATTCGGAATGTTAATTGATGTCAGCCCATCGAGACCGCAAAACGCATTCTCGCCAATCGCTGTGACGGAGGTAGGAATCACAGTGTTTACGCATCCCGTCACCAGCTCGTTGTTGCTCGTACGGATGATTGCATTGCAGTTGTCGCGTGAGTCGAAAACAGGGTTAGCAGAATCGACAGTGATGCCGCCGAAAGCGCAATATCTAAAAGCATCTAAGCCAATCGTTGTCACATTGCTCGGGATATTCAGCACGCCGTGCATACCGTTGCAATCGTCAAAAGCATATTCGCCGATGGTCGTGACCGAGTTGCCGATCACCAAATCGCCGTCAAAGCTGTAGCAAGTGAAAAATGCGCTTGCGCAGATGGTAAGTACTGAATTAGGAATGATCAAATCGCCAGTAAAACCTGAGCAATACGCGAAAGCGCCATCCTCGATGGTAATCAATGAATTCGGAAGTGACAAACTTGTCAGATAAAAATAATACATAAATGCGCTGTTTCCGATGTTTGTCACAGCATAGTCATTGCCCCCATAACTGACCGATTCAGGAATGTTCAATGGACCGACTGCGTTTTCATAACCTCCGACATGCCCTGTAACAGTTACCGAAACTCCATCAGCGTTAACGCTATAATTCAAATCACCAGCAGTAAAAGTTTGTGCCATTCCAGTCAAAGCAAAACAGATAAGAACGACTGAAATGAAAGTTCTTTTTAATAAAGATTTTTTCATTTTATTAGATAAAATTTAAATGGTTTAAAAATAATTTCGGCCGCAAAAATAATAAAAAGTCTTTAGTCGTTAGACATTAGTTGTTAGATTTTTTTGCCCCCTAACAACTAACGACTAAAAACTAAAGACCAAGGTCTAACGTCTAAAGACTAACGACTAAAGACTTAATTTGTTGTTGCTACCTAAGACATTGATAATCTTATGCATGTAAAGCTCTTTCATGTGATCGCGAGCCGGTCCGAGGTACTTACGAGGGTCAAACTCTGCCGGTTTCTCGGCGAATGCCTTGCGCACTGCCGCTGTCATGGCGAGACGGCTGTCGGAGTCGATGTTGATCTTGCAAACTGCCGACTTCGCTGCCTTGCGGAGTTGTTCCTCAGGAATACCGACTGCTGCCTTCAATGCACCACCGTATTTGTTGATAGTGTCGACATCGTCTTGCGGCACCGATGATGAGCCGTGAAGCACGATCGGGAAGCCCGGAAGCTCTTTCTCGATGGCCTCGAGCACGTCGAATGCGAGCGGTGGAGGCACCAATCGGCCGGTCTTCGGGTCAACAGTGCACTGTTCAGGAGTGAATTTGTATGCTCCGTGCGATGTTCCAATTGAAATTGCAAGTGAATCTACGCCTGTCTTGGTAACGAAATCAACTACTTCCTCAGGTTTTGTATAGTGACTTGCCTCAGCTGAGACCTCGTCTTCAACGCCTGCCAAAACACCGAGTTCGCCTTCGACTGTCACGTCGTATTGATGAGCAAAATCAACGACTTTACGGGTCAGAGCCACGTTTTCGTCGTATGGAAGTGCCGAGCCGTCGATCATCACTGATGAGAATCCCATCTCGATGCAGTTTTTGCAGAGCTCGAATGAGTCGCCGTGGTCGAGGTGAAGTACTATCTCAGGATGAGCGCAGCCCAATTCTTTTGCGTATGCCACGGCGCCTTCTGCCATGTAGCGGAGCAAAGTCTGGTTTGCATACTGGCGAGCGCCCTTCGAAATCTGAAGAATCACTGGCGATTTCGTCTCCACAGCCGCCATAATGATGGCCTGCAGCTGTTCCATATTATTAAAATTGAATGCCGGGATAGCATAGCCGCCATCGACAGCCTTTGCGAACATTTCACGGGTGTTCACCAGCCCTAAATCCTTGTAGTTAACCATATCGTGAAGTTTTAATAATTTTCTATCTGCAAAATTACATATTATTTCTTATCTTTGCAAAAAATATTTTATGGCCCAGCGAAAAGTACCGCATACTTATGTCATCGTTTTCTGCATAATCGTGGTCGCCGCCATCATGACTTGGTTCATCAAGCCGGGAATGTATATCGACGGACAGTTTTATTATGAAAACGAGTTACCTGCTGAATATCAGGAGACTTTCCATCCTGAAGCTCAGACGTGGCAGGTGTTTTCGGCGCTTTTCAACGGCTTCGTGCAACAGTCAAAAATCATCATCTTCATCCTGATGATTGGCGGCGCGTTCTGGATTATGAACAAAAGCCGAGCCATTGACATGGGAATCTTTTCTTTCCTGAAATTTACGCAACGGCTTGAAAATCATAAGTTTATACGATTTTTAGGCATAGATAACATCATCATCGTGCTGATAATGCTGCTGTTCAGCCTCTTCGGAGCGGTATTCGGCATGAGCGAGGAGTGTATCGCCTTTGTGATTATCGTCATACCGCTTGCAATATCAATGGGTTACGATAGCATCGTTGGCCTCTGCATGGTGTATGTGGCGGCGCATATCGGCTTCGCCGGAGCTATTCTGAACCCGTTTACAATCGGTATCGCGCAAGGCATCGCAGGCGTGCCGCTGTTTTCAGGCATCGGCTATCGTATCTTCTGCTGGGTGATTATCAACATCTTCGGCATCGCTTTCGTGCTGCATTACGCCCACAAAGTGAAGAAAAATCCGAAGATTTCGATAATGTACGACGAGGATGTTTATTGGCGGCAGCACAGTGTGGCGCAAGGGCAGGAGTTTGAGCATTATGTGCCTCGTTCAGCGTGGTTTGTTTATGCCTTCCTGCTCGTCGCGATGGTGATTTTCTCGTATTTGAACCCGAAAACGACGTTGGTAATAGGTTCAAGCGCCTTTGTGATGCCGATAATTCCAATTTTGACAGGAATTTTTGCCGTTTTAGGTGCATTTTCCTTAAGAAAAACAGTTCATAACTTTATATTGTTGCTGCTTCTTTACACCATTATCTATTTGATAGTCGGTGTGATGGGCTACGGCTGGTATGTGATGGAGATTGCGTCGCTGTTCCTCGCCATGGGCATCTGCAGTGGCATCGCTATCGGCAAGAGCGCCAGCGACATAGCGAAACTTTTCATCGAAGGGATGAGCGATATCCTGTCGGCTGCGGTGGTCGTCGGTTTGGCTGGTGGCATCGTGATAATCCTGCAAAGCGGCGGCATCATCGACACGATTTTGTACGGATTGTCGAAATCGATGTCCGACTTCGGCAAGGTGGCGTCGGTGGAGATAATGTATGGTATTCAGACACTTATAAACATCATCATACCGTCAGGCTCGGCGAAAGCGGCCATCACCATGCCTATAATGGCGCCGTTCAGCGACCTCATCGGAGTGTGCCGTCAAGCCACCGTGATGGCGTTCCAGTTCGGCGACGGCTTTACCAACATGATAACGCCAACGTCCGGAGTTTTGATAGGAGCATTGGGCGTAGCTAAAATCCCGTACCAGAAATGGTTCAAATGGGTTTGGAAATTCATCCTGATGATGATTATAATTGGAGGAATATTGTTAATTCCAACGGTTTTAATGAATTTAGAAGGATTTTGATGGGCACGTTGTTAAAAATTGAGAATCTGCATGTTTCTTTCCTTCGCGATGGCGAGTGGAACGAGGCGGTGCATGGTGTCAGTTTTGAGGTGCCAAAAGGGAAGACACTGGGAATTGTTGGCGAATCAGGTTCCGGAAAGTCGGTGAGCAACCTTGCAGTGATGAGGCTGCTGAACGAGAAACAGTCGAAAATCACAGCCGATAAAATCACCCTCGACGGGAAAGATATTCTCCATATTTCTGAAAACGAAATGCACGACATCCGCGGCAAGCGTATCGCCATGATATTCCAGGAGCCGATGACGTCGTTGAACCCTGTGTTTCAATGTGGTTTTCAGGTTACTGAAGCCATTCTTGCCCACGAAAAAGTCACCGATGATGAGGCCAAGGAACGCGTCATAACTCTGTTCAAAAAAGTGATGCTGCCACGCCCCGAAGCAATCTACAAAAGCTACCCTCATGAACTCTCCGGCGGCCAGAAACAGCGTGTTATGATTGCCATGGCATTAGCCTGCAACCCTGAAGTGCTGATTGCCGATGAGCCGACAACAGCGCTCGATGTGACAGTGCAAAAAGAGATTCTGAAATTGTTGAAGCATCTTCAAAAGGGTGATGGTTTATCAATGATCTTCATCTCGCACGACCTTGGCGTCGTTTCTGAAGTTTCCGATTATATATTGGTGATGCACGATGGTCGCGTTGTTGAATTCGGCGAATCTCAAGAAATCCTCAACAACCCTAAAGACCCTTACACAAAAGGCCTCCTCGCTTGCCGCCCTCCAATGGATTATCGCTTGAAACGCCTTCCAATCGTAAAAGAATTCCTCGACGGCACCTGGAAAGAAGATACTGATTTTAAGCAGCAACTCATTGTCACTCAAGAAGATAGAGAAAATCATCTAAAAGAAATATACAGCCGTGAGCCGCTTTTGAAGGTAGAGCACCTTAAAACGTGGTTTCCGCTGAAAAAAGGCATCTTTAACCGTGTTTACGACCACGTGAAAGCTGTCGATGACGTGAGCTTCGATGTCTATCCAGGCGAAACACTCGGTCTGGTTGGTGAATCCGGTTGCGGAAAAACAACTCTCGGTCGCTCTATTTTACGTCTTGTTGAGCCTTCCGAAGGCAAAATCATCTTCGAAGGTAAAGATGTTATGTCATTGAGCGGCAATGACTTACGTGAATATCGCAAACATGCTCAGATTGTGTTCCAAGATCCGTATTCGTCGCTGAACCCTAAGATGCGCATCGGCGACGCGATAGCGGAGCCGATGTTGGTGCATGGTCTCGAGCCAGACGCAAAAAAACGTCGCGACAAAGTGTGCGAGCTGCTCACCGAGGTGGGACTTCAACCCGAACATTATCAACGTTATCCGCATGAGTTTTCTGGCGGTCAACGACAAAGAATATGCATTGCACGAGCACTGGCAGTACATCCGAAACTTATCATCTGCGACGAGTCGGTGTCGGCTCTCGATGTCTCGGTACAGGCGCAGGTCTTAAATCTGCTGAACCGTCTTAAAAAAGACTTCGGTTTCACCTACATCTTCATCTCTCACGACCTTAGCGTCGTCCGCTTCATGTCCGACCGCATCCTCGTGATGTACAACGGAAAGCCAGTCGAACTCGATGACGCCGATGAAATCTTCAACAACCCGAAAAATGAATATACGAAGAAATTGATAAACGCAATTCCCAAAATATGAAAACAATTAAAGAAATCTACCGCATCGGTCACGGCCCTTCATCAAGTCACACTATGGCTCCTCGCTTCGCTGCTGAGCAGTTCCTCGAGCGTCATCCTGATGCCGCCGCATTTGAAGTCACGCTTTACGGAAGCCTCGCCGCCACTGGCAAAGGCCACTTCACCGATGTCGCTATCCTCGAAGTGCTGCAGCCTCATGCCAAGGTCAATATCGTGTGGCAGCCAAAAATATTCTTGCCATATCATCCTAACGGCATGACATTCAAGGCTTTAGATAAAAATGAGAAAGTCCTTGAAGAGTGGACGGTCTACAGCGTTGGTGGCGGCGCTCTCGAAGAGGAAGGCAAACCTTCTATCATTCCCGACATCTATCCGCTGACGAAGATGACCGACATCATGAAATGGTGCGAGGAATCGGGCAAGACTTATTGGGAATACGTGCTTGAAACCGAAAACGACGACACTCTGATTCCGCATATCAAGGCTGTTTGGCAGACCATGAAAGATGCTGTTGAGCGTGGTCTCCGCACCGAAGGTCGCTTGCCCGGACCGCTGAATCTGCCAAGAAAAGCTGCACAATACAACATCAAGGCGATGGGATACCAGCACACTTTGAGAAGCCGTGGACTGGTGTTTTCTTATGCCCTCGCCGTCGCTGAGGAAAATGCTTCTGGCGGCCTTATCGTCACGGCGCCTACTTGCGGCTCAAGCGGCGTGCTTCCTTCAGTGTTGTATCATCTCGCAAAGAACTACGAGTTCGATGATGTTCGCATCTATCGTGCTTTGATAACCGCCGGTTTGATTGGCGATATCGTGAAAACAAACGCCTCGATCTCAGGTGCTGAAGTCGGTTGCCAGGGCGAGGTAGGAGTGGCCTGTGCCATGGCGGCTGGTGCCGCTTGCCAACTATTTGGTGGCAGCGTCGCTCAAATCGAATACGCCTGCGAGATGGCTCTCGAACACCACCTCGGCATGACATGCGACCCAGTCTGCGGTCTCGTCCAGATCCCGTGCATCGAACGCAACGCCTTCGCTGCCGCCCGCGCCCTCGACGCCAACATCTACTCGACATTCACTGATGGCCGTCACCGCGTCTCATTCGACAAAGTGGTCGCCACCATGAACAAAACCGGCCGCGACATCCCTTATCTTTATAGGGAAACCTCAGAAGGAGGCCTTGCCGAAGATTACAAACAAATGGAATAGAGACTTTAGTCTTTAGAGCTTAGACTTTAGTGGCTTCGCCCCAGGTTGTCTCAGGTGCGGTGGCCCGCGCAAAAATACGGTCCGAGTATATTTTTGCGCTTGACTTTTTGGTTACTTTTTTGTCAAGAAAAAAGTAACAAGTAACCGCCCGTTAGGGCAAAAAGAATATATTATGAAAAGACTTTTTTTAGCAATCCCAATCCAAACTGAAAACAACGGCTTTAAGCCATTGCTTGATAGCTTACGCCGTAGCTTATCACACGAAAAAATGATAAACTGGGTGCGACCGACAAATATACATTTAACTTTGAAATTTATTGGCGAAACACCCCCTCAAGACGAGCCGAAAATAATAGATGCGGTATCAAAAGTCCTTGAAAATCAAAAAAGTTTCACCATGGACTTCAATCGAACCGGCATTTTCGGCGCCCGCTACGCACCGCGTGTCCTATGGATTGGCATGCAGCAAACGCCTCAAGAACTCCTCAATCTCGAAGAAGCCGTCCTAACTGCTTTCGATAACATTGGTTATCAACGCGATAGACAAAATTTCGTGCCTCATCTCACTCTCGGCCGCATCAAAGACCTCTGTGAAAAACAGTATTTCCAGAAGGTAGTACAAGCTATCCAGCAGAAATCCTACATCCACCAGGATGTTAACGAAATAATCTTGTTTCAAAGCATCCTCCGCCCTGAAGGCGCCGTTTACAAAGTGGTGAAAAAGTGGGAATTAGGAAAAAACTAAGGTCTAATGTCTAAAGTCTAAAGTCTTTTTATTATCTTTGCAAAAAATTATGCTATGCTAATCTCAGCGGTGATAATAACTCAGAACGAGGAGCGTAACATCCGCCGATGCCTCACGTCGCTGCAAGACGTTGTGGATGATATCGTCGTGATCGACTCCCTCTCGACAGATGCCACCGAAGAAATATGTAAAGAGTTTAATGTCAAGTTCGTAAAACAGAAATGGTTAGGCTACTCAGGACAGAAAAACCTGGGATCAGACATGGCTGCCCACGACTGGATTTTATCGATTGACGCCGACGAAGAGGTGTCCGATGAACTGAAAAAGACGCTGCTGGATCTTAAAAAACAAGATATTCCAAACGATAAAGTATTCAAAGTCAATATATTACCGAATTATTGCGGCCATTGGATCCGTCACTGTGGATGGTATCCTGCCCCGAAAGTGAGACTGTGGAACCGTCAGACAGGCGAATGGAAAGGCGATATCCACGAGAAGGTTACCTTTAACAAAAATGTTGATTATCAATTGCTTAAAGGCGATCTGAATCATTATTCCTACTATTCCATCTCCGACCATATCAAAAAAGCCGACCGCTATAGCTCACTGTCAGCTGAAGAGGCGTTCAAACAGGGCAAACGCTGCAAAAGCCTGTGGAAACTGCGTTTTAAGGTGACTTGGACGTTTTTCCACACTTACATCCTTGAGTTTGGCTTCCTCGACGGTTATTACGGATATGTGGTGTGCAAAATCTCAGCTTATGCCACATTTTTCAAGTATTGCAAGTTACATGAGATGACAAAGAATAATCTATAACATAAAATTTAATAATATGACAAACATCGATCAAGTTAATTTCTCTGGCAAACGCGTCATTGTGCGCGTCGATTTCAATGTGCCATTAGACGACAATTTCAACATTACAGACGACACCCGTATGCGCGCGGCTATGCCGACATTGCAGAAAGTATTGAAAGATAACGGCATGCTTATCATTATGTCGCACCTCGGCCGTCCGAAAAAGAACCCTGATCCGAAGTATTCGGTAAAACCGCTCGTGAATCATCTCGAGGAACTCATCGGCAAACAGGTCATCTTCGTTGACGACTGCATGAAGGCCGCTGAGCCTATCAAAAACATGAAAGCGGGCGAGGTGATGCTTCTCGAAAACCTCCGTTTCTACGCTGAAGAAGAGGGCAAACCACGTGGCGTGGAAAAAGGCGAGCCTGGCTACGACGAGGCAAAGAAAGAGGTGAAGGCAGCTCAGAAAGAGTTCACCAAGACACTCGCTTCATACGCCGACTACTATATCAACGACGCTTTCGGAACAGCTCACCGCGCTCACGCTTCGACAGCTCTCATCGCCGACTATTTCGACGCCGACCACAAGATGTACGGCTACCTCATGGGCAAGGAAGTGGCTGCAGTCGACAAGGTTATGAACGACATTAAACATCCTTTCACTGCTATCATGGGTGGTTCGAAAGTCTCTACAAAGATTGAGATTATTGAGAATCTGCTCACAAAAGTCGACAACCTCATCCTTTGCGGTGGCATGACATACACATTCAAGAAGGCTCTCGGCGGCAAGATCGGTAACTCTATTTGCGAAGACGACAAACTCGACCTCGCTCTCGATATCTTGGCAAAAGCTAAAGAAAAAGGTGTGAACCTCGTTCTTGCTATCGACTGCGTGTGCGGCGACAAGTTCGCTAACGACGCCAACACTCAAATCGTTGACCCGATGAATATTCCTGAAGGCTGGGAAGGTATGGACATCGGTCCTAAGACCCGCGAGCTCTTCGCCAACGTCATCAAAGGCTCGAAGACCATCCTCTGGAACGGTCCATGCGGCGTGTTCGAGTTCGACACATTTGCAGCAGGTTCAAAAGCTATCGCAATGGCAATCGCCGAGGCAACCAAGACGGGCGCTTTCTCACTCATCGGTGGCGGCGACTCAGTGGCTTGCATCAACAAGTTCAACCTCGCCGACCAGGTGTCATACGTGTCGACAGGTGGCGGTGCATTGCTCGAAGCTATTGAAGGCAAAGAACTTCCAGGTATCGCAGCTATCAAAAAATGAAAAAATTAGTCATTTTAATATCATTAATCGCCGGACTCGTTTCGGCGATTAATGCTCAATGGGTTAGTCCAGGCAACGGCACCACTTACACCTTCTCTGATCTCGTCGACATCACCGAAGGCGTTGTCACTGTTGGCGAAAACGGCTTCGTTGTCAATGCTGATTTGACAATTTCCACTGGTGATGTGCTGGAAATCAACAATCAGACGTCAAGAGTTGATTTTGGTGAAGTGCTAGTAACCATCAATGGCTCGATGGTTTGCACTAATACAAGCACAAGAACTAAGTTTTACGGTCTGAACGAGACGAACCATTTCAGCATGCGCTTCGAAAATGCCACTGGCTGCAACATCAAGAAGATGTATTTTTCAGACGGTGCAGGCATCAAGGTCATTGAGTCGGATGTGACTTTCGACGATGTTAAATTCGTTTATTTTACAAGGGATTACTGCAATGCTGTCATTGATGTTTTTAACTGCGATCCGGTGATAAAAGACTGCTATTTTATGCTGAATCATGGTTCTGCAATCAGCTCGCCGGCTAACGGACAGGCATCGCCACAGATCCGCAACTGCCAGTTCGACACTAACGTGACAGATGAAGTCAACACCCCGCAAATCAACCTCGGACCTGGCGGAAACGATACAATTCGTATCGTCGGGAATGAGATTTACACCATCATGGCGGAGTGGTACGTTGGCGGCGTCTCAGTCGCCGATCTCATAGGCAACGGCTCGACAAAAGTGCTGCTTAAAGACAATATAATTCGTGAGAACCGTTACGGCTACAACCAGCAGGGACAGACTATTTCGTCGGTTATCCTCGGCAATTATTTTATCGACAACAACCACGAGGAAAACCCTATGAACGGCGGTAGCGGCATCTCGATTTACGGCTCTTCGACCAACAACAAGGCTGTTATGCGTAACAATGTGATTACCGGTAATCTCTGGGGTATAACAGCTATTTATTACCATGACATCGACCTTGGAACTGAAGACGATTGGGGATACAACGAGATTCATGACAACGGAAACAGTGGCGTTATTTACGACTTGTATAACAACTCGGCTTGCGACCTTACAGCTGTCGGAAATGATTGGGGCACAATGGTTAACGATGAAATAGAGAACCATATCTATCACAAAACCGATGACCCGAGCCTCGGTCTCGTCACCTTCTATCCATTTGTTGGCTGTGAAGGAATTGATGAGATTCCTGCAGAAAACATGTTGAAAGACAACCGCATCTACACCATCGAAGGACGCTACCTCGGCGCGAAATTACCTGAAAATTACAAAGGGGTTTATCTCCTGAACGGAAAGAAATACGTAAAATAATTTATTCATTGTACACCACCTTCATCACCACGTTTCCTACCATCTGCAGCGTCTTCACATCAATTTGTTCGATGTTATCCTTCAGCGTGTGCCAGTAAGGGAAGAAACACGATGTCCGGTCGTCATCGCCAACAAGGTGAATCAAATCGATCGTCGGGATGCCTGCGTAGTGAATCATGTAGATGTGATCGTCGTTGATAGGGTCGCCGAGCTCGTTGGTAAACGCCTCGTCGTAGCCCATGTCGCGTGCCGTGCGCCACACCTTGTTCTGCACCCATGCCGCGTTGCCTTGAGAGTAATATTCCTTCGGAAAACGAGGATTTGAAGCCCCAACCATGTCGAGCAGAATGCCGTAATATGCGGCGTATCCTTCAACATGCGGCTTCTTCGACCAATATTGTGAGCCCAGACCCCATGAAAGGTCGCTACGTTGGCTCTCGTCCATCCATTTCGGTGCGCCGTAATCTTCCAAGTCGAAGAAAATCAAATCGATACCGATATTGTCGTCAATGCGGTGTGTCTTCATTAATCGTGCCATTTCCATCATGATGCCGCATCCTGATGCTCCGTCGTTTGCTCCGTCGATAGGCTTCTTCCAGTTTTTCTCGTCAGGGTCATTGTCAGCGTAAGGTCTTGAATCCCAATGTGCCGCCACAATGAGACGCTTCCTCGCCTTAGGATTGAACGTGGCGATGATGTTCTTGCCGTCGAACACTTTCCCGTCGTAAATGCGGGTTCTGAAATCTTGCACAAACACGGTGTCGGCGTAGCCGTTGAGCGTTTTCACAAACCACTCCGCGCACTGCTGATGCGCCATAGTGCCTGGAACTCTCGGACCGAAATCGCATTGTGCCTTCACAAAATAATATGCCGAATCTCCGTCGAATGCCGGAATGTTTACATGTTTTTTCGGTGCCACCTGCTGCGATTGTTGCGGCTGCTTGTTGTTATTATCGCAAGAAATGAATGCGATTAAAATTCCTAATATTAATAATGTCTGTTTCATATGGCAAAAATACAAAAAAAATGCCGAAGCTGACATTCGGCATTTAAAAATTCAATGATATGAAAAAAATGATTACTAGTTTTTATAAATCTTAACGTCGCCGTAGCGTGTCGTCACGCTGAGTTTGCCAGGCTCGCCTTCGCCGTATTTGCCATGTCCGCTGATCTTTGCCGTGTCGAAAAATCCTCTGAACGAGATGTCGGCGTACGATGAGCTTAAGTCGTAGTTGAACGATGCGTTTCCGTTGATGTACAGCACAGCGTCGGAATACTGCCCTTCGATGTCGATGACCGGCATGTCGGATGTCACTGTGGCTGTCAAATCGCTGTATCTCATGTCGGCACTGATCTTGTCGGTTACATTCGACACCTTCAGATCGGAATATGCGGTGTTTGCGAAATAAACCCTGTCAACTTTTTCTATCCTGCTGCTCGAATACTTGTTTTCAATCCTTCCTTCGCCCATTTCCGTGATGAACATCTTGCTGTATTTCAGCTCTCCGGTGATATAATCACATTTGTTGATCTTAGCGTCGCCATAATCCAATTCCAGTTCGAGTTTTTTTACGTAATTGATGTTGATATTGCCATATTTCACATCGATAAGGCTCAAATCCATCAGGTTGTCGGCCACCAGATCGCCGTATTTTATGTCGACTTCAAATCTTTTGTTGACAGTAGCCACCGTGATGTCGCCGTATTTTGTCTGCAACTCCATGTAAACATCCAGCGGAACATTCACATAATACTTGATCGTTATCGAGCCGTTGAAAGACTTGTATGGATAGTCGCCGAACACGGTCTCGGCGGTCACTTTGTTGCCTAATTTGTCGAGATTAATCTCTATGGAGTTGAATTTAGCCTTGACTTTGTCCTCGTTGTCGCTTTTCACAACGACATTCACCTTGAACTCGATTTGCTGCTGATCCCACGATGATATGATGAAATCGCTGTATTTTCCTTCCATCTCGAGGATAGGGTTGGCCTCCACGTTGTAAGTTTTCTCAATGACTTTCTTTGCCTCGTACTTGTAATTTCTGTTGTCACCCCGGAAATTGTGAGCGCTTGCGAAAAGTGCCGTCAGGCTTAAAACTGTTAAAAACAAAAACTTTTTCATAATATTACTTGTTTAATTTGTCGGTTAATAATTCCAATGTTCTCAATCTGTTATCGTAGATCTGTTCTGCTATGGCCATCTGTTTTTCTTCAGGAAGCGGCGCCAGTTCGGCGAAAACGTCGCCCATGTTCAACAATCCGTCGATCACCGCACTGATTTGCATACGTGTGGAGTCGTCGACATTCTGCATCACATTCTCCAAATCGGTGATGGCGACCTCCATTCTCTCGTCGTAAAATCGACGCATTGTAACTATCTTATTGTCAGCGACTTGCGGCGTTTTTGTCGATATTTTTCCATAATCGGAAAACACCCCTGTAATCACCATAAGGATGGTTATTGCCGCTGCCGCCACCGAGGTCCAGGTCATGAACCGCAATTTCCGGACCTTGTCTGTGGGGACGAGGCGCGCCTCGAACCGTTCTCGGCTTCCTTCCGGCATCCGAACATCATCGAATGCCTCGCGATTATTTCTTATTTTCTCTTCTATATTCATATTTACAATGTTTTGTCATTTTTTTATTTCATCGGGCGTTGCCCGCCGCTGTCCGCTGTCACCCCTTCGGGGTTTTAGATGCGATGAATCGCATCTCTACTCTAACTGATTGACTGAACAACTTCAAACTCCAAACTTCAAACTCTCATCTCGTAACTTCTCCAGCCCCCTCGCGTATTGCGACCTCACTGTCGATTCCTTGATCTCGAGGCGTTCCGCTATCTCGCTGAATTCCATGCCGTCAAGCAGGCGTAACGTTATCGTCAGGCGGTAGCCGTCGGGCAAGTTGTTCAATGCCTCTTTTATCTTTTCTATCGGATAATCTTCAAAATCGTCGTTATCTTCAATCTGGTCGGCGGTGTTGTCTATTTCCTCGTAAAACGGCTCTTTCGAATGTCTTCGGAACAGGTCGATGCTTCTGTTGATGGCTATTGTCTTCACAAATGCGACAAAGTCACGCTCCGAGCCCCTGAAACTGTCAAGTTTCCCGAACGCCTTGAGTACCGCGTCATGTGTTATCTCTTCGGCATCTTGGGCGTTCAGCACAATCCTGTACGAGGCGTTGAAGACAGCGTCACAGCAGAGGTCGTAAAGCCTCATCAGCGCTTGCTGGTTGCCGTTTTTTGCCCTTTCCAAGATAATGTTGAATCCTAACATTTCGTTCGTTTTACACCCCTATAACGAAGAAAAAGCGGTTTTGCTGCATCAAAAATAAAAATTATTCGTTTTCCATCGCGAAAAGCGCCGCGCGATTTAAAAACGAGTTGAAATCATAGCAGCTGCGGAATTCCTCAACGACCCATTCCACCAGACGGTCTGAATAAATCATGTCGTCGGAAATATTTTCATAAAGACAGAAGTCCTTGAGTTTCAAATATTCGGCGTATGGATGGTCGGCAGGGTAGTCCCTAGGCACCTTTTTTAATTTAGAAGCGAAATCCATGCTGAAGTTCTTGGCTTTCTTAAGCGCTTTCACAAACTCGTCTCCTTTGGTGCAGATGTCCTCGCGCACGCTCTTGGTGATGAAAGGCTCGCACTGGTACATCCCCGGATACAGTCCATGATGCCCGAGATACTCGGCTCCCTCGCCCTCAACGTGGAAATAATAGCCCGCCAAACCCGATTTTTTGCCGTTCGGACAGATAAACAAGCCGAAATGACGCTTGTAAGGGCTCTTGTCAGGCGAGAATCTTGTGTCGCGGTAAAAGCGGTAGGTGCAGTCTTTTAAGGTCAATCCGCGTGTCAGCGGGTCAAATTTCTGCACACCTGCCAATATCTGCTCGGCTATGGCGTTGAATTTGTTCTGAGCATTGATATACAAATCCTTATGCTGTTGAAACCACGGACGATTGTTGTTTTCGACTATTAGGTTTAGGAAGCTGATGATGTCTTTCATGAAGTTTTTTTATTTTTTGCAAATATAATGAATAATTTTTGAAAATTTTTGCTATTTTTGCAATACTTATTTTAAACTATTTAACTATATTCTTTAGACATGGAAAACAGAGAACTCTCAAAAGATGAGATTATCGGTTTAATTGCAGATTTTAAATCCGAGGTGAGAAAAAATCTCGCCAAAGTAGACTTTTTTAACGAGAAAATTGAAGAATTAACCCAACTTTTAGGAAAAATCAGTGTAGGCAAAGCCTGTAGGAAAGTTGAAAAGACACGTAAGCCTTATCCGTTGTCAAAATGGGATAACATAGTGTTGGATGTGATTAAAGAAAACGGCAAACCTGCCACAAGCAAGGAGATTTACGACAAAGCCATTGCCAAGGCTGCGGCTATGGGCATTGTGATGGACGAAAATAAGATGAAATCCAAGATCAATCAGTGTTTGGTGAAGCTTTCGGGCCGCCGCACTGATTTGAAGAAGGTGAGATACGGCGGAAGAGGCTTTACCTACGCCATATCCTAATAAAATATCTACTCTTTACTCTTCTTCATTTGGGAGAGTTGCATCCTGATGCGGCTCGCCATGATATCTATTGCCACCTGATTCGAACCGCCTTGCGGGATGATGATGTCGGCCAGGCGTTTGGTCGGCTCGATAAACTGGTTGTGCATAGGCTTTACGAATGTCTCGTAGTGACGCAGCACGTCTGACACGGTTCTGCCGCGTTCCTCGATGTCGCGTTTGATGATGCGCATCAGGCGGTCGTCGCCGTCGGTATCGACAAAAATCTTGATATCCAAGCGTTTCACCAACTCAGGACATGTCATGATAAGGATGCCTTCCACTATCACCACTTCTGTAGGCTTTACAGGGATTACCTCAGCCGAGCGGGCGCATGTCACGTAGGTGTAGATTGGCATTGGGATGGTCTTGCCTTCCTTCAGCATATCGAGATGTTTCACCAACAAATCCCATTCGATGGCGTCCGGATGGTCGAAGTTGATCTCTTTCTTGGCCTCAGGCGAGAGATTGCCGTTGTCCCCGTAATAGGCGTCTTGCGACACCACACTGATTGAGTCCTCAGGAAGCGCCTCAATCAATTTCTTAACCACTGTTGTCTTGCCGGATCCTGAGCCGCCGGCGATACCGATTAATAACATAATGTTTTCCCTAATAAAAATGTAGAGACGTGCCATGGCGCGTCTCTACAATTGATTTCGTTAAATTCCAATGAAACTCATCAAAATACCAGCCGCGACTGCTGAGCCGATAACACCGGCAACGTTTGGTGCCATGGCGTGCATGAGGAGGTGGTTCGATGGGTCGTATTTCTGACCTTCAACCTCGGAAACACGTGCTGCGTCAGGCACTGCCGACACGCCAGCGTTACCGATGAGAGGGTTGATCTTGTTGCCTTCCTTGCAGAAGACGTTCATCAGCTTGGCGCCGCAAACACCGCCGAATGTCGCGACAGCGAATGAGCAGGCACCCAAAGCGAAGATGATGAGTGAGTCGGTTGTGAGGAACACGTCAGCCTGTGTTGAAGCACCGACTGTGAGACCCAACAGGATTGTCACGATGTCGATGAGCGGGTTGGCCGCTGTGTTGGCGAGACGTTTTGTCACACCGCTTTCTTTCAACAGGTTACCGAAGAACAGCATACCCAAAAGTGGAAGTGCTGAAGGGCTGATGAAAGTTGTGAGCAACAAACCGATGATAGGGAAGACGACCTTTTCTGTCTTGCCGACCATACGAGGCTCTTTCATCTTGATGAGACGCTCTTCCTTGGTGGTGAGCAAGCGCATGATAGGCGGCTGGATGACAGGCACGAGGGCCATGTATGAATATGCCGCGATAGCGATTGCACCGAGGAGGTGTGGAGCCATCTTTGTCGAGATGAAGATAGCGGTAGGACCGTCAGCGCCGCCGATGATACCGATAGCGGCTGCTTCATGTGGGTCGAAGCCCAAAGCACGTGCGCTGATGAAGGTGATGAACACGCCGAGCTGAGCGGCGGCACCGAGGATCATCAAACGAGGCTGTGAGATCAGTGACGAGAAGTCGGTCATAGCACCGATTCCCAAGAAGATCAATGGAGGATAGATACCCTGACGAACACCGAAATACAGGTAATTCAACACTGAGCCTTTCTGATATACGCCTGTCTGGATGTTCATATTGAACACTTGCTGGATGAGGCCGTCGAAGAACTTGGCTGTGTTAGGCGCTGTAGGATCCATACCTGCCGGGAGGAACGCCTGGAGCTGCTCAGGAGTCATGCTGTGGAAATGATCCAAAGCTTGCTGGCAGTTCATGGTGTCTTGTCCGGCGAACAATCCCACGAAGAATTTCTGAGCTTCTGTCAAGTCAAAAGTGAGGTTTCCTTGAATCTCAATCTTCGACAATGCTGCCAAAGCGCCTTGTAAATCAAAGGTATACGAGTCCTGAATGAATGGAATGTTACCCACTATGATACCCACACCAATTGGAATGAGCAGCATAGGCTCGAAGTCGTATTTGACAGCGAGGAAGATGAACACGAAAGCCACCAGAATCATGATGAGGTTGCCTCGTGTGCAGTTGCGGAATCCGGTGAACTGCCAGAACGAATACATGCCGCTGCCAATGGCTTCACCTGCCGACAATGACTGTTCGGCGTCAGGGTTTGCCACGAGCTCTGTCGCGTTCTGTGATGCGCTGAAAACTTGTTCAGCCATCGCAGGGCTTGATGTCATGATGCCGTGAAGCACGAGCAGGATGGCCACCAATGCGAAGATGAGCAGGGCTTTCTTTTTAACGTTGAATCTCTTCTTCATAATTAGCCAATTACAAATAAAACAGCGCCTTGCAGAATGTTGTCGCCCACTCTGACTTTAATTTCCTTGATTGTTCCGTCAACCTCAGCGAGGAAGTTGTTTTCCATCTTCATTGCCTCGTACATCATGAGTTTGTCGCCGCGTTTCACGACGTCGCCCACGTTGACGTAGATCTGCATGACGGTGCCCGGAAGCGGTGCCAATGACTTGTAGCCGTCGGCTGGTGTCGATGCGGCCGGAGCAGCCTCTTGTTTAGGAGCGGCAGCCGGCTTCGAAGCCTGACGCTTAGGAGCGACGAAGGTCGGGACATCTTCCTCTTCACGCTGGACTTTGACATTATATTGAGTGCCGTCGACGATCACTTCGGCGTTTTCGCCTTCGTAGCTCTTAACTTCGACGTCATACTCTTTTCCGTTGACTGTGAATTTAAATTTCTTCATTGCTTAATAATTTCTTCTGTTTAAACCATTTAATCCGTAAATCTTCGAGCTCCATGGGGAATAACGGCGCTCGACTCTCTGAATGGTCACGAAACCTGACTCCTCGTCGTGCACGTCTTTAGACAATGCCAACGCCAGTCCGATAACCGCCGCGAGGTCGTCGTCGACCTTCCAGCCCGCTGCTGTTGAAGTTTTAGGAGCCTCATTTACATTCTTTTCTTTCTTGGCTTTCTTGAAATCGTGGTTGACGAGTTTCGAGAATCCTGTGAAGATGCAGAAAAGAACCACCAAAGCCGTGATAACTATGAGGAAGCCACCGACGGTGACAACCCAATCATGAGTGGCGATAGGCTCTCTGACAGCTGATAATAAAACCATTAACATATTCATATTCTATTCAATTTTCAATTGTCAATTATCAATTCTCAATTAAAATTACAACGGAATATTGCAATGTTTCTTAGGTGGGTTGGTGTCTTTCTTCGTCTCAAGTGCCTGCAAAGCTCTGATGACGCGGAATCGTGTGTTGCGTGGCTCGATGACATCGTCGATGTAGCCGTATTTCGCTGAGTCGTAAGGATTTGCGAACTTGTCGCGGTATTCCTTCTCTTTCTTTGCGATGAACTCAGTCTTTTCTTCAGCGTTCTCGATGCCTGCGATCTCTTTACCGTTGAGGATCTCGACAGCGCCTGAAGGACCCATGACGGCGATTTCTGCTGTAGGCCATGCGTAGTTGATGTCAGCGCGGAGCTGCTTGCAACCCATAACGAGGTGTGATCCGCCGTATGACTTGCGGATTGTGATGGTTACCTTTGGCACTGTAGCCTCGCCGTAAGCGAAAAGCATCTTTGCGCCGTGGGTGATGACACCGCCGTATTCCTGCACTGTGCCAGGCAAGAAGCCAGGGACGTCGACCAATGTCACGATCGGGATGTTAAAGGCATCGCAGAAACGGACGAAACGTGCGCCCTTACGTGATGAGTTGATGTCGAGCACGCCAGCTAAGAAAGCCGGGTTGTTGGCTACGACACCGACAGGTTTGCCATCGAAACGTGCGAAACCGACGATGAGGTTCTTTGCGAAGTCTTGTGCTACCTCGAGGAACTCGCCGTTATCCACGATGGCGTGGATGATCTGCTTCATGTCGTATGGCTTGTTCGGGTTGTCAGGGATGATGGCGTTGAGAGCGTCTTCCTTACGGTCGATCGGGTCGTTGCATTCGATGCGCGGAGCCTCTTCGAGGTTGTTCTGTGGAAGATATGAGATGAGGTCGCGAATCAAAGCGAGACCTTCTTCCTCTGTTTTTGCCATAAACTGGCTCACGCCTGACTTCTGGTTGTGTACCAAAGCGCCGCCGAGCTGGTCAACGCTGACGTCTTCACCTGTAACTGTCTTCACTACCTTCGGGCCGGTGAGGAACATGTAGCTGTTCTGCTCGGTCATGAGGATGAAATCGGTCAATGCCGGTGAATAAACCGCGCCACCTGCGCAAGGTCCGAAGATTGCGCTGATCTGGGGCACCACGCCTGAAGCGTTGATGTTACGCTGGAAAATTTCAGCGAAGCCTGCCAATGAGCGTGAACCTTCCTGGATACGCGCGCCGCCTGAGTCGTTGATGCCGATGATAGGAGCACCGACCTTCATGGCCTGATCCATCACCTTGCAGATCTTCTTCGACATTGTCTCTGACAATGAGCCACCGAGCACTGTGAAGTCCTGTGAATACACGTAAACGAGACGACCGTTGATGGTGCCGTAGCCTGTCACGACGCCGTCGCCGAGATACACCTGCTTCTCCAGACCGAAATCTGTTGTACGGTGTGTGAGGAACATGTCGAACTCCTCGAAGCTACCCTCGTCGAGCAACATGGCGATGCGTTCACGAGCGGTGTACTTTCCTTTTTCGTGTTGTTTAGCGATACCTTTCTCACCGCCACCCAGACGTGCGAGAGCGCGCTTGTCCAACAACTCCTGAATTTTCTGTTCGATTAACATTTTCTATGATTTTTATTATTTGTTTTTATTTTCGCAAAGTTCTGTGAGGACACCGCATGTTGATTTAGGGTGCATGAAAGCGATTGTCAAGCCTTCAGCGCCGCCGCGTGGAGTCTCGTCGATGAGACGGAAACCTAAAGATTTGGCCTCAGCTAACTGATTCTCAATGCCTTCCACTGCGAATGCGATGTGGTGCATGCCGCCCTTGCCGTTGTTTTTCTCGATGAAAGCTGCGATTGTGCTCTCAGGTGATGTTGGCTCGAGAAGCTCGATCTTGGTCTGGCCGACTTTGAAGAAAGCGGTTTTCACCTTCTGATCCTTGACTTCCTCGATGGCGTAGCATTTTGTTCCGAGCATTTTCTCGAAAACCGGAATCGACTCGTCTAAGCTGACGACAGCAATTCCAATGTGTTCAATATGAGTTGGATTCATAATAAAATAACGTTATTTATAATTAAAATTAAACTCGAATTCGATTGCAAAATTACGAAAAAAACTTATCTCTTGACCAATTTTTCTGTCGAAATGATATTTTTCTTCTCGTCTAGCAGATTTACGTAATAAATTCCCGCCGGATAATCCTCTACAGATATCGTAATTTCTTTTTCAGACATCGAATAAAAACTTATTGTTTGTCCTAAATTATTAATAATCAATATGTTGGAATTATCAAGATTTGTGCAGATTTTCACGTGGTTTTCGGTTGGGTTGGGGGCGAGGAACATTTTCTTTGTGTCGAAATTATTCTCTCCCAGGCCCAGTTGTGTCTTGTCGATGGCGGCGATGGTGTATTGTCCGCTCTGCAAGTCGCTAACCGTGAGGATGCCGAGTTTCCAGTTGCCTTGTTGGGCGTAAGGTATGCTGTGCCAAGTATCGTTGATGTCGGCGCGATAGAGCAATACCGCCGAGTCGTTTTCGCTGTGGATGATGTCGCCGTCCATATTGGAGTTGTTTGAGAATGTGAATTTTCCTGTGACATCGGTCTCGCCGAGATCAAGCCTCAACACATTCCAATGATGTCTGGTCGAGAGCGTGAGTCCTGGAATGCCCGGGTCGTTGTCAGGAGCCACCAGATGCTCTTCACCACGAAGCATTACAGAGCCTTCGACGCTGTTTACAATGATTGACAGCTGCTGCTCTATTCCAAGTGTTGCAGGTGTTGTAGTAGTGAGGTTTTTGTCGAATTTGGCATCAAGGAAATGGTTGTAATAGTCGGCGAATGCGGCGATAGGGCTAATGTTGAGAGTGACTGTCTTGTTCTCTTCCAAGCCCTCCCAATTGACCAACTCTGTCTGCATCTGGCCTTCGTTGTCGATAAAAGTCACTTCCACACGGTTGTTTTGTCCGACGTGTTCAGGTCCGTAGTGCTGATAGGTCATTCTTACAGTTGCGTCGAATTGATTTCCGTTTGGTGTAACATTAAGAATGTCAACGCCATAGTGCGGCATGCCCGCGGTAAAGACGTAGGTGTCGAAGAATCCGTTCATGTCGATGCCTGTTGCTGCCGTGATGTCATCGCGGAGTTGCTCTGACGATGATGCATTGTATGCGTAGTTGTTAAGATGGTAGCGCATGGCGTCAAGGAATGTCTCTCTTCCCAGGTAGTTCATCAAGGTGTTTACGACTACTGCGCCACGGTTGTAGACGGCCTGGGAGTCGTAAGTCATGGTTTGCGGGATGTTGTTCAGTGGAATCCAGTTGCTTTGGCTCTTGCACCAGTTGGCGATGCTGTTGGTTTTGGTGCTCATAGCCTGCTGGAAGTCGTCTTCGCCGTATACATCCGAACGGTAAAACACTCCGCAGAATTGAGCGAATCCCTCGTTGAGCCACATATCCTCTGCTGTGGCACAGGTGACCTTGTTGCCGAAATACATATGCGAAAGCTCGTGTGCCACGTATTCTTCCTGGGTGGTGTTGCCTGTCAGTACGCCGCTGGTGATGCCGATGTTGTCAACATGTTCCATGCAACCCACGCTGGTTATGACGTAGCCGATGCGGTTGAACGGATATGGTCCGAAGCGATTCTCATAAAACGCTGCGATGTCTTTCACGTGTACGAAGGTGCCGGGTACGTTGTTTATCTGGTTAGGCTTGACATAGACTGTAATCGGGATGTCACGTTCAACGCCGTTGTAGGTGTCGGTCCATTCCACGTAGTCGCCTGCCGCGAACGATATGTGATATGTCGCAATCTCTTGAGGCATGTTGTAATGAACGGTGTGGGTGCCGTCGCCGTTGTCGTTGGTGTTGATGAGGTTGCCGCCACACACAGCGGACATTGCGGTTGGCACTGTGATGTAGACGTCGTAAGTTGCCTTGTCTGTGAAGTTGTCCACGCACGGGAACCAGCATTTGCCGAGGTTGTGCGGGATGGATTCAAAGCCGACGCCCATGTTGCAGACGTAGCCGTTTGTCCACATTATGCCGCCCCAGCTCTCGTTGAAGGTGTTTCCGCCGTAAGTTATAGTAAATGATGCAGTCGCATTAGCTGCCATCGCTGATGCTAAATTTATTGTCAAAATATCGCCGTTTTGCGAGAAATTACTGACATTTGCACCTGTCGCTGTCACTGAACTGACTGTCAATGTTTTCAGGTCCAATGCAATGGTGTTTGTTGGATTGACCGCTGTCAACGTCACAATAGTCTGCGCCTGCAAAGTATGGTTAGTGAAATCAATATTATTCAAATGAATTTCGTAATGTGTCACATTGAAATTCTCGCCAATTTTGTTTTGTGCTGTAGCGAACAATGCTGTAAAAATCAGGATAATTGAAAGGAGTTTTTTCATATTTGCGAAATATTAATCGTGCAAAAGTAAGAAAAAAATCTGATTTTGCATAATAAAAATAAAAAAAGCCAGTCAATTTGACCGGCTTTAAGATTGTGTGATGTCAATAAATCATTTCACGCTGATTCCATACCATTTCCATTTGCTGGATTCTGATTCAATCAAGTCAAATGAAGTCGTTTCTGCAGGAATTGCAGGGAAATACAATGTGAATGTGAGGGTTGCGCCCTTGCCTTGGATTTCGGTTTTATTCGGATAAATCGCAATTCCTTCGGCTCTGGTCAATGTGTAATCAACGCCATTTGCCGTGATATGTCCGCGTTTGTCGAAACTGCATGAGTTTGATTGATAAAGGTTTGTGTACGTTATCTCTACGGCTGTATACTCTGGTGTCAAATGTACTTTGTTGATTTTGATGTTATTCACGCCTGTATAATTGACGGCAGGATTATTGATGATTCTGTCGGCAGGAAGGCTTTCTTCGGTATTCATGCTTTCTTCTTCCTCTTCTTCCTCTTCCTCCTCATCTTCGTCTTCATCATCGGCTGACAATGCCAGACGAAGTCCTACTTCTATTGTCTGGTAGTTTGAGATGTTAGGGATGAAGCCGAATCGTTTCCACACAGTGCATTCGTCGGCATTGCTTCTGAAGCAGCCGCCGCGGCAGATCTTGAATTCGCCTCCGTCAGGTCCTTGAGGGTTTGTGACATCAGTGCCAGGGTAGTCGCCAGCCCAGTCCGACACCCATTCTCTGACATTACCCGACATATTGACGATGTCAAGTTCGTTTCTTTCGAGGTGGTCGTTATTCGATTGTGTCCTGTTAGGTGTGCTGCTGTTGTTGGTGTAATATGCCACTTCGTTTATATCATTGCTGCCTGAATATCTCGTGTTCTCGCTATCATTTCCACCTCGTGCTGCAAACTCCCATTCAGCTTCTGTAGGCATCCTGAAATGCTCGCCGGTGAGCTCGTTCAGCTTGTTGATGAAATTCTGACAATCGAACCAAGAGACGTTTTCCACGGGGCGGTTGTCGCCGCTTTCTCTTCCTGTATGAAAATCGAGGTTGTTGCCTTGCCATTTGCTGGGATTGTTCCCCATAACGGCTTTCCAGAGTTTTTGTGTCACCTCGAATTCACCGATATAATAAGAGCTAAGTGTCACCTTGTGAACCGGTCCCTCAAACGGACCCGCGGCAGGATCGTAGTTTTGCCCGTTTCTGTCACGGTTTTGCGCACCCATCCAGAAACTGCCTTTTTCCACATAAACCATGTAGAACGATTCTCCGTTGACAGTAAATTGCTTGTCTTGTGCATTCACGACCATGGTTTGTCCTGTCATAAGTAACAAACCAACGATAAATAGTAATTTTTTCATATTTTTATTTGTTAAAAGTTAAAATCTAATTACATATCGTGAACAAGACGTACAGCTTTACCCATATATAGGCTTGAAGTGTCATACATAGAAAAAGCTTTGTCTCTGAATTCAAATTGGTATGCTCTGTAGTATGGTGTGTTTGGAGTTGAAGTCCAATATGTGCCGCCGTCCATATATTTTATTTCGCATTCATTATCCCATCCGCCACATTCACGTTGACCTGTGATAGGGAGAAATACCGCTCCTTTAGGTTCAAAAAAGTAATCCCAATCGCCTACACCTAATTCATTGTCTTCAAAAAGAGATTGTTTATTGTTAACATTCTCAAGTGAATATGATGAGTCCCAGTCGTCGGGCAAAATAATCAATCCTTGTACATCATCAATCGTAGCTTTTGCATAACGAATGCCTGAAGCTGTTTGTCTTCCGAAGAAAATGAAATCCCATTCTTCTTTAGATGGAGTGCGCCAGTAGTTTTCAATGTTACCTCCGTTTGATATGGCATTTACGCCCCAATCCGTGAAATTATTGTAGTCATCAGCACCGCCATATTTTGTTGGATCATCACCTGTTCCTCTTCCAAACAAATCAATCCAACCTGTATAGCTGCCTGATACGAGTTTGTTGTCACACACTTCTCCGTTTTCCATGACATTGCCTTCAAATACCACCTCTTCGGCATAATTATAACGTTTGCTAACTACATGATTCCACTGGTTTTCGGCAAAACGCCAAGTTTTTGTCGATGGTTGATATTGCAAATTGCCTGGTGAGAAACTCACTTTGCCGCCTTGAGGATTTACTGTGAAAACTCCAATTTTTTTAATATCAGGATAGGCATCTGTTTCCTCGACCACCTCTTCTATAAGTTCAGTTTCTTTAACAGCTTCAGCTGTCTCTAATGTTCTGAATTCTGAATAAATGGCTGCTACTTCTTCTTTTGATAAAGCACGGTTATAAACCCTGAATTCGTCGATACAGCCATGCAATGGATACCATGATTGTGCCAGACGTCCGATGATAAGGTCACGTGAATTGGAATTGTTGAAGTTCTGATTGGTAGTCTGGCTGGCCACTTCTTTACCATCGACATAAATCTTGAGTTGGTCGGTTTGCAATATCATTGCAATATGATGCCAGTCGTTCATGGCGTTGCCTTCTATTGTCGCATCGCAACCAAATCCGTTGTTGCCGATATCTACACGGAAATTGTTGTCATCAATGGCTGTAAAGCCTGAATTTATCTGTCCGCGATCGAAGTCTTTGGCGAAAAACACCATACGTCCGTTATCTGCTTTACGACCCCAGCCGTCCATTCCTACATAGCTGTCGAGTTTAAACCACAAGGCGAATGTAGCGGCATCATTGAACTGTAATGAAGTGCTGTTAGGAACTCTAATGATCTGTGAACGGTCAACTCCGCCGAAATGCGCGCATTGTCCCGACAAACCGTCAACGAATGTTGCGCCTTCAGTTCTGCCGTTATTGTTGTTGCCACTCATGTCGTTGACATTGCCTTCAAATGTGAAATAGGCCACAAGACCTTCGGTGGAGTTGTTGTTTACAGGGGTTTCATCATCAGGTTTAAGGCTGTTTGGTTGTTTGGCATTAATTATACCCCCCCCCCGCTAAAAATGCGAGGAAACCGAGTAAAAATAGAGCTTTACGCATAATTTTACTGCCGTGTTATATACCATCCGGCCACTTCGGTTTTAAATCACAGTTTATAATTAGTAATAATGTATAATTGCATCATATGCGAGGTGCAAAGTTATAACTTTTTTTAATAATTAACAAGAGAATGTAAAAAAACCAATAGCCACTAATATTCAAATACTAATGACTATTGGCTTTCAACTAATGACTAAAGTCTAAGGTCTTTATTTCTTCTCAACTCTGACCGGCTTTGGCATGGCCTGGCAGATCTCGAGTTCGTCGATGAGGTTGGTTGCTCCGTACACCTTGTCGATGATGAAGAGCACATAACGGATGTCGACGTTGATTGTGCGCTGGAGTTTAGGCTCGAAGTTGACGTCGCCGCTCATGGCTTCCCAGTTGCCGTCGAATGCGAGGCCGATGAGTTCACCCTTGCCGTTCATGATTGGGCTGCCTGAGTTGCCGCCGGTGATGTCGTTGGTCGAGAGGAAGCACACGATGAGTTCGCCGTTGTCGTCGGCATACTGGCCGAAGTCACGCATCTCGATGAGGTCGAGGAGGCGCTGTGGAGCGTCGAATTCGAAATCGCCAGGGATGTATTTCTCGAGGATGCCGTTGGCGGTGCAGACGTAGTCGTAAGAGATGGCGTCAGCTGGCTGATAGTCTTTCACTGAACCGTAACTCATTCTCATTGTTGAGTTTGCGTCTGGATAAAGAACCTTGTCAGGCTGTGTCTCGGCGTAGAACTCACGGAGTCCCTTCACGAAGAGGTGGTCATTTTCCTTGATGCCGATGTTGGCTTTTCTGTATGATGGTGCCGCCATCATGATCTGCTCGACAAAGCCTTGCACGAGTGTCACTGCCAAGTCAGTTTTCAATTTGTCTGCGTCGGGGTTCTCGACGAAAGCCTTCATCGATGCCGCTGTGGCGAACACCGAGTTGTTGTTGATGTCGTTTGCCAATGCCTCGAAGTCGCCGTTGTACTGTGCGTCGATCTCCTGTAATGACTCAGGCAATTCTTCAGCTGTGAAGTGGCTTCTGTAGATCTTCATCACTTCGACGAGCATCTTGGCCTCAACGCGGTCGTCAAGATCTTTGAACAAACCGTCGATGTCGATTTCTTTGAGCTGCTCTGTCGCTGCGTCGAGCATTGCCTTGGCGGCCATCACCATAGTGTCGTTTTCAATCTCTTTAGCTTTCTTCGGCTTGCCGTTTTCCTTGGTTGTGAGCTCTTTGTAAGCTTGAGCCGCTTCGACATACTCGCCGAATGTCTCTGTTCTTTCGAACACTCCGAGCTGTGCCGTGAAGTTAGGGTAGAAGAGGGTCTTTGCCACTTGGCTGAGTTCGCTGTAGTAATTGTCGAGGTTGTCGAGCACTGCGCTGTATTCTTCCTGACGTTTGCTTGTAGCGTCGAGCCAAGCTTGGTAGTCTTGTTCGTTTTTCACGTTGATCATGGCGTTGGCGCTGCCGTATTTGACCCATTCGGTGAACTGGTTCTCGAGTTCGGCTTTGCGTTCAGCAACCTTGTTCTTGCGAAGCATTGTGATCTGACCTTCGAAGTTCTTCCAGGTGTTTGCCAAACCGGCTTTGTTATCTGCGTAAGCGATGTTGACGGCTTTGTCGATCTTCATGAACTCGTCCATGACGTCGGTCTCGGCTTTGAACACTTCGTAAACGATAGGATAGAACACGTCGACATTGTAGTTGATGCCGTATGAAGACATATAACGCTCTGTTGAGCCAGGGAATCCCCAAATCATTGTGAAGTCATCCGGATGAACGCCGTCGAGGCTCACCTTGAGGTTTCTCTTAGGTGTGAGAGGCTTGTTGTTTTCTGAATATTCAGCCGGTTCGCCGTTTTCGTCAGCATAGACGCGGAACACGCTGAAGTCGCCGGTGTGACGTGGCCACATCCAGTTGTCGGTGTCGCCGCCGAATTTTCCGATTGACTGTGCCGCTGTGAACACGAGACGCACATCAGGATATGTCTTGTAGACGAACATATAATATTCGTTGCCTTCGAAGAAACCTTTGATGACAGGGTTGAGTTTGCCGTCTTCTGAAGCCTCTTCCTCAAGTTCCTTGATTTTTTCGTTGATGGCGGCGTTTTTGGCCATGAAATCCATGTCATCGGTGATGACGCTGAAGATCTTTGCTGTCACGTCTTCCATTCTGACGAGGAATGATGCTGAAACGCCTTCAGCCGGAAGTTCCTCTTCGAAAGATTTGGCCGCGAAGCCTTCGTTAAGGTAGTCATGCTCCACTGTCGAGAGGGCCGCTATCGAGCTGTAGCCGCAGTGATGGTTGGTGAAGAGCAAGCTGTTCTTTGAGACGATTTCGCCTGTGCAGAAGAAACCGCGTGGTTTGGTGCCGTTTGAGAGACCCACGATGGCGTCTTTCAAGCTGCTGTTGTTGATGCTGTAGAGCTCCTCTGGTGTCAGCTGGAGACCCATTTTCTGCATGTCAACATAGTTCAAACGCTCGACGAACATTGGAAGCCACATGCCTTCGTCGGCGCGCACGATGCCCATCATACCAAAGATGATGGCAAAGAAAACTGATAATTTTTTCATTTTTTGTTATTATTTAGTTAGATATTCCATTCCCATTTCGTACCAGATATCCTTCGGGATGCCGCTGCCGGCAAGCTTGTCGAGGTCGGCCTGGAGTTCAGGTTTGATGACGCCGTCGGTGGCGATCCAGTTCTTCACGAACTCATAGTCGCCGTTGCCCTGTGCTGTGAGGATGGCGCCGCCGAGTTTCTCGACTGCGAGCTTCATCTTCGGGAAATCGATGTTGTACAAGCCGTTTTCGTCACGAGTGAACGCGCCTTCGTTGGCCAAGTAGTTGAATTCTATCATGTTAGCCTTGCCGTGTGCGGAGGCGGCGCCGAAACGCACCGAGCGGAAGATACCTGCCATGAATGTGGTGTAGTTCTCTTCCATGGTGGTGTTGGTGTATTCGCCCATCTCGTAGAGCTTGGTGACGAGGAATAAACCGAGGATGTCGGCTTTAGCCTCTTCGATTGCCGAATACTGTTCTTTCAAGGCGTGACGCACTGTGCCGCTGCCGTCGAGTGTGTTCTTGATGCCCAAACCGTGAGCCACCTCGTGGAACATCACGTTGGCGAAGAATGCGTCGAACTTCACGTTCTGACGTGCCTCAGGAGCAACCAAAATCTCTGAAATCGGGACAACGATCTTGTCGAACTTGGCCTTCATGGCGTTCTTCAGCTGGAGCTTGCGTGTGCCTTTTTGCAGCTGCACTCTCTCGTCGTTAGGCAGGTTGATGGCGATGGTCTTCGATGCCATGTTGCAGTCGCCGCCGTAGTAAACCACGTCGTATGCCGCGAGGTCAGCGTCGCTGCCAGGTTTCTCCTGTTTGTATTTGTCTTCGACAGGTAATTTGGTCTGCAATTCAGGTAATAACTTCACGTAACGTGCAAGCTTTGCTGTCCATTCCAGATCTTTGATGAGGATGAACGACTCGTGAGCGGCTTTGTAGCCGAACAGTCCGTCAGTGTAATTCTCGATAGGTCCTACGACAAAGTCGACATTGTTGTTGCGGACATCCATCCAGGCCATGTCTGAATAGTAGTAATCGTCGGTGAGGAGAGCCTGTGCTCTGAGTTTCAGATACTCGGCAAACTCTTTGTCGGCCGCGAGTTCCGAAGCTTGCATGAGCAGATCGGCTGCCTTGTTGATTTGTTCGGCATAAGCCTCGTGATACCAGATGGCGTGCAGACTGCCGTCAGCGTAACGGCGCACCAGTGTGTACTGGCTGGTCTTGTCAGGGTTTTCCCATGCCTCGAACTCTTCTTTTGTCATGTCGGTTGGGTAGAATCCTGCGCCTGCCGGTTTAGGCTCGCATCCCGGGATGAAGATACGGCGGTTGTCGAGCTGATCCCATGGTCCGTAGTTGATTTCGGCGTATTTGCGGGCGTTCGGGTCTTCGATTTTGCTCAAAAACTCGTTTTTGTCGCCGCCGAGGTTCTCTGTCCAGTAGATGTCGTCCATAATCTGGCCGGCTTGGAATAACAAGTCGAGCATTTTCACCTCATTATCAGAGAGATGGCTGATGTCGGTTGTCAAAGTCACTTTCGCGTATTGGTTTGCGAGAGCTTCGTAATTTTCTTTACAGCATGATTTCTCATTGTTCTTTTCGCCGCAGCTGAAAAGTGTTGTTGTGAGAGCTAATGCCATGGCTAAGTGTTTGATATTCATGTTTTTAAAATTTATTTTTATATTAACGATATTAACCATTTGATGTCGATCCAAACCTGACTGAACCATTCGACGTTGGCTTGGAAGATATTCATCGGCTCAGTCGTTCCGCCGCCTAGCGAATAAAGGATTATCGCCAGATTGAAGAAGATGAAAGTCCAGATGAAGAGGTAGGAGCGGAACACTCCACAGCGTTGGATGTCGCTTTGGTCGGTGCGCATATCTTTTTTCCAGCATGAAAAATGGAACATCAGGGTGAAGCCGATGATGAAGTCGATGATCGGGAGACATTCGTTCTTTATCATCAGGCGGAAGAGTATCATCGCAAAGGTGAGATACGGCAGCATATACGGCGCTAAAGTCGAGAAGATATTGGCGCTTTTGGCGTTTGACGACACATAGCCGAGGGTGTTGTCGTTTTGTGTCAGTGTCTCTGATGATTTCGCGTTGAACTCGTAGATTTTCTTGCGAAGGAAGAGCCCTCCGACGAGCATGTGGGCGCCTTCGTGTGTCATGGTTTGCATGATGTCGAGGTTTTTCCTGAAAAGCAGCCATGCTATGACGATGAAAGACACCATGCCGATGCCCAGCCACATATAACCTTGATATTGGTCGAGGCTGAATGAGCTTATAACGTACAATGCGCATGTGTAGAACTCAAACCCTGTGATTATCAAGGTGATTATAAATAGCAGCGATGTTATGAAACGCCAGATTTTCTGCATGGTAGAGAGTTTTTATTTTGTTACGAACAGCTTTCTTACGATGGTGTTTTCACCGATTATTCTCACAAAATACTGACCTTCGGCTATTTCTGAGATGTCGATGTCGTCGGTTTGTGTGGTGCTCAGCACTGTGCGGCCTGTAAGATCAAGGATTTCAACGCTTTTGACGCCAAAGCTGTTGTTTAAGATCTTGATTGTGGAGTTCGCCGGGTTAGGGTAGATGCCGACCTCGTTGTTGAAGGCGTTTTCCTCTACATCGTCAATGTCGCAGTCGTTATATTCCGGATTGACGTAGACCACATTGTCGTTCACATGATAGCAAAGCAGATGGTACATCTCTCCATTACTGTTATGGGCGGCCTCGTACATGCCAACATATATGAAACCTCTGCTGCTTCCGACGCCTTCAATCCAAAACTCTGAAGCATCAGGCAGACCGAGAAATTCGAATGAAATCTTTTTTCTGGAAACGCCATTGTTGTCAATAATTGTTGTCACTTCCGTCACTTTCATCGGATGGTCGTCATCATCGTGGAAGAACTCTCCGACTGTAAGGTCATAGTCGTAGAGAAGCACCTCGTCGTCAAATGAAGCGCCGTTCCAGTTGCAAAAATAAACCTGGTTGTCTTCGTTACGGAAAGCGCCGGCTGTATGGTTTCCGGTCGCCTCGCTGACAACCTCGATGGTATTATACTCAAGACCGTTGATAGTCACAGCTTCACCTTGATACAGATGCTCGTGGAAATCTCCAACCGGATGTGGAGCGCTCCATGTGAATTCACCATAGATATACCATTCTTGAGCATTGATATTCAATGAGATAGCAAGTACCGCGACGGTTGTCATCACAGCTTTTGTAAGATGTTGTAAAAGTCTAGCCATAATCATTCAAATTAAATAATCGACAAAGATACGAAAAATTTTAATAAGGGAAGGATTTTTTTTAATTTTGCATCGTCATGGCAGGCATATACATCCATATTCCGTTTTGCAAATCAAAGTGCGCATACTGCAACTTCTTCTCAGTCGTTTCCGAGAAGCAACGCGCTGATTTTCTTGAGGCTTTGAAAAAAGAAGCAGTTGAGCGCAAGGATTATTTGGGTGGCGAAGAAGTGAAAACGGTTTACTTCGGCGGCGGCACACCAAGTCTTATGAAGATTTCAGAAATCTCCGGAATTCTCGAAGTTTTACAAAAGAATTACAAAATAGCCGCCGCCTCGGAAATCACGCTTGAAGCCAATCCGGATACAGTCTCAAAAGAAACGCTTCTGGAATATAAGAATTTGGGTATCAATCGGTTGAGTATTGGAATTCAAAGCTTTTTTGACGACGATTTGCAATATCTGAGCCGAAAACATGATTCGAAGCATGCCATGCAGGTGCTGGAATGGGCGAAAGCAGTTGGTTTTCAAGAAGTTACGCTTGATTTGATTTACGGAATTCCGACTTTGACTGATGAGAAATGGCGCAAAAATCTTGAATTTTTCTTTGCTACAGGTTTCAATCATCTTTCAGCATACGCCTTGACGGTGGAAGAGAAGACGGCTCTCGGGCAGCGTATTAATAAAGGAGTTGCGGCGCCTGTTGATGAGGATGCTGTGATTCGGCAATATGAAATTTTGTACGAAATGACTGAAAATCAAGGATTTGAGCATTATGAAATAAGCAATTTCGCGCGACCGGGACATTATTCGAAGCATAACACAATTTACTGGAAAGGAGAGAAATATCTCGGTTTGGGTCCTTCAGCGCATTCGTTTGACGGCGTTTCCCGTCAGTGGAATGTGGCAAGCGTGAAGGATTATTGCGAGAACTATTCCTTTGAAAGAGAACAACTTACGCTTGATGACCGCTACAACGAATATGTTATGACCTCGCTTCGTACTTGTTGGGGTTGCGATGTTGATCATATCAGGAAAAGTTTTGGTGAAAAGTATGCCGAAAAGTTCGAATATGGCGTCAAAAAACACCTTTTGACCGGAAAAATGATCCAAAAAGACGGAAAGTTTATCCTGACAGATACCGGAATGCTTTTTGCTGACGGAATCGCTGCGGAATTGTTTGCATAAAAATGCAAGAAATCTTAATAAAATTTAACAAAAAAGTTTGCACAGCATTCAAAAATTTTGTATAATTTTGCGGAGTAAAAAGTATTAATCATGCAGATAGCAACAACAAACAGTATTGGTTTTAATAATCGGACAAATGATATGCAAAATTCAAACAGCGGTTTGCCTAAGCATTGTGTGTCTTTTGGCCGGTTTAAAAAGGAATTTTTTAAACAATTGAAGAAAAAATATGAAAAAATACAGGTTGATCATTCATGAAAGGGTGTTCGGCCAGATATCAGAAATCCAGAATTTTATTGCAAGCCTTAATACTTACGAAGCAGCTGAAAACTATTCAAAAAGATTGTTCAAAGAAATAGAAACAATTAAGTATCTAGCTGATGCTATGCAGTTCTCTAGATGGAAGGTCGCAAGACAATATCATCCGAAAGCCAAACGATTAATTACCAAAAACCGAAAATGGAATATAATTTTTCACATTGATGGTGATTATGTTGTTGTTGACAGTATATTAGCTTCATCAACGATGAGATAATGTAATATTTTGTATTTTTGTAACCGAAAAATTGAATCATGCAGACGCAGAAAATCGAAAACGGAAAGTTGGAGGTGGTCGACAAGTTCGTCCGTTACACCAACATGAACATCTTCCTGACCGGAAAAGCCGGCACAGGTAAGACGACGTTTCTGCGTGGTCTGGCTGCAAATCCGACCAAGCGAATGGTGATTCTGGCGCCGACTGGCGTCGCCGCCATCAATGCTGGAGGCCAGACGATACATTCGTTTTTCCAGCTGGAATTCGGGCCACAAATCCCCGACGATGCCACCATGTCATCGTCCGATAGAGACGTGCCATGGCGCGTCTCTACGGTGCAATACCAGAAAATGTCAGCAGTCAAATTAAAAATCATCCGCTCGCTGGAACTCCTTGTCGTTGATGAGATTTCGATGGTTCGTGCCGATTTGTTGGATGCCGTTGATGCTGTTCTGAGGCGTGTGCGTCGTAACGAGAAGCCGTTTGGAGGCGTGCAGGTGTTGATGATTGGCGACATCCACCAGCTCGCTCCAGTCGCAAAAGAAGAGGAATGGGCGCTTTTGCGTGACTATTACAAATCGGTGTATTTCTTTGATAGTCATGTGCTTACTAAGACGCCGTACTGCTGCATAGAATTGGATCATATCTATCGTCAAGAGGATCGTAAGTTTATCGACATATTAAATAAGGTGCGAAACAACCGCCTCGATCCGGAGAGTCTCGCAATCCTTAACAGCCATTATCATCCCGACTTCGAGCCTGATGAGGATGCGGGCTACATCACTTTGATGACGCACAATAAGCAAGTTGATGAGATAAACGAAAGCAAGCTTAATGCATTGAAAACCAAACCGTTAAAGTTTACTGCAAAGGTTTTCGGTAACTTTCCTGAGTCGTCATATCCGACAAAGGCGGAGCTGGAGCTGAAGATCGGGGCGCAGGTGATGTTTGTGAAAAACGACCCCTCGCCGGAGAAGCAGTATTTCAATGGAAAAATCGGCCGGATTGTCAGCTATGACGAGGAAAGCGGACTCGAGGTGCGTTGCGGCGACGAGGTGATTGAAGTGAAACCTGTCACATGGTCGAATTTTGAATATAACATCAACGAGGAGACCAAGGAAATAGAGGAGAAAGAGGTCGGAAGCTTCACTCAGATCCCGCTAAAGCTAGCGTGGGCAATCACTATCCATAAAAGCCAGGGTCTGACGTTCGACAGGCTGATTTTGGATGCCAGTCTGGCCTTTGCGCATGGTCAGGTTTATGTGGCTCTGAGCCGCTGCACATCGCTTGAGGGGCTGGTTCTGAAAGCAAAACTGTCTCAAAGTGGTTTGTTTAACGACCTGACTATCAATCAGTTTGTGACTGAATTGCCGTCAAGAGAGCCTAACGAGGAGCAATTTGAATACAATAAAAAGCTGTATGAATCCCAGATGCTATTCGAACTCATTGATTTTCATGATATTGAGAGCGATTTGAACGGCATCAGGAAGGTGGTGTTCGCAAACAAAGGCAGTTTCGACGCTTCTGTTAGTGAAAAAATAGCTCCGAAAGGGCAGAAGTTCCATGAGGAAGTGGTTGAGGTGTCGGAGAAATTCAAACATCAGATTGGCGGAATTCTGAAAGATAACTTCCAGATAGACAATAATATACAACTTCAAGAACGTGTTAAAAAAGGCTGCTCGTATTTCTTGGACAAACTCGCTGATTTGGACGAAATTTCCAGTTTGCCGTTTGAGACCGATAACAAGGCTGTTAACGATCTGATAAAGAAGGAGTTGGATGCGTTCAATACCGATTTCTTTGTTAAAAAAGCTAGTCTCGGGTGTTGTTTGGGCGGTTTTGAGATGAAAAAATATCTTTCTGTCAAGAATAAGAAAATCGTTGAGGCTGAAGAACTTAACAAGTCGAAGAAGGCGAAATTGTCGAGGAAACAGCTGTCGCGTGACGATATGAAACTGTTTAAGGCGTTGGTGGCGTGGCGCGAGCAAGTGGCTGACGCTCTTGAGGTTAGTGAGACGAAAGTTATCCCGACTTCTACCTTGACGGCGATAGCGGAGAAGAAACCGATGTCGGTTAAGGAACTGAAAGCGCTGTCGAAGATAGGAGCGACACGTTTGCAGCGTTTTGGAGCCGATATTTTAAACATAGTGCTTGAGCATCAAGGGTTTAAGAAACAAGAGTTTGATGATGAGGAGTCGAAAGAGGAACTTGAACTCAGCTCGTCGGTTCAGCGTACAAAGGAGCTGATAGAGGAGGGGCTTTCGATTGATGCGATCGCTGAAAAACGCAGCATGGCGCGGTCGACGATTGAGCAACATGTGGCGGAACTCGTTTTGAAAGGCTACGCCGACGCCAAAGATTTCATGAGCAAAGAGCACTACGAAACGATAAAAGAATATTTTGAAGAAACTCAGGATTCATCGCTCGGAGCTGCAAGAGACGTGCTCGGAGAAGAATATTCTTGGGGTGAACTTAGAATTGTTTTAAATGAAATCAAAAAAAATAATAGCATATGAAAAAACTAGTAATTCTCTCCGGAGCAGGCATCAGTGCCGAAAGTGGAATCAGTACATTCAGAGACGCTGGCGGTCTTTGGGACAAATACCCAGTGATGCAGGTGGCGTCGATAGAAGGTTACGAGGCTGATCCTGAATTGGTTATCAATTTCTACAACGAACGCCGCAAGCAGCTTTTAGATGTGAAACCGAATCAGGGACACATCCTTTGCGCCGAGTTGGAAAAATATTTTGACGTTACCGTTGTGACGCAAAACGTTGATAATCTGCACGAAAGAGCCGGCAGCCATCATATCATCCATCTTCATGGCGAGCTGACAAAGGTGTGCTCGAGCTACAACCCTAACGACCCTCGTTACATCCGCGAGCTGAAACCTGAGGAATTTGAGGTGAAAATGGGTGACAAAGCTGGTGACGGCAGCCAGTTAAGGCCATTCATAGTGTGGTTTGGTGAGGCAGTGCCGGAAATCGAGACAGCAGTGCAATATGTTGAAAAAGCTGACATCTTCGTCATCATCGGAACATCAATGAACGTGTATCCGGCAGCAAGCCTGCTGTATTACGTTCCCGACAAGGCTCAAGTCTATCTCATTGATCCTAAAGACGTTAATATCAACACCAACCGTCCGATAACACATATTAAAAAAGGTGCTTCGGAAGGAATGAAGGAGCTTCTTGAGCTATTAGCCATTAGCTATTAATTGGTGGACTCAAAACAGCTAATGGCTAGTGGCTAATACCTAATGGCTATTTATTATTGTATTGATTCATTGTCAAATCCGGGCCGATTGCCACGAAGCTCTTGATAATATCGGCGGCTGTTGCGATGCGGGGCTGAATCTCGTCGATTTCTGCCTTGTCCCATTCCCCGATGACGAAGTCGATTTGTTTTCCTTTGGCGAAGTCGTTGCCTATTCCGAAGCGCAGACGGCAGAAATCGCTGCTACCGACCGACTCAATTACGCTTTTTAATCCGTTGTGTCCGCCGTCGCTGCCTTTTTTACGCATACGAAGGGTGCCGACTGGCAGTGCGAGGTCGTCGCACACCACAAGGATGTTCTCGAGCGGTATCTTTTCCATTGTGGCCCAATAGATTACAGCTTTTCCGGAGAGGTTCATGTATGTTGTAGGCTTGATCACAATCATCTGACGACCTTTGTATTTCATCTCCGAGACATAAGCTAAACGGCTGAGGGAGAATGAGTTACCTAGTTCTTTTGCCAAATGATCAGCGACCATAAAACCGATGTTATGCCGCGTGTTGGCATACTCTGATCCGATATTTCCCAGACAAGCGATTAAGTATTTCATGTTGCAAAAATAAAAAAAAGCCTTCAATTGAAGGCTTTTTCCATATAAATTTCTTAAAATTTACATTATTTTGCTTCTGCTGCTGGTGCTGCTGCGCCTTCTGCTGCTGGAGCTGCTTCTTCTGATTCTTCTTCAGCTGCTGCGTTACGTGGAGCTTTAACGTCGACCACGATAGTGTTTTCTGGAACGAGCACTGTCATCTTTTCAAGGTTGAGGTCTTTAACCTTGATTGACTGGTTCATCTGAAGCTGTGAGATGTTGACGATGATGTTATCCGGAAGATCGTTAACATAACCGCGGACCTTCATTTTTGGAAGGTTCATGATAAGACGACCGCCACGCATGACGCCTGGGCATGTGCCTGTTGTGCGCACTGGAAGCATGACTGTGATCGGGTTGTCTTCGTTGACATCGAGGAAGTCGGCGTGAAGAACCTCGTCAGTAACTGGATGATACTGAATGTCTTGGAGGATTGTGTGGTAAACTTTACCGTTGATTTCGAAGTCGATAATCAATGTCTCAGGTGTGTAAAGGATCTTCTTGAAGCTTCTTGCATCTGTTGCAAATTTTACCTGTTCGATGTTGTTACCGTAAATTACGCATGGTACGAGACCTTTTGCGCGCAATGCTTTAGCATCTTTTTTCCCTACGTTCTCGCGAAGAGAACCGCTCAATGATACTGAATTCATTTTTTAATTTTTTAACGTTTATAATTTTTATTGATGGGCGAAAAATGTTTCGCCCTTACATTTATTTCTTGTTGAAGAATTCTGAAAGTGACTCGTAATTCTCCACCTTTTTAATAACCTCGGCAAAGAGCTCGGCTGTCGAGAGCACATGGATCTTCTTGCTTGGGTTTTTAAGCGGAATGGTGTCGGTTACGACCACTTCGTCGAATACTGAGTTGTCGATTCTTTCCATTGCCGAGCCTGAGAAAATCGGGTGTGTCGCGAAGGCGCGGACGCTGCGGGCGCCATTGTCTTTCAGCAACTGACCGGCACGGGTGATTGTTCCTGCTGTGTCGATGATGTCGTCGAGGAGGATGACATCGCGGTCTTTCACGTCGCCGATGAGGAGCATCTTCTCGATCTCATTCGGTTTCGAGCGCTGTTTGTGGCAGATGCAGAACACTGTGTCGAGCATCTTGGCATACGAGGCGGCGCGGCGTGTACCACCGGCGTCAGGTGATGCTGTGATGATGTCTTTCAGGCCTAAGCTCTGGATATATGGTACAAAAATCTTTGATGCGTAGATGTTGTCGACCGGGATGTCGAAGAATCCCTGAATCTGGTCAGCGTGTATGTCCATTGTGATGACACGTGTTACGCCAGCTGTCTGAAGCATGTTGGCCACGAGTTTGGCGGCGATACTGATACGTGGACGGTCTTTTCTGTCTTGGCGGGCGAATCCGAAGTAAGGCATGACGGCGATGATGCGGCGTGCTGATGCGCGTTTGGCGGCGTCAACCATCATGAGAAGTTCCATGAGGTTTTCTGTCGGCGGGAAGGTGGATTGGATCAAAAACACGTCTCTTCCGCGTAAATTTTCCTCAAAACTTGGCTGGAATTCTCCATCGGAGAACACTGTTACGTTGCATGTTCCGAGTGGTTTGCCGTAAAATTCGGCAATTCTATCGGCCAGATAACGTGTGGCTCTGCCTGAAAAGATTGATACAATGGGCTCTTGCATAGTTTTAAAATGTTTGATTAAATTTTTCGGGTGCAAAAATATGAAAAAAAATGTTGCGTGTAACAAAAAATGTATTAATTTTGCAGCCGAAAAAACAAGTTCTTTGAAAACGTGAGCCTAGGTGGCGGAATTGGTAGACGCGTCGGTCTCAAAAACCGATGAGGTAACACTCGTGCCGGTTCGATCCCGGCCCTGGGTACGGATTTAAAAAGTTAATCCTCTGTAAATCAAGCATTTACAGGGGATTTTTTATTGCTGGGTCGCCAAAGGGTCGCCAAAAACAACGAAAACATGATCTTTTGAAAGGAAACAAAAAAGGTGCAAATGTTGAAAACATCTGCACCAAACCCTAAACATAGCTAACCATGTAGCTAAGCATTTGCAAAGATATAAAAATTTCCAATATAACAAACGGAATATTTCATTTTTTTAGGGCTATTCAAGCGTGTAATATCCGAGATATTCGGAGTTGGTGATGAGCTTGTTGTCGGCTGAGCGCATTGCGAACCAGGCATGGATGTGGTCGCCTACCCAGTCGTCGGGCAAACGGACATGTGATGTTCCAACGGAACGGATGAAGCCATTGAGGTCAAAAAAGACTTCTTGCTTTTCTACGTTGTAGAATAATGTAATTGAAACATCATCGTCTTTGGCGTTTCCATGACCGTTCTGGTCGCCCCAGAGGATGTCGAGATCAGTTTCATTGACATACATGATCTGCACCGAAGGTGGCGTGAGAATGCCATGTGATAGGACAATCTTGCTGTAGTCGATGGTGTAGTCTGGCGCATCGCCAATGGCATTGTTGACCATCTGACGGACTGCGTAGTTGAAAGGTGATTGCTTTTTGGCAACATCCTTCAAGCCGAGGTTGATGAACTGAAGCGTTTGCTTCATGAATTTCTGAGCAATATCCATTTTATGGCGTTGCTCGAGTTGTTTTTCTGTCTTGGGGTTTTTGACGTGCTGAGCGAGACCACGCATGTAGGCTTCGCCTTTCCAGCTGCTGCCTACCACGGTGCCAACCTTGCCGTTAAAACCTCCTAAGATTCCTTGTTTAATTGTTCCCATAGTTGTTAATATTCAAAATTATCAAAATCGTTGATATTTGGACTGTAGAAATCGCGGCATCTTTCCGAGACTTGACCGAGAGCTTTGTCATAGACAAAAGCCCAACCGAGATACTGCTTTTCACTTGTGATAGGAAAGCCTTCGATTTCAATATCGCTCAAACCAGTTGTAAAGGGTTGGTCATAGATATAGCTGAACCAATTGTTGGTGCCCAATTCATTCAGGATGAAGATAAAGCCAGGATACTCCACGTGGGAGTTGTCGTATTGGATTGCCCCAACATACCAGTGGCCGTCTTGACCTGGATCATCAACATAGAACATGTCGAAGCACTTAAGGAAGCCTTTTGAGAGAATGAGTTTCTTGTAGTTGACGACTGGCTCTCCATCGACTTTCTCGATGGCTGCATAGTAATTGATTTGTGCCGCCTTATTGAAGGTGGACATTTTGTGGTCATAGTTGCCGAAAGTTAGCTTGAGGGTCGGTGCCAGCGGACGTAGCGCTTGGATGACAGCACGGAGGGCTTTACGGCAGAATATTACACTTTCAGACTGGGTGGCTGTGTAGTGCGTGGGCAAGCCGCGCATGTAGGCGGTGCCCTTCCAGCTGCCGCCTACCACAGTGCCAACCTTACCACTGAAGCCTCCCAATATTCCTTGATTTATTTTTCCCATAATCTTTATATTGTTTTGTTGTTACTGAGTTAACCTGCATAAGCCTCAACTTCGGCGATAGGGTCTGAGACCTTGCCGGAGGCTGGGTCGTAAGTGCAAGCGTAGGCGAGATATTCCTTGGCTTCGAGTAGGGGCATACCGTGAAATTCAAGTGTGTCGCCCACATGGAAATGCTGACGGATGATGCCTGTCTGCCATACACCGCCAGTGACATCGTAGATTGCGAATATCAGACCATCATACTCTGGATATTGGTTGCCATCAGAGATTGTGGAGAGGTAATAATTACCATTTTCCCCCATATCGTTAATAGCCAGATAAGAAAATGGCTTGAGAGTTCCTTTTGAAAGGATTAGCTGTTCATAATTGAAATGAGGCTCGCCGCCTGCCTCATAGATTGCTGCTTTGTAGTTGACCGACACGGCTTTGTTGAAAGCCGACATCTTGTGGGCGTATTCTGCGAACGTGAGACGCAGAATGGGGATGATGGGACGCAAAGCCATCGTGACGGCCTTGATGGCGTCACGATGGTAGATTTGTCCCGCTGTGCGAGGGTTCTTGACATGCTGGGCTTGACCTTTCATGTAGGCTATTCCCTTCCAGGAAGAGCCCACTACGGTTCCAACCTTGCCTTTGAACCCACCGAGAATTCCTTGTTTGATAGTTCCCATGGTACAGCGGTTTTAAAGATTAAGCTGGGGTCAATGTGACCTCGCCGAGATAGATGGAATCAGCGACTTCCTTGCCGTCATCCGACACCATGCCCAAGTAAACCTCTACCTTGTCGCCTTCCCAGTCGTTAGGGACAGTGAGGCTCTGGGTGTGTGTTGCACGAGTGGCACCTGCTGTGTCGTAGATGGTCTCGCCTTTCGCCTTGTTGTAGATGAATGGCATTGCCTTGTCAGTGGCGAGGGCATTGCCTACGCCGCTGTTGTCTGTCCAGTCGATTTTGACTTCATTGCTGTTGTTGTTCCACGAAGCTGTTGCGCCAGTGACCTGTGTCAAGCCACCTTTTGACACCACGATTTTGGTGAAGTCGAGAGCGTAGCTCGGATAGCTGCCTGTGATGGCGTTTTTGATTGTGTAGGACATAGCCGCATTGAACTCTGTCTGCTTTGCAGCCTGAGATTTGTAGCCGATGCGGATGTACGGCACAACTGGCTGGAGAAAACTTAGGGCAAGACTGAACTTGCTGCGCTGGTTGAGCTGACCTGCCGAGCGAGGGTTTTTAACGTGCTGGGCTTGGCCACGCATATAGCTGATGCCCTTCCAGCTTGAACCGATGACGGTACCCACCTTACCTGAGAAACCGCCGAGAATACCTTGTTTGATTGTTCCCATATCTTTCTATTGTTTTTGGGGTTAATAAAATTGTTTTTTACTCAGACTTGATATGGAGTTGGTATGGACTTGGTGTGGTCACGACCCCCTCGTTTATCAAGTTGGGCGCAAAATAAATAAATCCGTGATAATGGGAGCAGATTAGTTGGAAATGCCTTATGTTGCTTTATGTTGCCGAGATTTTTTTGTAATTTCCATCGTCAAGTATTTATGCCAATCGAATTGGCACAATTGACGTGTAGAAGGTGTATGTTTTTTGTTTTGTTGGAGAGTTGCGACAGCAGTATTAAAATTTTTCACCAAAACGAACAACGAAACAAAAAAAATAAAAAAAAGATGCTTTTTTTGCCAGCTCAGGACAGGCGACGGCGGTCAAGGTTTTTTGTCAAAAAATACTACCTGAAAGGTGGAGATTTTTTGTCAAAAACCCGTAGGGCTTGACCTTGACAGACTAGCCTTCCGAGCTAACTTTGCAACTTTTTTTGAATTTTTGAAATCACCAAACAATCAATCACTAATCAAGAAAAACGGAGCACTACGAGGACTTAGAGACCTCTGATTTATGCAGAAACGCTCAAAGAAATACGCCCCTCAAAGGGGTGGGTGGGCGGGGACTAAACATTGTGGGCAAATGCTTGGGCGAGAGAAGCACGCAATGAAGCGGTCTGGATTCCGAGGGCTCCCTTTGGGAAGCGGATTCCAGAACCGCGAAATGGAGTGCTGAAAGGAGCCGAAGCTTTTGCCTTGGAGCCGAAACCATCAATCGAAGCCGTGAACCAAGAAAAAAAGAAAACAATTTAATCAGTACGAAGCGGCTTGAGCTTGATGGCAGCCGAGGGTTCCCACTGGGAAACGGCTGACATCGAGCTGATGCCGCGGCAATGTATAGAAGCAGAAAACAAACAGTTAATCAGAAACAAAAATGTGGAAGAACGGAAAACGTGACAATGGGCAAGGGAGGGAAGTGAAACGACCGACCGCAGCACAACCACTTCGCTCTGCGCGCCTCTGCCGACGGAACGGCGGCAGCCCGAAGCAAAAACGAAGTTTTTTGCTGAGGGGTTGCGCGCGACGCGCGTGCGGGGTGGCAGCAGCTGAGAGGTGGCACGGAAGCGGTTTTTCCTCAGGAACATGAAACGGATGCAGAAACAATTGAGGTTTAAAGTGCTATCAGAGCGAGACGGTATGAAAACCGCTGAGTAGCCCGCAGCTGTAAGGGGCTGACTTTTGAAGCCGAAGAAACAAATGAATTGCTATGAGACATCAAATGAGGTAAAAACTATTGAATTGAACGGAAACACTAAAAGACGGCTGCAAAAGGCAGACCCCTGCCACCCCGCCGGGCGGCGCGCTTTAACAAAAGGGGCTGGCGGCGGGACTTGGATGCCGATACCTTCAATTATGCAGTTGCTTGCCAATGTGCAGTGACTATTGAATATGACGTAAACCCCACCGAGAGGCAGCCCCGAGTGAGCTTTGCTTTTTTGCGCCTAAAAGGCTTTTTGAAACACCTTCAATTCAGCACGGAACATGGTAGCGGGCGGGCTGCCCCTGGAATTAAGGGGCAGCGGAAACCTTCAATTGATGCAGGAACACTGAGCGAGCTACCCCATGCAAGGGCTGGCTAAAAAAAATACTACCCCAGCGGGGTGGAGATTTTTTTAAGCCAGCTCGCGAAGCCCTTGCAGGGGGCAAAAAGCCTTTTAAGCAAAAAGCAAAGCGAACACCGCTTTCCCGCCCTCACACTCACACTGGGCAGGAACATTGTGTAGAAGCAGGAACCTTTAATATAAAACACAAAAGAATTATCTAAAAAAGCCTCCGTCTCCTTTTCCAAATAGATATTTCAAACAGTCAGCAAAGACGGCGAGAAAAATAGCTATAGTCATCATAACACTTAATGTTTTTAGAATTTCACTGCAAAAATAGAATTGACTATGTGCCAAAAAGTGGTACAGTGATAAAAAATTTGAAAATATGTAAAATAATAATAGGTGTATCAAATTTTGAAACAGTAAGTGTGTATTTTTGTGGCGGTGTTTTTTTAACATAACTTTCATTTTTATGCAAGAAATCTTAAAAAATTTTAACATTTTACCTACATATTTGGGATTATGTTTTCTTTTTTGTAATTTTGCATGGTAAAAATATAGATGAATTCAAACTTATACAGAATAAAAAGAGAAATAAAAGAGTAGTTGTAAAAACATAATATAAAAGCGTTTTTGCTTTTCCTTGTAGAGACTGAAATCGCCAAATTTTAGAATCTTAACACTGCAAGAAAGTGAAACGCTCACGGTGTGTCCGTGGGCTTTCTTGTTTGTGTTAAAGGTTTTGGCGAACCCCAGTCTCAGGCAGAAGTTCACGGATTTTTTTGCCACTTGGGGAAGGCGAAGCGCCAAACAAGCCGAGCCTTATGAGCACCAAGTTCTTCAATAATATTGAGTCGAGGCTGATGGATAAATTCCACGGTATCGCCTCATCAATGGCCAACTTCGACATTTTTCATGCCGTAGTTGGCTATTTTCGTAGTAGCGGTTACTTCAAACTGCGCAAAGAATTGGAAGATGTGCAGGAAATACGCATCCTTGTCGGTATCAATATTGACGACATTTTCCGTCATCACAATGCCAATCTTCTTTTTAATGCAGATAGTCATCCTGTCGAGGTAGTGGAACAATATCGCAATGAACTTGTTGCCGACATTCGTGACGCTCATTATGATTCAGACACAGAGGATGGCATTATTCAGTTGTTCGATGATGTGGCTTTAGGCAAATTGCAACTGCGCATCCATGCGAGCCACAACCTTCACGCCAAGTTTTATCTGTGTCTTCCAAAGAACCACAATGAACATAGCGACGGCTGGGTTATAATGGGAAGTAGTAATCTATCTGATCAAGGGTTGGGCACTGGCGAATCTCCACGATATGAACTTAACGTTTCACTGAAAGATTACGACGATGTCGCCTATTGCGAATCCGAATTTCAGCGTCTTTGGGCTGATAGTGTGCCTATCAGCATTGAGGACATGCAGCGTGCTCGATCTACAACTCACCTCGACACTGAACAACCGCCAACACCTTATGAGTTATATATAAAAGTTCTTATTGATACTTTTGGCGATATTGTTGAAGATAGTTTTGACATCGACCCGACGCGCTATGGCTACCGAGACCTTACTTATCAGCGTGATGCGGTCATTCAAGGTTATCAGACAATGATGCGCCATAACGGATGCTTTATTGCCGATGTTGTTGGTCTTGGGAAAACTCCAGTGGCAGCCATGATTGCCAAACGTTTCATTTTGGAAAATGGTCGTTATTCTCGAGTCTTGGTCATAACACCTCCTGCTGTACGCAATGAATGGGAACGTACTATTCGCAGTTTCCATATCGATAAAAACACATGGTTTGTTACAAGCGGAAGTCTCGATAAAGTTGTTGACGGTAGAGAAAACTACCGTGAACCTCGTGAATACGACCTTGTTATTGTCGATGAAGCTCACAATTATCGTAATGATGGCTCGCAAGCCTATAAATGGTTGCAAATTATATGCAAGTCGCCTCGCGCCAACCGTGGACGAGTTGAAGGTACTCGCAAGAAAGTACTTCTACTATCAGCCACTCCATATAACAACACTCCAACCGACATTCGCAACCTATTACTTTTGTTCCAGGATGCTCGCAATTGCACAATAGAAGGATTAGGTGATATTACAAATACTTTCTCGGAATGGATTAGCGACTACAAGGAGATTATGCGCAATCGCTACTTATTGTCACACGATGATTTCGTGAAGCAAGTTGACCGCATAATGAGCGAGATTCGTCGTCGTGTCCTTGAACCTGTTATGGTGCGACGCACACGCAGCAACATCCTTCATGAGCCTAATTACAAAGCAGACCTCGATACACAAGGAATAGTATTCCCTAAATATGCTCCAATTCGTGACCGCCAATACAAGATGGATCGTCAACTTGCAGATCTATTTAAACGTACAGTCAAACTGCTAACCGACACACCATCCATTGACAATCCTGACGGCAAAGGGTTGCACTATGCTCGTTATCGTGCTGTTGAGTTTTTCCGTGAAGGAGTTCCGTATAAAGGCAGACAAGGAAAGCAAATTTCTTTGCTTTTGACTGGAATATTCCGCACCCACATGGTCAAACGCCTTGAAAGCAGCTTTACGGCGTTTAAGAAATCACTCCATACTTTCCTTGACATCACAGAAGGAATGATAAAGATGTTCAACGAAAACAAAGTGCTTGTCGCACCAGAATACAATGTGAAGCAGCTTCAGGTTGAGAAAGAAATGGAGTTGGATGACATTATTCAGTATATAGAGCAGAAAGGCGTTGACAGAAAAGATTTTCTTTATCAATCTGATGATTTCAAACCCGTGCTGCTCGACATGTTAAAAGAGGATTCTGCAAAACTAAGCACATTATGCAAAGAATGGGACTCCATAGACTACGACCCCAAACTTGAACTATTTCTCAATATGATGCAGGGCGAGTTTATGAATCCGCGTGAAAACATTGAAGGTAAGCTTGTTATTTTCAGTGAAAGTGTCGATACTGTTAACTTCCTTACACAACAGCTTAAAGACCGCCTTGGACGAAATGATGTACTTTCAGTCAGTGCCAAGAATCGCAACCAGTTGCGTGACACAATCAAGCGAAATTTTGATGCCAATTATGATGGTGAACGACTTAACGACAAAAATATAATTATCACAAGCGATGTACTCGCCGAAGGTGTCAACCTACATCGTGCAAATGTCATCGTCAACTACGATTCCCCATGGAACGCTTCACGCCTGATGCAACGTGGCGGTCGTGTGAACAGAATTGGCAGCAAAGCGGAATACATTTACAATTACATGTTCTATCCATCTGAGGAAGGTGACGAGCAAATACAATTATACAGCAATGCTCTTATCAAATTGCAGGGTTTTCACTCAGCTCTCGGCGAAGATGCCCAGGTATTCTCGCATGAGGAAATTGTAAAGGAATTTCAACTTTATGATCGTGATGTAACCGATGAGACCGACCAAACTCTCGACCTTAAACGTGAGTTGAGCAGTCTTCTAAATGACAAACCTGAATTGTATAACCGTATTAAAAATCTTCCACATAAGAGCCGTTGTGTACGTTCCGTGGCTAAAACAAATGCCAAGCCGAACAACACTATAGTATTTCTTGCTTCTCCACAACGTGTTGATTATGTGCTTGTTGATGCTGACAACCATCCGAGCCGTCTAACATTCTTGCAAGCAGTGGATATTCTAAAAGCCACTCCAGACGAGAAGCCTTTATCATTTGAACCGATACGTGAGCATCATTTTAATCAAGTCGGGCGCGCTTGCGATTTATATAATCAGCTTTTATTAAGTCAAGACACATCAACTTCAATGAAAATAAATGTTCACGACAAAGTTGCAGGTGGTGCTGTGAAATTCCTTCGCACCGAAGCAATGACAGCCATGAGCAATGAGAAAGGTCGCAAACTTTGCCAACAGCTGAAAGAACTTGTTGAAGTTGGTCGTTTCAACACTCTGCAACGTGAGATTGCAGCATTAGCCAAACAACAAAGAGGCAGAGAACCGCTTTCAGCTCCTGAACTTGAAGAACAAATTCTTGAACTTGCAGATATATATTGCCCGGAGTTTGCAACAAGCGAAAAAGAGGTCGCAAATATCAAACCTGATATTATCATATCCGAATCTTTCACCGAATAAATCCACACTATTATGAATACTGAACTGAAAAAGCTTTTCCAGAAATCGTTTTCCATAGCGGATTATACTAATCTTGTAATGAAAAACCTTCTGCACTGCAGGCGTATTTTGACCAATCCTGAATTGCTTGAAACTGATGCCAATGGCGACCAAATTTTTGGATTGGGAACAACTTATGACATTGACGGCAAAGAAATCGGATTTTATTACACAAAAGTAAAGACCAGTGATGTTACTCGTAAGCGTGTGGGATTTCATAAAATGATGCAGCCATACGTAAACTATGGTGTGGATGCGGCTATAGCTGTTTTTGACGATGGTCATCGCTGGCGGCTATCTTACATCAGCGACCTGAAAGGTGGTGTTACTTCGGCAAAACGTTTCTCATACGTTGCAGGAGACCCTTATGGACAATACAACACGCCATCACATCGTTTGGCAGATTTGGGTAGTATTTCAAGCAAACTACGAATCAGTGATATTTATGAAGCATTCTCCGTTGATGCGCTAAGCAAGGAATTTTTCGATGAGTACCACTTCCATTATGACCGCATTGTGGCAGAGTTAGCCCGACAAGGGAAAACAGGTGCCATCTATCACGACTATGTGAAGAAGCTGATGGGGCGCATCGTATTTCTGCATTTCCTGCAAAAGAAAGGCTGGCTGTGTGGTGACACCAACTTTATGCTCAACACATTCAGCAAAAGTGACCGACAAAACGACTACTTGGAAAGCGTGTTGGAACCGCTCTTCTTTGGCATTCTCAACACTGAGCCATCAAAACGCGAACAGGTGTTCAGCAAGAATGGCTGGCAACAGCGTTGGGTTGGCCAATGGGCGAGCATTCCTTACCTCAATGGAGGTCTTTTTGAACGCGATGCCGTTGATGACTTAATAATTGTTTTGCCCAAATCCATCTTCGGTAATCTTTTCACTTTCTTAGCATCCTACAACTTCACTGTCGATGAAAACGACCCTGACGATGCCGAGATAGGTGTTGACCCTGAAATGTTGGGTAAAATCTTTGAATCATTGCTCGAAGACAATAAATCTAAAGGTGCATTCTACACTCCTAAAGAAATTGTCCGCTATATGTGTAAGGAGTCGCTTATTGCACACCTTTCATCAAAACTTCCAGAGGTTGCTGATAGTGTTGTTCGAAAATTTGTTGAATCTCATGAAATGCAACCTGAATTGGAACAATTCAGAGAATCTCTTTCCCAAATCCTTCGAGAAATAAAAATCTGCGACCCAGCAATTGGTTCTGGGGCATTCCCAATGGGTTTGTTGAATGAGTTGTGGCGTTGCCGTGAAGCATTAGGGGCAACTGAAAGTCGTGTAGTTTTAAAGAAAGAGATTATTGAAAACAATATATACGGCGTTGACATAGAACGTGGTGCTATTGATATCGCACGTTTGCGTTTTTGGTTGAGCATTGTGGTTGACAGTGAAAAGGCAGAGCCTTTGCCAAACTTCGACTACAAGTTTATGCAAGGTAATAGTCTTATCGAGAGTTATCAAGGATATGACCTTAGTCGTATCGCTGGGCGATTACGAGGAGGGCAATCCAAATCAATGCAGTTGGTACTGGGTCTCGACAGTGACCTTAGTCGAAAGAATTTGCAACGTTTGCTGCGCGACTACTTCTCGGTTGCCGACCATCAAAAGAAGGCAAACATGCGTCATGCTATAAACGAGGAGGTTAAAACACTTATTCGTGAAAGTTTTGGAGGCACCCCGGCTTCGCTTGCAAAACTAAATGCTTTAGACACATCCGCAAACCAAGATTTCTTCCTCTGGCATACTTGGTTTAAAGACATCTTCGACAAAGGTGGTTTTGATATTGTAATTGGCAATCCTCCATATATACAGCTTCAAGCCGATGGAGGCAAACTGGGTGAGCTTTATAAGGATTCTGGGTTTTATACATTTGCTCGTACAGGTGATATATATAGCCTATTTTATGAACATGGTTGGAATATTCTTGCAAAAGGAGGACATCTCTGTTATATCACATCGAACAAATGGATGCGAGCTGGGTATGGAGAGAAGACTCGTGAATTTTTCACTACAAAAACAAATCCAAAATTATTGGTTGACCTTGGTGCCAATGTTTTTGAAAATGCCACTGTAGATACAAACATTCTGCTTTTTTCAAAGACATCAAATCAAAGGGAGACAAAGAGTGTCACATTCACAGAAGATAGCCTGGAAAATTTGAGCGATTTTGTGCAGCAACAGGGAACGACTTGTCATTACAATGGAGCAGACAGTTGGGTGATTTTGTCAGCAATAGAGCAAAGTATTAAACGCAAAATTGAGGCTGTTGGCACTCCGCTCCGCGATTGGGACATCAATATCTATAGAGGTGTACTTACGGGCTATAATGAGGCTTTTATTATAGACACAAACAAACGAAACGAAATCCTTGACAAATGCCAAACGGAGGAGGAACGAAAGAGAACGGCGGAACTAATACGACCGATTCTTCGTGGCAGGGATATAAAGAGATGTGCATATGACTGGGCTAATCTGTGGCTTATTAATACCCATAACGGTGTTCGTGGAAGAATACCACGCATTGACATCAACGATTATCCTGCAATCAAGCAGCATCTTGACAAATACTGGGATAAGATATGTTCCCGAGCCGACAAAGGAGACACCCCTTATAATCTTCGAAACTGCGCTTATTTGGACGATTTTTATAGACCCAAACTAATGTATGCAGATATAACCCAGAAGTTGGATTTCTGCTATTGTGACGACGTGATGTTCTGTAACAACACTACATATTTTATGACCGCAAATGATAGTAAATTACTACCCAAAATTATGCATTACCTGAATTCTCCTTTAATGGATTGGTACTATAGGACAATCTCGGTTCAATTGGGGGAGAAGGCTGTAAGAATGTTCTCAATATATGTTCTCAAAATACCAATTCCTAAAGATCTTTCTGATAATATTTATGAAGCATATCATTTAACGAATGAGGAAGTAACATTTATTGAGCATCAATAAATGCAATTTCCTGTGAAGATAAAGCATAAAATCGATAAAGGATGTTATCTACCTCGGTTTCATTACATTGCAGATCACATTGATTTGGCAAAGGAACTCGTATTCCCGACATAAAATCGACGCCCTTTCCTCCTGTAATGTTGGCTGATGGCAGAATAATACGATTAAATAATTTGGAATTAAGATAGTTCAACAAATGATTAAGGTGATTCCCTGTTATCATGTATAGTTTATTGTTTATCATCCAGTTGGACGGCACCATACAGGCATCCATTGTTAGCCCTATTTCCCTATATACAATTTTTGGCTTAGAGAAATCGTCCCAATAATTTATACTATCTTGTGTCTCAAACCACTTATTATTTGTCTTTTTGCGAGCTTTGACGGCCTCTCCTTTTACTATATGCGTTTTACCTGTTTGCTCCAATTTTTCAATACCGATGGAAAGCAGATATTCCTTTACAGCAGGGTATTTTTCGATATCATAATGTCTGGCCGGAAAGGTTGCGATGAGCCATAATCCTGCCCAATCATAGTCATAACGTTTAATATCGCGGCCTCGCAAAATTGGTCGTATTAGTTCAGCTGTGCGAGTTCGTTCATCTCTATCTCGACAAGCTGCAAGTATCTCTTCACGCTTTTCGGTAGTTATTATAAATGCATCGTTGAAACCTGTCTTTATGCCATAGTTTATCTGTATATCCCAATCTTTCAAAGGAACCCCAACAGATTCTATCTTTCTTTTAATGCTCTGTTCAATGGGAGAAAGAATCACCCAACTATCATTGCCAGAAAACGTGCAAACACATCCCTGTTGCTGCACAAAATCGCTCAAATAATTGCTGTCAACATCTTGTTTTCTATAAAACGAGCAAGTGTGTTTCTGTCGACTTTACAAATTTTAGCAATTTTTCTACGCGAAGTTCCATTTATTAACAACTCGGATATGAGATTTTCTTTTCCAAATAGTTTGTATTTATCCGGCGCACTTTTTCTTCCTTTGGGACGACCAAGCACAACACCTTCGGCTTTCTTTCTTGCTAATGCCTCTTTAGTTCGCTGACTAATCAGATTTCTTTCAATCTCGGCTGATAGCCCAAAAGCAAAAGCTAACACCTTACTTTGAATGTCGTCGCCAAGCCGATAATTGTCTTTGATAGTCCAGACACGGCATTCTTTTTTCATACAAAGGCTAAGGATTTCCATAATCATAAAAAGGCTCCTGCCTAATCGGGAGAGCTCAGCACAAATTATCAAATCGTTTTGCTGAACTTTTTTAAGTAAACGCCCCAGCTCTCGTTTGTCGTAATTTTTTGTTCCAGAAATAGTTTCTTCAATCCAACCATCAATTTGAAGATGCTCTCTTTGGCAGAAATTGTTAATTTCAAATCGTTGGTTTTCTACTGTCTGCTTGTCGCTTGAAACACGAATGTAACCGTAAATCATGATTTTTTTATTGAAAAAATAAGAAATTATCTGAACAAATTTGTAACTTTGTACACTCAAATAGAAAATGGCTAATATGAAAGCATCAGCACTTTTCAAACAATATGTGTGGCTTGTTGACACAATCCGTCGGGCTAAACGAATAACTTTAGCCGAACTGAACGACCGATGGCAACGCACCGTGCTGAGCGAGGGACAGCCGCTCAGCCGTTCGACTTTTACTCGCCACCGTGCAGCGATTGAGGAGATTTTCAATGTTGTAATAGGATGTGATGGCGACAACTGCTATTACATTGAAGACAATGATTTGATACGCAGTGACACGGTGCAACAATGGATGCTTTCAACTTTGACGGTAAGCAACATTGTTAGCGATGCCCGAAGCCTTCATAACAGGATTATTCTTGAAAATATTCCAACTGAAGGTGAGGCTTTGCGTCAAGTGGTGGAGGCTATGCAGCGGAGCGTAGAAGTGAAAGTATGCTATCGCAAATATGGCAGCAACGACCACTCAGAGTTTATAATCGAGCCATATTGCATCAAGTTGTTTCGTAGGCGTTGGTACTTGCTTTGCCACAATGCAAAGGGGTTTATGGTGCTGAGTTTCGACAGAATGAAATCGGTTGAACTAATCGAAGAGCCGTTTGCCATTGACCCGGACTTTGACGCTGAGGCTTATTTTTCGGAGTATTTCGGTGTTATGGTTGATGACAGGGTTGCGCTGCAACGGTTGGTTTTGCGAGCCTACGGAAACGAACGGTTTGCCATGAAGGATTTGCCATTGCACCATTCGCAAAAGATTATTGAGGAAGCCGAAGACCATATTGATTATGAAATAAAGATTCGTCCTACATCGGATTTTCTTGCACACATTCTTTCAAGAGGCAGATGGCTGAAGGTGATTGAGCCGGAGGAGATTGCGCAGCAGATTGAGGAGCTGCATGTTGAGGCGATAAAGGAATAAAAAAAAGCCCCCGAAGGAGCTTTGGGATTAGATTAGGGCTTGACATATTTGTCGTGTTCAAAGTGCTGAAGTAAACCTAAAGAGCAAAATTTCTGAATATGTTTGTCGGCTGTTTTTGTGGGTATTTTTAGACTTGCAGCGACAGCGTTATATGTTTGTCGATTGAATTCTATGGGTAGATTGTCTAAAAATCTCTGACATATGACGGTTAAAGGTTTTTGAAAAGGTTTGCTGTCAGTTGATGGGAAATCGCAAAAGACTTTGAGAGTGTGTTGCAATAGAACTTTAGCCATAATAAGTGCTGTACGAAAGTCAGTGTCTGAACAAACAATGTTGGTGGGTATGGTGGTATCATCAATGAATCGGAGCATAGTAAGAATCATTGCGATGCGGAATGCGATGACACCCATACGGCGAACGGATGCCACAATGCTTATACCATACATGTAGTAATATTGTATTAAAACCTTGCTAAAATAAGCATTAAACTGCTGTCCTTGCTCTGGTGACACGGAAAAACTTATTGGTTGTGACTGTTTGAGTTTTTCATACAAGAGGAAAAATCTCTGCCCTAATTCCTCAAAATACTCATCGAGTGGTTGTTTGACTTCAGCAAATACATCAATCCATTCAAGTCGGAAATTTAGACAGTAGAATATATGACGGCTGAAGAGACCGTTTTCGGCGTTTTTGATCAAGTTTATAATTTGTAGAGGCGTGCCGGATATGACTGCTGACAAATGTGGTTGTTCAATTTCAACACATTCGTTATTTGCTCTGCGATTGTATGAAATTGACTCGTGCTGAAAAGCTTGGCGCAATCCCGCAGAATAATTACCATAGTCGGATTTGAATGATTCCACTAATACGTCGCCTTCGGTCTCAAATATGATACCAGTGCCATTATTCTCATCTAAAACTTGGTAAATAGCAGTTGCACTGCTATTGCCAGGAATGAATAACATTTTGCGAATAGGCTTTTGTGGTGGTGTGCGTCCTTTCTTGTCAAGCTCATATTCGCTTTGAAGACGGTTGTATTCCTTCATTTCATCTTCATATTGCTTTTTCAAGCTTTTATGAATTGGCATGACGAGGTTTTTACAAAGAGTTAAACGTCCTTTCCCAGAAGAAGCAGGAGCCGTAACAATTAGAAACAGGTTTGGTGAATAAATGCGGGAGGCATAAAGACCAGAAACGTTTGGCAAACAAGCGGAAAGGCACACTAGGGAACCTAATAAAAGCAAATCGGCATCATCGTCGTTTTCGGCTTTGTTAACGACATCCTGAAGAAGACTGGGCAGCAAATCAAATACTTCTTGTGAAAATGTTGGCATGGTTTCTAACGGTTGGACGACATCCTCCATATCCTCCATATCCCCCATATTCTCCATTTCCTTAAAAACCTCATCTTGAATATCAGTATTGTTGTTGTTATGTTTGTCTATGGTTATTCCATATTCTTTGGCAAGGAAGAATAGGGTGTGATAAGTTACATCGTTGCGTTTTCCTTTAATGCATTTGGTATATTGCTCATCGGCTTCTGATGCATTATAACTGGGATAGAAACGGCTTAAACGATGAAAGTATTGTCGGCCATCCTCGCCGAGACCGTCGGCGAGGGCGAAGCCAAGTTTAAGCCAGTTCTTGTAGCCGGATGTGATGTCGATGCCAGCGGATTCGATGGCTCGGGTAAGTTCCTCAACCTCTTCAGTCAGGTTAAACTTGGCATTAGGAGATATAGAGGATTTAGAGGATTTAGGGGATATTGGGGATTCTGAGTTGATGGGATTTCGCCACTCTGATGGGTTAAAAGTCTTTTTACTCATGGTTTAAATATTTAGGGTTAATGTAACAATTAGGGTCGTGCGGAAGATAGCAGCCACGACTGACGTTCCTGCCAGATTTATCTGCTGCAATGTTGTAAGTTTGTTTGAGATAATTGACTATTGCGTCAAAATACTCATTGTGAGTAGCTAATGAAAGGTCGATTTTGACAAACCATTTCAAACCGTCGCCAGAAGGTGATGTGAACAACAATTGAGGTTCGAAACACTCATCATTGATTAGTTGATGGCGAGTGGCTTCAAGATTCTCAAGGTGGTCGAGATCGATGACCATGTATTGAGAATGCTTGATCAAGCTTGCATCATTGTGGTAAGAAAAAGTGCCACTCGGCGTTATGTAGTCGAAATGTTTATTCTTAAAAGCCGTTTTCTCATTTTTGGTAGTAAGAGTGCGAAGCTTCTCAGTTGCGGCTTTTGCATAATCACCTATTATATAGCAATAGGTGTCAAGCATAGTGAAATCCCTGTAAGGATAGGGGTTGCCGATTGGCTTTCTGAAGAAAGTAAACTTCGGCCAGTTATTTGTTGCGTTGTTTTCCATAGTCGTACCTTATAGTGTTCATAGTGTAGTTGTCGGCAAGGATTTTTTGGACATCCTCACGACGGTAGTAAACCTTACGGCCAATTTTAGAGTATGGCAGCATGCCATTGGAGCGGAGCGTCTGCAGCGTGCGGTAGCTAATGCGCAGTAGGGTCATGACCTTGTAATTATCGAGCCAATCGTTAAGGTCGGTGTTTAGGATGTTAGTTTTATTTACGTCCATAGTTGCCTCCTTTAAGATTTAAGTATTCCTCTGCTCTCTCATTGATTTCGTCGGTAGTGGCGTAGCGGTTGCTGAGCAGCCACTGCTCGAGTTCGGTGCGCTTGAAAAACACCATTTTCCCCGAGGGCTTGTAATAGGCCAGCTGTCCCCGCATAATCAACTTATATAGGTATGATTTTGCCATACCCATATACTTGGCAGCTTCATCTGCGGTGAGCACCTCCTTGGAGGTGAGCATCAATTTTGATGCGATGAGGTCGGCGAAGTTGTTTGCGTCTTCTGTTGTCATTTTTAAAGTTTTAAAAGTTTTGGCTTCTAGGGTATGGGCGCAACGCCATCCCATCATACACCAGTTTTCTTCGGCGAGAGTTGCGCGTTCTCGTCGTTGAAAATCGGTGCAAAATTATTACAACATAATGACAAGAAATCCCAACGTATTGCCAACGTTAGGATTAAGGGTGGGTATATCTAATTTTTGAATTAGTATGGTATGGTGTTGGTATGGTATTGGTATGGTCGGGGCTGTTTTAAAATAAATCATCAACCTTGTCCGCTCCATCAGGATAAAATATTGTATTGGTTTTCATATAATCTGCTCTTGCACGTTTTAATACTCCCGATTTTAATCCAAAAACTGTTTCAAATCCTATCCATGATGTTTTTTTAACTGTTTCATTATCTTTTGTATAACAACCTTTACCTAAATTAAATTTGTTACTTAACTTTTCTGCAAAATAGGCGAGTAGAACATAAGTTTCATTCCAGCTATATGATTCGTTTGATGATTTCGACATCAATCCAGATTCACAAGCTTTGTCAAACATATCTAAAATTGCGTGGTTACTTAATATTTTCATTTTATGATTTCTGCCACTTGGTTCGTGTATTGCGTTAGTGGGTTGAAAATTGTTGGATGCTATGGGTGGCAAATAATTATCAACTTTTGTAAGAGCTTCGTCTATATTTGATGATAAACTATCGATAAATCTTTCTGGCTCAATTTGGTTATGGTAATAGTTAAATGTTCGCACGAAAGCATATGCCTTAAAATCCGTGTATTTTTTTAATATTTCTTCACTTCTTGTAACGAATACAGTTATTTCAGAATCTGTAAAATCTCTAGTATCTCTAAAAATATTTCCATGATCAATTCTCTCAGCCCAATCAATAATGGCATCAATAATTCTTGCCCACCATTCGTATTGTGCATATAAAACACATACCGATTCTATTTTTGATGCTTGTATGTTATTGTAACCGCATGGAATGTCGGGATATGTTAAAATTGCATCAACTGGAATAATTTCGTCATTTTTTATATAATTAAAAAGTGATATGACTTTGTCATCAGGGTGATCTAAATACAAATCTATTTTAAAAATATCCCAATCATCTGGGAATATGTTTTTAGAAAAATACTTTTTGTAATAGTCTTTATAATCTCTTCTCATGGCTGTGGTGGCTTATTAAATCAATCGGTAAGTTTTATTTTTCTCAAGCTGTTTATTGCGTCGGTTTTGAGGCTATCGACGGCTCGGGTGTATTTCTCGGTGTGCTTCAAACCTGAATGTCCTAAAAGGCTTGCCACGGTCTTGATGTTGGCACCTTTGTTGAGGATGTTGACGGCAAACGAATGGCGAGCGCAGTGCCAGGTGATGTGCTTGTTGATGCCAGCTGCTTTGACCCAACGATTGATGGATTTGTTGCACATATTTTGGGATGGCAGCTTGAAAATCAGGTCGTTGTAGTTGTCGTCAGTGGGCTTGCCTACAAGGTCAATAATATCGTCGGTGAGAGGCACAACGACACCGCTGTTGGCAGAGTGTCCCTTGGTTTTGTTTTGTTCGAATTTCAATAGTTTGTTTGAATAGTCGATATTGGCAAAGGTGAGGTCTTTGACATCGCAGTATCTCAAGCCGCAATAGAGACAGAAGATGAATGCACGACGGATTTCGTTGCTCTGCTTGGGGTCGTGGGTGGCTATGAGTTGTTCGACTTCATCCTCCGAGAGGATATCTTTTCTCAACATCTGGTCATCGACTTTAATTGAGACACCTGTGCAGGGGTTCTTTTTCATGTCGTCGTGTTCGACAGCATAGTTGATGACTTTCTTGAAGCGTTGGAACACACTTTTAGCACCTTCGCCTTTGCTGCGTGTTTGGAGGTACTCAGCAAACTGAACCATCATATCTTTGGTGAGCTGCTCTGGACGGATGACCTTGGAATATTTCTTGTAGTCGGGATGCTGGGCAAGGAAATCCTTGAAGCGGTTGAGCGCCATGTCGAGCATACGGACATCTTTCTTGGTGTATTTGTCGATGTATTTTTTAAAATAGGTCAGGAAGTTTTTGACCTTTTTGTCTGTTTTCTTGACACGATAGCCTTCGATGTCCTCTAACAATTGTTGTCCTTTCTCGAAACGAATTTTTTCGGCAAGCTGAAGTGTTTCCTTGTTGTGTTTGCGCTCTTCGGGTGTGCGAGGTACTTGCCAAAGGTATAGCTTGAGTGATTCTCTGCGGCGTTCTTTCTTGATTACGTTTTTGTCTTTAGCGGCATCGTATTCATTAGTATAGCCGAAGTAATATTCAATAAATAAGCTTTCTTTACCGTCGGAAGTAAGCTTAGCTCCGAGCTTTGGGTTTTCGGTACCTTTGCTGATAAAGTACTTGTAACCAGTTTGTTTTTCTCTTTTAGTTTTTGCCATGTTGCTATATTTAGGGGTTGGTGCAAAGATACTAAAAAAAATCAAACAAAGGAATAAAAAATCACAGAATTTTTCAAAAAAATTGGGTCGCCAAAGGGTCGCCAAAAACGACAAAATGAGTGGAAAGTAAAGGAAAGGATAGGAAGTGAAATAGGCTTAAAGTATTGATAATCAGAGAGTATTGTTTCTTTTGATTTCCTTTAGTGGGCATGGAAATATCGGCCCTGGGTACGGATATAAAAAGTTAATCCCTTGTAAATCAATGATTTACAAGGGATTTTTTATTGGCGGGTAGTCAAAAGGTAGCCAAAAACAACAAAACAAAGCCTTATAATGCCTATATTTTTTTGTTATTTTGTTCCTAAAATTGTAAAAATAGGAATAATATGTGTATATTTGCAGCGTAAAAACATAAAAATAGGAACAATATGACATTCATGAAGGTTTCAGAAGCTTCAAGGTGTAACTATCGACCAGAAACCTCTGAAAGACCATCTGGAGGCAGTCGGTTATAAAGAGGCATTCCAATTTATGGAAGAGCTTGCGAAGCAAAACAAGCCTTTGTCGGAATATGACATCAAGAGTATTCATAATTTGGTGTTGGCTGACCGTCCCGAGGACAGGGGAGTATTCCGCAGGGTGAATGTGAGGATAGCAGGTGCTTTGACAAATCCAGTGCAGCCGTATTTGATTGAGCCGAAGATTGAGGAATTGCTGAAGAATTATCAGAAGTGGAGTAATACGATGCACATCGTGGAATGTGTCGCTAATTTCCATCTGCAGTTTGAGAGCATACACCCATTCATCGACGGCAATGGTCGTACAGGAAGACTTTTGATGAATCTACAGTTAATACAAGCAGGTTTACCTGCTATCAATATCAAGTTTGCCGATAGAAGAAAGTATTACGATGCTTTTGATGAGTATGCAAATAACGGTTCATCTGAAGCAATGACTATTTTGGTTGGTGAAGCTGTCGTGTCAAGGTTAAGAGAAATGCTTGATGCTATCAAATCGTAGAGACAGCTGTATTAAAAATTTTCACTGAAAAATTTAATTTTTATAATTATGTATAGATTCAAAACTAAAGGCAAAATTTTTGACGTTGCAATCACTACCTTGGCGGGATTGTTCTCGGTGGGTATCATGATTTATGCTATTGGGCATTTTGGACTGAGAGAGGCGTGGCCAGAGCTGGTTCTCAACATGTTCTATCTGGCATGTCTGGTCATGATGAGTATGTATTTCTTCAACCGATTGAAACCGGAGCAGTTCAACTACTGGTGCTCGGTGTGCGTGGGAGTGACGATATTGTTGCGCGACATTCTTTTCGCACCAGCGCTGGCTTATTATTCCCTGCATCTTGCATGTCTGACACTCGCGGTGGCGCTGCTTCTCATGCTTACATATTTCTATGCCCGCAAAGATTGGAAGAGTTACACCAAAGGCAACCTTTGGATGATTTTCATCATAGACATGGTCATTGCTATACTCTATAATTATGACATCTATATTGAGCCTGAAAATGAATATACCTCTTATCTTATGACGGAAATATGGATTCGTCCAACCATCACCTACGGCCTGGTGGCATGTTTCGTGTCGGAGACAGAATAAGCAGCAGTAAGTGATTTTTTGCGTGCTTTTTCATTAGTATTTATGATTGCAAAATGATAAAATCACCAATAATGGTGATGTCGGCGCATTGTCCGATGTGCTACTTTTGCAAAAAATTTAAAACATAAATACTATGAAATCGCATAAAATTAACCAGTTTTTTGGAAGGTATGCGGCCTTCCTTTTAAGATGGCGATGGGCTGCCATTGCCTTGTTTGCAGTAATCCTGATTGTCTCGTTCGTCGGAATGTCGAAGATGGTGCAGCAGACCTCATTCGACGATTATTTCATCGAAGGTGACCCTATGTTGGTGAAAACCAATGAGTTCAAAGAAAATTTCGGTAACGACTACTTCATCGGAATTCTTACCGAATGCGACAATCATTTCACAAAAGAAAACCTCACTTTGATGCGTGAGCTAGGCGAGGAGCTGCTTGACTCGCTTTCGTACGGCGACAAGATAACCTCGCTGGTAGACCTTGAGTTTATGCTGGGTTCGGAGGACGGCATGGAGATTGTGCAAATCGTGCCTGATGAGATTCCAGAGACCGGGTCGCCAGAGATGGAGCAGATCCGGTCTCTTGCTTATAGCAAGCCCCATGTCGCGCGCAAGCTCATCTCAAAAGACGGCAAAAACGCCTGGATTCTGGTGAAACTGCGTGCCTTCCCATCGGAAGACGAGTGGAAGCAGACCAGCAACATCTCGCCCGACATCGTGACAGGCGCGGAGGTGAGCCGTATCATCGCGAAAGAGAAATACGCGCCGTTGAACCCCAAGGCGACGGGCATGCCGTATGTAACCCAGCAGAAGTCGGTGTACATCGGACAGGAGATGGGTCGTCTGGTGATGATTGCAGCCATCATTTGTATCATAGTGATGCTCATCATGACACGTTCGCTGAGAGGCATCATCTGTCCGCTTTTGGCAGTGATAGGCGGTGTGGTGATAACCTTCGGCATTGCGGGTCACACCCAGATGTACGTCGACAGCACCGTGCTGATGATACCTGCGATTTTGGCGTTTGCCGTGTCGATAGCATACAATATTCACATATTCTCCTATTTTAACCAGCTCATGCGCACGCATGGCAAGCGTAAGACAGCGGTGGTTGAGACCGTCAGCGAGATTGGCTGGTCGGTGGTGTTCTGCGGTCTCACTACCGTGATTTCACTTTTGTCATTTATGGTGATCCCGATCAGACCGATGAAATGTGTCGGCATGACGAGCTCACTCACCGTGTTTTTCGTTTTGTTTACTACTTTGCTGATGGCTCCTGTTCTTCTTTCGTTTGGCAAAGACAGGAAGCCTAAGTGCGGTATCGACGGCTCAGGCGGTACCCGCCTGAGCCGTCTGATGGAGCGTCTGAACGACTTCACATTCAGAAACTCCAAGTCTATCGTGGCGATATTCACCGTGGTGTGCGTCGCCTTCGGCATCGGGCTGTGGAAGATAGAACCGGCATTTGACATCGAGAAGACCATGGGCATCAAGGTGCCTTACGTCAAGGACGTGCTCACGGTGGGACGCAGCGAGCTGGGTGCTTTGTATTCATACGACCTCGTGATGGAATTCGCTAACGAGGACGACGCCAAGCAACCTGAGAATCTGCGTAAACTCGAACAACTTGAAGACCTTATTAATAAATATCCTCTGACAAAACGCACCAACTCGATTCTGGATATCCTCAAAGACCTCAACCAGACACTCAACGACGGCGACAAGGCATATTACCGTATCCCTGAAACCGAAGAAGAGGTGGCGCAGATGCTCGTGCTCTACGAGAACGCGGGAGGTTCAGAAACCGAATACTGGATGGACTACGGCTACAAACGTCTCCGCATGATGGTGGAGATATCCGACTTCAACTCCGCCGAGGTGGAGCGCGAACTCAACGACATTAACAAACAGACCGTCACAATGTTCCCGGGCATCACCGTGACCGCCGTCGGTAATATTCCACAATATACCACCATGATGCAGTATCTCGTGCGCGGCCAGATGCTGTCGTTCATCATCTCGGTGCTTATCATCGCCGTCATCCTGATGATAGCGTTCCAGAGTGTGCGTGTTGGATTGATCGGTCTCATCCCTAACCTCATGCCTGCCATCTTCGTGGGCGGCTTCATGGGCTGGGCGGGCATCCCGCTGGATATGATGACAGCCACCTTGATACCTATGATGCTCGGTATGGCCGTCGACGACACCATCCACTTCATCAACCACTCGAAGCTTGAATTCGATAGAACGCCTAATTATTCAGTGGCAATACGTAACACCTTCCGCATAGTCGGTGTCGCCATTGTCACGACATCTATCGTCACCTCGGCGGTGTTCGCCTGCTTCGCCACCTCGGTGTGCGCCATGTGTATCAACTTCGGCGTTTTAGCCGTCATCGGCATCATCTCGGCATTGCTCGCCGACCTGTTCATCACACCGCTTCTGGTAAAGAAATTCCATGTCTATGGTAAAGAAGAAAAATTAGATTTATAATTTTAAAAATGTAATACTATGAAAAGAAATATCATTCTGACAGCATTGTTTATCGCTGTCGCGACATTAGCCAACGCCCAGACCGGACGCGAAATCGCACAACGTGTGAAAGACCGTCCTGATGGCGATACCCGTTATGCCGAGATGCAGCTCACATTAGTCAAGAAAAACGGCGACAAGCGCGAGCGCAAGATGGTGTCGTGGGCTATGGACGAAGGCAAAGACACCAAGAAAATCATGTTTTTCACCTATCCTGGCGACGTGAAAGGCACGGGATTCCTCACATGGGACTACGACGAGACCGGCAAGGAAGACGACAAATGGCTTTATCTGCCTGCGATGAAGAAGACACGCCGTATCAGCGGCGCCTCCTCGAAGACAGACTACTTCATGGGTACCGATTTTACCTACGATGACATGGGTGGTCGCAACGTCGATGAAGACACCCACACTTTGTTGCGTGAAGAGATGCGCGACGGACATCAGTGCTGGGTCGTCGAGTCGGTGCCTGTCGACAGCCGCGAGATATACAGCCGCAAGGTGAGCTGGATACGTCAGGACTGCGACGCCGCCGTTTATGTGGAGTTTTACGACAAGCTGAACAAGCTCCATCGTGTGATGACGGTGCTGGATTTGCAGCAGGTTGAAGGCTTCTGGACCATCATGAAGATGGAGATGAAAAACGTGCAGAGTGGCCACAGCACACAGATTGTGGTGAGCAATTCGAGATACAATATCGATGTGGACAAGAATATGTTCACTGTCGCCAAACTTGAGAAAGGACTATGAGATACTTTTTTAAAACCATCTTGATGGGAGCTTTGGCTGTGTTAAACACGGTCTCGCTCCCGGCACAGGATGGCCTCGACATGTCCTTCAAGGGCTTCGTCGACACCTATCATGCCATGCGTATACAGGAGCCTAACGACTGGATGTCGTCACGCACCCGCGTGAGAGGCGAGTTCCGTCTCGAGAAAGGCGGTGGCGGCGCCTTCGTCTCGGCCAACTTGATATATAACGCTTTGCTCAACAACCAGTCGGGATTCCAGCTGCGCGAGGCTTATCTCTATTGGGGTAACTCCGACTGGGACATCCGTGCCGGCAACCAGATCATCACATGGGGTGTCGCCGACGGACTGCGTGTCACCGACCTCATCTCGCCGATGGACTACACCGAGTTTCTGGCTCAGGACTACGACGACATCCGCGTGCCAGTGGGTGCGTTGCGTGCACGTTACATCCACAATGCGTGGAGCCTCGAGGCGGTGCTGGTGCCAGTGCCAGAGTTCTTTAAGATACCTACCGACCCGGCGAATCCTTGGTCGATGGGGCCGCTGCCACCAGAGGTGAGACCCGACAAGACCATCGAAAACATGGAATATGGCGGTCGCTTCAGCTGTTTCCTGGGAGGCATCGACTTCTCATTGATGGCGTTGCGCACCTGGAGCAAGATTCCTGAGTTGGTTGTCGATCATCTGGGCTATCATCGCATCACTGCCATCGGCGGCGACTTGTCGATACCTTTCGGGCAGTTCGTCTTCCGCGGCGAGCTCGCCGACTGTATCGACGATGACGGTAACCATCAAGGTAATGCCCTCGTCGGCTTGGACTGGTATCCTGGTGCCGACTGGACGCTTTCCGCACAGTTCAACCAGACATACGAGTCGGGAGTGCAGGCATCGCTTGCCACCTTACGTATCTCGAAGGCGTTGTTCAACAATGCGTTGACGCTATCAACCTTTGCCTATGCCGATGTCAAGGACCTCGGTGTTTTCAACCGTTTCAGCGCCGACTGGGCAGCCACCGACCAGATTCATGCCATCGTCGGATTCGACTATTTCTACGCCGAAGAAGGCATGTTCTTGGCTTATAAAGACAATTCCGAAATTTGGATAAAATTGAAGTATAACTTTTAAAAAATAAAACTATGAAAAACACATTTAAACTATTGATTATGGCGGTTGCTTATCTCGCCATTTTCATCTTGGGAGCCTCGAGCGGAATGATTCATCCGGTCTGCTATGCTTATGCCGGTGCGATTCTGCCACTGCTGTTCGCTTTCGTGTATCTCAACACGGCAAGCATCATCAAAGGGTTCGGCGCAGCCACGTTTCTCAACGGATTCTTACTCGTGCTGTTTCTGATTGCCGGTGAGGCCGACTGGACGCTTGTCATCGGATTTGTAATCCTGACAGCGTTGGCCGAAATCATCAGGAAAACCAAGGGATATGATACCATCAAAGGCGTGCGTGCAAGTTTCATCCCGTTTGCCTTTTCGTTTTTCGCCTACACCCTCCATTGGTGGACCGACACTGAGGGCTCATTGGCCGCTGCCGTCGAAGAGATGCCAGCAGGTTACGACGAGCTGATGAAGCCTGTCATCGACAATGTGCCGGTGCTCATCGCAGTGCTGGTTTTGACGATACCTATCTCTATTTTAGGAATGAGGTTGGCTGAAAAAGTGATGAAAAAACAAGGTAACGAGTTGAAATAAAAATGAATTTCACAGGAATAATAATAGGAGCAGCATCTTTTTTAAGCATCGGGATTTTTCATCCCATTGTCATAAAATCTGAATACTATTTTGGAGCACAGTGCTGGTGGGCTTTTCTGCTCGCCGGCCTGTGCTTTATCGCAGGCTCGCTCTTCGTGTCGAGTCTGATATTATCCACTACTTTCGGTGTGGTGGCGTTCTCATGTTTTTGGTCGATCCTCGAACTATTCCAGCAGCGCAAACGCGTTAGCAGAGGCTGGTTTCCGGAAGGCCCGGGACATAGGAAAGAAGAACGGTGATACATGGCTTCTAGACCATTGTATTGTGATGTGAAGCCGCATTTTTAATAATATATAATTTCAGTTGCAAAAATGCTGAATAATGCTTAAAATCATTATATTATAGGATTAAAGTCTTTGAAAATCACAATAAATGCTTATACTCTGGACGTGTATCGTTTTCCAGGGAAATATTTGTTCACTTTTTTGCAATAGCTTGTATATTCTGGATATTTGCTGCTGCTTATCTCTTCGGCGAGGCTGGTGCTTCCCAAGAATAGCACTATCAACAGCAAGGCGCCAATCAAACTCCAGTTGATGATACCGATGCCAGCCCCAATGGAGAAGATGTAAAGGCTCACCCAAATCGACTGTTCAGCCATATAATTCGGATGACGGCTCACGTTCCATAGTCCGATGGTGTTGAATCCTTTGTTGTATGGTGCGGGGAGATCTTCAAGTTTCTGTCCCGACTTGAGCAATTCTTTTTTCTTTGAATGGAAAGCCCACTGCTGCTCGTCGGCAACGGTCTCATAAACGATAAATCCAAGCAACAGGACGGCGGCGAAGCCATCAATACAGCCGAAAGGCGCTGATGAATTCATGCATACTAACGCAGGGAATGTCAGCATAAGGATGATGGCATTTTGATAGATGCAGACGAAAAACAGGTCGAACACGAGCCACAACAGTTTGTTGTTAAACGGCGGAGTGGAACGCAGAACTTTCCAACGATAGTCTTCTTCACCTTCCCAAAATTTGAGTTTGTAGGCTCCTTTTCTGGCAAAGTTGAAGGTTAGACGCAAGCCCCAAAGCGTAGCGAGCACTGCCATCACCACCAGTCGAGGATGCATGCCTCCATGGACGGCGATAATCCAGCAATAGATGAAAGGCAGCAGGCTCCATATTTTATCGACTTGGCTGTTGTTTCTGGTGATTTCGCCTAAAACGAAACAAAGAAACGCGCTGAATCCAGCGATTATGCCCAATATCTTGAGTACTTCGAGTTGCGATGCATCGAGGGTGGGCCCCATGTTAAAATAAAGAATCGGACACACTACCAGCGATAGTGCTAACAGTGTGGCCATCAGAGGGATGTTCATCTTTTTCATAGTGAGTTGAATTTATTATTATATCAATAATTCCCCTTTTGCCAAAATATAAGCGCAACCGCCAACATAGACAGTGCCGTTTTCAGCAATTCGTGTCATGATGACGGAAGGTCGATTCATTGCCTCGCCTTGCAAGAATGAGAAATCGCCTTTTGCAGGAATCACGCCGTTTACCGAAAGATAATGCGTCAAAGCGGCGTTGGCGGTTCCTGTTGCCGACTCTTCGGGGATGTCGTACAAAGGTGCAAAGTCGCGGACATGAGCCGTGTGGTCGTCGCTGCCGAAAGCAAAGACATGGAAACTCACCGCATCGTGCTTCTTCGTGATGGCGGAAACGGCATCCATGTCGGGTAGCAGGCTGTTGAGCGTGGCGACATCCGAAACCTGAATCATGAAATCGGGCAGACCTGTCGAGACGATTTGTATTGGCAGGGAAGGGGTGTAGTTTTTAATCCCCAATGCGCAATAAATCTCGGCGATATCGTCAATGGTTTCAACGATTTTCGGTGTCGCCATTTGCATCATCACTTTGTCACCTGCCTCAATGGTGAGGTCGCCGGCTTTGGTGTGACAGAGACACGCTCCGGTAGCCAGTTTCATGCTGTGCAACAACGCAAACGTCGCGATGGTGGCGTGACCACACAGCTCCACTTCCGCCTTCGGGGTGAAGTAACGCACGGTGTATTCCTTTTCGGAATGCCTCACAACGAAAGCCGTCTCCGAATATCTCAGTTCGGCGGCGATATTAAGCATCAAATCCTCTTCGGGAAATCTGTTCCCTTCAAGAAGCACCACTCCAGCCGGATTTCCGCCGAAAGGCTGGCTGGTGAACGCGTCAACAATATAGTATCTCATCTGTTCATCAGCCTGCTCTCGCCCCAGGTGTATTGCGGATAAGCTTTCTTCAAGTCATTGTAAGAACCTGAAACACCGCTGCCGCCGCTGGTGGCGAACACGCAGAGAGTCTTGCCGCTCAGGTCGTGTGCCTCGATGAAGGTGTTGACGATGGTAGGTGCGGTGTACCACCATACCGGGAAGCCGATCCAAATGGTGTCGTATTGGTCGATGTTCTCGCAACGTCCTTTGATTGCCGGGCGTGACGATTTGTCTTTCATCTCGATGGTGGAGCGTGAGTTTTTATCTCTCCAGTTGAGGTCGGCAGCTGTATAAGGCTGCTCAGGAACTATCTCATAGAGGTCGGCATCGAATTCTTTTGCCAGTTTTTGTGCAGCGGCTTTTGTGGTGCCTGTTGCCGAGAAGTAAACTACTAATGTCTTTTTCATTTCTTTGTTCTCCTTTCCTTGATTTTGCGCGAAGCCTGTAATCACTATCAGGATTGCCACGGCTAATAATAAGATTTTTTTCATTGTTGAATATTTTCTGCAAAGATAAAAAAGATTTTTAATAATCAAATTGTTATCGAAAAAAACCGCCGCAAAAGAAATAATTTTTTGCGGCGGAAATAACCAACATGGTTACGTGGAAAAAGTACAATACTAACTAAAACAAACTGTTAGATTTTTACGTGTTTCTTGCCATTTTGTATATAAACGCCTCTGTAATCATCGGGCACCTCATCGCCAAGATAACGGCCTTCGATGGTATAGACGCGGTTGTCATTAATCGTTTCATCAAGATAGTTCTCATCAATGCCTTCGCCTTCGTTGATGGTGCCGTTGCCACTGAGGCTTCCGTAAGTGAGCGTGTATCCGCATTTGTTAATCACACCGTTGTTAACCAATGTGGTGACGTATGAATTGCCGGTAAGGTTCCATGTTCCGTTGACGGTGACTGTCGTCGACAAGGCGTTGTTGTCGGCGTCGTTAGCGCCGTTCCAAGTCACGTTGCTGCCCACCGTTACTGTTGAGTTGCTGTATGAGTCGGCATCGACGGTGCCAGTGTAGCTCCAGCTGCTTTGTGTAGTGTTTAAAACCAGATTTCCAGTGCCTCCATGGGTGGTCCACTGGGTGTTGTAATCCACATACATCAGCTTGCCGCTTGCCACCGAGAGTGTGACGTCGGTGAGTGTAAGGGTGCCCACGTTCTTGGTCGGCACCTCGCACAAAGGAGCGCTGCCGTCGGTGGTGGTGAGCGACGACGATGTCACGGTGATGTATGCGTTCTCGCCTTGTGCGTCGCCGCTGCCGCTCTGAAGCATCATGAGTCCACGCTCGCTGCTGCCGCTGGTCATGTCGCAGTTGTTGATGATGACGCCGTTGTCACCCTCCACGTCGGCGATCTCGCCGAGCTCGCTCACGCCCGTCAGGTCGTTGGCGGTGATGGTGCCGGTGGAGTAGAGCACTGCCGAGCGGTTGCCTTTGGCGGTGGCGGTGCCACCTGTCACGATGACGGTACCGCCGCCGCGGTCAGTAGCTATAGTGCTGCTCGTTTCTGATTCAGTGGTGATGTTGACATTCGTCGCGTTGATGATGCCTTCGTAAGTGGCATGAAGCCCGCGCGACACCTGCGAATAGTTGTGTATCGTCACATCATTGACGTTGATGGTAGCGCCACGCCAGGCGAAGACGGCGTTAGAGCCTTTCGCATTGGTGGTGATGGTGCCGCCGTTCATGGTGATGACGGAAGTGGCATTCAAGCCTTTGGCATACACCGCCGAATTGATGCCGTAAAAACTGGTGGCGTCGCCGTCGGTGCTATTGGTGTCGCCCGTTTTATTAATGGTGCAGTTGTTGAGCGTGAGGTTGCCGCTGGTCACCTGCACCACGTTGTAATCTGAACTCGTGGTGCTCAATGTCTCGCCTGTCAACGTGACTGTGCCGCCATTGTTAAGGATGTATGCCGCTCCATCCGGGATGGTGTCGGTGCTGCCGCCGCCTGGACCTGGACCTTGTGCCATCGCGACCGTCACAGCCATGCAGAATGTTGCAAAAAGAAGAATGATTTTCTTTTCCATAATAGCTTAAAATTAAGTAATTACTGATTTTTAATGTATTTTTTTCCGTTTTGGATATAAACGCCTCGATAATCATCAGGCACTTCGTCGCCAATATAACGACCCTCGATGGTATAAACACGGTTGTCGTTAATATTCAGTTCAACTTCATGTTCATCAATGCCGGTGGTTCCACCCATATATGTCAGCGATACCGAGGTCCCACCACTGGCTGAAGCTTCCAAATAGCAGTTATCCTCAAAGATGCCTGTGCCGGTGGCCGTCACGCCACTCTTGAGTGTCGGGGTGTCAGGAGCGGAAATCACCAATTGTGACGAACCGCCGCCACCGGGACCGCCTCCGCCAGGGCCACCACCTCCAGGACCGCCGCCATTGTTGATTGTCGGAGTATAGAATGCTACCTCATCGCTACCGTAGGTTAATGAATACCATGTTTCACCGCTCACTGACGAGGCGCGGTAGGTAACCTGGCTTATTGAACTACCATCCTCTATGCCGCCGACAGCGATGATAATGCCACCATTGACATAGACCTTCTTGCCCTCCTCTGAGTTAGCGTCGATGGCCACTTCGGGCTCTTGTGAGCCAATGGCGAAAACCAATCCTCCGTTGAGGTAGCAGTTGCCGTTGGCATCTATGCCGTCGTTGTTGGTGGCGCGTGAATAGACATATCCACCGCTGATGGTCATGTCCTGTCCTGAGTTGATGCCGTCGTCGTAGGCGTTGACAAAGATCTCACCACCGCTGATTTCCAAGGTATTCTTGCTCTCAATGCCTTCGGCGTTGTTACTTGAAGTAGTCACCTTGATGTAACCGCCGCTGATAACAATTCCTCCGCTGTAGGTGTAGCTGTTGCCGTTCTCTGTTTTCAAGCCTGCCTTGATGCCTTTGGGCGAGGAATAGTAACTGCTGCTGATATTGTCGGTGTTGCCCGTGTAATTGGTGTTCTCTGTCGTGCCATCATTATAATAGAGACCTCCGCTGGTGGCAATGGTGATGTCGCCTCCGCTGATGGTGAGAATGTTGTCGCATTTCATGCCTTTGCCACCCGAGCCGGTAGCAGTGAGCGTGATGGTGCCTCCGCTGATGTCGATGTTGCCGTCGGCACTGATGCCACAAGCCGCCTTGGTCTCAAGGTCGTCCTCGTCCCAAGTGCCCTTGCCGCTGGTGGTGACGCTGATAACGGGCTCGTCAGTGATGTAGATGTCGCCAGCACTCTTGATTCCTTTGGCGGCAATGGCGGCGCAGTTGATGTTGACGGTGCCGCCCTCAATATAGATATTACCCGAATCCTCATCCTCGTGGTTCGCGGTGATACCTGTCGAGGTGTCGCCGTCGAGGTCGCACTGGATGCCGTCATCCTCGGTGCCGCTTATGTTGACGGTACCGCTTTCCATCAGGAAATACTGGTTGCACGAGATGCCGTCGCCTACGGCGGAGGTGACATTGATGGTGGAACTATTCACAGAGATGTACTCGCCAGCCTTGATGGCATGCTTCACGTTGCCCACCACATTAAGCGTGCCCGGTTGCTTAAATTCAGCATGCCCCTTCACATAGAGGCAACCCTTTTGCGAGCCGGTAGCTGCATCAACGAGAGTGTTGGTAGTGCCGCTGATGACCTTGATCTTGATACGCTTGCCGTTTTGGATATGCACGGCAGCACCACTGTAAACAGGCGTGGCGTTGGTCAGCGTCAGTCCGTTCATCTCAAGAGTGGCCTTGTAGGAACCTGACATATAAAACTCGCCATCAGTGGATGAACCACTCAGGTTGTAAGTGATTTCTGTGCTCAAGCTGTCACTTTGCGCAATGGAAACGTGCGCTCCTTGTTGCGTCACAGTCAGATATGGGCTTACGTTGTCAGCTACTGTGACAGTCGCCGTTGTGCCGTTGTAAACAATCTCTACAATGTCGTCGGACGTCTGTGCCATAAGACCTATACTGAAAAGCATCGCAATTGCAAAAATGAGGTTTTTTTTCATAATATGAAGCATTTTTATTTCAAGTGTTTTATATCAATGCAAAAATACAGCGAATATTATCTTTTCAAATATCATTAAGAGTGAAAAATTTGGCAAAAAGTCGGATAAAATCATAAATGTTAAAAAAATCCGTATTTTTGCAATATGAAAAAGAACGAATCATATCAGCATCCGTTGCTCCTGAACGCACAGAAAATCATGGAGAATGGTATTGTTGTCTTCGATGATGTCAGGGGACTTCCTTTGGGCGAGAAGCCGTTTGTCTCGCCCGATTATGTCATCTGCATCGCCCACCGGGGTAACATTCAGATGATGTACGACGACATGCCCGATTACTCGAAGGAACATACCGTGGCCGTCCTTTTTCCCAATCACGCCCTCCGCATGGTGAGCAAGAGCGACGACTACCTTGCTACCTTGATAGTTGTGGATGCCTCAATGCTCGACGACCCCATGCTTCGCATAATCAACCAGGTGCGTTACCGCTACGAACCTTACCCAAGAGTGGACCTTGACAGTCGGGAATATGATGTCATCATGAATCTTGTAGGGGTAATGCGTGAAACGGCAAGCATCAATATCCCCAACCGTAAGCATTTCATGATAAGCCAGCTGGAGTTTTTCATGAGGCTGCTCAGCCATTACCATAGTGAGAAACTCAACGACCATTCCTTTGATAACCGTGTAAGCACGCTGTTCCACAACCTACTTGCACAACATTTCCGCACTCACCGTGATGTGGAGTTTTATGCCAGTAAGATATGTCTTTCGCCTAAGCATTTCAGCACTGTTGTCAAGCAGGAAACGGGTCACACCGCCGCGTGGTGGATACACACGCAGGTTGTCAGCGAGGCCAAGAAACTATTGAGCATGCGACGTGATCTCTCCATCCAATCCATCGCCGCCCTACTTGGCTTCGACGACCAAGCCACATTCTGCCGCTATTTCAAACGTGAGACCGGACTCTCACCCACAGAGTTCCGGCAAAGCACGTAGTAGTTTCTGTGTTAATGCCGTTCTTTTCATCTTTCTGGGTCTATCGAAGTTGACGAAACAGTCGTTGCCAAAGCGCGTAGTGCGGCCATAGTTGATATGCAGCGGCGTGAAGACCCGCACCGTATTGGGAATGTCGCTGCCGACGTAGTCTTTTCCTGTGAGGTTGGTGGTCATAGATATTGTGCTTTTTACACGTTTACGTGTGGGTTTCGATATTGGCCGTGTTGTTTGGTTTTCCCGTTACCGTACTGGATGGCGAAATTGGGGCAATGGTGCAGACAACGGAAGCAAAGGGTACACTCAGGCTTTGTCCATACGGGGCGCTTGTCTTTGATTTCGATGGCCTGCACAGGACATTTCTTAGCGCAAAGACCGCACCCGATGCAAGTGTCCTCGACATAGAAGTGCTTCGTCTGACACTCGCGGGCAAGCAGCCGCGCGGTGAATGGCTTGATAAAATAGGGCCAGCGTCTGTCGGTGTGGTTGCCCTTGTTGTGCGACTGGATATGGGCAATGACGGCAGTAATCTGTTTCTCTGCCTCCTCGTTGGTGCGGGCTACGGCGGCAGGATTGCTGAGGTCGAAGATGGGAGTCCATGTGTCTGGTTGCTTCACACTGTACGATGCATCAAGTATAATGCCTTTCCCTGCAAGCGTCCTGCGGGCATCCTCACCGTGGAATCCGGGCGTCGAGCCGTAGCTAGCCACGTAGTAGACGTAGTTCTTGGAAGACATGCCGACCTCCAGATTATTGATAAACTCCCGCATCAGCGGCGGAATCTGAAACCATGCCGTGTAGGCGACAAACCCCAGTGCTTCGTCTTCGTTCAATTGCACCTTGCGTTCAGCCACCTCAATTGATACAGCCTTGTCGCCGATGGTGTTGGCTATGCGTTCCGCAATATATTTACTGTTGCCTGTACCGGAAAAATAGTAAATCATAATTGTTTATTTCTGTTTGTAATACTAACGCGCATCGGCCCATTTTAGTGTCCAACGTCTCATAAGCTATACATTTTGCCCCAACTCGAATGCTTCCTGCAACTTGGCTTTGCCGGCGATGTCGTTGGGGAAGCTGACATCACCGCAGAAAACATGACCTTTGAGGCTCGACTTCTCGTAGCAGTCAATCCAGCCTTGTAAACCACTTTCGACACGCTTTGGAGTGAAGTCTGGCTCGTTCTCTGTTGCTGTGGTTAATAGATAGATGTCGCGGAAACGATAATCTTTCGGGTACATGGCATTCATGCGGTCGATGAGGGTCTTCATCTGGCCGGACATCTCATAATAATAGATAGGTGTAGCCCAGCAGACGACATCGGCGTTGAGAACGCTCTCCATGATGGCAGGCACATCGTCCTTGAAGACGCAGGCACCCGTCTTTTGGCAGTACAGACACCCGACACAGAACTTGATTTCTTTGCCTCTTAAAGAGATGATTTCCACTTCGTTGCCGGCGGCTTTTGCGCCCTCGGCAAACTGCTCCGCCAGCATATTGCTGTTCGAACCAGGACGGAGACTTGTTGATATAACGACTACTTTTTTCATTTCAGATTGTCCTTATAAAAGTTCTCAATGTAATCAAATGGAATATAGTTTTTCTCACCACCATCATATAGGTCGCAATGGGTAGCATTAGGCACGATGTACAACTGTTTGTTGCTGCGAGTGACGATGAACGGATCGGTAAGCGGTGCGTTAAGCGGCTGCAGGTTCTCGTCTTGTCCCTGCAAATCGACCTTTGCGCCCGTCATGTTTTCGTATGCGGTGATGCCGAAATAGCGGCTGTGGGCCTTCTCGCCATGCAGGATAAGAACGGCATTGTCAATCTCGTTGGTGAACTTGAGGAAACCGACATTGAGCCATGGCAGGACAGATGTCTTGTTCCAGCCCTCGTTGGAGTTGAGGCTGCGCTTGTGGTAGCCGCGCGGGGTCTTGTAGTATGCATGATATTGCTGAACGAACCACGGCATACCTGTCGGGTCTTCCACCACGCCGCCTGCACGCTCGTAAGAGCCGTTGCGGTAATCGATGAGACGCTGCTCGGCAAGGGCTTTGCGCATCGCGTCACGTGCCTCTTTGCTGTCGCCGTCGTCATGATAGCCGTTCTGCGACACACGGCTCATGTCGTACATCGTCGTAGCCACGGTGGCCTTGATACGTGGGTCGAGTGCCGCCGCGTTGAGGGCGATGCCTCCCCATCCGCACACACCGAGGATACCCACTTGCTCAGGGTTCACGTCGTCGCGTGTCATGAGGTAATCCACCGCCGCCGAGAAATCCTCCGTGTTGATGTCGGGAGAAGACACATAGCGAGGTTCGCCGCCCGACTCGCCGGTATATGACGGGTCGAATGCAATAGTCAGGAATCCGCGTTCAGCCAGCGATTGCGCATAGAGGCTACTCGACTGTTCCTTTACAGCTCCGAAAGGACCGCTGCAAGCAATTGCCGACAACTTGCCATTGGCGTCAATCGGCTTATACAAATCCGCCACTAGTGTGATACCGAAGCGGTTTTTAAAAGTCACTTTCTCGTGAGTAACTTTGTCGGATTTCGGGAACACCTTGTCCCATTCTTGTGTAATCTGAATGTTCATATTGTCATTATTTTTTTGTTCGTTTTTGTTGCCGCAGCTGGCAAACATCAATGCCATCGTTGCGAATAATAGTAGTTTTTTCATTGTCGGATATTTTTCTGCAAAGATAAAAATTATTTTTAAAAATCAAATAGTTAGCGGAAGTTTTTGTTATCTTTGTAGTCGCAATGGAAATTAAAAAACTATATAAAGCACTCCAAGAGTCCGATGCCGTTGTGGTCGGCGCTGGCTCAGGACTTTCCACAGCGGCAGGATTTACATATTCAGGTGAGAGATTTGAGAGATTTTTTGCCGATTTCATCGAAAAATACGGCTTCACCGATATGTACACAGCGGGATTCCATGCTTTCCCGATAGAGGAGGAAAAGTGGGCGTACTGGAGCCGTCATATCTATTATAACCGCTATGTTCCAGCTCCGAAGCCAGTCTATGAAAACCTTCTAAAACTGCTGAAGGGCAAGGATTATTTCGTCATCACCACCAATGTGGACCACCAGTTTCAAAAAGCGGGATTTGACAAACAACGGCTGTTCTACACTCAAGGCGACTATGGCTTGTTCCAGTGCGCAACGCCTTGCCATCAAAAGACTTACGACAATGAAGAGATTGTCAAGCGTATGATTGCAGAACAACATGACATGCGGATTCCAACCGAATTGGTGCCGCGATGCCCTGTCTGTGGCGGACGGATGGAAGTCAACCTGCGGTCGGATTCCACATTTGTGGAGGATGAAGGCTGGCACGCCGCCGCACAACGTTATGTCGATTTTATCCAAAATCATCAAAAAGGCAAGATTCTGTATTGGGATCTGGGCATCGGCAGCAACACACCGACCATAATTAAGCTGCCGTTCATGCAGCAAACATTGAAAAACCCAGATGCTATTTATGCCACAATAAACCTCGGCGAGGCCTTTACTGTAGAGCAAATCAAAGACAGATCGATTGTCATTGACGCGGATATTAACGAAGTGTTGAACGAGCTTTTATCAAGACTATGAACCGACTGGATTATCTGATAGACTACCTTATCAAGGAGAATGACCGCTATTCGGAGCTGGAGATTCCCGAAAGCATGGAGGAGAAACGCGACCTTTTCCGTGCCCTGCGCAACATACGTGAGCCGAAGCCGGTGAGCGAGGAATTTCTGCGCTTGCAGGATGAGGAACTAAAGGCTCAGCTTGAAGAAAAGGGCATTGTGGAATTGCCCAAAGAGCCAAGGATCCAGATATGGCAAGGCGACATCACCCGCTTAAAGGTCGATGCCATCGTGAACGCAGCCAACAGCCAGATGTTGGGCTGCTTCTATCCCTTACACAAGTGCATCGACAACGCCATCCATTCGGCTGCGGGTGTTCAGTTGCGCGAGGAGTGTCACCAGATGATGCTTCAGCAAGGTCATGACGAGCCGACTGGCCAAGCCAAAATCACCAAGGCTTACAATCTTCCTTGCCGCTATGTGATTCATACGGTCGGGCCGATTATCCCGACAGGCATCCCAACGCCAATGCAAAAGGAACAATTAGCCTCCTGCTATTGTTCCATTATGCAGTTGGCCGATGAAAACCGCCTTGAAAGCGTTGCTTTCTGCTGCATTTCAACGGGCGAGTTCCGCTTCCCGAACCAGTTGGCGGCTGAAATTGCCGTTCAAACCGTGAAGGAATATTTCAACGAACACCCAGAAACCAGTATCAAGCAGGTGGTTTTCAACGTGTTTAAGGACAAAGATAAGTTGATTTACGAAAGGCTTTTAGCCAAAGATTGAGGTGAAAACAAACCGCTGCAAAGGAGATCGCGGGCGGTCCCTGAGCCTGTCGAAGGGCCGCGATGAGGCCTTGCGGCGGCAACTATTAATTCAATAGATATCTGGATCACCGAGAGCCATTTCTCTGGGTCGGGAGTCCCGCCTATCACGATTGCTTCCGATAGGTCGCCGCAGCCAGCAGGCTGAAGACGGTCGCGAGGATACCCAAGGCGATGTAATGCAGGCCTAATTCGGCAATGGTGGCTCCCTTGAGGTAGAGGCCGCGCATGATTTCGGCAAACCAACGCGGTGGGAAGGCCGCCGCCAACCACTGCGCCCACTGAGGCATGGAACGCAAGGGCGTGAGAATGCCGCTCATCAGCATGAAGAGCATCACGAAGAAGAAGAGCACGAAGATGCACTGCTGCATGGTGTCGGAGATGTTGGCGATAGCCACAGCAAAACCCGACATGGCCAAAGCAAACAGGAAAGCCCCAAGATAGATGGCACCGATACTGCCTGCTGGCCAAAGACCATACACGAACCCAACGGTGAGAATGGCTTCGGTGATGACCACGATGCCTATGATCCAATAAGGGATAAGCTTGCCAAGAGTGAACTCCAACCGTCCCACAGGAGTGACGTTGATTTGCTCTATGGTGCCTTTTTCTTTCTCTACCACGAGGTTCAAAGCGGGAATGAAACAACAGACCAACAGCACAATGATGATGATAAAAGCCGGAATCATGTAATGGCGGTAGTCGAGGGTCTCGTTATAATAATTGAGAATTGAGAATTGAGAATTGATAATTTGGCTTTTGCGATTGGAGGATTCGGATAAGGCAGCGGCAAGGGCGGCGGTGACATATTGCGAGCCGATGCCGCTCTTGGTGCTGTTGACGGCATTGGCGTCAATCTTGATTTTGGGCATGATGCCGTTCGCCAGCGAGCGTTCCGCGCCATGGGGCACAGTGACGATAACATCTGCCTTGCAAGCTTCCAACTGGCTGTAGGCCTCTCGGTAGTCATTGGTAACCAAACTCAAATGCAGGTTGTTGGAGGCTGCGAGATGCGACATCATCCGTCGAGAAAGGGCTGACCCATCGCCATCCACGAAGGCCACCTTCACATTCTTTACCTCCATATTGGCCACCAAAGGCGCAATCAACATGATCAGAATGGGAAACAGGAAGATAAGCCTCGGCAAAAACTTGTTCCGCCGAAATTGTATGAACTCTTTTCTTATCAAAAACTTCAAACTACTCATACCCTATTCCAATCTATCATTAAACTTCTTTGTCGATGCCGCCAAAAGCGCCATTGTCTCTACCAGCAAGATGCCCACTTCGAGCATCACGCCTCGTAATCCTACGCCCACAATCATCATCTTGCGCATCGCATCGATATACCAACGGGCGGGTACCACATAACTAATCCATCGCAAGGCCCACGGCAGATTCTCCACTGGGAACAAAAGTCCTGAGAAAAACAGCACTGGCATCATCATTACCATAGCACTGATGAGCAAGGCGGCAATCTGGCTTGTTACCACGTTGCTCACCATCATGCCCAAGGCCAGCGACAGCACCAAATAAAGCACCGACACCAGCACAATGCCACCAATGCCTCCCGCCATCGGCACCTCTAATACGAAATAAGCCAACAGCAAAATGATGATCAAATCGATAAAACTAAGCACAAGGTAAGGTATCATTTTGGAAATGATGATATATGCGGGCTTGACGGGCGACACCAACAGCACCTCCATCGTGCCAGTCTCCTTCTCTCTGACGATGCTGATTGAGGTCATCATGGCGCAGATGAGGAGGAAAATCATTCCCATGATGCCAGGGATGAAGTTGAAGGAGCTTTTCATCTGCGGGTTATACAACATGTGCATCTCGAATAGTTGAGCGTTGAAGGCCGAGCGCTGAGAGTTGGTTGGAGAGGCTGATGCGAGCGTGGCGTTGAGATAAGCCTGTGAGGTGGTGGCCGTGTTGACATCGGCGCCGTCCATCACCAGCTGATAGCTGCCGTTGGTGCTGTAGTCGCGGTGGAAGACCACCACAGCTGAGGCTTCGCCGGTGCGGAGGGTGCGGTCGATGTCGTTGCAATCAATATAGCCGACAAAACGGAAGTAGCGGCTTGAGGCGATGCGCTCCACGCTCTCGTTGACGACATGGCTTCGCACCGGGGCACATACGGCCACATCCACATTGTTGACATCGGTGGTTACCGTGAAGCCAAATAGCATGATGAGCATCAGTGGGATGACCAGCACTACCAGCATCGTGCGCTTGTCGCGCAGGATGTGGAGGAACTCCTTTTTCACAAACGATGTCATTCTTATCTGCATAACTTCACGAATACTTCGTTCATATTCATAGCCTCATATTGCTGCATGAGGCGCTTCGGGCTGTCGAGGGCTTTGATTTTTCCCTCCACCATGATGGACACACGGTCGCAGTAGGCGGCTTCGTCCATGTAATGGGTGGTGACGAAGATGGTGGTGCCGCCAGCAGCGGAGTTGCGGATGAGGTTCCAAAACTGACGCCTCGTGATGGGGTCGACACCACCAGTAGGTTCGTCCAAAAAGACGATTTCGGGACGGTGTATGTTGGCCACCATGAAGGCCAGTTTCTGCCTCCATCCGAGGGGCAGTGACTTCACGAGGTCGTTGGCATGGTCGCTGAAGTCAATCTGTTTCAGCAGTTCGGCACTGCGTTCCTTTATGTCGGTTCTACTCATACCATAGATGCCGCCGAAAAGCTCCATATTCTCACTGACGGTGAGGTCCTCGTAAAGTGAAAACCGCTGGCTCATGTAGCCGATGTGCCGCTTGATTTGTTCGCCTTGCGTCATCACATCGAAACCGGCCACCATGCCGCTACCTGAGGTCGGATAACTCAAGCCGCAGAGCATCCGCATGGCGGTGGTCTTGCCCGCACCGTTGGCACCAAGGAAACCGAAGATTTCGCCCCGTGTCACCTCGAAGCTGATGGCATCGACGGCGGTGAAAGTCCCAAAGCGCTTGGTTAAATCCTTTACTGTGATGACGTTATCCATTGTGTTGCATTTTTTCGATGAAATAGGCTTCCAAGTTGTCGGGTGGCATACACACCTCCAAGACCTGCCCTTCCGACATAAGGGCGACGCGGTCGCAGCGGGCGCCTTCGTCCATATAGGGTGTGCTGGCCACGATGGTGATGCCCTGCTCGCGCAAGGAGGCCAGCATCTCCCACAGCTCCGCACGGCTCACCACATCGATGCCCGTAGTGGGCTCGTCGAGGTAAAGCAGTCGCGGTTTGTGGATGAGGGCGCAACAGAGTGCCAGCTTCTGCTTCATGCCGCCACTGAGCTTTCCGGCGCGGCGGGTACGGAACGGCTCAATCTGACGGTAGATGGGTGCCACAAGGTCGTAGTTCTGCTCGAGCGTCACGCCGAAGATGTTGGCGAAGAACGAGATATTCTCCTCTACGCTGAGGTCGGGATAAAGCGAGAAACGGCCTGGCATGTAGCCAATGCGAGTGCGTAGCTTCTTGTAGTCGGCCACCACGTCGAGACCATCGACGGTGGCAGTGCCGCTGTCAGCCACCAGCAAGGTGGCCAGGATACGGAAGAGCGTCGTCTTGCCCGCACCGTCGGGACCAATCAGCCCGAACAGCTCGCCTTCGTTCACCTCAAGGCTCACCTCACGCAAGGCCTGCACCGCGCCGTATCGCTTCGAAATGCCGTTCACCGAAATCGCCGTTGCCATTTTCTCCCAACTCTAAACTCTCAACTTTAAATAATCACCTCTCCGTAACCCCCAATCTTTATCTTACCATCATTCTTCACCGCGATTTTGGCGGCATAGACCAGGTTTGCCCTGCTGTTTCTTGTCTGGATGTTTTTGGGTGTGAACTCGCTTTCAGAAGCAATCCATGTCACCGTGCCTTCGTATTCATACTGCTCGCTGCCACCGAAGTCAGCGATGACCTTTACAGTCTGTCCCACTTTGACGCGGCTCAACTGGTCGGAGGTGAAATAGGCACGGAGAAACATGTTCTCCAAATCGGCCACCTTGAAGAGCGGCTTGCCCGTCATGGCCATCTCACCCTTTTGGGCGTAACGGACAAGGACGGTGCCATCGGTAGGCGACACGATGCGGCAGCGGCTGATTTGGTCGTCAAGCAACCTCTTCTGGCTTTCAATGGCGGCTGCATTGCCGTCCACGCTGGCCACATTGGCGTTGAGCGTCTGCAAGGAAGCATCCAACTGCGAACGCAATACGCGCAATTGCGTCTCCACGTCATCCACCTGCTTGCCTGTGGCAGCTTCGCCCGCTTGCAAGCGTTTCAGACGAGCCAGCTCCTTCTCCTGCTTGCTGATTTGCTCGCGCAACGAAGCCACCTGCTTCTGAACATTGGGTTTGGCGGCAAGCATGGCCAGTTGCTGCTTCTCTAAGACTTCGCGTTGCAACACCAAGGCGGTGGTGTCCACCACAGCAAGGACTTGTCCTGCATGCATTGTCGCGCCTTCTTCGGCCTCCATTGTGATGATCTTGCCCGTGGTCTCGGCGCAGACGGTCACCTCGTTGGCCTCGAAGGTACCGGTGGCGTCATAGCTGGCACTTCGATTGCAAGAGCCAAAAACAAGAGCCAAAAGGCTCAAAATCAATATCTTTTTCATAGTTTATAGATTATTCAGTTCATATTTCGCTTTCAGCAGTTCGATTTGATGCAAGCTGCGGGCAGAACGGGCCGCGCTCTCGTCTGCGATTTTTTGCAGCAACTCGGACGTGGTGATGGTGCCGTTCTCATACTTGGTCTCGGCAGCCTTGCGCACCCTGCCTCGCAGGCTTACAATTCGCTCGTCGTTGTCCAAAGCCTCGGTGAGACGGGTGATCTCCGTGCTTTCCTGTTTTCGCTGCAGGCGTTGGTTGTAGAGGAACACATCGCGCTGCACCTCAAGTTGCTGTTGCGCCAGGTCGAGTTGGTTCATACGGTTTTTCTGGGTGTAGAAGCCCCAAAGGTTCCATTGCATCCGCAGCCCCACGATGCCGTTCAGCCCCCATTGGCCCGACTGCATGGATTCAAACATGTTGAGCGTAGGATAGCCATACCAGCCTTGCGCAAAGGCACTGAACTGGGGCATTGTGAGCGACTGGATGCTTTTACGTTGTGAAGCGAAGTAGTCGCTTTTGGCCGACAGCAGATGTAACTCTGGACGAGTGCTTTCTTCCTGTGGCATCATGGCGATTTCCGCAGGCATGGCCAAGGTCTCTTCCGTGATGTTGCGTCCCGCCATGAGGCTGAGCATCTCGCGGTAAGCCTGCCGCGAATAGTGAAGCTGTTGTTGCTTTTGTTCCAATGAGAGCAGCTCCACTTCCACGGCGTCGACATCGCTACGCAAAGCCATCTCGTTGTCGTAGAGCGACTGCACCCGTTTCAGGTTACTGCGTAAAAGCGAGTCGGTGTGGGTAAGTTGGTTCTGTTGCTCATCGAGGAGAAGGATGCCGAAATAGAGCGCCATCACGCGGTTGTCCAACTGATAGAAATCCACGTCAACTTGTGCCTCTTGTTGAAGGCGGTCGGCCTCGGCAGTCTGTCTTTCGGCTTCCGACTTGCCTCCATCCCAGAGGGTCTGCTGCACATCGACCTGCACCTTGCCTTGGAGTTTCCGCATATAGAGGTCGGGGATATCTTGACCCATTGCGGCGAGCATGGCATCGAGGCCCATGGTCTCCCACACGTCGCTCATGTTGGCGGCATCACTCTGGTAGGTGACCATTCCCGACAAGGTCACACGAGGTATCCAACTCCGAGCAGCGTTGCTTACGCTATATTCGGCCGATTTCTGGACGAGCTCATATTGGCGGATGGCGGGGTAGTTTTGCCGAGCCCACTGGCGACACGAGTCGAGCGTCACTTGAGCCGACAACCATAATGGTGAGCATACCGCTATAATAATAAATAAGGTGCGTTTCATAGATCTAATCTTTTAAGAATCAGTGTAATGTTCTCTTGTTTGATTTGCTCCAACATCGCATTTCTGTCCTCGCTGGCAGTCAGCGTTTCCAGTAACGGCGTGACCAGGAAAGGGAACAGGTTCTGCGACACGATGTCGAGCATCAGCATTCTGACATCCATATCCAGTTCCTTTTGCACTTCTGAAATCACGGCGGAGAGTTTGGGCAAGAAGGTGGCGCGCACCACGGGACTCACCCGTGGCAGTTCGCTCATCAGGAATCGCGGTAAGTTGGGGTTTTGTGCCACAAAGTCGAAGTGGGTGGCAATGCCCTTTTCGAGCCGTTCCTTGAGTGTCATGCCTTTCGTGCTGAAAATGAGCAGCACCGACTCGGCCAGCGTGCTGAACTTTTCTTCTAAGATACGGTCGAAGAGTTGCTCCTTGGTGCGGAAATAATAGTGCAGCATGGCGTGTGTCACCCCAGCCTTTTCGGCAATTGAGGTGGTGCGTGCCCCATCGAAGCCGTGTTCCACAAACTCTGCTTCCGCAGCCTTCAGGATGGCCTCTTCCGTATTGTTATTGCCTTTGTTTGACATCGTTATACCAATTACTAACAGGTTTGTTTAACAAAATTGTTAGTGCAAAAGTACAACTATTTTTTGATGTGGCAATAGTTTTTCAAAAAAATGAAAAATCCGCCGCAAAGGCACGAAACCCTTGCGGCGGAAATCAAAGACTTTCTTATTCATCAAGATAGGCATTCAAGAACTTCTGTGCGAGGCTGTCTGGGCGGATGTTCCTTCGGGCTTCGTCGGGCGTAAACCATTGGTAGGAGTCGATTTCCTTGTTGGGATTGAGTTCGTTGGCATCGGCAACAAAGGCCGTGAAGTTGCACATCAGCGTGTTGGATGGCTCGAAGAAACTGGTGCGGTTGAACTTGATGCGACTGACGGTCATACCCGTCTCTTCCTTCACCTCGCGGCCTACGGCCTGTTCCAACTGCTCGCCACGGTTCACATAGCCTGCCACGAGGATGAAGTGGGGCCTTCCATACTGCTTTATCAGCAGAATCTCGCCCGTCTGCTCGTTGATGACCACCATGCTCACGGCCACGTTGTACATCGGGAAACGGTACTGCCCGCACTTTGGGCAGTAAGGCACAACGCCCTCTCCCTCCAACTCACGTTCTATGAGTTCCGTTCCGCATTCGTGGCAATGTTTCTGTATCATAGCATCCCGTTATCTGATAAAGTGGGTGTAAACATGTTCCTCGCGTTGAGGATATTGCGGTTCGCCGTCAGCATGGATCTTCTTCAGAAGGAAAGCCATGTTGTCAGCCAGGGTACGCATCGTCTGCATCCCTTCGCCGTCCAATGCGGCCTCGCCTTCGGCTCGTCCGAATACAACTGGCCAGTACTGCGAAGTGACGATGGGGCAGTTCAACAAATGGAACGGCATCAACAGCGTCTGTGCAGCCATGGTACTGCCTCCTCGACGGCAAACACACACCGCCGCCACTGGTTTGTTGGCGACTACATCGCCTTGTGAATATAGCATACGCTGGATGAGCGAGAGCAACGTTCCGTTGGGCTGACCCCAATACACAGGCGAGCCGACAACAAGAGCGTCGCATTCGGCCATCTTTTCTGCAATGCGGTTGCACAAGTCATCGTCAAACACGCAACGACCCAGCTCGGAGCATTTGTTACAAGCGATACAACCGCGCACAGGCTTTGTGCCAATCTGCACGATTTCGCTCTCAACGCCGTTCATCTCCAACTGTTTGGCGATCTCTTTGAGCGTCAGGAAAGTGTTGCCCTTGCTGCGAGCGCTCCCGTTAATTAGTAATACTTTCATCAGAAATTTTTTCTGCAAAGATAAAAATTATTTTCAAAAATCAAAAAGTTTGCGAGAGTTTTTGTTATCTTTGCGAAAAATATGGCTAACGCAAATCATATCCCGGTTGTAAAGTTCCACAAGCGCAAATACGGCGAGGAACTGCTTATCGACATCGTCACGCTTGAGACGATACGTAGCAGCAAGCACTTTACAGGAGTGCAACGACAGTCGTTTTACGGCATCATGCTGACAACGGCAGGCGAGGCACAGGTGGAGGTCGATGGGCATCCTTGCATTGCAAAGAAAGGTCTCGTGGCCTGTGCGCGTCCCGGCGATGTGTGCACGGTGCTCAACGACAACGGTATCGACTCCCTCGAGCTGATTTTCGAACGCGACTTCCTGATTTCGTTCTTCAACGACCCCCATTTCCTCGACGGGATAGCCTACCTCTCGCCACAGCGCACGTCGCCATATCTCTGGCTCGACGACACTTTATATAATAAGATTATCGGGCTTTACGACTCGATTTTGATTGAGCTGCACGGCTCGGGAAAGAAAAATCCGCATCTGCTTCGCGCTATGCTTTATGAGGTGCTGATGCTGCTGCAGAAAGCTTTGCCTGCTGAAGAGTCCGTCACTTCCGCAAACGACCGTGTGATGCGCTTCCGTCAGCTTGTCGATGAGCATTATCTCAACGAGAGCGGCGTGGAGTTTTATGCCGACAAACTTGCCGTGACTTCCAATTATTTGAATCGTCTTGTCAAACATAATCTCGGTCAAAGTACCAAGCAATACATCCAAAACCGCCGTATAGAGGAGGCAAAACGCCTTCTGCGATACACCGAATTGTCTGTCGCCGATATCGCCGAACAGCTCAATTTCGAGACCTCTTCATATTTTGTAAGGGCGTTTTCTAAGGTCACGAAAACTACTCCTTTGCAATATCGTGCATCGAATTGATTTTTGTCCCGAAAAGTGACATTATTTGTACTTTTATTACTTGGTAGTCTAGGTAATTGGCTGTACTTTTGCACTAATTATCAAACACTTAAACAATAACACAAATGAAAAAGATTCTTATCGTCAACGGAAGCAAAAGAATGAATGGCAACTCCTACGCTTTGGAGGCTCGTATCGTCGAACAACTAAAGGGCAAGGCCGAGGTGACCTGCCTCGACATCGCCAAAAAGGATGTGCGCCCATGTCTCGCCTGCGATGCCTGCAAGCGTCAGCACACACCAAACTGTATCCAGAAAGATGATTTCACAGCATTGATTCCTGAAATCGACAGCTGCGATGCCATGCTCATCCTCGCCCCTGTGCATTGGGACCAGTTCCCTGCCCAGCTCAAGGCTGTCCTTGACCGTACCTATTCCTTCATGGACTTCACGCAGCCTGATTTCTCAATGGCGACTCGCAAAGACAAGAAAATTGCGGCATACATGTGCTCAGGATTCGGTCCTGTAGATGTTTACACCCAGATGGCTGAAGCCAACCTGAAACTCTTCGCCACCGCCGGCTTCACCGCCAGCAAAGCTCATGTGGCAGGCGACGCCAATGTGCCTGGTAGCATCATGGAGAAGCCTGAGGAGCTAGAGGCAGCCGATGAAATGGTGGAATGGCTGATTGGTTGATTCATTCGCGAACAATAAAACCAGTTGTCTTGTCGTTTCAATAAGGCAACTGTTTTTTTATACTATGGAAATTGAAAAACTACATAAAGCCCTCCAAGAGTCCGATGCCGTGGTAGTCGGTGCTGGCGCTGGTCTCTCCACAGCGGCAGGATTTACATATTCGGGTGAAAGATTTGAAAAATATTTCGCCGATTTCATCGAGAAATATGGCTTCACCGACATGTACACCGCCGGGTTTTACAATTTCCCGACAGAGGAGGAAAAATGGGCGTATTGGAGCCGGCACATCTTTTATAACCGATACGTTCCGGCGCCGAAACCTGTCTATGACAATTTGTTGAAGCTGCTGAAAGACAAGGACTATTTCGTCATCACCACCAATGTGGACCATCAGTTTCAGAAGGCTGGATTTGACAAAAAACGGCTGTTTTACACCCAAGGCGATTACGGATTGTTCCAATGCGCGAAACCGTGCCATCAGAAAACATACGACAACGAGAAAATTGTCAAACGGATGATTGAGGAACAAAATGATTTGCACATCCCTTCGGAATTGGTGCCACGATGCCCCGTTTGCGGTGGCCCAATGGCAATGAACCTGCGGGCTGATTCGACATTTGTTGAAGACGAAGGCTGGCACGCCGCCGCACAGCGTTATGTCGATTTCATCCAGAATCATCAAAAAGGCAAGATTTTGTATTGGGACCTCGGCATCGGCAGCAACACCCCGACAATCATCAAACTGCCGTTCATGCAGCAGACATTGAAGAATCCTGATGCAATTTACGCCACAATAAACCTCGGTGAGGCATTCACCGTCGAACAGATTAAGGAAAGGTCGATCGTCATCGATGCAGACATCGCCAATGTTTTGGAAAAACTATTAACTGCTAACTTCAAACTTTAAACTTCAAACTGTCATGCCCCATTTGGATTTTTTAATCGATTATCTTCTGAAAGAAGACCCTCGTTTCTCTGAGATGGAAATCCCTGCCGATTTGCAGGGTAAACGCGACCTTTTCCGTGCTCTCCGCAACATCCGCGAGCCGAAACCCGTCACAGAAGAATTCCTGCGCCTTCAAGATGAGGAATTGCAGGAACAGTTAAAGGAGAAAGGAATTGTGGATGTTTGTAAAGACGTGCCATGGCGCGTCTCTACAGGGAAATCGCAATTGTTATTATGGAAAGGTGACATTACCCGATTGAAAGTCGATGCCATCGTCAACGCCGCCAACAGCCGCATGCTGGGTTGCTGGGGTCCGCTTCACGCCTGCATCGACAACGCCATCCATTCGGCGGCAGGCATCCAACTTCGTGAGGAGTGTAACCAATTGATGCTCAAGCAAGGTCACGAAGAGCCGACTGGTCAGGCGAAGATAACCAAAGCTTATAACTTGCCTTGCAAACACGTCATCCACACCGTCGGACCAATTATCCCGAACGGCATCCCGACGGAGTTTCAGAGGGAGCAATTAGCATCATGTTATCGCTCTATCATGAAAATTGCCGATGAAAACCACCTTGAAAGCGTGGCTTTCTGCTGCATCTCTACTGGCGAGTTCCATTTCCCGAACGGATTAGCCGCCGAAATTGCCGTAAAAACCGTGAAAAATTATATAAAAGAACACGCCGAAACCATCATTAAGACAGTGGTTTTCAACGTGTTTAAGGATATTGACAGACAAATCTACGAACGGGTTTTAGCCTGCGATTTTTAGTCAAACAAGTTTATCTGTTCATCAGCCAGCTCTCGCCCCAAGTGTATTGCGGATAAGCGTTCTTCAAATTCATTGTTGAATATCTTCTGCAAATTATAAAAATCAAATAGTTACTGCTTTTTTGTCCTTCTCGTAAGGTTGTAAAGTGATGCTGCTATGACTATAGCTCCTGCGATGGCGATTGTTACCTTTATGGCCGTGAAACCTGTGGTGGCGGCCATACGCAGATGGTTGCTGACAAGGTAGTAGGCAGTCCAGAAAATGCCGCCTCCGGGAACCAATGGGATGATGCCGCAGATGAGGAATACAGTGGTTGGACAGCGTCGCACGACAGCCAAAAGGTCGCTCGTCAATGCTACCGCCAAAGCGCCAAAGAATGCGGCTCCTGCCACCGACAGCAGTCCCGTGTACCAGGCAAACACCACATATACGGCCCAGCCCACCATGCCAGTGAAGCCGCAAGCCAGGTAGTAACGTCGAGGGGTGCCGAAAAGTACCGCAAAGCCCACCGTTCCAATGAAAGCCGCAGGCAACTGCACATACCAAATTCGTGTAACGGCATCAGCTACAGGCTCTCCGAGCTGCATCATGCCACCATGGAAAGCTCCGTCGACAAGAAACGCCAATGCCATGCCCAAAGCGATGCAAAGAAATACCAAGAAAGCGTCAAGAAGTCGTGTGGTGCCCGAGAGATAATCTTCGTTGGCCATATCGCGCATACCGTTGGTGAACGGCACGCCAGGCACCAAGGCGATGATGGTGCCGATAATCATGTTGGGAAGATGCTCGCCACAGCCGAGGCGTATTGCGGTGATGCATAACAAACCGCCAAACAGTCCGCCCAAAAGGTTGCCGAAGATGCGTGTGGTGCGGCTGCCCACAAAGGTCATGAAAAGGCCCAACAGAATACCTATGACAAATGTCACTCCTGCGTCTATGAAGCTGCCTCCGAAAAGGATGCTGAACGACGAGACCCCCAAGGCCGTGCCAAGCACGATTTCCCACCAAGGCTTCGACGGACTTTGACGGATGGCTTTCAAACGGCTCTCTAATTCGTCAAGTGTCACGGTGCCGCTGCTGACCTCGCGCGAAAGCTGGTTCACTTCCACGATACGGCTGAGCTGCGTGCCTTTGATGGGGATAAACTCGGCACTGGCATAGTGTTTCCCTGTGGCGATAATACCGTTGCTCAGCACATAAAAACTCTCGTCCTCGACTTCATAAGCCGTGGCGATGTGCTGGATGGTGTCTTCCACGCGGCTGATCTCGGCCCCGTTTTCAAGCAGTATGTGTCCGGCCTCTGTCGCCAGTTTCAATGCACGTTCCTTGTTTTCCATTGTCAAATTTTTTACCCCTTCTTCTGTTACAAAACCGTCACCTGCTTTGCTCCAACACCTGTGGCGGTCTTCACTTTGATAAAATACACACCGGCTTCATGGTTGCTGAAGTCATATTCAAAAATGTCGCCGCTGGCTGGAGTTTCAAAGATTGTTTCTCCTAAGATGTTGAAAATGCTGATGTTTCTTATGCTTTTAGCCTCGATTTTCACAATGCCTTTAGTCGGATTTGGATAGACCGTTGTAACTATAGACTCACTTTCCGAGATAGCTTCACAATCTTCAACTATCTCATTGAAACCGACAGTCCCCGTTGGGTCATACCATGGAGAGTCCAGATAAGCAGCGCCGCATTCGCAAGGAACAGTAATAGTGCGGACGCCGAATTCGGCAAACACCTGACATCCGAAGTCGTCGCCAAGCGTGGCGGGAGTGGTTGCCAAAGTAATGGCTTCTGAGATATGTGTGCACCCTCTAAATGCCCAGTCGCCGATGTAAGTTACAGCTTCGCCAATTGTAAGTGTCCCGGTGAGACCTGAGCAATTGGCAAATGCTTCGTTCCCGATGACTGTCACGGCATATTCTTGGCTTTCGTAACTAACCGATTCAGGAATGTTGAGTTCACCGGTGGCTTCGGAGCCGTCGACATGTCCTAAAACCGTTACGGAAACACCGTCATCATTGACAAGATAGTTCAAATTGCCTACTGTGAAAACCACGGGATAGTCGCCGTAAGTCATGAAAAGGCAGGTCGGGTCATAGCTGGTGCCTCCATCATGGAGAGCGCCCAACATGGTATAAGTTCCGGTAGTGGGGTCGAGTTGATACAAATTGCCATAATGAGCACCAAACAATTCGCCCGTCAGCATGTCGAAAGCCATTTTTAATGGCAAATCAATCGAGTTGATCACGTTCAGTTGTGCATTTGAAAGATTCAATGAGCCAAACTCGCCCCATGAGCTTATCATATAAGCGTTGCCGTCCGCGTTGATAGCTAAATTAAAGCCGTCATGTTCTATCGCGCCATGGTCTTGCATGGTGCCTGGGTTGGCAGGATCGAAGCATTTAAGGTGCTCATTAGTAATGATATAAATCATTCCGTCAGCGGGATTATAAGCCATATCGTTGATGTATGAAACGCCAGTAACCATCACTTCTGGTGTTTCGATAAGATTATTGACGGCATTATATCTTGATCTGCAGATGTTATAGCCGTTGTCGTTGTTCACGCTCCAAACATAACCGTCGGCAAAGGTCGCTGTCGATACAGGAGAAATCACATCCGATGCGACTGATACAGACCCCAAATCCTGCATGGTGAATGAGACATATTTGTATTCTGCCGGGTTAGGAGGTAAGATATATCCGAACCAGTTGGCAGTTGATGAAGGTGACTGTGCGTTGGCAAAATCAGCAAGCACAAATAACAAAATCAGATGTAAGAACTTTTTCATTTTTGAATTATTTTTGGCAAAAATAATAAATATTTCCTATTTTTTGATATTTTTGCGGTGTTATTCATGAAAAATATGTTTATGAAATTGAAATTTCCGGTTTTCCTTACCTTGATGGTGATATTTTCGGGCGCCATGTCTGCAAAATCAGTGGATGAGACGACAGCATGTACCGTGGCTTCACATTTCTTTGCCATGAAATATAACCGTACGCCCGAGTCGTTGAATCCTACAATCGTTTACACTTCATCGGGTTTCTACGTTGTAAATTTAAACACTGAAGGCTTCGTGATTGTGGCTGCCGATGACAGGGTTCAACCTATTTTGGCTTATTCCAATGAAAGTGCCTTCGTTGTCGAAAACATGCCGGCTCATATCCTGTTTTTCTTAAACGGATATAACAAGGATGTAAAGTATATAATTGATAACCAACAATATAGCGATGAAATTACCGCACAAAAATGGGAGGCGTTGCTTTCGGATGAAATACCTGCAAAAACAGGTAAGGAAACGGTTGTCGAACCGCTGATCGGCGGAAACAGATGGAATCAGACAAAGTTTTACAACGACCTGTGTCCGGAAGATGCTACCGGCAATGTCGCATACGGCGGTCACGCGGCAGTGGGTTGCGGCGCTGTCGTGATGGGTCAGATCATGCGCTATTGGCAATATCCGGTCACTGGCAAAGGAAGTCATTCCTACAACAGCAACAACTACGGTACGCTTTACGCAAACTTTGGTGAAACGACCTACCAATATGAGAGCATGCCCGACCAGCTCACCAATGCCAATCATCCCGACAGTTGTGTGCTTGCCGTCGCCACGTTGCTGTATCACTGCGGCGTTGCCGTCAACATGAATTATGGTCCCGCCGCGAGTTCGTGTAACTCCAACAAGATTGTAGCCGCTCTCCCGAAATATTTCCGTTATCCCAACACTGTGCAATACATCGAGCGTGGGAGTCTTTCGCTGGATGTATGGCTCAATTATTTAAAAGGTGAACTCGACGAAGGAGCGCCATTCATGTACGGCGGAAGTGGAAGCTATGGAGGACATGTTTGGGTTTGTGACGGTTACGATGACGACGACACTTTCCATTTCAACTGGGGCTGGGGCGGACAGCAAAACGGCTTCTACGCGCTCAACCACTGCAGCTCGTATGGATTCAACAACAATCATGCTATTATTATAGGTATCCGCGGTCCGGAACTGCCGCATAATGCTGTCGCAGAACATAGCTTGGAAGATGTCAAGGTTTTCCCTAATCCGTCAAACGGAAATGTGTTTGTTTATGCCGAATCGGAACCAGTGCAGGAGCTGCAGGTTTTCGACATGTTCGGAAAGATGCTTTTCCGTGAAAACGTGGGCGAGAAAGAGTTTTCTGTTGACCTATCCGCTTATAATTCAGGCATTTACATGCTTCGACTGGTTTCCGCCAATGGTGTCAAAACAAATAAGATTGTCAAAAATTAGGATAAAAACGATAAACAAGATTTTTTAACATTATGAAAGCTTTATTGGGAATGTCGCTTCAGGAGCTGCAAGATGTTGTGGCTCAACATAATATGCCAAAATTCACTGCAAAACAACTCGTCGACTGGCTCTATCGTAAACGTGTCAAAACCTTCGATGAGATGACGAATTTGTCGAAACAGACACGTCAGATCTTGAATGAAAACTATGAGACTGGCTACCGCGCTTTCGCCGATGTGCAGGAGTCGAAGGACGGCACCAGGAAGTATCTGTTTCCTGCTGAAAATGGCTTCGTCGAGACTGCGTATATCCCTGAAAAAGAACGCGCTACGCTTTGCGTGTCGTGCCAGGTTGGATGCAAAATGAACTGCCTCTTCTGCCAGACCGGAAAGCAAGGATTTCAAGGCAATCTGTCGGCTGGCGACATTATAAATCAGATACTTAACCTGCCGGAATACGAGACTTTGTCGAACTTTGTCTTCATGGGCATGGGCGAGCCGATGGACAACTACGAAAACATTATGCGCGTGCTCGAAATCATGACCTCCGACTGGGGCTTGAGGATGAGCCCGACAAGAATTACTGTTTCAACGGCGGGTGTGATTCCTAACATGAAACGCTTCATCAACGAGTCGAAATGTAATTTGGCTATCAGTCTGCATAGCCCGTTCCACGATGAGCGTGCGAAAATCATGCCAGTTGAGAAGACATATCCTATCAACGAGGTCATCCACGCCATCCGTCAGCACGACTGGAGCGGCCAACGTCGTGTCTCGTTCGAATATATAGTGTTTAAAGGCCTTAACGACACCCCGAAGCACATCAACGAGCTTGCCCGTCAGCTTGGCAGCCTCCGTTGCCGTGTCAATTTAATTCGCTTTCACGCAATCCCGAATATCGACCTTCAGAGTCCTTCAATGGAAGATATGGTTCGCTTTCGCGATAAATTAAATGACAAAGGAATCATTGCAACGATAAGAGCCTCCCGAGGTCAGGATATCGATGCCGCTTGCGGGTTGCTGTCAACAAAAAATTCTATCAAGGAATAAAAAACTTCAAACTCCACACTCCACACTTCAAACTTTTTTGTATTTTTGCAGAAAATACAAAAAGAAGTGCAAACACTAAAATCTCAAATATCCCCAGCAAGTGCTGAGTTTCAGGAGAACCGCAAGGCTTTCATGGAGCTGATGGCGAAGTATCACGACGCCATGGACGCCAGCATGCACGGTGGCGGAGAGGCGGCTATTACCAAGCATAAGAAACGTAACAAACTCCTTGCCCGCGAGCGCATCGACCTGCTTATCGACAAGAACACTCCGTTTTTGGAGCTCTCGCCGATGGCGGCTTACGACACTTATAACAACGACTTCCCGTCGGCGGGTATCATTACCGGAATAGGCATGATTCAAGGCCGTGAGGCGGTTATCGTTGCCAACGACGCCACGGTGAAAGGCGGCACGTATATGCAGTACACCGTCAAAAAACACCTGCGCGCACAGGAGATCGCGATGGAAAACCATCTGCCGTGCGTGTATATGGTCGACAGCGGCGGCGCCTTCCTGCCAGAGCAAGACACCGTATTCCCCGACAAGGAGCATTTCGGTCGTTTCTTCTACAACCAGGCTCGAATGTCGGCAATGGGCATCCCACAAATTGCTATAGTGATGGGAATGTGTACTGCTGGCGGCGCCTACGTGCCTGCGATGAGCGACGAGACCATCATTGTGAAGAAACAAGGCACTATCTACCTCGGAGGACCACCTCTGGTGAAAGCCGCTACAGGCGAGATCGTCACCGCTGAAGAACTTGGCGGAGCCGAGATGCACACCTCTGTCTCCGGCGTCGCCGATCACCTTGCGGAGAACGATAGCCACGCCATGCAGATTTGCCGTAATATCTTTAAAACACTGGAGAAGCCGAAGAAACAGCTGCTCGATATGCTCCCTGTTGAAGAGCCTCTCTACGACCCGACGGAGCTTTACGGCATCGCACCTGTAGATTTAAGAAAAGTGGTCGATCCTCGTGAGGTCATAATGCGTATCGTTGATGGCAGCCGATTCCAGGAATTTAAAGAGAGATATGCAACGACTATCGTCTGCGGTTTCGCGCATCTGATGGGATTCCCGGTGGGCATCATCGCCAACTACGGCGTGCTTTTCAGCGAGTCGGCATTGAAGGCGACGCACTTCATCGAGCTTTGCTGCCAACGTAACATCCCGTTGGTATTTTTGCAGAACGTCACCGGCTTCATGGTCGGAAAACAATATGAATGCGGCGGTATCGCCAAGGACGGTGCCAAAATGGTGCATGCGGTGAGCAACGCCAACGTGCCGAAGTTCACTGTTATCTTCGGTGGCTCGTTCGGTGCCGGTAATTATGGAATGGCTGGTCGTGCCTACAGTCCGAGACTGCTGTTCATGTGGCCTAACGCCAAGATCTCGGTCATGGGAGGCACACAGGCGGCTAACGTGCTTGCAACGGTGAAAGAAGACCAGTATCACTACAAGGGAATGCCAGTGCCAGAAGAGGAAATCAAGCAACTGAAACGCGAGATTCTGGCGAAATACGACTACGAAGGCTCGGCTTTCTACAGTACCGCTCGTCTGTGGGACGACGGCATCATCGACCCGGTCGATACGCGAAGAATCCTTGCCATGGGCATCGCGGCATCGCTCAACCAGAAGTTCCCGCCACAACAGTTCGGAGTATTTAGAATGTAACTATGGAATTTACCACACTTCAAATAGGAATTGAGAAAAATGTCGCGCGCGTCGCGCTGAACCGTCCTGAGGTTCGTAACGCCTTGAACGCCATGATGATACATGAGCTCACTGAGGCCATCGACTGGCTCGATGCTCGCGACGATATCCATGTCATCGAGATATGCGGCAACGGCAAGAGTTTCTGTGCCGGCGCCGACCTCAACTACATGAAAGACATAGCAAAATATGGCTATGCCCAGAATCTGGATGACGCAAATAAGCTCTCGAAGCTGTTTCAAACCATCTATTTCTGCAACACGCCGGTCATCGCGCTGGTGCACGGTCACGTCATCGGCGGCGGCAATGGCATCATAGCGGCTTGCGACGTGGTTTTGGCTGAAAACGATACGGTTTTCGCTTTTAGTGAAGTAAAACTGGGACTTACTCCAGCCACGATTTCGCCTTTCGTCATTGCACGTTGCGGTGAGACTATGGCTCGCGACACCATGCTGAGCGGCCGTAAGTTCACGGCTCAGGAAGCATTGAAATTCAACCTTGTGAACTACATCGGCACGATGGAGGAACTCAACAAACGCCTGGATTTCTACACCGAGCAGTATCTTTCGGCATCGCCATTGGCAATCAGAGATTGCAAGCAGTTAATCTGTTCTGTTGCAGGTCACGCCGACCCATACAGTGGCATTTTTGAGATGACATCGTCTCTCATCGCGAACGAAAGAATGGGGAAAGATGCTCAGGAAAGAATGAAGAAATTTTTTGATAAATAGCCATTAGCCACTAGCTATTAGCCATTAGCGATGGATTAACAAATCTAATGGCAAATGGCTAATACCTAATGGCTTATAAAATGCTATAAATATGAAAAAAGCACTTTTAATCACTATTTTAATGACCATGTCATTTTTCGGTTTTTCGCAGGATTGGTTTGGTTTCAACAGGTTCAAGGATGACAATGCGCGGATTAAGGCAAGCGGCAATTATCCTGAGGTGGTCTTTATGGGCAATTCCATAACAGAATATTGGGTATATTATCATCCTAACTTCTTCAGCGACAATAACTTCTGCGGAAGAGGAATAAGCGGACAGACCTCGTCGCAGATGCTGGTCCGTTTCACTGCCGATGTCGTCGAGCTTCATCCGAAAGCTGTGGTTATAATGGCTGGCACCAACGATGTGGCACATAACGATTTTTACGTTGAACCGGAAAAAGTGGTTGAAAACATCATTGCGATGTGCAATATCGCCAAAGCCAACGACATCATCCCGATAATCAGTTCAATACCGCCATGCTCTGAATTCCCTTGGCGAAAGGAGATTTTAAATCCTGGTCAGACTATCGTCAATATCAACAAAAGTTTGAAAGAATATGCCAAAAAGAACGACATCGTTTATGTCGATTATCACGCTGCTCTTGCTGACGAAAATCTCGGTTTGCCCAAAACTCTCAGCGATGACGGCTGCCATCCGAAACCCGACACATATTTTACAATGGAATCGCTTGTGATGGAGGCAATCCGGTCGCTATCTGATAAGTAAATCGTCTTAAACAATACAAAATATGCCTAAATTCGAAATCCGTCCCGCTCAAGAATCGGAGGCTGCTCTCGTCCTCGAGTTTATCAAAAAGCTCGCTACATACGAGAAAATGCTCGATGAAGTCGAAGCCACTGAAGCGACAATTTATGACTCTATATTCGTGAAACATGATGCTGAAGTCCTTTTCGGCTGCGAGGACGGTGTGCCTGTCGGTTTTGCCTTGTTTTTCCACAACTTCAGCACTTTTGTCGGTCGCAAAGGCTTGTATCTCGAAGACTTGTTCGTCATCCCTGAGAAGCGTGGTTTAGGCTACGGCAAAGCACTGTTGTTGTATTTGGCAAATCTCGCCAAAGAGCGCCACTGTGGTCGCATGGAGTGGGTGTGCTTGGATTGGAACCAGCCCTCAATAAACTTCTACAAATCTTTGGACGCCAAACCAATGGAGGAGTGGACGATTTACAGATTGGATGAAAAGAGGTTAGGGGAGATGTAAGTGATTATTAAATCCTCCAAATTATGTCTGATCAGTTTGAATTTGACGCAGTAATTCTTCAAAACGAAGATATGGACGCTGCCTACGTCGAGGTGCCATTCGACATTAAGGCGCTTTTCGGCAAAGGCCGCCTCTCGGTTCATGCCACTTTTGATGGAATTCCTTACGACGGTCAAATCGTGAAGATGGGAACGCCCTGCTACATTATCGGAGTTCGCAAAGACATCCGCAAACAGATTGGAAAGACCTTCGGCGACAAGGTGAAGGTAACATTTCAAGTGAGGAAATAGCCCGAGGGTGTGAGGAAACTCATATTTACATCACAGCTCTCAACAAGCTCTCTTTTACAAAAGCGTTAAGCGAAATGCCTTCGGCTTGTGCCATAGCGGCAGCTTTAGCATGAAGTTCTACTGGAATTCTGACATTGAAACTTCCGCTATATGATTTGTGAAGTTCAATTCCATTTGCTTTACAATGCTCGATGTAATCATCAACGGCATTGACAAAATCAGCCTTCAATTCTGATAAAGTCTGTCCCTCGTATGTTATCAAAACGCCTTTGTCAAGCCCGAGAACCTTTCCATAAAGAGTGTCATCCTCAAGTTCGGCCTCGATGCTCCCGATAAATCCTTTGTATTTTAATGTTTCCATATCTCTTTCTTACTCATACTTTTTGTAACTATATTTCAGTTGCAAAATTAAGAATAATTTTTGAATTGTCAACCATTTTTTCAAAATATTTTTGTTTTTTACCAAAAAATCATTACCTTTGCATCGTAAACAAACACATAAACGAAGAAACAGAGAAAAATAATTAACATAATGTAAATCATAGCGTTTGCTATTTGTCTATTCGCAGTGAAACGTAGGAAATTTCAAGAATATGCAAATAAAGAAAGAAGCAAGAGCAAGCACCCGTTATGCGGGCATCTTGTCTTTCTTTTGGCATGTCCTACGGCCACACTGCGAGCAAGTTTGCCCGCAGTTGTTTTTATTGGTCGTAGATAATGAATATGAAAGATGGCATAACGCGCAAATAGCAAGCTTATGCCAATAGAAATTCAAAAAGACATTATTCTTAAAGGCGATTGCCTTGAAATTCTAAAATCGTTTCCGGATAATTCTGTAGATTTGGTTTTTGCTGATCCACCTTATAATATGCAAACTGAAGGTGAACTGCTTAGAACTGATGGATCATCATTTAATGGCGTTACAGACAAATGGGATAAATTCGAAGATTTGCACGCTTACGATGATTTTTCTATAAAATGGCTCCAGGAATGTAAAAGAGTTTTAAAAAAGGACGGTGCAATATGGGTGATTGGTTCTTTCCAGAATATATTCCGTTTAGGATACATCATGCAAGATTTGGGGTTTTGGATACTTAACGATGTTATTTGGTCAAAGCCCAATGCAGTACCTAATTTTGGCGGGACTCGTTTTCAAAACTCGCACGAAACATTGATATGGTGCTCAAAAAGCAAAAATGCGAAGTATCATTTCAACTACAAAACGATGAAACATATCAATGGTGACAAGCAGATGAAAAGCGTATGGGATATTGGAATTTGCATCGGAAATGAAAGATTAAAAGACTCTGATGGAAGGAAGATACATTCTACGCAAAAACCGGAGCAATTGTTGTATAATGTGATATTATCTTCTACCGAAAAAGGAGATTTGGTCTTGGATCCATTTTTTGGAACAGGGACAACAGGTGTTATAGCAAAACGTCTTGGTCGTCATTATATCGGAATCGAAAGAGAAGATGCATACATTGAAGCCGCAACAAAACGGCTTAATAGTGTTCAGCTGGACTTAGATACAGACTTGATAGATAACACATATGAAGCCAAACCACCACGTTACTCTATTAAAAAACTTATTGATTTGGGTTTCTTGTCTGTTGGGCAAATGCTTTATAGCAAAGACAAAAAGTATTCGGCTGAAATCTGTCCAAATGGAAATGTTAAAGTTGGAGATTTTGAGGCCTCAATACATAAGGCTTCAGCAAAGTTTCTTAATAGAAGCAATAACAATGGCTGGGATTATTTCTGGTGTGAGTATAAGGGTAATTTTGTTGACATCAACTCACTTCGCTATTTAGCTGATAAGAAAGGAGGTCTGAAATGATTCTGGATTATGAATATTTTAAAAAGACCTTGAATGAAAAGTTGTTTGAGGATAGTTATAGTGATTTGATTAAGAAAATAGCGGAATATCCAGAGAGATACATAGGTTTATTCCGTCCGACTAAACCTAAAACGAAACTAATCCAGAACATCACACAATCCCATGAAATCCGTTTCGGAGACGCTTTGGAATTCATATTCGAGAGGTATTTTGAAGCTTCTGGGTTTAAATTACACGACAAACGTTTCTATTCTTATGACAATAAAGATTTAAGTATTGACCAACTTTTTAGCAAAGGTGATACTCTTTATATGATAGAACAGAAAGTTCGTGATGATCATGATAGTACTAAAAAGGCAGGACAATTTGATAATTTTGAAACTAAATATTACGCATTAACCAGACGCTATAGCGGAGTCAACATTATTCCGATAATGTGGTTTATAGATGATTCGCTTACCAAAAACAAGCGATACTATATTGGTAGGATGGAGAGTATGGCATCGGATTATGGTTGTTCGCCAAGATTGTTTTATGGTGAAACAATGTTTAATAGATACGGTGGAATAAGGGATTTTGATAGCGAGATTTGGGATGAAACTATTGATTATTTAGAAAGATGGAAAGTAACACTTCCAGATATGCCTGAAATTAATTTCGACAACAATGCAGAGGCTGTGTTTGAAGAAATTAAAGACTTATCTCCTATTATATATCGTAAATTGTTGCAGAATGAAGACGTTATACAACAAATATTCCCTATAATCTTTCCGGACAATAAAGTGTTAAACATGCTTTGTGACTATTTTATGTCAAAACATGAACCTGTTTATCATTCATTGGCAAGATATGTAACTATGTGTGTATAATTCTGGGCTTCGCCCCCACGTCGCTATGCGGCGCGTTGGGAAAGGCCCGAATAGCGGGGCAGCGGTGGCCCAAGAGACGGACTAAGGCGCTGTTTCTCAAACGGGGCGCCTGGTCGTTTGCTTTCATTAGAAAGCACTACCCGTGCTGAGAATCACAGCCTTAGCTCGGCTGCAGGGTTGTGTCCGATAATTCGGGCCTTGATCTTTTGGTTCCTTTTCCATCAAGGGAAAAGAACAATAAAAACCGCCTGCTAGGGCAGAAAGTATTATCCAAACTTCGAATAAATATCCATTTTTTGATGAAGAATTCTGATCACTTCGACTTCATCATCAACTAAATGATAAAAAATCAAATGTTTATTGCATTTATGACAATATAATCCAATTAGGATTTCGTCGTATTTTCTGTCAAGATATGTCGGATGATCTGCAACACCCTGAATTGCCTCTATCAGATCGCGATAATATGTATCAGCTTGTTTTTCCGACCACGTTTCAACCGTGTAAATCCATATCTCGTTGAGATCTTGGATAGCCCTGTTTGTGAGATGATACTTTTTCATAATTTTTGGTTTTTAGTTGGTTTAAATTGGTTTCAGGGTCGAAAACATCGTTCCGGCCACTTTCAATTCCTTCACGAATGGCACTTCTCAATTGCACCACATTCTGCTCCCGCTCTTCAAGCAAACGAAGCCCGGCTCGCACTACTTCGCTGGCGTTGTTATACCTGCCTGTTTGAATAACAGAAGCAATAAACTCTTCGAAATAACTGCCTAAAGCAACAGATGTTGTTCTCATATTCTTTAAATTTTTCGATGCAAAATTACTAAATATTATTAAATATTGGTAATTTTTTTGTTATTTTTTCTTGGCTTTGCCCCCACGTCGCTTCGCGGTGCGGTGTGGTTATATTATTCCTAAAATATAAAAATCTTGCCGATATCGGCAAAAAACACTATCTTTGCAGCATGATTTTTAAAAATTTGCCGATAAAATGGAATATTTGTCAGTTGTTCAGTTTGCGGAAAAGTACGGCGTGAGCGAGCGCACAATCAGAAATTACTGCGCTTCGGGAAAGATTGAAGGAGCCTTCCTGACAGGAAAAACATGGAATATCCCGGAAGATGCCGTCCTGCCTAAAAGAAACAAAAAGAAACAATCGCCATTGCTTTTGCGCTTGAGAGAAGAGAAAAACATCAAACTTAAAGGCGGAATCTATCATCGTACGCAAATCGACCTCACGTATAACTCCAATCACATCGAGGGCAGCCGTCTTACTAAAGAACAGACGCGTTTCATCTTTGAGACAAACACCCTCGGAATCACTAACGAAAACACAAGAATCGACGATATTTTGGAAACGGTGAACCACTTCCGCTGCATCGATTATATCATCGACCATGCCGACGAAAAGATTACTGAATCGCATATCAAACAGCTGCATCTGTTGCTTAAATCCAATACTTCCGGCAGTCAAAAACCTTGGTTTGCAGTTGGCGATTATAAACGTTTGGCAAATGAAATCGGAGGAGAAAAAACAGTTTTACCTGAGGATGTTCACAAGCAAATGAAAGCTCTTATTGCAGATTTTAATGCCAAAAAACAAGTGAATCTCGACGATATTCTTGATTTTCACGTGCGTTTTGAGCGCATACATCCGTTTCAAGACGGTAACGGTCGCATCGGACGTCTAATAATGTTCTGGCAATGCCTGCAAAACGCGATAGTTCCGTTTATCATCACTGAAGATTTACGCTTTTTCTACTATCGGGGCCTTCAAAATTGGGGGAAAATCAATGGATTCCTGCGAGATACCTGCTTGTCGGCGCAAGATAAATATAAATCATTGCTCGAATATTTTAGAATAAAACATTTTTTACAGCGTTTGGGTCGTACCTAGTCCTCTCTCCATCGAAGAAATGGAAACGAGCGACAATTCTATTGTATTCATTTACAACATCTTCGGTGAAATTGTAAAAACAATAAATTCTGACGATGATATATTAACAACAGACTTGCCCGCTGGGATTTATATCGTCAAACGAGACAAGTCTGTGATGAAATTTATGAAGTGTTTTTAATACGAAATCACTATCATTTCTTAACAATCCTTACTGTTGCTGTACCTGATTCGCCAGTAACGCGCACGAAGTATACTCCTGAAGCATAGTCTCCCAGGTCGATTTCAGCGTGTCCGTCGATGATTGTTGCATCGGTGATCTGGCGGCCGAGGACATCGAAAACGGCGGCTTTGCCGTTGGAAATACTGGCATTTACGGTGATGCTTCCTGTTGTAGGATTCGGGTTCACATAAGCATTCAAAGCATAAGTCTCGTTGACGCCGTCGGTGCTGTTACCGACTCTCACGTCGTCGACGTAAACACCTTCAGCGTCATGTCCTACGCCGTCGAAGCCGATCTGATATGTGGCCGAAGGGCTTGGAAGCTCAATCGTGACTGTCTCCCAGTCGGTGGTGGCTTCGGAGAAGTTCTGTAACACATGCCAGGTGTCGTTGACGTCGGTGCGGTAAGCGACGTAAAGCTCGTCGACGGTGCCGTAGCTCAAGCTCCTCAGCTGTTTGTGCTTGAAGGTGAGTGTCGGATTTGTGACCGCTGTCAAGTCGAGAGTTGGCGAGATGAGCATAGCTTCTCCGCCGAGCCAGATGAAGAAAGCGGTGTTGTTGAGGATGGTGTATCCCGGGTCAACAACCCAATTGTCGATACCGAGAACAATTTCGCTATACCAACATACGAAATCTTCGGAAGCCTCAAAATCATCGAAGAAAGGCTCGTCGTCGGTAACGACAATCACGTCGCAGCGTGTTGTGAAGGTTATAGGGGTGGCCCATTCCGACTCCATGCCGTCGCCACAGTTAGCTTTGACAGTGAAAGAATAATCCATCTGAGGCTCAAGGCCTTCCATCAAAAATGGCTGTACGTCGACGGTCTTGATGTTTCCGTTTATTTCAACGATCCAACTCTCTTCGTTGCCTGTCGTCGACCAGCCGAGAAGTGCTGAGAAAGCGGTGATTTCGGTAGCGCTGAGACTTGTCGGACGTGCGCAGCCTCCTGATCCCGAGACTTCAATGTTGTCGACGAAAATCATATATCCGCCAAGGAAACGTCCCAAAAACGAGATCTGATATGTCGCCGACAGGTCGGTCAACACAAAGCTGTCCTCGTAAAAGTTCTGATAGTCGCTGATGCTGTATGTACCCAAGGTGTGCCAGGTATCATTCTCCGACGTGCGGTAGCTCACCATCAGCTCGTCATTCTCGTAAAGTCCCATCATGGCATAGGAGAAGCTGAAGTTAGCCGATCCGACCTGTGAGAGATCCAAGACAGGGGAAATCAGTCGTGCCTCGTCGCCGTTGTTCGAGGCAGAGAACGCCGCGAGGGTGGTGCTTGAGCCTGTCATGGCGCTCCAGTTGCCTCCGTTGGCGTCCACAGTCCAGCACTCGAAGCCGTTTCCTTCAAAATCCTCGATGAAAGGCTGACTGTCTGTCACCGTGAAATCGCATTGTCCGAACGAGGCTGTAGCTGTTAAAGCTAAAACGGCCACAAGAAATAGTCTAAAGATATTTTTCATAGTTAATAATTTTGTCGCAAAGATAGTGCTTTTTTTCATTTTTTGCAAGAAAAATTATTTATAAATCCTATTTGCAGATATGATAAAAATATCGTACTTTTGCACGGAATTATATACTATGCCTTCGAAGAAGATTCATAAAGTGCTTATTGCAGGCCGCGGAGAGATTGCGGTGAGGGTGATGCGTACGCTTAAAAAGCTGAGTATCAACTCAGTAGCTATCTATGCCGACAACGACGCCGACAGTCTGCACCGCCGTATGGCTGACGAGGCACGCCCTCTCGGCAACGGCCAACTTAAAGATACTTATCTCAATATTCAGAAGATTATCGACGCGGCTTTGGACACTGGCGCCGACGCCATACATCCCGGCTATGGATTTTTGTCAGAAAGTCCTGAACTCGCCGAGGCTTGCGCGAATAACAACATCATCTTCATCGGTCCTGATGCCGACACCATGCGACTCATGGGTAACAAAATCGCCGCACGCGAGTTTGCGAAATCTCACGGAATACCGGTGACGACAGGCGTTACCGGCACCATGGACGACATCATGAAGCAAGCCGACACACTTCCATATCCTGCGCTGATAAAAGCAGCGGCAGGCGGCGGCGGAAAAGGCATGCACATAGTCCGCGGAAAAGAAGATTTGCGTGACGAGCTCGAGAAAGCGTCGCGTGAGGCACAGAAATACTTCGGCGACGGCGAGGTTTACGTCGAGAAATATGTCGAAAACCCGCGCCACATCGAGGTTCAGGTGCTTGCCGACCATTACGGCAATGTGATTCATCTCTACGAACGCGAATGCTCGGTGCAACGTCGCTACCAAAAAATCATCGAAGAATCGCCGTCGCCGACACTCACTCCCGAGAAACGTCAGGCGATTTGCGAGACTGCTGTAAACCTTTGTAAAGCAGTGGGTTACAAGAATGCTGGAACGGTTGAATTCCTCGTCGACAGCGACCTTAACTTCTACTTCCTCGAGATGAACACCCGAATCCAGGTGGAGCATCCTGTCACGGAGCAACGCACAGGCATCGACATCGTCGAGGAACAGATCCGCATAGCTCGCGGCAAAGAGATGGGCTGGACACAGGACATGATTCAAGACAAGGGTCACGCCATCGAATGCCGTGTGTATGCTGAGGATGCGGAGAACGACTTCCTTCCGGCAGCAGGCGAGGTGACACTCTATCACGAGCCTCAGATGCGCGGCGTACGTATCGACAGCAGCATCGATGGCCCGTGTACCATCAGCGACAGCTACGATCCGATGATTGCCAAACTGATATGCTTCGGCAAGACTCGCGATGAAGCTATAGAAATTACTCGCAGAGCGTTGAAGGAATATATCGTCCAGACTGAGAAGACGAATATCCCTTATCTGCAAAGTATTATTGATAATCAAGACTTTACAAATAATAAAATCGATACTTCCTATTGCGGGAAGCATCAGGAAGAACTCGTGGAGACCATGCGTCAGACACGCGAAAACATCAAGAAAGAAGACGTTGCGGCCTTGTTCCTTTTCCATGATTTCAACAATCGGCAGAATACTGCAAATGTCTGGAACTCAATAGGTTATTGGCGTTTCCAGATGTCGCTGAACGTCACTGTGGAAAGCGAGTCGATGAAGGTGCAAATCAACCATCTTTCGAGCACCAACCTTGAGTGCGTCATCAACGGAAAGCCTTATTCTGTAATGCTTTCGCAGAATGGCGAGGTCCAGAAGGTGATTGTCAACGGACACACCGAGCCGGTGTTTGTGTCGCAGACTCCGCATCACGACTACTGCGTGCATCTGCGCGGATTGGATTTCATATGCCATCGCGACGACCAGCTCAACGACATGAAAGATTATTCGCATACCGACGTGGCTGGCGACGACATGAAGTTCTTCTCGCCAATGCCAGGTAACGTGATGAAAATCAACGTGAAAGAAGGAGACGAGGTGCATTACGGCACTATTCTTTGTATCGTGGAGGCTATGAAGATGGAAAACAACATTGTAGCGAAAGGCGATGCTAAAGTCGTGAAAATCAATGTTAAAGAAGGTGAAAAAGTAGATACGAAAACTGTTTTAATTGAACTTGGAATATGAATTTCGGATTGACAGAAAAACAAATTGAATTGCGCGCGAAAGTCCGTGAGTTCGCTGAGAAAGAGGTGAAACCGGTGGCGGCTTTCAACGACGAGCACGAGAAGTTCGACGTGGAGCTGACCAAGAAGATGGGTAAACTCGGACTTCTCGGCATGTGCGTGCCTCAGGAATACGGCGGACAAGGTCTCGACACTTTGTCGTATATCATTGCTGTAGAGGAACTTGCACGTGTCGACGGCTCCACGGCAGCAACCATAGCGGCTGATAACTCATTGGGTATCGGCCCAATCAAAGACTACGGAACAAAAGAGCAGAAAGAAAAATATCTCCCGAAACTCTGCAAGGATCATCTCTGGGGCTTCGGCTTGACGGAAGAAACAGCTGGCAGCGACTCGAGAGGAACGAAATCGACTGCAAAGAAAGTTGACAATCAATGGGTTGTCAATGGAACAAAGATATTTATCACTAACAGCGCCACCCCGATGACGTTGGGAAGCACCATTCAGGTCATATCTGGTGAAAGCAATGGAAAGCCTGAGTTTACTGCTTTCCTCATCGAAAATACAACTCCTGGCTTCACTCAGCGCCCGATGGATCGCAAGATGATGTGGCGTGCCTCGAATACTGGCGAGCTGAAGTTCAACAACGTGAAGCTCAACGACGAGAACATTCTCGGAAAACCTGGCGACGGCTCGCATATCATGCTTGCAACGCTCGACGGCGGACGTCTCTCCATTGGCGCTATGGGATTAGGTTGCGCTCAAGGTGCCTTCGAGATGGCTCTCGAATATTCGAAACAGCGCGAGCAGTTTGGCAAGCCGGTGTGCAAGTTTCAGGCTGTCAGCTTTATGCTTGCCGAGATGGCGATGAAGATCGAGGCGGCACGCGAGCTCCTTTACAAGGCCTGCCGCATGAAAGACGCTCATATGCCTTACGGAAAACAGGCCGCAATGGCGAAGCTCTATTGCTCACAGGTGGCTACCGAGGTTTGCGACAAGGCGGTCCAAGTGATGGGGGGGCACGGCCTGCTGAAAGACTTCAACATGGAACGCTTCTATCGCGACCAGCGTATCCTTCAAATCGGAGAGGGCACAAGTGAGATTTTGAAATTAGTTATATCAAGATATATTGGATGTTAAAAATATAAAATCATGGAAATCACAAAACTCAATCAAATGTTCGACGTGCTGAAGAGCCGTCCTAAAAAACGTCTTGTAGCAGCTTTTGCTATGGATGACCACACTGTTTGCGCTGTCAACGACGCTGTCGACAACGGTCTTATCGACGCCACCCTCATCGGTGACGAAGCCCGTATCGCAGAGATCTGCAAGGCAGAAGGTATCGACATCAAGAAGTTCAGAATCGTACAGGAAACCGACGACGTGAAGGCTGCTGCATTGGCATGCGACCTCATCAACCGCGGCGAAGGCGACATCCTCATGAAGGGCCTTCTCCCAACCGACAAATATATGCGCGCCATCCTCAACAAGGAACGCGGTCTCTGCCCACCAAACGTCACTTTGGCACACGTCGCAGTGATTCAGAACCCTAACTACCACAAGCTTCTTGTGGCTTCTGACTGCGCTATCATCCCATTGCCTGACCTCAAGCAGAAACAGACAATCTTGAAATATGTCACCACAGTGTCGAAGGCTCTCGGCGTGAAGACTCCGAAAGTCGCTCTTGTGACAGCTACCGAGCAGATGAGCGCCGGCATCCCGGCATGCGTCGATGCAGCTATCATCTCGAAGATGGCCGATCGTGGTCAGATCAAGGGTTGCCTCGTCGAAGGTCCTATTTCTCTCGACCTCGCTTGCGACGCTGAGACAGCACAGATCAAAGGTATGAACAGTCCAGTGGCCGGTGACGCTGACTGCCTCGTGTTCCCGAACCTCGAAGCATCGAATGTGTTCTACAAATGCTGCTCGAAATTCGACAAAGCCGAAATCGGCGCAATGCTCATGGGCGCCAAGGTTCCTTGCGTGCTCTCATCACGCGGCGACACATCGCTCACAAAGCTATATTCAATCGCATTGGCAGCATTAATCGCATAAATAACATAAAACATAAAAATCATGTATAAACTTTTAATCGTCAATCCAGGCTCGACATCAACGAAGGTTGCTGTTTTCAATGACAAAGAACAGGTTTTCAAGAAGAACATCAAACATTCTGTTGAAGACTTAGCCAAATTCGATAAGATTGCTGACCAGTTTTCTTATCGTAAAGAAGTTATTCTCAATGAGTTGAAGAACGAAGGCGTTGATATCAAAGGTCTCAGCGCTGTTGTTGGCCGCGGTGGTCTTCTTCACCCGCTCACATCAGGTGTTTATGAGGTGAACGAGCCTATGATGCGTGACCTCAAGGCTGCAACATATGGCGAGCACGCTTGCAACCTCGGCGGTCTAATCGCTAACGACATCGCCAAAGAATACGGCGTGAAGGCATTCATCGCTGACCCTGTCGTCGTCGACGAGATGGAAGACCTGGCACGTTTCTCGGGTCACCCGTTGTTCCCGCGTATCTCTATCTTCCACGCCCTCAACCAGAAGATGATCGCCCGTCAGCATGCTGAGGCTGTCGGCAAGAAATACGAAGACCTCAACCTCATCGGTGTGCACCTCGGCGGTGGTATCTCGGTGGCGGCTCACAAGAAAGGTCGCGTAGTGGATGTCAACAACGCTTTGAACGGCGACGGTCCTTTCACACCAGAACGTTCGGGTGCTCTTCCGTCAGGTCCGTTGATGAAGGCTTGCTTCAGTGGCAAATACACCAAGAAAGACGTCGACCTTATGCTTAAGGGACAAGGCGGTTTCGTGGCTTATCTCGGCACCAACGACGCTCTCGAGGTTGAAAACGCAGTGAAAGCCGGCAACAAAGAATGGGAGAAGGTGTATCGCGCCATGGCTTATCAGGTCGCCAAGGAAATCGGCGGTCTCGCGGCAGCTGCTCTCGACATGAATGTCGATGGCATCTTCATCACTGGCGGCATGGCCTACGACAAGACCTTCTGCGGCATCGTGACCGAACACGTCGAGAAGATCGCTCCTGTGTACCGTTATCCAGGTGAAGACGAGATGCTCGCCCTCGCTTTGAACGGCATCATGGTATTGGATGGTAAAGCCGAAAATAAAAAATACGAATAATTGTTGGGGCGAATTATTATTCGCCCTTACATTGTTTTATGCGTCGAATTAAATTTTTAATCCTGACAATTTACGTCTTGTTGTTTTGTTGGACTCTCAACGCCCAGCAGAACGGCAAGACGTTTGTCCATATTGTCCATGCTGACCATCAGGTTTATGATGAATCGTATGGGAAAGATGTGGAACGCCTCATCGGCAACGTGGCGCTGCGTCAGGATTCGGCGTATTTTTACAGCGACAGCGCGCATTTCAACGAGAAGACACGCTATTTCGACGGCTATGGTCATGTTCATATCAAGGTCAACGACTCAACAGACATTTTCAGCGACAAATGTAAGTATTCCGGCGATATAAAATTTGCTGAATTGTTTGATAATGTCATACTTAAAGATGATTCTACGGTGTTGAAAACCAATTACATGACGTACGACCGCAACAAACATCTCGCCACCTATCCGCGTCATGGCTCGATAACTCGAAATGATAAAAATCTCGTTTCTGAAAAAGGTTATTACCGTGACGATATCCAGGTGGCATATTTCCGTAAGGATGTGGTGGTGACTACGCCTAAAAGCCAAATGTTTACTGACACTCTCGTGTATAAGATCCAAGAGGAACGCATGTATTTTTACGGCCCGACTACCATTTATTACGATGAAAATATACTGCAAGGAAACTACGGTTGGTACGACTCAAAAAACGACATCGCTTATCTCGACAAAGGCGCCACTTTGAGCAATAAAGGCTATTCAATCACTTCAGACTCAATGTTTTACGATAAAAAAGCCGACTTCGCCAAAGCGATGAGCAACGTTTTTATCGAGGACACTGTCAACAAGGCGATTGTGGAAGGTAACTACGCCGAGATGTGGAAGAAATTGGGCAAGAGTTTCGTTACCGACAGTGTGAGAGCGCTTTATTTTGCTGAGCGTGACACGCTTTATCTGCATTCCGACACCCTGTTTTTCTTCATGGATACGACTACGCAGAAAGCTGAGCGGATGCTGGCTTACTATAACGTGCGGTTTTTCAGGAGAGATATCCAGGGGAAATGCGATTCGTTGAATTATTACGTCGCTGATTCGTGTGCCAAGATGCGCCGCGACCCTATCATCTGGGCTGAAAACAGTCAGTTGCGAGGCGATTCCATCAACATTGTAATCGCGAAAAAAGCCATTGACACGGTGCTGCTTTATCCGAACGGCTTCATCATTCAAAAGGACACAATCGAAGGCTTCAACCAGATCAAAGGCAAGACGATGATCGCGTATTTCAAGAACAACCAACTCGACCATGTGTATGACGACGGCAATGCCGAGACGGTGTACTGGCTGCGCGAGGAAGACGGCTCCATGATCGGCATTAACGTGTCGCAAAGCGTGGCGATGGACATCAAGATTGAGAAGAACCAGATTGTCAGAATAAAATATTTCAAAAAGACCAATGAAACCTTGTATCCTAAGGAAAAGATGAAGTCAGGCGTTGAGATTCTGAAAGGCTTCGAGTGGCTTGACGAACTGCGTCCGACCGATCCTGGAGACATCTTCCGCAAGGCAATAAAAACTCAGGAAAACAAAGAAAACGGCCGCAGAAAAAATCGTCGCAAATAATTTTGAAAAATAATTGTCGGGCGTATCAAAGTTTTTTGTATTTTTGCAGCGCAAAATTCAAAGGGGTATTAGCTCAGTTGGTAGAGCGTTTGAATGGCATTCAAAAGGTCAGGAGTTCGATTCTCCTATGCTCCACATATAAAAAAGGCAACTCATTGAAAATCAATGGTTGCCTTTTTTAAATGCCTTATTTTTGTCAACCAAATGTCAACATTTTTTCAGAGATTGTATTTTCTGCGAGAGACTAAAAAAATGACCCTATAGTTTCATCATCAATCATCCTGAAATCTCCAGCTTTCACCACCTTACCGTCCTCAATGAAGACGTAAAGCGGAAACTTTCCCATTGTTATCGACATGAACTGCGACGCAGGTATCTTAAAATGGTCGTAGTCGGAAGTGCCAGTAATTTCAATGAATCTGGTGATTGCCTCATCGCTGCCGCCAACAAAAAACTTCAGCCTGTCGTGGCTGATACCATGCCTGTCGAGCATAATAGTGACTTTCTCGGCGCCGAAGCGGCAGAACCTACATCCGGCGAGCGCATAATTAATAAGGTATCGGCCTTGGTGAATGCCGAAGTAAGTCGTGTCGCTAATGCTTTCATAAAACGCTGCAGTGTTCACGTTCTCTTTCTCGGAATAAATCCTGTTGTAAATCACGTCCATTGGAAGCAAAACGAACGAGATTACCAGCGAAATCGCTAGCGAAAGCCCGACAAGCCATTTCCGCAAAAGCGGGTGATATTTATGATTTTCCTCTTTTCGGATAACCAAAAGCAACGCTAAAACAATGATGTTTTTCACTATCGACTGTCTCGGATCAAGCTCTATAAAGTCTCCAAAACAATGGCAGTTGCTGTCGTTTCTGAAGATCGCGGCATAAACCAAAAACAGCGTGAAACCGATAATCATCAGAATGGTTAGCCACCATATTTGCTTGAAACATATCTTCAAAATCAAACCGATTCCAATTATTAACTCGCTGAAAATCAATAATCTGGAGAAAAAAGTAGTCCAAGTGTAACTGCAAATGCCGAAACTGTAAATGTAAATCTCGAGATTGTCGATCGACAATAATTTCAATACGGCCGTAATAATTAGGAATAAACCGAGCAGTAACCGTATAGAGGTTTTTGTGATGTCAAAAACGCTATTTGACATTCTCTTTCAACGAGTTAGAGATAATCTTCTTGATTTCGGCTATCTTCTCTTCCTTGTAGTCGCGCTTCTCAGGCTTGAACAGGTTTCTGTGACGGCTTGCTCTGACCTTGAACTTCATATTGTCGAAGTCGGGCCCTTTGATCTCTACGCCTAGTCTGCTGAGAATAGGAGGGCTGAGCACTGAGATGTTGTAGTCGTAGCTCATGTCGAGGTTGTGGCGGCCGTAGAGCATGGCAGAGTATTTGTCCATCGTGACCGAGAAAGGATAGACGTCGATTTCGTTTTTAAACACCGTGAACTGCACGTCGAGGCTGTCGATCTTATTGTCGGTCTTCCTGCTGAAGAAGAGTTTGCGTTTGATTTTGTTAAATGTCTCACTGTCAAGCACTACAAGGTCTTTGCCTTCGATGCTGCATGCTGCCTTCAAGGTGGAATATTTCAGCGAATAGTCTGATTTCATGTTCGTTTCCGCCGCGAAATGGAACTCTGCGTTGCCTGCGAATGAATTCAACATCGGGACGATGGTGTCGAGGTCGGGGAGTATCTTCATCATCTCGGCGATGTCGATGTTAAGCAGATGGAAATCGAGTCCGGCATAGAGATGGTTTCTGCGTTTCGACTTGTAGATGGCTGTCAGCTGCATCTCTGCGGCATCGCTGGTAAATCCCATCTCCTGCAACACAAGTATGCCGTTTTTGATTGTGAGGTCGCCGCCCACGTTGTGAATCTCCATCTCACCGGCGATAGCGTTGCTTATCATGGTGTGCAGGATTATGTCGACGCCGTACGGCACCATGAACGGATTGTCGTCGGTCTCCGTCACCACCTCTTCTTCCTCTCCGCCCATGCCGTTGAAGACATTCATAAGCTGGTTGATATCGGTGAAATCGGAGGTGAAATTAAACTCGCCTTTCAGTAACTCGTTGTTTTTGAAATGGTTGTAGATGTTGGTGAGTGTTCCGTCGAGCTCGAATGCCGAATTGCCTAACACGAATCCGCTTTTATTGATATTCAGACCTTCCTCTGTGTATTTCAGGTCAACAGCCGGAATCACCAGATCCTCGCTGAGCTCACTCATCGACAAGACCGCATTGTTCAACTCGATGCCAAGAGTCGGGTTCCACTGAAGGAAGATGTCGTTTTCGTTCTCGTCGTAATCGGCGTTGGCGTTGAGCGAGAGAGCCTCCGTGGCGAAATACATCTCATCGCCCATGGCGAAAGTGAGGGTGTCGCTGCTGTATGCCGCTACATATGAGACGGTTTTTTCGTTCGGCTGTATGCTTGCGTTTCCTGACGCCGCTGTCGAGTGCAGGTTGATGTTGTCCATGGTGAGGTCGATCTTGCTGAAAGCGAAGTCGGCTATGGTCGCCATGGCTACAGATTCGTCAAGGATATTTGAGATTTGCGCGTCGATGTTGACATCTTTGAGAGCGGCTGTCATCATATTTGTGATGTCGGCATTGAGGTTGTCGCCGTCGATTTTGACGTGAGCCAGGCCGTTGCTCAGAGCATTTTTGTCGGGATTAGGCAACACAAAGTCAATCTTCATGTCCGAAGTATTGACATTGATGGTGTCTAAGTAGCTGATATTCAGGTTTTTACAATGAAGTTTTCCGTTGAGTTTGGTGTTCATCAGGTCGAGTTGGCTAAACTGATCGGCCGTGCCTTTCATGTTGAGGTCGACGTTGACAACGCCTTTAGCCACAAGCTCTTCCGGTAAAAATGTCTTCACATCGTCGAAGTTGACATCGGCACGTATGCTGAGGTTGCAAAGCATCTTGTTCAGCACGTCTTTGATGCTTCCGCTAGCTGCTACGATGGTGTTGTTCATCTTGAGACTCAATGAGTTAACATTCACATCTGATTTTCCGCTAAGGTCGAGGTCGGTGTGAATGCTGGTGTTCACACCTGTGAGCGGAAAGGGCAGCGTTTCGGGCATCTCGAAATAGCCGTCGGCGAGTGTCACGTTGGCATTGATGACAGGCATAAGGTTTTCGCTGTAAGTGCCTTCGATATGCGATTCGAGCAGCAGCTTTCCGTTGAGTTTGATGCCTTTGAGCAGGCTCTCCCTCAGCCACTCCGGAATGAGATTGATCAAGTCGTTGATAATCATGGCATTGGTGCGCAAATCCATGTTGAGATTGATGACGTCTTTCATGGTTGCTTCGCCAATGAATTCAACTTTGATGTCGTTGAGTTTTATCTCCGATTTGTCGAATTTTGCCTGATATTTGTTGAGGTCGAGCTCAATCGGGATGGCGAGGCATATGTCAGCGTTGTCGGCATATTTCTCGTCGTCCATCGCCATCGTTAAACCGTTGATTTTCAGATTGGCCAAACCATTTAAATACTCGTAGTTGTTTACAATACCTTTGTAGTTGATACTGAAGCTGTTAAGATTCGCGCCTATTTTTTTCTCGCCGGTCATGAGGAATGCCAAAGCGCCTGTCGCAATGGTCGCGTCAGCTTTGATGTCATCGCCTTTCATGTCGATTTTGCCGTCGAAACTGATGTTTCTGATGCCGGCTTTCATCGTTGTCGTGTCTTCAATATTGGCTGTGATTTCTTTGATATTCAGCTTGAGGTCACCGGCTATGACGTCGTTGTTGACGCTTCCTTTTAATGCAAGTCCCAATCCGTCGATTGTAGCTGCAGTGTTTGATGACAAATCGGTGTAAGTCACCTTTATATCGTTGATTGTCAACTTGTCAAGGTCGATAGGATAGGAGGACTCCTCTTCTTCAGCTATAGCCTCCGACGGCTCGCTTGGCGGGAAGATGTCGAAGTTGTTGTTACCTTCGGTGTCGACAAAAGCGTTGATGAAACCGCCGTTAAGCCGGCAACTGTTGATAATGATCTCGTTGCCGAAAAGCATCTTTTTGATGTTCACCGATACTACACATTCGTCGATGACTGCTAGAGTGTCGGTGGTCCAGCCTTTTGTCGGGTTGATGAGCACAAGGTCGTTGATGGCTAGTCCAACGTCAGGAAATGACTTAAACAGGGTGAGATCCACCTTGCCGATATTATAGTCGCATGTTATGAACTTTGACGCGTATTTGTTTGTCAGTGACGTCAGACGGTTTGAGCTGAGCAGCAGATACAGCGTTATTGCCACCACCAGGATTACCGCGCCCACCAAAGAGGCGAGGCTTATCCAAATAACCTTGTAAGCTTTCTTCATGTTAATTTATTCTAAACAGATTATATTCTTTTCTCCAGCCGTCGTTATTGTAATTCAATCTGGTGTCATCTAAAAGGATGATGTTGCAGTATTGAACAATGTCGGCCTGTCCGCCTTGGAAATGATGAATCTGAGTCATATGGTTGTTCTCGTCGAAATACCATGAAAACGGCAGAGCCTCATCCTCTTGGATGTCGTCTTCGCCGCCCCACCATTTGCCTTCGCCGTCAGCGCCATATTCTTCATAGTATGGATCTTCGTTGTCGTCTTGCCAACGTCCGACTATCATGCTGGAATAGTCGACTGTAAAAGTGGTTTTGTTGGTGTTCTTCGTGCTTCCGTCGACAACATAAACATAGTAATATTTGTATGGCTCAGCGGTGTCAAGATCGCCTATTGTCAATGCAAACGCGTTATTACTGTATGAGATGTTGTGGCGTTCGAAGTTAGAGTCGCTGTCTTTCTTCAACATCAGGTAAAACTCTGTCAGATTATCAGGATTAACTAATGTTCCGTAGAATTTTGCCGAGTTGGAGTAGAGCTTTATTTTGGTTTGTAAAGAAAACTCTTTCACGTCGCTTTTCTTTGAGCACGACACGCTGAACAATGTCACAAAGAACGCCACAATAATCAATAAAACTATACCTTTTTTCATGATTTTATATTTTAAAGCCATTAGCCACTAGCCATTAGCTGAACTTTTCTAATGGCTAATGGCTAAAAACTAATGGCTAGATTGCTGCTATCATTTCTATCTCAACCATCACTTCCTTTGGAAGCGTACGTACCGCGAATGCCGCGCGCGCCGGAGGATCCTGCTTGAAATACTTGCCATATACCGCGTTCATGGCGCCGAAGTTGGCGATGTCGCTCAGATAGCATGTCGATTTCACCACGTTGTCGAAGGTGCATCCCGCCTCTTTGAGGATGGCCTCAAGGTTCTTCATCACCTGCTCGGTCTGCTCTGTGATGCCGCCTTCAACGACGTTGCCTGTCGCAGGGTTTACCGGCATCTGACCTGAAATAAATAAAAATCCGTTGGCTGCGATAGCTTGGCTGTAAGGACCTATTGCTCCCGGAGCGTTGTTTGTAGCGATTGCTTTTTTCATTTTAACCATTTTTTAAAATTATTCATTCTTTCTGTTACTTTTCTGATGTAGTTTTGTGTCTCAGGCATGAGGTTTTTCTCGAAATACTTGAACAGCTGGTCGTATGTCATGCCGTTGATCTGCGGTATCGCCTTGCCGATCTTGGTGTCGCCTCGCAGAGCCTTCGCCACATTGCCTGCGCCGGTGTTGTACGATGCGATGACACACAGATTCTGGCTGTCTTTGTCGGTGACATTGGTGTAATATCTCTTTCTCAGCAGATACAGATAGTGCACGCCCATCTCGATGTTGTTTTCAGGCTCGTAGAGATAGTTGCCCGTAGGCGCCGCAAAAGGTTTCTTGAGGCTCTGTGCGCAGTCGGCGCCCGCAGTTCTTGGAACGATCTGCATCAGGCCGTAGGCTGGCACGAACGATTTCGCCTTCGGGTTGAACGACGACTCGGTCTGCATGATAGCGAACGCGAGAGCCGGGTCGACATCCCATTGCTTGCAATATTTCAGGATCTCTTTGTTGTACTGCTCCGCGCGGGTGCGGATGTGGTCTGGCATGAGGTCGAGCTTGATAGTGACAACCTCGCGCACAACGTTGTCGTCGCCTTTAATTGTCTTGACTTCCGGCTTGGTGTTCTCCACAATCTCCTTCACGTCTTTGTCGAGATTTTCCTTTGTCACCACCTCACCTGAAGGCGTTTGCACTTGGTTTTCAAGGACTGGGGTTTCCTGAAGCGGTACAGCTTTCTCGACATCTGAGTCATAGTCTTTGGTTTTGCCTTTGTTGGTCAACAGATCCTTGACTTTCTCCTCGAGTTGTTTCTGATTGACTTTCTCGCCTTTTTCCTGGATGATTTCTATAGTCGCCTCGCCTTTCTCAAAATCGACGGTACTTCTCGACTTGCCGTCTTTCGAATATTCGACCCAGTCTTTTTGAGTACTCTCTTTCACGTTGCCCTTGCCCCATTTCTCAGCTCTCTCCTTGACGAACTTGGCGTATGCGGCTTTCTCGGCTTTGACATAGTCTTCATATTGTTGCTGAAGCTTGGCCATGCCTTCGTCGTTACTTTTCTTCATCTGCTGCATCTTCTCGTTTTGCTCGCGTACGTATTTCTCGTATTCGGTCTCGACTTGTGCAAAACAGCCTAAACAGCTGAAGATCAATGTAATAAGCAGTATCTTTTTCATATTTTAAAGTTTTAATTTCCGCAAAGATAGTAATTATTTTTTAGATTAGCAAATTTTGTCATTAATAATTATCCCTATAATCTTTCTTCTTCGTCAACTTAAGATCCTGCAAAGCCGACGCCTTCACGTTGATCTGGAAGTTCCACGATTTGTATGTGCCGTAAGGTATGACGTTGAATCGCATCTCCCAGCAGTGGAGGTCTCGGTAAATCGTGAGCGAGGTGTAGGATATCTTATGCGTCTCAAAGTCCCAGCCTGTCTGAGCCGACACTTTCCATTTCGGTGAGAGGTTGATCTCGCCGCGCAATCCGAGCGTCTGCACTGTTGTCCGGTTGTCTTGCAAGAGGTAGTTGATATATGATAAGTTATTGGATAATCGCAAGTTATAACTCAGCGACAGCGACCATGTTGTTGACCAGTCGACATAGTCATCGGGGTTGTTTCTGATATCGGCCAGCTCCTGCTCAGAGGCGTTAGGCGATGCCACCAGCGTCTCCTGACTGTTGTTCTGGTTTTTCTTTTTCTTGTTGCCGAAGGTCTTGTCGTTGATGGTATAGCTGGCGCTGAAGTTCCATGTCACGCTCTTCTTCCTGAAAAGCCTATTGTTGACATCCCACTCGAACTTGTTGAGTTGTTTCGTTCCCGTCGAATCGAGGATGTATGGATCCCACATGCTCGAATACTGTATGCTCAGGTTCTTAAACAGCGTGGTGCGTCCGCTGATGCTGAGATATGACCAGTTCAGAGAGTCTTTGGCGATGTCGTAATTGCCTGACAATGTGAGGTTTTCAATAAGAACAACCTTTTTCAATCCTGTCACGGTGTCTTTTCTTGACGGCACTTTTATCTCGAGGTTGTTGCTGAAGCTGTATGTGATTCTTCCTGACCTTTGTCCAGGTGGCGCGCCGTAAATCGAGCCTTGGTAATAGCTGTATTGCTGCTCGTTGCCGTTGCCGTCGATGTAAGATGAGTAATAATTCCAGAATTTATCGCTGTAGTCTGGGTTATACGAGAATCCCACAGTGGGGGTGAAGACGTGACGGATGGCTCTCACAGGGCCTTTCTTAAACGTCAGCATTCCGTAGATTTTTGTCGTGATATTACTCGACATGTCGTAGGTGAACACATTGCTGAAGTGCGGTATGGTGTCGGTCTTGACGTGGCCGTAACCTACCGAATCCCACACCCAGTTTTTCTCGAAATGTTGCAGATACATCTTGTCGCTGAGGTTGACCGATGTGGTCCATGTGAGATATTTGAACAGCTTTATCGGCAAGTTTATCGGCACACGATGTTGCATTCCATTCTGCATATGGTCGAGCCAGCCGTTGTTTTCGAAAAACAGGCTGTCGGGCATACTGACATAGTTCTTCGCGTTGGCTGTATAGCTGAGGTTTAACTCGCTGTACCAGTGTTTCTTGCCTGCCTTGCCCACATTTTTAAGAGGGTAGATGCGGTTCATCGTGAACGTCGCCTCAGGCAAGGTTACAGTCATCTGGTGTGTTAACGTGTTCTGGCTGTGGCTGCCGTTAAACGTGAAAAAGAATTTGTTGGCGAAGCTCGTCTGATAGGCGATGCTCGACTGGAAGGTGTTGCTCAAATACTCTGTCGTCGAGATGGCGTTGTATTTGTTGTAGTTGTTACTCACGATGTAGACGTCGGCTGAGAACGATGATTTTGGTCTGGCTTTCGGGTCTTGTTTGTGCACCCATCTGATCTTGAAGTCAGTGCTTTCTGTATAGTCGGCCGAGCCTTCCACGCCCACCTTGTTGATGGCGTAGCTTGCTGCCAATGATCCGTTAAATTTGTATCTGCTTACATATCGGAACGTCGGCTTCAACGCCCAGCTGCCACGTGTGTAGATGTCGCCGATGAGCTGCAGGTCCATGTTCTGGTTGATGGCCCAGTAATAACCTCCGTTTTCGAAGTAGTAACCACGGTTGCTCGACTCGCCAAACGACGGTATGATGACGCCCGAACGCTGTCCTTTGCTGTTGGGAATCAACGCGAAAGGAATGGCGATAGGTATCGGAGTCTCCTCTATCTTCGCGAAAAGCACCTTTGCCACAATCTTGTCGTCAGGGATGACGATGGCTTTTTTGAAATGAAACTCGTAATGCGGGTGGTCGCGGTTGCTGCAAGTGGTAAACGATCCCGAGTGGATATTGATCTTTCCGTCGTCCATCTTCTTGATTTTGTCGCCGTGGAGATAGTTGTCGTTGTCTTCGGTAAACACCTTCCTGATGATACCTTTTTTAGTGTCGAAGTTAAACGACATCTCGTCGGAATAGTATTTCTGACCGGCTTGAGTGAATACAGGCTTTCCTACGATTTTCCCTGTGGAATCGGGCATTCCCTTGGCGTAGACGGTGTGGTTCTCAAAGTCGAATTCTATGTAGTCGGCGTCAATCTCAATGTCGTCGTATTTTATCACGGCGTCGCCATAATAAAAAATCTTGTTGTGTTTGAAATCCTGGATTGTGGAGTCGTTGCATGTTCTCTCGATCTGAGCGTCCAACGGCGACTTTTTTTCTTGTTTTACAAGGCTATCCGAAGAGTTTTGTCCCCTTCCGATGACTGAAAATATCATCATGCAGAAGAAAAAAACGATAAAAAAACGATATGTTGGCCTTGTGTACAAGATTTTTATTTACTTTTGTCAAAAATTCTAATCATTTCAAACTGCAAAGATACAGATTTTTTATGAACGCCAGACTTATATTTTTTATTATATTAATAGGCGCATTGTTTTTCCCGCCTGACGTATATTCCCAGACGTCCAAGATCCAGACTGTCGTGATCGATGCGGGTCATGGAGGCAAGGATGCCGGAGCTGTGGGAAAAAAAGCGAAAGAGAAGAACATTACCCTTGCTGTGGCAAAGAAAACCGGTGAATACATCAAGAAAAAATACCCTGACGTGAAGGTTGTCTACACCCGTTCCACTGATGTGTTTGTCGAGTTGATGGAACGTGCCCGCATAGCCAACCGCAACAATGCCGACCTATTTATCTCAATACATTGTAACTCAGTGGCAAACGCACCGAAAACGAGCGGAGCGGAGACTTTTATCATGGGCGACCACCGCAACAGCGCCAACCTCAATGTCGCTAAGCGTGAAAACGCCTCTATCCTCTATGAAAGCAACGCGCAGGAAAACTACGACGGTTTCGATCCCAACAGCACTGAGGCGTACATAGCCTTCAGTTTCATCCAGAGTGAGTTCAAGCAGCGCTCGCTTGAATTCGCCGAACTCGTTCAGAATGAGTTGGTTGGCAGGGCAAAACGCAGCGATAGGGGAGTGCAGCAGGCAGGATTTCTGGTGCTATACAAAACAGCCATGCCGTCGGTGCTCGTCGAGCTGGGATTCATTTCAAATCCCACTGAAGAAGCCTATATGATGTCGGCCGAAGGTCAGGATATTCTGGCATCGGCAATATATCGCGCTTTCTGTACCTATAAAACAAATTTTGAGAAAAATTCCGTCGATCTTCAGCAAGAGGTCTCACACAGTTCAAAGCCGGTTGAAGCCCCAGTTGCCGACAAGAACAATGGCATAGTTTACAAGGTTCAGTTCACAACAAAAAATCATCCGGTTGACAATCCGCAAAAAGTTTATAAAAATCTGCAAGATGTTGATTATTATGAACATAACGGAATGTACAAATATACAACTGGCTGTTTTTCCACCCGAGCCGAAGCCAACGCCTACCTCAAAGAGGTTGTCTCTAAAGGCTACGGAGGCGCCTTCGTAGTAAAGTTCGAAGACGGAATCCGGAAATAATATCAAGAAACAACTACTAAAGTAATTAGTCGTCAATTAGAGAGCCTTCAGCTCTCGTAGAGAGGTGGCAGCTCGATAATGACGACTAATTACGAACAATCAATTCGTTTTAAAGATTATCTTTGAAATACTCAGTAATCTTCGTGATCAAATGCGCCCTATCCATTCCGTAAACGTTATGGTCGTGGCCTGGATACACAAAGTAATCCATTTGTTTCTGGTTGTGGATGGCGTTCTCGAGGAACGAGAGGCTGTGCTGCCATACCACAGTCGGGTCGGTTGAACAGTGGATGATAAGAAGCTTGCCCTCGAGCTTGTCGGTCTTGTTGTCAAGAGCGGTGAGCTCATAGCCTTCAGGGTTCTCCTGCGGGGTGTCCATATAACGCTCGCCGTACATTATCTCGTAGTATTTCCAGTTGATGACAGGTCCGCCGGCGACGCTGACCTTGAACGTCTCAGGGTAGTTGATCTTCAACGATGTCGACATGAATCCGCCATAGCTCCAGCCGTCGCTGCCGATACGGTCAGCGTCGACGTATGGCTTCGTCTTGAGGTATTCGATGCCAGTCATCTGATCATGCATCTCCATCTGTCCGCATTGACGGTGGATGACCTGTTCGAAGGCCTCGCCACGGTCGGCCGAGCCACGGTTATCGACAGTAAACACCACAAATCCCTCCTGAGCGAGGTAGTTGAGGTAGATGCCTGCGCCGGCAAGCCACGAGTCAGTGATAAGCTGAGCGTGCGGACCGCCATAAACGTAAACGATAACGGGATATTTCTTGTTCGGGTCGAAGTTATACGGTTTGACGATACGGGTATAGAGCATCTGTCCGTCCTCTGCCTTGATGCTGTCGATCTCGGTCTCGCCGATGTTATAGTCTTTGATAGGATTTTCGGCGGTATAAAGGAAGTCGAAGAAACGTCCTTTGTCGTCTTGTATGACAGCGGCTCTCGGCACGTCGGTGCTAGTGTAGTTGTCGATGAAGAACTTGCCGCTCTTGCTCGGAAGCACAGTGTGTGTGCCGTGTTTCTGTGTTATTCTCACCTTTTTGCCGTTCTTCAGGTTTACCTTATAGAAATGGCGTTGCAACGGACTGACTTCAGTCGAGGTGTAATAGGCGTTACCATTGCCGTCGAATCCGTCAAACGAGGTGACGACATAGTTTCCTTTTTCAATCTGGCGGGCTTTCAAAGTCTTGGTGTTGTGAAGCCAGAGATGATAATAACCGTCACGCTGGGCGAGCCACACAAACTCGGTGGTGCTGCCTGGCAAGAAATGTGCAGGTCCTTGAGGTTCAACATATTGCGCATCTTCGTCATGGAAGATGGTTTTGTTGAAATCGCCGTTCAAAGCGTTGTATTCGTTGAAGTTCAAAGTGTCCTGGCCACGGTTCAAGATGCCGATATAAATCTTCGCGTTGTCGTTGTTCCATGTGATGGCGGTAAGGTAATGCTCCTCAGGCTCGCCGGTCTTCATCACCACGTCGCTGCCTGTCGCTATGTCGTAAACGTGCAGCTTAACGATGTGCGATGTCATTCCTGCCATAGGATATTTGATAGGTTTGGCCTCAGCGATGCGTGTCGTGATGTCGACCAGCGGATAGTCTGTCACCATGCTCTCGTCCATCAGGTAATAAGCGAGTTTGCTGCCGTCTGGCGACCAGAAAATGCCGCCGTCAATTGCGAACTCGTTGCGGTGCACCGATTGTCCGGCGATGACGTGCTCAGGGTTTTCAGTGATACGTATCTGCTTGCCGCCGTCGGCTATGTAAAGGTCGTTGCCGATGGTGTAGGCTATTCTCATCGTCTTGGCGTCAAGTGTAATATTCTCGCCGTTGGCCGGATAAGAGTTGACGTTTCTGATGCTTTTAGTACTGATACTCAATGTGTTGAGGCTAATCATGTCGTCTTCGCCCATCTTGAAGAAATAGCCGCCGTCCTCGCTGGTCCAATTGATGTTCGGAAGTCTCTTGAACTCACTCAATTCGCTGCCTTTTGCGATGCTGTTGAGTTGGTCCAAGGTGATGAGCGTGTGCGCCGACTTCTCACCCGGTGAGCGGAATTGCAACTCGTTTCCTTCTGCGAAGACGAACTTGTCGCTATCGCCTAACCATTTGAAACTCTTGCCTTTAGGATAAACGTCGTAATTGTTGTACGATGCATCCACCGGTGTTAACATTTTCTTTTCCTGTGCAAAAGATGTCATAACGAGCATCAATGCAATGATGGTAATAATTGATTTTTTCATATTAGAATTATTTAAATTCATGAATAGTTTTCGCAAATTCATTCAATGATTCCGGTTCCTTCTCGAACGCTGTCCCGATCACAATCACGTCGGCTCCGGCTTTGACTGCTTCTGCTGCCATTTCCGGTGTTTTTATGCCTCCACCGACTATAAGCGGGATGTTGATCATCTGGCTCACTTTCGAGATCATGCTGGTTGAAACTGGCGTCATTGCGCCCGAACCCGCTTCGAGGTAGATGAGCTTCAGTCCGAGCATCTCACCTGCGATGGCAGTGCACATTGCTATGTCGTCCTTGTCGTGCGGAATCGGCGTGGTGTCGCTCATATACGTCACCGATGTCGCCTTGCCGCTGTCGATGAGCATGTAACCCGTCGGGATAATTTCGTTACCATATAATTTAAGGTACGGCGCTGCTATGACATGACGTCCGATAAGCATCTCAGGGTTGCGTCCCGAAATCAGCGAGAGCAATAGAAAGCCGTCGCAATACTTGCTGATTTGCAATGAGTTACCTGGAAAAATCAGCACCGGAATCTTCGAGTGCTCCTTAATCAACTTGATGCAGTGGTCGAGGCTGTCGGTCACCAACAAGCTGCCCCCCACGAAGAAGAAATCCACATCGGCGGCGTTGGCTTTCTCCACCATCGAAAGGATCTGCGCGTCGGTTGGCTTGTCGGGATCAACAAGCACCGCTAGCTTTTTGCGTGTTTTATCTTTGAATCTGTCGTAAATTGCCATATCTTATTTTTTTAATACTATTCTGAATGTTGTGCCTTGTCCAGTCACGCTGTTCTTTACGAAAATCTTTCCTTTGTGGTAGTTTTCGATAATACGCTTGGCCAGCGAGAGTCCCAGACCCCAGCCTCGTTTCTTCGAGGTGTAGCCCGGCTGGAAAATCTGTTTGTACATCGAGCGTGGCAGCCCTTTTCCGGTGTCGCTGATGTCGATGAACACGCTGTTGTCGTCTTCGGTGAGCTCAACGGTGATCTTTCCCTTGTCTGACATGGCGTCGATGGCGTTTTTCGTGAGGTTTTCCAACACCCAGCTGAACAAAGCGGCGTTCAACGGGATAACTATCTCACGCACAGGCAGTTGTATATCGAATTCAAACTTCGATGAGAAACGTCTCTGCAGGTATTTCATAGTTTTGTCGACAGATGCGACCACATCAGTAGACTCCAAAGTCGGAATCGAACCAATCTTCGAAAAACGCTCAGTAATGGTGTTCAATCGGTCGATATCATATTCCATTTCCGCTGTCCCGACAAATGGTTTTTCCTCCATTTTCAACAGTTCAATCCATCCCATCAGCGAGCTAAGCGGCGTCCCGATCTGATGCGCCGTCTCCTTAGCCATTCCTGCCCACACCTGATTTTGCTCCGAACGACGGACATAGCTGAACATGAGATAAGCCAGCAGCACAAACAATCCGAAAATCAGGATCTGAACCAACGGGAAATATCGCATCTGCAATAGCAAATCCGAACGTCTGTAATAGATATAAACTTTATTGTTGTCAATGTAATTCACCTTAATCGGAACGCACTCTTCCTGCATCTTATCTATCTGATTCTTAACGAATTCAGAGTCTTTCATTTTGATGGAGTCGAGGTTTCCGTAAGCCAAAACGCTGTTCTCGGTGCTGTCGATGATGATAACCGGCGCACCTACAGCATTATCAGTCACGTCGTTGATGAAAAGGGCGAACAAATCGTCCAAAACGCCTTTCAATTCGGTGTAAATCAACGATTCTTTATAAAACAGCCACTTTGTCTTTCCGAAAAGGTCGATCTTAATCGGCTGATACACACTGAACTCTTTCATCATCTCCTCGTCGAATTTCGTCTTGTCTTTAAGATGTTCCGGCAAGTTAATCGAAAGGTCTATTTTTGCGGTATTATCAGTGATTACTACAGGAATGCTTATATTACTCTGAATAATGTCAAGATATATGGAAGTGTTTTCCTCAGGTTTGGCCTCAAGAAAACTTTCATAAGCTTTTGCCAGCAATTGCACGCGTTTCTGCTCCTGCTCGCTCACCTCGTTGAAAAAGACTTTGGTGTAGTTCATCAGCTCGGCATGACTTTGCACCGCCTCAGCCCACATCTCAATCTGCTTCGATTCCTGCGCCGCGAAACGTTTCACCAGGTGGTTTGTGTAATAAACAGAGATGGTTATGATGATGACAGCCAGCACGATAAGCACCAGATTCCACCATCTTTTCTGCATATAAATGTTACTTTTCATACCACAAAAATACAAAATTTTTAATTAATAAAGGTGTGTAGTGAAAAATGTTGTAATTTTACACGTTTTTTTAAACGGGAAAATTTTAGTTTTATTATGGAATATAATTTTGAAGAAATCGAGAAAAAATGGCAGGAATACTGGCGCGACAACAAGATTTATCATGTTGAGGTTGACCACGATAAGCCGAAGTTTTATGTGTTGGACATGTTTCCTTATCCGTCGGGCGCTGGCCTTCATGTCGGCCACCCGCTGGGATATATCGCATCTGATATCTACGCTCGCTATAAGCGTTTGAAGGGTTTCAACGTGCTCCACCCGATGGGCTACGACGCCTACGGACTTCCGGCAGAGCAGTATGCCATCCAGACAGGTACACATCCGGCTGTCACAACGGAGAAAAACATCAACCGTTACCGTGAGCAGATGGATAAAATCGGTTTCTGCTACGACTGGGATCGTGAGGTGCGCACCAGTGACCCACATTATTATAAATGGACGCAGTGGACGTTCCTCCAACTGTTCAACTCATATTATTGCAATAAATGCAAAAAGGCTCAGCCGATATCGCAACTCGTTGACTATCTGAGCAAAAACGGCACAGAAGATCTCGATGTGGCTTGCACTAAGCCGATGAGTTTCACCGCCAAGGAATGGAATGCTATGAGCGAGCGCGAGCAGCAGGAAACACTGATGAATTACCGTCTTGCTTACCTCGCCGACACCATGGTTAACTGGTGTCCTGAGTTGGGTACGGTTTTGGCCAACGATGAGGTTCAAGACGGACTTTCAGTGCGCGGTGGATATCCTGTTATTCGTAAGTCGATGAAACAGTGGCTGTTACGTATCACAGCTTATGCCGAGCGTCTGCTTCAAGGCCTCGAGACAGTCGACTGGACCGAGTCAATAAAAGACGTGCAGCGCAACTGGATAGGCAAGTCAATGGGCGCTTCTGTTTTCTTCAAAGTTTCCGATAAAGACATTGATTTTGAGGTATTTACAACACGTGCCGATACATTGTTCGGTGTCACCTTTATGGTGCTTGCTCCAGAACATGAGATGATCAGCCAGCTGACAACTGACGAGCAACGCAAAGAGGTCGAGGAGTATGTCACTTGGGCAAAGAACCGCTCCGAGCGTGAACGTATGTCGGAAGTTAAGAAAGTGAGCGGCGTGTTCACAGGTTCTTACGCAGTCAACCCATTCAACGGAACCCGCATCCCGATCTGGATCTCCGACTACGTCCTCATGGGCTACGGCACAGGTGCCATCATGGCAGTGCCTGCTCACGACAGCCGTGACTTCGCTTTCGCGCGTCATTTCAACCTCCCGATTATTCAGGTTGTTGCAAAATCTGGCGAAGAACCGTCAGATCCTGCAACATGGAGCGAGTCATTCGACGCAAAAGAAGGTGTGCTTGTCAACTCAGAGTTCTTGAATGGCCTCACAGTGAAACAGGCAATCTTAAAAATGATTGAGGAGCTTGAAAAACGTGGTATCGGCAAAGGCAAGACTAACTACCGTTTGCGCGATGCCATCTTCAGCCGTCAGCGTTACTGGGGCGAGCCATTCCCGATTTACTATAAGGATGGCATGCCTTATGCTATGGATATCAAGAAGTTACCTCTCGAATTGCCATCTATCGACGCCTACAAGCCGACCGAGACAGGCGAGCCGCCATTAGCACGTGCAAAGAACTGGGTCACCGAAGAAGGTTATCCTATCGAGACTAACACAATGCCAGGTTTTGCTGGCTCAAGTGGCTATTATCTCCGCTATATGGATCCGCACAACGAGAACGAATATTTCTCAAAAGAAGCTAATAATTACTGGCAAAATGTCGATCTCTACATCGGCGGCGCTGAGCACGCCACAGGTCACTTGATCTACTCACGTTTCTGGAACAAATTCTTGTTCGACCTCGGAATCGCCTGCAAAGACGAGCCATTCCAGAGAATGATCAACCAAGGAATGATCCAAGGCCGCTCAAGTCTCGCTTACCGCGTCAACAAAGAGAAGATGTTCAAAGTGACTGGCCAGAAAGCCAATTGCGAAGGTCCATTGTTCATCTCGAAAAACTGCAAAGACCGCGAACTCTTCAGCGATCCGATTTTGGTTGATATCAATATTGTTCACAACGATATCCTTGATACTGAAGCGTTTAAGGCTTGGCGTGACGACCTCAAAGACGCTCAGTTTATCTACGAAAAAGATAAAGACGGCAATGATGTTTTCATCTGCGACTGGTTGGTCGAGAAGATGTCGAAATCGAAGTTCAATGTCCAGAATCCTGATGATCTCGTGGCAAAATACGGTGCTGACACACTGCGTCTCTATGAGATGTTCCTCGGACCTCTCGAACAGTCAAAACCGTGGGATACCCAAGGAATTGAAGGTACTTTCCGCTTCCTGAAGAAATTCTGGAAACTTTATGCCGAGATAAGCGACGAGCCAGCAACGAAAGAAGAACTGAAGGTTCTGCACAAACTCATCAAGAAAGAGGAAGAAGACATTGAGCGTATCTCGTTCAACACCGTCGTTTCAGCTTTCATGATTTGCGTCAACGAACTCACCGATATGAAATGCAACAAACGTGCAATCCTTGAGCCAATGGCAATCATGATTTCGCCTTACGCGCCTCATATTGCCGAAGAGCTGTGGCATCAAATGGGTCACAACGGCAGCGTGGTGAACCAGAAGTTCCCGGAGTTCGACGCATCGAAAGTGGTCGAAAACACCTTCACATATCCGGTCTCATTCAACGGCAAAAAACGTTTCGACCTCGAACTGCCTCTCGACATGAAGCAGGACGAAGTCCAGAACGCAGTCGTCAACGCCCCTGAAGCACAGAAATGGCTCGAAGGTGTCAGCATCCGCAAGGTGATTTTCATTCCAAAGAAGATAATCAATATAGTTGTGGGATAAACAAATGAAGAAAGTCTTATTTGCAATATTATTAATTATAGGTGTTGCGGCGTCCGCCCAGTCCCTCCAGGATTCTGAGACCGATCCCCTTATCACCAGCCGCATCGCTGAGTGGCAGGACCTCAAATTCGGGTTCATGATGCACTGGGGCATGTACGCTCAGTGGGGCGTGGTGGAGTCGTGGTCTATCTGCAACGAAGACTGGATTAACCGCAATGGCGCTAACTATATTCAGTATAAAGCTGATTATCAGGCACTTAACACCACTTTTAATCCGACAAAGTTCGACCCTGACGCATGGGCTAAGCTCGCAAAAGAGGCTGGAATGAAATACGTGGTCTTCACAACCAAGCATCACGACGGTTTCTGTATGTACGACACCAAAGAAACGACTTATTCTACCGTCGATCCGTCGTGTCCTTTCTCTGAAAATGAAAAAGCCGATATCACGGGAGCTATCGTCGAAGCCTTTAGAAATCAAGGCTTTTGGACAGGTCTTTACTTCTCGAAAGCTGACTGGCATCACCCTGATTACTGGGCTGAGCAGTGGGCTACGCCTGACCGCAACGTGAATTACGACCCACAAAAATATCCTGAGCGCTGGCAACATTTTTGTGATTTCACCTACAATCAAATCCGTGAATTGACCCATAACTACGGTGATATCGATATTTTGTGGCTCGACGGCGGCTGGGTACGCCCCGAGTACAGCCTCAACGACGAGTACCGCTCCTGGCTTGGCTGCAAAGGCTATATCCAAGATATTGATATGCCGAAAATCGCAGCTATGGCACGCGAAAACAATCCCGACCTGATAATCGTGGACCGCACCGTGCACGGGAAATATGAAAATTATCAGACTCCAGAGCAGCAAGTGCCCGATACTCTACTTCCGTTCCCTTGGGAGACATGTATGTCGATGGGCGATTCCTGGTCATATGTAGAAACCGATAACTACAAGAGTACCAATAAGATAATTCATCTATTGGTCGATATTGTGGCAAAGGGCGGCAACTATTTGCTCAATGTCGGTCCGTCACCTGAAGGCGAGCTGCCTCCGACAGCCGTCGAGCGTATGCATGAGATTGGTAACTGGATGAAAATCAACGGTGAAGCTATATATGGCACACGTCCGTTCTATCCTTATTGCGACGGAAAAGTGCGCTTTACTCAGAAAAACGGCAAAATCTATGCCATCTATATGCTTGACGAAGGAGAGAAATTGCCTAACTCAATCAAAATCAATGCAAATTTGAATAAAAACAAGGTTAAAATCCTCGGCAGCAAGGCCAAGGCGAAGCTCATCAAGACCGCTGACGGATACCTTATTAATATTAATGGCGATGTCAATCTTGAACACGCCGTCGTTTTTGAATTAAAATAAAATCGAAATATGAAAGAAGAACTCAAAAGAATGGATCTTCCTTACCTCATCGCCGATCCGAGCTTGGCAGAGTGGGGAAGAAAAGACATTGAAATTTCAGAACACGAGATGCCGGGTTTGATGGCACTTCGTAAGAAATACGGCGAGAGCAAGCCTCTCAAAGGCGCGCGCATCAGCGGCTCGCTTCACATGACAATCCAGACAGCATGTCTCATCGAGACATTGAAAGCTCTCGGAGCTGAAGTGCGCTGGGCTAGCTGCAACATTTTCTCGACACAAGACCATGCCGCGGCAGGTATAGTGGCAGGTGGAACGCCAGTGTTTGCTTGGAAAGGCGAGACCCTCGACGATTACTGGTGGTGCACCATGCGCGCCCTCACATTCCCTGATGGCAACGGTCCTGACCTCATCGTCGACGATGGTGGCGACGCTACTTTGTTGATACACAAAGGCTACGAGTGTGAAAACGATCCTAAACTCCTTGAAGTCGAGCCTACAAACGCTGAAGAGAAAGCTTTGATGGGTGTCATCAAAGAGACGTATAAGATGGATCCGAAACACTGGCACAAAGTTGTAGCCAACTGGAAAGGCGTTTCAGAAGAGACAACAACAGGCGTTCACCGTCTCTATCAGATGAAAGAGGCTGGTAAATTGCTCGTTCCTGCTATCAACGTCAATGACAGCGTCACAAAGAGCAAGTTCGACAATATGTACGGTTGCCGCGAGTCACTCGCCGATGGTATCAAACGTGCTACAGATGTAATGCTTGCTGGTAAAGTCATCGTCGTTTTAGGTTACGGTGACGTTGGCAAAGGCTGCGCACAGTCAATGCGTTCCTACGGTGCCCGTGTGCTCGTGACAGAAATCGACCCGATCTGCGCATTGCAGGCCGCAATGGAAGGCTACGAGGTCACCACAATGGAAGAGGCAGTGAAGGAAGGCAACATCTTCGTCACATGCACCGGCAACTGCGACGTCATCACTCTCGAGCACATGCTCCAGATGAAAGACCAGGCTATAGTCTGCAACATCGGTCACTTCGACAACGAGATTCAGGTCAACGCGCTTGAAAACTACAAAGGTGTAAAGAAAATCAACATCAAACCGCAGGTCGACAAGTTCGTGAAACCTGACGGAAAAGCCATCTTCATCCTGGCTGAAGGCCGTTTGGTAAACCTCGGCTGCGCAACAGGTCACGCCAGCTTCGTGATGAGCAACTCGTTCACCAACCAGACATTGGCGCAGATGGATCTTTGGGAGAAACGCGGCAAATACCCGATAGACGTCTACTGCCTGCCGAAATACCTCGACGAGGAAGTGGCTCGCCTGCATCTCGAGAAGATAGGTGTGAAACTCACCAAGCTCACGCAGAAACAGGCAGATTATATTGGCGTTCCGATCAACGGACCATTCAAATCGGACATCTACAGATACTAACGAAAAAAGCGGCTCGAAAGCCGCTTTTTTTAATTATTTGTAATCCTTAGTTCGGTACCGTCGAAATATGTGAAATACTGCACCAGATCGTACCCGCTTTCTCCGATCAGTTCTCCTGTCAGGATTGAATACCGATGGTTGCTGCAGGTGTCAAAAATGATGTTGTAATCGATGGAGTCTATGAAAATCAGACGGTTACCCGGACAGGTGTAAGGATTGTTCGGATCCAGCCTCTCATACGCCTTGAACTCGTCGATGTTATACCTGTAGACGATGATTCCACGACTTGGCTGATTAGCTGAAATACAAAGCTTTCCACCAACGTTGTTAAGTTCGTAATACTGAAGGCTGTTCGGATAAATATAGATGTTTATGTCAGCTTCAGGCACATTCGGATTACTCGGTTTGCTGTTGCATGAAACGGCAAAAACCGCCATTGAAGCGGCAAAAAAAATCATCGGAATTTTCAAAAATTTTCTCATTTCAAAATTATTTTGGTGCAAAATTAATATTTTTTTTAACAAAAATATGTCAAAATGATGATAAAAAATCTTTCCTAAAACCCTAAATTTTCAGTTTTTCAGTTTTTTTTGACCGAAAATTTAAAATTATAAAATGTTTATTTTTAACGTGTTACAATGATTTATCAAAAAATGTTGAAAAATATTTTTCCTAAATAAAATTAATTTGCTTGTGGGTATGAAAAAATTGTTGTATTTTTGAACCCTAAAAATGTGCACTGAAAAAAGCAAATTATTTAGGTAGTATAACATAAAAATTCAAGGTATGTTAAAAAAATTACTATTTTTACTCTGCATCGTGCTGACGTCGTGGTCGTTGGCGCTTGCACAACAAGGTCGTCTCAAGGGTGTCATTACTGACAAGGATACCGGCGAGCCTATCGCATTTGCCAATGTCGTCTTGGAAAACGGCGGTACGCAGGTGGGTGGTGCCAGTACGGACTTTGACGGTAATTACGACATCAACCCTATTCCTCCGGGAACTTACGACCTGAGAGCAACATTCGTTGGTTACAACACTTTCGTCATGAAAGGCGTTGTGATTTCAGGTAACAAGATTACCTTCCAGGACATTAAGATGAGCATGCAGTCAGAAGTGCTGGATGCTGTCGAGATCGTCGATTACAAGGTGCCTTTGATTTCGAAGGACCAGACTTCAGCTGGTGCTACAATCACCGCCGAGGAAATCGCGAAGATGCCTAACCGTTCGGCAGAAGCAGTCGCTGCTACCGTTGGTGGTGTGTTCTCGCAAGACGGTGAGGTCGGCAACATGCGTGGTGCCCGTTCCGAAGGTACAGCTTACTACATCGACGGTGTCCGCGTCATCGGTAGCCACTCGGTGCCTCAATCAGCTATCGACCAGGTCGAGGTTATGCTGTCAGGTACTCCTGCTATGTACGGTGACGTCACAGGTGGTATCATCAACATGACAACAAAAGGCCCTTCAAGAACTTTCGGTGCCGGTTTGGAAGTTGAACAGTCACTCGACGGCTACGGCCACACAAGAGTCGGCATCAACGCCCAAGGACCACTCATCAAAGGTAAGAAGTCAGAGACAGCTCTCTTGGGATTCTTCGTGTCAGGCGAGTTCACCCGTAACAAAGACGGCGCGATCTCAGCAATCGGTCACTACAAAGCAACCGACAGCTGGCTTGATTACATCAAGGAACACCCACTCCGTCTCGACGCGTCAGGCGAAGGTGTCTATCCTAACGGTGAATATACCAGAATGGGTTCGATGGAATATGTGAAGAACTCACAGAACACATCAAACTGGACAATCAACACAACAGGTAACGTCAGTATCCGTACCACTGAGACCATCAACCTCACAGTGGGTGGTAGCTACATGAAACAGAAAGCTCACGGATTCAGCCAGAATCAGGAATACTTCAACTTCGACAAGAACTATATTTCTGACTACCAGAACTGGCGTGTTTACGGCCGTTTCACCCAGAGATTCCCAACTGCACCTGAAAGCACTTCTTTAATCAAGAACTTCTACTACAGTTTGCAGATCGACTACTCAAGAGTGAACAGCTCAAACTATGACCCTGATCACAAGAAAGACATCTGGAAATACGGATACCTCGGTAAGTATTCCATCTACAAGACCCCATCTTACGCTTTGACAGATACTTTGGTCACTGTAAACGGTATCACTTACAACAATGTGTATACAACAACATCATGGGACTATGATACATTGGTGAAATTCACCGCGTCAGACTTCAACCCGTTACTTGCAAACTACACATCAATGATTTATGATTTGTACAGCGATCCGGTAGGTCACTATACAAACTTCGACGATATCCAGCTCAGCCAAGGTCTTCTCAACTCTGGTTCACCTTCTCCATTCTATGGCCTCTATGTTGCTCCTGGTACAATCCAGGCAAATTACGGCTTTAGCGAAAGCGACCAGTTCGGTGTGAACCTCGCAACCGCTATGACACTCGGAAACCATGAAATCAAATTCGGTCTCCAGTACGAGCAGCGTAACAGCAGATCATGGGGTGTTGCAGGTCGTAACTTATGGTATCTCATGAGAAACCTCGCCAACTTCCATATCGATCAGTTGGATGTCAATAACCCTGTGGCAGTCAGCTACAACGGATTCGTCGATACAGTCAAGTTCTACAGAATGTACAACGCCGCTGACCAGTATCAGTTCGACAAGAACCTCCGTCAGGCTCTCGGCCTCAGCGTCACAGGCGTCGACTGGATTAACACAGACTCATACGACTTCAATGACAACTCAATTGAATACTATGACAGAAACGGTGTTATGCACAAGGCATACCTCCAGGATGGCTTCGACATCAGTATGTTCACACCTGACGAGTTGACACAGGACGGTAACTCATACGTGTCATACTACGGCTATGACTACCTCGGCAACAAGCTCAGCAAACAGCCTAGCTTCGAAGACTTCTTCACCGAGCAGGACGAATACGGCAACTACACACGCCCGGTGGGATCATTCAGACCTATCTACATGGCGGGTTATCTTCAGGATAAGTTCGCATTCAAAGACCTTATCTTCAACATCGGTGTCCGTGTCGACCGTTTCGACGCTAACCAGAAGATCTTGAAGGATCCATATATCCTCTATGATTACTATACAGTTGGCGATAAGATGAGCAACGGCAAACTCGTTCTTCCTGACGGTACTTCAGTCGTTGTTCCAAGCAACATCGGTGATGACTACGCTATATATATTAATGATATAAAGAACGTGACACAAGTCATGGGTTATCGTTATGATAACACTTGGTACGATGCAAACGGCGCTGAAATCTCCGACCCTACAACTTTGAACGCCGGTAGCGGTGTCACAGCATGGGTTAAGGATAAGGATCAGTCACACGTCGACATCAAATCATTCAAGGATTACAGCCCACAATGGACAGTGATGCCGCGTATCTCATTCTCATTCCCGATTTCAGATGACGCTTTGTTCTTCGCTCACTACGATGTTTTGACACAGCGTCCGTCGAACATCCACACCAACATCTATGACTACTACTACTTCGAGCAGCAGAGCGGTACTTTCAACAACCCTGCTTTGAAGCCTTCACAGACTATCGACTATGAGCTCGGTTTCACTCAGAAGCTTACCAACTCGTCATCAATGACAATCACAGCATACTATAAGGAGTTGCGTAACATGATCCAGATGTACCGTTACACAGGTGCATATCCAAAGGATTATACATCATACAGCAACTTGGACTTCGGTACTGTTAAGGGTCTCACAGCATCATACGACTTACGTAGAACAAAGAACGTCCGTCTGCGTGCTTCTTACACCTTACAGTTCACCAATGCTACCGGTGCTTCAACAACAACCATGAGCGCATTGATCGCAGCTGGTGTTCCTAACTTGCGTTCAACCTTCCCAATGCCTTGGGACCGTCGTCACCAGTTCAATGTGACTTTGGATTATCGTTTCGCTGACGGTAAGGACTACAACGGTCCTGTCTCAAAACGCGAGAAGTCAGGTAAGAAACCTATCCAGTGGTTAAAGAATACCGGTATCGCCATCACAATGCAGGGCGGTTCAGGTACTCCTTACACAGCACAGAGCAACATCAACTCACCTATCACTTCAGGTACTAACTTGCTGAAAGGTTCATACTACGGATCACGCCTCCCATGGGCATTCCGTTTCGATATGAAGATCGACAAGGATATCGACCTGAAACTCGGTAAGAAAGACGGCGAGAGACGTCCTGCATATCTGAACGTTTATCTCCAAGTGCTCAACGTACTTAACTCTAAGAATATCATCGGTGTTTACCATGCAACCGGTAACCCTGATGATGATGGTTACCTCTCAGCTCCTGAATGGCAGCGTGAAATTGCCAACCAGACAAACGCTGATTCGTATGTCGAGTTGTACAGACTCTATGTCAACGACATGTATCACTACTCGGCACCACGTCAGATTAGAATTGGTATGATCTTTAACTTCTAAACAGAATAATAAATACTGATAATATGAAGACTATAATTCGTTTATTAACTGTTGCATTTCTTATTGCAAGTGTAACTGAAGTAAGAGCCGAGAAGGTCCAGATGAACGGTCCTCAAACTCGGAATCTGAAACAAACCACTGCTGGATGTACACCATCTTCAACGTATGCTTGGTTGAATATCAACAACGCTAGAGTGCGTGTCAACGCCGGTGGTGATATGTGGTGGGATCTTCCAGGCGGTTCAGGTGCTAAGTATTACATCCCGGCCAACGGTTCCGCAACATCATTGTACGCAGGATCACTTTGGATTGCAGGTATGGACATCAACAACCAGTTGAAGTGCGCCGCTATCCGTTTCCGTCAGGTCGGTAACGACTTCTGGACTGGTCCTCTTACAATCGATGGTACAGCATCTGTCGACGCTGTCACATGTATGGAGTACGACAAGATGTACAACATCACCCGCGCTGAAGTTGACGATTTCCTCGCTCACTGCGATGAAAACGGTATCCCAGCTGTTGGTTATGAAATTCCTGCCAATATCGTTAACTGGCCAGCTCACGGAGACCCGTCAAGAGGAATGAGTTACTACCTCGCTCCATTCTTTGATAATGATAACAACGGTGAATATGACCCGACACAAGGTGATTATCCATATTACGATATCACCAATGAACTCTGCCACACTCAGACTCCAACAATGGAAGAGATGAACGCTGGTACAGTTTACGGATCAATTCTCTCAGACCAAGTTATCAAAGGTGACCAGACAATCTGGTGGGTGTTCAACGATAAAGGTAACTCACACACTGAAACAGGTGGTTCGGCTATCGGTATGGAAATCAGAGCTCAGGCATTTGCTTTCTCAACAAATGATGAGATTAACAACATGACATTCTATAGCTACGAGATCATCAACCGTTCAACCTATACTTTGACACAGACCTACTTCTCACCTTGGACTGACGTTGACCTTGGTTATGCTAAGGATGACTACGTCGGTTGCGACGTGTCACGTGGTCTCGGTTACGGTTATAACGGTTCCGCTATCGACGGTTCAGGTCAGACAGAAGCTTACGGTGCCAACCCTCCAGCGGTCGGTGTCGACTTCTTCCAGGGACCTTACCTCGATCCAGATGGCGAAGATAACCCTAAATACGACTCACTGGGCGTACAGCTCTGCGATGAAAGTATCAATGGTGTGAACTTCGGCAACGGCATCATCGATGACGAACGTTACGGTATGCGTCGTTTCGTGTATCACGACAATACACAGTCATCAGTGAACGGTGACCCTGACAAGGCTCCTGAGTATTACCTCCTCCTCCAGGGAATCTGGAAGAACGGTGCCAAGATGCAGTATGGTGGTACAGCAGTTCCTGGATCAGCCGGTGTTGTCGGTCCTGCTTGCGACTTCATGTTCCCATACGATTCTGACCCTTGCAACTGGGGTACCGGTGGTTTGACACCAGGTGGCGGATTCAACCAGAACGGTAAGTACTGGAGCGAAGAGACCGGTAATAACGGTTCTCCAAACCCTGTCAATGACCGTCGTTTCATGCAGTCAGCAGGTCCTTTCACACTGAAATCAGGTGCTGTTAACTACATCACATTCGGTGTGCCGTGGGCACGTGCTACCACAGGTAAGGCTTGGGCTTCAGTCGAACTTCTCCGTAAGGTCGATGACAAGTGCCAGTCAATGTTCGATAACTGCTTCAAAGTTCTCGATGGCCCTGATGCACCGGATTTGACTACCTGCGACCTCGACAGAAAGATCATCATCTATTTGTCAAATAGTGGTAATTCAAACAACCTCCATGAGGATTACAGCGAACTTGATGTCAATATTCCTGAAGGCGACACAATCGACGGCAAGTATGTCGAATTCGACAGATACTTCCATTTCGAAGGTTATCAGGTTTATCAGCTCGCCGACGCTGAAGTCAGTGTTGACCAGTTGAACGATGAGTCAAAAGCTCGTCTTATCTTCCAGTGCGATATCAAGAATAACGTTTCAAGAATCATCAACTTCAAATATGATGAGAATTTAGGCTATAGCGTTCCTACTCTTATGGTTGATGGCGGTGATAACGGCATCTCACACTCATTCGTTGTTACACTTGACCAGTTCTCAAAGAACAACGATTTAAGTCTCGTCAACCACCACACCTATTACTTTATGGCAATAGCTTACGCACATAACAACTATTACACATACGATCCTGAGACAACAGAAGGTAAGGGACAGAAAGAGCCTTATCTCGCAGGTCGTAAGAATATCAAGTTGTGCAAAGCCACTCCACATAAGATTGTGAACGGTACAGTTCTCAATTCATCATATGGTGATCAGCCGGTTATCAACCGTTGGGTCGGTACAGGTAACGGTGGCAACCAGCTCGAGCTTTCATCAGCTGATGTCAAGACCCTGTTGTCACGTCCGATAGCATCTTCAGCCAACCAATTCGGTGATCCTGACTATCCTGTCATCTATCACCCGACATACAAGAGAGGCTATGGTCCTATCAATGTTAAGATTGTTGACCCGTTGAACGTTAAACCTACCGATTACGCAATCTGGTTCCATGACTTCACAACAGCCACAGTCGAGCACATCACAGGCGATCCTGCTATCACAGGCGATAAGGCTAATAAGAAGGTTTTCAAATGGACTTTGAAAGATCTCAATTCAGGTGAAGAGTTCGAATCAGACACAACAACAGTGCTCTCAAGCGAGAAGATCTTCCTCGACAGAGGTATCTCAGTGAACATTGAGCAGTGCTGGCAGCATGGTCCTATCAGCATCGGTACGTCAGGTAATGACAACAAGACCGCATGGCAAGTGATTGCACCAAACAATGGTCTCATCACATCTTCAGTGACATACGCCGACAGCTCGAATCGTTGGTTAAGCGGTATTAAAGACTATGATGACATAGCTTCAAATCCATTGAACTGGATCCGTGCCGGTAAATATGTCGACCAGGATAACGCACAGAACAACGACTACTCGATGGCTTCAGCATCATCAGGTAATTCAAAACCATATGACCCAAGCGGCAACTATGAGAAGATCGCTGAAGGTACATGGGCTCCTTACCTCTTATGTAATCTGTCAGGCCAGTCAGGCGCTAACAACCCTGGTCCTGTTTTAGAGTCAACCAGCCGTCAGGATTCTATCTTTAGCTTACTCGGTTCAATCGATATCGTTTTGACATCAGACAAGTCAAAATGGACACGTTGCCCTGTATTTGAGATGTGTATGGATGCCAACTTGTCGGAGAATAATGCTGAAAGATTCAGCTTGCGTAAGGCTCCGTCAATTGACAAAGACGGTAATCCATGCGCCGCTTCTTACGAAGCAGCTTTGGAAATGCAGCATAGCGGCCAGGTGAGCGCAAATGAAAATGACGCCAACTATATCAGTGCTATCAGTATGGGTTGGTTCCCAGGCTATGCAATCGATATTGAAACAGGTGTTCGTATGAACATCGGTTATGGTGAAGACTCATTCTATCCTGATCTTAATGGTCGCGATATGATGTTCAACCCACCAGCGGTGAAAGAGTCGACAGCATCAGGTTCAGCAGCATATCAGCTCATCGATCCTGTCATCTTCGATCAGCTTGATCAGACACCAGTGTTCGGCGGTAAACACTATGTTTACATCTTCCCAATGCACAAGGGTCTTACATTGCCACCACTTGATTACAAGTGCCCGGCATACGATGGCGGTAAATACCTGTACAACACATTGAGATATGCCGACTCAACCGGTAAGAAGGTTTACAAGACCGCTTTCTGGGGTCAGCCTACATGGGTTGGTATGCCGATGGCAGTCGAAGGCAAGAAGTGGTTACAAAAAGGCAACCCTGTCAAGATTTCGATCCGTGTCGCAAGACAGTATAAGACAGGTTACGCCTATATGCCACTCGACGTTGTGACAGAAGAACTTGTTGACAATGTGAACCACGAAGGTTACTATCCATATTACACATTCACAACCAAGGGATACGGCCCTGTTTACAACGATGAAAGTAAGGCTCAGTCAGACCACGATCTCATCATGGTCGTTCCGAACCCATACTATGCATATGCTAACTACGAGCCGAATGCTCTTACACACAAAGTGAAGATCACCAACCTTCCTGACCAGTGCGTCGTGACCATCTACACAGTCAATGGCACGAAGATCCGCCAGTTCAAGAAAGACTCGTCGGTGACTTCAATTGATTGGGATTTGACTAACCATGCTAACACACCTATCGCGAGCGGCGTCTACATCATTCATGTGAAAGACAATACTAACGGTGGTGAGCAGACACTTAAGTTCTATTGCGCAATGCGTCAGGTTGACTTAAATACATTCTAATATTATTTTGCGAACAAATTAAAAGTACACGATCATGAAAAAGTTATTTAAAACTATCGTAACATTAAGCTTGACAATCATCATTGGATTTACGAGCACAGAGGCATTCGCAGGTAATAAGGATAGAGCAGGTCAAGCAGGTGCAAACGAGCTGTTGGTTAACCCATGGGCAGCATCATCTGGTTGGGGCAATGCCGGTATGGCATGCATCAAAGGTGTTGACGCTATGTGGAGCAACGTGGCTGGTATCTCATTCACAAACTCGATGGATATTAACTTCTCATATACAAACTGGCTCGCCGGTTCAGGAACAAGTGTCGTTTCATTCGGTTTCTTGACACGCGTTTCAGAATCAGTTGTGGCAGGTTTGTCAGTTATGTCAATGAGTTTCGGTGAAGTTGTTAAAACAGACACAGAACATCCGGACGGTGGTATTGGAACATACAATCCAAGTTTGATGAACATCAACGTTGCAATCGCAAAGTCGTTCTCAAACAGTATCCACGGCGGTTTTGTGTTGAAGATCATCAGCGAGTCAATTGCTGATATGAGTGGTACAGGTGTCGCTATGGACGCTGGTATCCAGTATGTTACAGGTATTACCGATAACATCCACTTCGGTATCGCCTTGAAGAACATCGGACCTACCATGAAGTACAGCGGCGACGGTCTTGCTTATTCAGTGTTGTTCGACGGAATGCAATCAAACATCACAGTGGTGCAGCGCGCCGACGAGTTTGAGCTTCCTACACAGCTGAATATCGCAGCGGCATACGATTTCAACTTTGAAAACGCAAGCCGTTTGACCTTGGCATTCAACTTCAACTCGAACGCATTCTCGAAGGATCAGTTCATCGGCGGTGTTGAGGGTTCATTCCGTGACATCCTCATGCTACGTGCCGGTTACACATTCGAGTCGGGTGTTACAAAGAGTATCGAAGAGGCTGATTGCACCAATGTCAACAGAGGTTTCTCATGCGGTGCAACAGTTCAGGCTCCTCTTAACAAGAAGGGTTTGAAGGTCTGTATCGACTATTCTTACCGCGACACAGCACACTGGAAAGGTACACATTCAGTAGGCGCAAGAATTTTATTCTAAAAATTTCTTGTATCTGAAAAAAAAGTTGTATCTTTGCATACAATTTTACGGAAAAAGGGCCCTTATTTCGGTAAGGGTCTCTTTTTTACAAATTAAAAATTACTTAATATGGCAGACGTAGAATACTTTACACAAGCTGGATTACAGAAGCTTAAGGACGAACTGGAGAATTTATGTGTCAATGAACGTCCTAAGATTGCAGCGGCTATCGCAGAAGCTCGCGATAAGGGTGACTTGTCGGAAAACGCCGAGTATGATGCGGCAAAAGAGGCTCAACAGCTTCTGGAGATGAAGATTGTGAAGCTCCAGCTTACAATTGCAAACGCGCGAATCATCGATGAGTCGAAGATGGATACATCAAAAGTTCTGATTCTCTCGACAGTGAAGATCAGAAACGTCAAGACAAAACAGATGATGTCGTACACTATCGTTCCTGAAAAGGAAGCTAACCTCAAGGCGGGAAAGATCTCCATCACATCACCTATCGCCAAAGGTCTTCTTGGTAAAGCGGTGGGAGAACAGGTTGAGATTCAGGTTCCGGCAGGCAAGCTTTTGTTTGATATCGTTGAAATAACAAGAGAATAAGATGGCATCAATATTTTCAAGAATAGTGGCAGGTGAGATTCCTTGCTATAAAATAGCCGAAAACGACAAGTTTTTCGCATTCTTCGACATCAGTCCGCTCGTTCCGGGTCACACTCTGGTGATTCCAAAGAAAGAAGAAGATTATATCTTCGATATTTCGGATGATGACCTCGCCGAGATGATTGTCTTCGCAAAGAAGATCGCTGTTGCGATTAAGAAAGCCATCCCATGCAAAAAAGTCGGTGTGGCGGTGATAGGACTTGAGGTGCCACATGCACACATCCATCTCGTGCCTATGCAGAAAGAGGGCGACCTCGATTTCCGTCGCGAGAAGATGCATCCGACTGAGGAGCAGTTTAAGGAGTGGCAGAAGAAAATCGTTGAGAATCTGTAAGATGGAAGACACTTTTAAAATGGTTGCCAAGACGATGGCGGGGCTGGAAGAAGTCCTCGCCGAGGAGTTGACAGCCATTGGTGCGCAGAATGTTGAGCCGTTGTACCGAGCCGTCAGCTTCGAGGGTGACAAGAAGCTGATGTATAAAGCTAATTATTGCTGCAGAACCGCTTTGAGAATCTTGAAGCCTATCACCAGTTTTGTGGCACGCAACGAGCTGGCGTTGTACAACAACATTTTCAAGATTCAGTGGCACGAGATCTTCAACATAAACGAGACTTTTGCCATCGATGCCGTGACAAGCGGAAATTACTTTACTCACTCGCAATATGCGGCCTTGAAGGTTAAAGATGCCATCGCTGACGAGTTCCGTGAGCATTTCGGAGCGCGTCCTTCGGTGGATGTCGATAATCCTGACTTGAGAATCAACGTGCACATTGAGAATGAGAAGGTTACGGTCTCGTTTGACAGTTCTGGAGAGTCGCTGCACAAGAGAGGCTACAGAAAAGTTGTCGATAAAGCGCCTATGAACGAGGTGCTGGCGGCTGGTTTGATAAAGTTGACCGGCTGGCAATGCGACAGCAACTTTGTTGACTGCATGTGCGGCTCGGGAACTCTTCCGATAGAGGCTGCTATGCTGGCATTGGGCATCCCGGCAGGCTTTTTTAGAAAGAAATGGGGTTTCATGACGTGGCACGACTTCGACAAGGAGTTGTGGCAGAACGTCGTTTTGGATGCTGGTGCCGAAATGGAAGAATTTGATTATGAGATACTTGCGTCAGACCGATCGGCCAAGGCGGTTGAGATTGCCAGGGCCAATATTGAGAATGCGCATCTGCATCATGACATTAAATTAAGCAAACAAGACATGTTTGAGATGGTGCCACCGGAGGGCGGAGGTATCATGATTATCAACCCACCATATGGCGAGCGTTTGGAGGAGAGAGACATTGTCAACCTTTATAAAGGTATTGGCGACGCTTTGAAGAAGAATTTTAAAGGCTTTGAAGCTTGGATTATCAGTTCGAACAAAGACGCTTTGAAGCTTGTCGGGTTGAAGCCTTCGAAGAAAATCGATGTTTATAACGGTCCTTTGGAGTGTAAGTTCGAGAAGTTTGAGATATTTGAAGGAAGTTATAAAGAGAAGAAGATCAAAGACCTTAGACTTTAGTTTTTAGCAGTGACTACTAAGGTCTAAGGTCTAATGACTAAAGTCTTAAAAATTTCATTTTTTTCTTGTTTTTGTAAAATCAGCTTATTAATTTTGCATTTCTAAATAGCAAAATTGAAAAGCATGTACAAAATAACCCAACATCCTATTCTGGACATCGCCGAGGGCGAGTCAGTAGAGTTTATTTATGACGGCAAAAAAGTGGTTGGCAAGAAAGGCTACACCATTGCTGCCGCATTGCATCAGGCCGGTTTCCCGGTTCACAGCCACAGTTTAGACGGACGCAACAGAAGCTTGAACTGCGGCATCGGAAAGTGCGGCGCTTGCGAGATGCTTGTGGATGGCAAGATTCGCCGTATCTGTATCACTTTGGTTGACGGAGTGAAGGAAGTTAAGCCTATAAACAACGAGGCTAATGTGCTTCCGGATGTTAAAGAGCTGCAGCCACGAGAGGTGAAGGTTTACAAGACACAGGTTGCAATTATCGGTGCAGGTCCTGCAGGTTTGGCTTGCCGCGAACAGCTGAATAAACTGGGTATCAGCAATGTGGTGGTTGACAGCAACGCAAAGATTGGCGGACAGTTTAATATGCAGACACACCAGTTCTTCTTCTTCGAGAAGGAGCAGAAATTCGGTGGAATGCGTGGCTTCGACATCGCGAAGACTCTGGCCGGCGACAACCACGAAGGCATACTGCTGAATAATGTTGTTTGGGATTTGCTCGAAGGTAAACGCATCGCTATCAAGAACATAGTGACAGGTGAGGTTGCATATGTCGATGCTGAGCATCTTGTTGTCGCAACAGGCGCTGTGCCTTTCATGCCGACATTTGAAAACGATGACCTTCCAGGCGTTTACACCGCTGCTGTGTTCCAGAAGATGATGAACCAGGAGCACACGCTTCTTGGCAAGAAAGTGCTGACAGTCGGTGCAGGAAACATTGGCTATTTGACATCATATCAGGGAATGCAGGCTGGTGCTACCATCAAAGCTATTATTGAAGGTATGGATCATGAAGGCGGCTTTCCGGTGCAGGCTAACCGTGTGCGTCGTCTCGGCATTCCGATCATGACATCGCATATTCTGTTGAAAGCTATCCCGAACAAAGACCATACCGGTGTTGTGGGCGCAGTCATTGCAAAATGTGAGAACTTCAAGCCGATTCCAGGAACGGAACAGGTGATTGACGACATCGACATTATCAATATCTGCACGGGTTTGATTCCTGACAGCCAATTGCTTGTGAAAGGACGCGAGGTGTTTGGTTTGAACACTTACGGTGCGGGCGATGCAATCCGTATCGGTGAAGGAACGAGCGCCGTTTTGAGAGGTAAGCAAGTCGCTTTCGAGGTGGCACAAAATATGGGCTTGAGATTCAACTACGATGAATATCTTGAGGTTTCGAAGCAATATATCGAATCACAGCAGCACCCGATCAGAGTGTTGCAGGAGCCTAACAAACCAACGGCTGAAAGAATGGTCGCGAAACCATTCGTTATCGCCGACTGTGTTTACGGATTCGCTTGCAACCCATGCTCTTTCAGCTGTCCTCAGGGCGCTATCACGAAGTCGAGCACTAACACAGTTCCTATGATCGATTACGACAAGTGTATCGGCTGCATGAACTGCGTGAACCACTGCCCAGGCTTGGCAATCTTTGGTTACGACATGAAGAGGAACACGCTGTTCCTGCCTGTTGAATATGAAGTAAACGAAGGCGTTGAGGTGTTCCTGGTTGACGACAACGGCAAGAAAGTAGGCGAGGGTGTTGTTGAGAAGGTGATGAAGAAGAATAACAAGACAAACGTGGCACGCGTGATTGCAAATGATATTGATAAGAGTAAACTGGTCGAGGCTCGTGGCTTCATCGTCAAGGAAAACTATCCGAAACCGATAGAATTCAAGACATTGAAGGAAGTGGAATCAGAGACATACGTCTGCCACTGCGAAGATATCAAGTTAGACAAAGTTTTGAGTGTCATCGGTGACCGCAAGACCATCTCTGTTGACGAGTTGAAGCATATCACACGTATGGGTATGGGTCCATGCCGCGGAAAGAGATGTATTCCACGTGCACGTCAGATTTTGCGCACTTACGGCATAGAGTTGGTTGGTGATGCCACACCGCGTGCTCCTCTTTCAAATCAGGTGAGCCTGGATGATTTGTACAACCCGAAGACCAAGGAAACATTCGTGTTCCCGAAGATGAATGACGTGAAGAAGGAGAAGGTCGAGGTGTTCATCGCTGGTGGCGGTATCGCTGGCAGTGCTTTGTTCCGTTACTTCTCCGAAGCCGGCAAGAAGCCTGTGATGATCAACTACAGCCGTGGCGCTTCGTGGCGTTGCATCGGTGGCGGCCGTCCGGCGTTCTCGAATCCTGATATCGCCGATATCGCGGTGCACAACCACGAGATTTTCAAGAACATGCAGAAGGTGCACAACATCAACTACCACCTGACACATTACGTGAATTTGGTGCATGATGAGGCAACATACAAGTCACTCGACGCTTCACGCGCTTGGAGCGATGCATATATGATCGACCGCAAGGACTTTAAGAAAGAGATTTCACCGTTGTGGGACGATAAAAAAGACACTTACAGTCATGCTTTGATTACCCGTGACTGCTGGCAGGCGACACCAGGTAGAGTTATAGATTACATACGTGGCATTGGCGTTGAGAATGGAGGTCGTTACTTCGAAGACTGCGAGCTGTTGCACGTTCAGAAAGTCGGCGGACATTATGTCACCTTGGTGCGCACACACGAAGGCGCATACGTTGAATACACCTGCGACCACTTTGTCAACGCAATGGGATGGGGCGCTGAGAAGTTCAATGACATGCTCGGTCTCGACACTGGTTTGTATCCTGTCAAGCACCAGGCGTTCATCACACGTCGTTTGCCGATGATGGGACCAAATGGCGGTCCGTTGGATATGATTATCGACCGTCGTCACTACAAAGGCTTCAGCGCTGTTTACGGACAGCAGTGGGCACACACAGGCCAGATCATCGGCTGTGCCAGCCCTGACACCGACGCTTACGAGGCACGTCAGAACATTAAGTATAACAGCAAGGAGTTCTTGGAGATCGTTTCTGAGGTCTTCGCAGAGTGGATCCCGAACCTCGGCGAGGTCAGCTTCTTGGCATGCTGGGCAGGACGTTACACAGAGCCGCGTTACATCGTCGACCCGGAGGTCGGTTTGTTGACAGGATTGCGTGGTCACGGCTTCATGCTCGGTCAGTATCTGGCAAAGATCTACGTCGACAAATATCTCGGCAAGCCGGTTCCAGGTTATATGGAAGACCTCAAGATTACAGGTAAGGGTTTGAGCGAGAATGCGTTTAAGTAGTAAATGAGAAAAATATTTAATATTCTTTTTGCATTGTCTTTGGTGTTTCTTTTGATGAGTTGCAGTGACTCAAAGAAAGAAACACCACAAGGCTTTGTGTATCTCGAGGACGGTGTTTTCAAGATTGACGGCGAGGAGTTTTTTCCGTTGATGGTGAATTATAAGATTGACATCAGGAAAATTGGTAATGATGTGGTGGTCTCGCCTGCTGATTATTATGAAAATGTCGGTGTTTTCGAGTCGAATACCAAGGAAGAGATTCTGGAGCAGTTTTCGAGTCATATTGAACTGATGAAAGAAATGGGGTTTAACACCATCAGAGTTTGTGTGGATGTTATCAGTAACGATGATGGCGGCAATTTTTATGAGACTCCTGAGGGTAAGGTTTATCTTCAAGGGAATTATGATATGATTATCAATGGTATAGAAGATATGCTGGAGGTGGCATCGCAGCATGATATGAAGGTTATGCTTCTGTTGAAACCAGCTATGGATGATGAACTTCAGGCTTTTACAAAGTTGTTGTTTAAACATTTTGCCGGTAACCCGACCATATTCGCTTGGGATATGATGAATGAGCCTTTGTATTTTGATAAAGAGCCTGATCGAGCCAAGCAAGATGCCGTTAAGATTGTCAAAAAATGGCGGAAAATGGTTAGGAAATACGCTCCGAATCATCTGTTTACGATTGGTTTTGCCGAGCCGATTGAGGTTTTTGAGTGGGATCCGTCGATTCTGCCTGTTGATTTTGTCGAAATACACACTTATCATCCGTTGAGGATTCCTAATGAGATTTGGTGGTACAGTCATTACGTAGGGAAACCATGGATGATTGGCGAAACTTCGTTACCTGCTGATAATGACTCGATTAGCTATGATTTGCAGTGTCATTTTGTGGAAGATGCATATCAATACACAATTGATTGTGGCGGTATAGGCTTCGGCTGGTGGGAGTTCCAGGATTGCCCTATAGGTGTGAATTTTGAGGCTCAATATTCGGGTTTACTGAATCATGAGGGCGTTACTGTGACTAAGAGTGGCCGTAAGATTGCAGGCTCTTTGAAACCAGCGGCGTATGAGTTTGCCAAACTTCATGAGTTAAAACCTAAAAAGCCTGTCAGACCTGATAATTACTTCAATATGCTCGGTTATGGGAATTATATGATAAAAGGCAGGATTATGTGTGATGCCAAGCCTGTTGAAGGCGCTCTTATCCGAGGCTGGAATGAATGGTGGAGCATAGGTTTGAACACTTTTTCTGACGAAAATGGATGTTTTACAATGTACAGCAATGACAGTTGCGTGCATTTTGAGATATCTGCGCCAGGGTTGTCGGAAGTGAAATTTGACAATTTCGCGTTAATTTATCATGCTGTTGACGGTGGAGAATGCGACTTCGCCAATTTGCAAAATGTTGATTTGGAATACCAAGACTTATCATATCTGCCGTTTTTAGCTAATGACACCATGCTTTTTGAGTTTAAGCCGGGGCTGTTCGAAAAAGCCAAGTTTGAAACTGATTTAGGAGTTGTCAATCTCAAGAAGTTGTAATAAAATGGCATCTTTTTGATTAAAAATGATGCTGATTTGCATTAAATTTCGTATTTTTGCAACCTAATTTTAACATAATCATTCGATGAAGGAAGATTTCGTAGAAGAATTGCGCTGGCGCGGAATGTTGAACAACATGACTCCAGGCACAGAAGAACAGTTGAAAAAAGAAATGACGACGGCTTACCTCGGCATCGACCCGACCGCCGACTCACTGCATATCGGACACCTTTGCGGCATCATGATGCTGCGCCATTTTCAGGCAGCCGGCCACAAGCCATTGGCATTGCTCGGTGGTGCAACCGGTATGATTGGTGACCCGTCAGGAAAGTCAGCGGAGCGTAACCTGTTGAACGACGAGACTTTACAGCATAACCAGGCTTGCATCAAGAAACAGCTTGCCAAGTTCCTCGACTTTGATAGCGACGCTCCGAACCGTGCTGAGCTCGTCAATAATTACGACTGGATGAAGGACTACACTTTCCTGCATTTCATCCGCGACATCGGCAAGCACATCACTGTCAACTACATGATGGCAAAGGACTCGGTGAAGAAACGTTTCAACGGCGAAGGCGAAGGCATGTCGTTCACAGAGTTCAGCTACCAGCTCGTGCAGGGCTACGACTTCCTCTATCTCTTCGAGCATAAAAACTGCAAACTGCAGATGGGCGGATCCGACCAGTGGGGTAATATCACCACAGGTACAGAGCTCATCCGTCGTAAACTCGGCGCTGACAAAGAGGCTTTCGCATTGACATGCAACCTCATCACCAAAGCTGACGGCGGCAAGTTCGGTAAGACAGAAAAAGGTAACATCTGGCTCGACCCTGAGAAGACCTCACCGTACGCTTTCTACCAGTTCTGGATGAACTGCACCGACGAAGACGCAGCTCGTTACATTAAGATCTTTACCTTGCTGAAGAAAGATGAAATCGACGCTTTGATTGCTCGTCACCAGGCAGAACCACATCTCCGCGAGCTGCAGCGCACATTGGCACGCGAGCTTACGTTGGTCGTTCACTCGAAGGAAGACCTCGAGATGGCAGAAGAAGCCACACAGATCCTCTTTGGCAAAGGCACAGCCGAGGCATTGCATAAGTTCGACGAAGCCACATTGTTGAGCATCTTCGACGGCGTTCCACAGGCTAACTTCTCGAAAGACGCTCTCAGCGCTGGTGTCGGCATCGTCGACTTCCTCGTGCAGACAGGTGTGTTCCCGTCAAAGGGCGAGGCCCGTAAGATGGTGCAGGGCAACGGCGTGTCGGTCAATAAAGACAAGGTTACCGAGCAGAAGACCGTTGGCACCGACGACCTCCTCAACGGCAAATACATCCTCGTGCAGAAAGGCAAGAAGAACTATTACTTAATAGTTTGTGAATAATGTACTGGTTTTTCTTGATTCCTACGCTGTTTCTTGTCCTGTTGGCCTTTGCGGCGATAGGAATCAAGTCTTTTGTGAAGAAAAACGGTACATTCGAGCGGAAATGCGCTCACTCACTCGACCCTGATGCAAAATGTGTTTGTGGTGGCGACGAGACTCAATGTCCTAACCATTCAGACTGAATACGTCCGTCATTATCGACATAAATAAAATACGCCTCGACACCTTGGTTTTCAAGCAGTTTCGAGGCTTTTTCTTTGCCTACAAGCATGCAGATTGTGGCCAAACAGTCGGCCCACGAAGCGTTATCGGCGATGACGGTGGCGCTCAAAAGATTTTGTTCAACCGGATATCCAGTCTTCGGGTCGATGCTGTGCGAATAGCGGACACCGTCTTTTTCGATGTATTTTCTATAGTTTCCTGAAGTGACAATACCTTTGTCCTTAAGGTTTATCTTAATTTGAACCGAGCGCTCAGTATTAAAGTTTTCGGCAGGCTTCTCAATGCCGATAGTCCAAAGCTCGCCGTTAGGCTTCGTTCCTCGTGCCATGATTTCGCCTCCGACATCGACCAAATAGTTGGAAATTCCTTTTGTTTCCAAGAATTTGCCAATGATATCGGTGGTGTAACCTTGCGCTACAGCATTGAAATCCAAAGTCATATTTGGATTTGCTTTCACGACCTTATCGTCAACGATCTCAATCTTGCGATAATCAACGAGTTGGCGAATAGAATCGACCATCTCAGGAGTCATTTCGAGTTCTTTTTTATAATGGAATCCCCAAGCCGAAACCAATGGACCAATTGTAGCGTCAAATGCACCGTTTGAAAGCTCCGAAGCCTTCCGAGCCCACTCAAAATTATCCTTAAATATCTGATTTACAATGACATCTTCGTTTTGGTTCACCTTCCTGATAATGGAATTCTCATTCCAAAGTGACACTGAATTGTCAACTTCCCTGAAAATAGAATCGATTTCCGCTTCAAAACCTCTGTCATCCTCATCATAATACGTAATTGAGAAATACGAGCCCTGCGTTATGCCGGAATAGTTGATTCTTTGCGGTTTTTTAACGCATGAAACCAATAAAAACGCTAATAATATGAAGAAAAGCCGTTTCATTTAATGAGACTTAATAACCGAATATCCTATCAATTTGTCATAATTCTCAGCCGGGTCAAACAGATAAACAAAAATATGGTACATATTGTTCGTTTCCCAGAAATCACCGTTCACCGGCGCCACAGATGTAACACCGCTGGCATTGTCTTTGACGGCATACATATAATCGTAATAGCCTTGTTTTAAAAGCAATCCCTTTTTATATCCACGCTGTTGCGGATCATATTCCATCTTCGAATTCTCATCCAAACGCCAGTCGGTCAAAGCTCCGATGATATAGACATCTTTGTCGATCATGTATTGCGGCCATTGCAAGAAGAAATCCACTCTCGCATAGTCGGCCTCAGTTCTCGCGTCAAAGCTGTCGCGCTCAAGATAGATGTATTTTTCGCCGTAAAGGTCTTCGTCTTCCACATAATTGTGCGCGCTTCGTTTAGTGTCTTCATAAAGAGTCACCACATAACCGTCATCTTCGCGATAAACGGTTCTTGTCTTCTCCGGACGGTTTTCAAAATTACTTGTGTTGATTCTAAGATATTGATTACCAGACTCAAATACAGTCTTGGCGTTGTTCAGATAAGACATTTTTTCAGGATAGACATAAGTGGGTTTCAGTCCGAGCACTGCATTATCCCAGCGGCCGTTTTGCTGAATTGTGACGTTGGAATACTGGTCGGCACGGCTGTTAAACATATCAGGATAGGTGATTTCAATGTCAACTTCCTGTTTGTTGGTGCCAAGATTCAAGTCGAAAGGATAACGTGGAACCATGGCGCTTACACGAGCGATGTCCTCTACCACAAAAAATCTTCGTGTGAAGTAGATATCATTGGGATCTTCGCCAGTCACCACAAGCAGATAATTGCCAGAAATCTTTGGCATCATGTCAACTGAAGGAAACAAGAGGTCGTAATGCACATAATTCACGAAAGTGTTGACAGAGAAGCTGAATTGGTCGATTTCTTCTTGAAAAAAACCGTTGAGGTAGTCGTTTTTCGGCAAATCGGTTGGCTGCCATTTGTTGTCGCAATGCACAAAAGTGTAATACAAATAAGGAGCATCGTCAGCCAAAATGTCAAATTGCAGATGCAGCTGATTCCTCATGTTGTTGAGATAAATCACAGGCTTGTCGAGGTCGAAACCTGTAGGATGCAGAAGCACCGTCTGAACCTCGTCCTTATAATTTATATCGTCAAATGATTTCAGATTTTGTGCCGAAATATTTGATATAAAAGCTAATAAAATGATTGTCAATAACTTACATTTCATTTAATGATGAATTTATTTTTTGTAAAAATACTAAAAAATCTCAAAAAAAACACTAATTTTGTTTTGTCAATTATGGAAAGAAAGACTCTCTTCGTTAACGTCATTTTGCCGCTGCCCGTTCCAGGCACGTTTTCTTATCGTGTGCCTATGGAGCTCAACGACAGCGTGAAGGTCGGACAGCGGGCTGTTGTGCAGTTCGGCCGCACGAAGATTATGTCCGGACTGATAAGCGAAGTTACGGAGCAAGTTCCTGATTTTGAGCAAGTTAAGTATATTTTGGGCATACTCGACGATAATCCTGTCGTTAACCGGATGCAGCTGAAATTTTGGCAGTGGATCTGCGATTATTATCTCTGCTACGAGGGCGAGGTGATGCAGGCTGCGCTGCCTTCGGCTATGAAACTGTCAAGTGAGTCAAAAATAAAACTTTCCGATGAATTTGAGCTTGATACTTTGACACTCAACGACTACGAATATCTCATTGTTGAGGCTCTGCAGGTTCAGCCCAAGCTTACAATCAGCGAAGTGAGCAAGATTATCGGTTACAAAAAGGTGATGCCGCTCATCAAAACCATGATTGAACGTAAAATCGTGGTGATGGAGGAGGAGCTTGACGCGAAATTCAAAGCGAAATATGAGCGTTTTGTGGCTCTTGCTGAAGATTATCACAGCGATGAGAAGATGCACGAGCTCATGGACGAGCTCACAAAACGTGCTTACAAGCAGCTCGAAGTTGTGATGTCGTTTTTTGTCCTTGGCGGAAATGCCGAAAAAGATGTTCTTGCTTCAGACCTTCTGGCGAAATCCAATGCCAACAGCACCGTCTTGAAGGCGCTGGTAAATAAAGGAGTGTTTAAAGTCTACGAAAAACGTGTCAGCCGCCTCAAGAGCTTCAATGCCTTGACGGATGTCTCAACCATAAAACTAACTGGAAAACAACAAGTTGCATTTGATGAGATTCATCAAGGATTTGCTGACGGCAAGCCCGTGCTTCTTCATGGTGTCACTTCGTCGGGCAAGACGGAAATCTATATCAAACTGATTCAGGAGGCACTTGACAAAGGCCGTCAGGTGCTGTATATGTTGCCTGAAATAGCTCTTACCGAGCAGATTATCAACCGTTTGAAGAAATATTTCGGCGATAAAGTCGGGGTTTATCATTCGCGCTATAGCGATATGGAACGTGTCGAGATTTGGGAGCAGGTTTTGGATTTTGAGAAAACGAAAAGCTCTAAGTATCAAGTGATTATAGGCTCGCGTTCTTCTATCTTGCTGCCGTTTTCCGATCTCGGTCTCATCATCGTAGACGAAGAGCACGACAGCTCGTTCAAGCAGATTGATCCCGCACCGCGCTATAATGCCCGCGACCTCAGCATGATACTGGCACGCTTCCATGGTGCTGATGTCATACTCGGCTCGGCTACGCCGTCATTTGAGAGTTACTACAACGCACGCCAGCAACGTTACCATCTCGTCCAGCTCCTGGAACGCTTCGGGGGCGTGGAAATGCCCGAGATAATTGTCGACGACATGCGGGTGGAGCGTCGCAGGAAACTGATGCAGGCCAACTTCGGCAGCGTTTTGGTTGATGCCATGAAAAACACCTTGAACGATAAAAATCAGGTGATTCTCTTTCAAAACCGGCGCGGGTTCTCGCTTCGTCTCGAGTGCGGCGTCTGTCACTGGGTGCCGCAATGTATCAACTGCGACGTCTCGATGACGTATCACAAGGTGCAAAACATCATGAAGTGCCATTACTGCGGCTACACCATGTCGGTGCCTTCAGAATGTCCGTCATGTCACAGCACCGATTTGAAGATGCATGGTTTCGGAACAGAACGTGTTGAGGAAGACCTGTCGGCCGTCATTCCCGAGGCTCGCTGCGCTCGCCTCGATCTTGACACCACTCGTTCGAAAAACAGCTATCAGAATATCCTTGACCAGTTCAAAAATCGTGAAACCGACGTGCTTGTCGGCACACAGATGGTTACAAAAGGCCTCGACTTCGACCACGTCAAGACGGTCGGTATCCTCGATGCCGATAATATGCTTTCGTTTCCTGATTTCAGGGCGTTCGAGCGCAGTTTCCAGCTTATGGAGCAGGTGAGTGGCCGTGCCGGACGAAAAGGGGAGAAAGGCAAGGTAATCATCCAGACGTACCAGCCGACGCATCCGGTTATTTTGAACGTTGTCAACCACGATTACGTGCGCTTTTTCGAGGAGCAGATGCCGATACGCCGTCAGTTCTGCTATCCGCCATATTATCGCTTGATAATGATAAAGTTACGTCACGTTGATTCTGAAAAGCTCAACAATGCCGCTGAATATTTCGCCAAGAAACTGCGTCCTGTCTTCAAGCACAACCTCCTCGGACCGGAATATCCTGTCGTCTCAAGGGTTAAAAACCAATACATCAAACAGATTCTCATCAAGTTTGACAGGAATGACAATTCAAATAAAATCAAGGAATTGCTGAAATCTGAAATGGAATCATTCAAACGCAACAACGATTACAAATCGGTCAACGTCTCCATCGACGTCGACCCTATATAAAAATGTAAGGGCGAATCATCATTCGCCCTTACTTTAAACTTTAAACTCTAAACTTTAAACTGTTATTCCCCTTTTCGTACAGAGTAGTTAATACGGAATGCACCGCATTTACGGAGTTCCTGTTTCACGTCGGTGACCAAGCCCATTCTCACTTCCTCATGAATCTTGAGTGATGTTGTGAGGAGCGGACGGTCTGCCTCAGCGCGGTCGAGACGTTCCTGTTCGATGAACGGGATGATGTCATCAACACGTGCATACTGGTCGTTAAGCTGGAGACGTGCTTCTGTACCATAGAGTTTAGTGTTCGTCGGAGGTCCGATGTAGATGTAACTAACGAGAGATTTCTTCTCGAGTTTCTGGACTTCCGTCGCTGCTGGTAATTTCATCTTGACTTTCAATGTGGTCTCACGCATAGAGGTTGTAACCATGAAGAAGAAAATCAACATGAAGATAATGTCAGGCATAGAACCGGTTGAAATTGCCGGAACTTCTTTTGATCCACCTTTTCTGAATTTTGCCATAATTTTCTCTCCTATTATTTGATTTCCTCAGGTTCAGCCTCTGAAATACGTACAGGAACAGCCTTGTTCACAGCGTCAATCTTATCCTTGTCGGTCATGTCGTTGTAGTGCTGTTTGAAGTATGCCATAGCGACCTCTTCTCTGAGTTCATTGAAAGCTTTCGCTAATTCATTTTGAACTGCTATATACATCTGATATGATGTACCGCGGTCATTCTTAAGTGATACGACACCCTTGTTGGTCTTGAAGTTACCGATAAGATCGATTTCCTTCCATTCGACTTCAGGAGCGTTTTCATCGTTCTCTTTTGGAGTGATGAAGTCTCTGGTCTTATCTTTAAGATCGGCAACCTCGCAAGGTTTGCCGTTAACCATCAACTTGTCGTATTTATTGATCATGACGTTCAAAATGTTTCTTTCTTTCACTTTGACATCCATGTCTGGGTTTTCTACTGGTGGTGGCAGACGACGGGTGATACCGCTGTCAGTGTCCATCGTAGTGGTAACGAGGAAGAATATCAACAGCAAGAAAGAGATATCAGCCATTGAACTGGCGTTGATTTCCGGTACTTTCTTTTTCTTACGGGCCATGATAATTTCCTTCCTTATTATTTATTAATGAGTTTCGAAACTGCTGAATAGATTACAGCCGCGATTGTAGCACCAACGACAATGTATGTAAATACCATGAAGAAGTCAACGAAGGACTCTGTGCCTTGTGTGACGCCCATTGATTCAAGATATTCCAATGGAAGTGTTGCGCCTTTTGAGAAGAGTAATGCGATAAGACCGATCACCACCACAATAGCTGCAACAATACCGATTGTCTTTATGCCTTTTGGATTGATTACAATACCATAAACAGGTGCAAACAAAATCGCAACCACAGTCAATCCAAGCATGCAATATGCAAAGCCCATGAATGTTCCGACGCTGGCTTCACCACCGGCAATGGTGATGATTCCGAAAACGACGTTGAGAACCATCAAGGCAATAAGCAAATATTTGCAATATTTTGTTAATTTGTCGACCATGATTTTTCTTTTGTTAGATTAGTTTTTCTTTGAATAAGCGTGGAGCATGTCCATGAATGTGATTGATGAGTCTTCCATATCGTTGACGATACCTTCGATCTTGTTGAGGATGAAGTTGTAAGCGATCTGGAGGATAACAGCGACGATAAGACCGAACACGGTTGTCAACAAAGCGACCTTCATACCGCCTGCAACAACTGTTGGGCTGATGTCACCTGCTGCTGCGATAGCGTCGAATGCGGCGATCATACCGATAACAGTACCCATAAATCCCAACATAGGTCCCAATGCGATGAACAATGAAATCCAGCTTGCGCCGCTTTCAAGGTTACCTGTCATAACTGAACCGTATGAAACGACTGCCTTTTCAACTTCTTCAAGGCCTTCGTTGTAACGCATCAAACCTTGATAGAAAATGCTGGCGACTGGACCGCGTGTGTCACGGCAAAGATCTTTAGCTTTCTCAATACCACCCTTGTTCAAAGTTGCCTCTAACTCAGCAAGAAGCTTCTTGGTGTTGGTTGTGCTTAATGTCAAATAAATAATTCTCTCGATAGATACTGCGAGACCGAGGACTAAAATTAACAAAATGATGCTCATGAATTCCCAGCCACCATCGATGAACTGTTTCTTCAAAACCTCATGGAATGTTGCATCTGTCTTAGGTGCTGCCAATGGGTTGGTCTGTGCTGCAGTCTCAACAACCTGCTCAGTCTGAACTGGCTGTTCTGTTTGAGTTTCTTCTTGTGCAAGAAGTGCGTTGCTGATTCCGAATGTCAGAAATCCCGCAACTGTCAGTAAAGCAATTAACTTTTTCATGATTTGAATTTTGAATTACTACTTTTTAATTTGTTAATATTTAATTGATTCTATTTTAACTTTCAACTTTAAACTCTAAACTCTAAACTATCAACTTTAACTGCGGAGAGAGCGGGATTCGAACCCGCGGTACCCTTTTGAAGTACACACACTTTCCAGGCGTGCTCCTTAAACCACTCGGACATCTCTCCCAGGGATTTTTCTACTCCACAAAAATCGTGTCAAAATTACAAAATTTTTCTTTTCATAAAACAAGATTTTTGTAACATTATTTCATTTTTTTTGAAAAAATGATTAAGACACTAATTATCAATGATTTTACACCGTCATTTCACCTCTCAGCGACATCTGCAGATACTTCTTCACATCGCTCCTGTTGAACCCCTCTCCCAAGAGGTACATCATCTTTGCCAACGCCGATTCCGTGGTGATGTCGTAACCGCTGATAACACCAATCTTATCAAGGTTTAAGCTCGTTTCATAACGTCCCATTTCCACCGATCCCGACTTGCATTGCGTGACGTTGTAAATGATTAAGCCTTTTCTGATGGCGTCGGCTAGTTCGTCCAAAAACCATTCTGATGTTGGCGCGTTGCCCGAACCGAAAGTCTCCATAATGACGCCTTTTAACCCCGGGGTGTTAAGCGCATGCTTCACAAAATCAAGGGTGATTCCCGGGAAAAGCTTCAAAATGCCGACATTTCTGTCGAATTTTTTGTGCACTATCAGTTTGCCGCCTTTCGGCTTGGCTATGAACTCTCTGTTATACTTGATTTTTATGCCAACATCCGCGAGAGTAGGGTAGTTTCCCGATGAGAACGCATTGAAGTTCTCGGCGTTGAACTTGGTGGCTCTGTTACCTCTAAGTAATTGATTCTCAAAGAATATGCACACCTCGGGTGCGCATGGCTCTCCGTTGATCTTCGAGGCTGCTATCTCAATCGATGTGACGAAATTCTCACGTCCGTCGCTTCGCACCATACCCATAGGCAACTGTGATCCGGTGAAAACAACAGGTTTTGCCAGGTTTTCGAGCATGAAGCTCAATGCCGAGGCGCTGTATGCCATGGTGTCTGAGCCATGCAACACCACGAAACCGTCATATTTTTCGTAGTTTTCCTCTATCTTCTCCGCCAATTCAATCCAGAATTCCGGTGTCATGTTCGACGAGTCGATGAGGTTTTCAAACGAATAGAAATCGATGGAATAATCGAGGTTGCGCAACACTGGCAAATCCTCGTAAATATTGCCGAAATCAAAAGGCACCAGACTCCCGGTCTTAGGGTCTTTCATCATTCCAATAGTGCCACCTGTGTAAAGCACCAAAATCGCTGGTTTCTTCATCGCTGCTACATTAATAAGTGCCATTATATTCCTATTTAATTGTCATTACGAACGTAGCGAGGAATCTCATTCAATTGTTTGAGATTTCTCGATTCCGCTTCGCTTCACTCGAAATGACGTGTTGTTTTCATATTTTAAACAATAGTTGTGCATTCTTTGTTGTTACGTTTATAATTTCACCAACAGATACACCATATATCTCCGCCACTTTCTCCGCTGTTTTCACAATATACGCCGGCTCGTTCCTCTGTCCGCGGTACGGCACCGGCGGCAAGTATGGGTCATCAGTCTCGAGTACTATTCTCTCCATCGGGATGTCGGCCAGAAACTCCTTCACACCACAGTTTTTGTATGTTATCACACCGCCGAGCCCGAGATGCATACCGTAAGATAGTGCGGTTTTCGCCTCATCAGCAGTACCGTTGAAACAATGCATCACACCGGCGAGGCGGCCGTCTTGCTCATGATCAAGCACCTTGAACATCTCACGGAAAGCATTCCGAGTATGCAGCGACACCGGCAATCCCAACTCCTTCGCCCAATGCAGCTGCTCACTCAAAACTTCAATCTGCTCCTTCTTAAACGTGTCGTCCCAATAAAAATCGAGGCCAATTTCTCCGATGCCAACCATCGCTTCTGTACGGACGCGGCGCGCCATGTCCCTACTAACAATATCCAATTTCTCTTTATAATCTTCCTTCACCTCCTCCGGATGCAGCCCCATCATAATCCTCACATTCTCACTATGTTTCTCGTAAAACTCCATCATCGGCTTTATGCTCTTCTCATCGCAATTAGGCAACAGCAGCATCTCCACACCAGCCTCAAGCGCGCGTTTGAAAACCTCTTCGCGGTCAGCGTCGAAGGCTTCATCGTAAATGTGGCTATGTGTGTTGATAATCATTGTTTTACGTTTTAATAAAGGAAGTTGTCATATGGATATCTTATGGCGTGCATATCACGGATTTCCTTATACAGCAGGTCTCTAAACTCTTGATAATGTGTCTTTTCCGCAGCCGAAATAAAGATGCACGGCTTGCCTTTCGCCATCCAGGTTTTCTTCCAGTCATCCAAAGTGTAGTTTTTCTTGGTAATCGGGGTCAAATCGTCGGCGTCCTTTTCTTCATATTGATAAGCGTCGATTTTGTTGAACACCATGATTACTTTCTTGTCGCCAGCTCCGATGTCAGACAAGGTTTGGTTCACCGTCTCGATCTGCGATTCGAAGTCAGGATGCGAAATATCGACAACATGCAGCAATATATCCGATTCACGCACCTCGTCGAGGGTTGATTTGAACGATTCCACCAGCTGTGTAGGCAGTTTTCTGATGAAACCTACTGTATCAGACAGCAAAAACGGCAGGTTTTCAATCACAACTTTCCTCACAGTGGTGTCCAAAGTGGCGAAAAGCTTGTTCTCGGCGAAAACGTCGCTCTTGCTTAACATGTTCATTATCGTTGACTTGCCGACGTTGGTATATCCTACCAATGCAACTCTCACCATCTGCTGGCGGTTTTTGCGTTGCACCGATTTCTGCATGTCTATTTCCTCGAGTTTCTCTTTCAGAGATGCGATTTTGTTGCGGATAATCTTACGGTCGGTCTCAATCTGTGTCTCACCAGGACCTCTCATTCCGATACCGCCTCGCTGACGTTCCAAGTGTGTCCACATCCTGGTCAAACGTGGCAACATATATTGATACTGAGCGAGTTCCACCTGCGTTTTGGCGTAAGCTGTCTTGGCGTTTTTCGCAAAAATATCGAGGATGAGGTTGGTTCTGTCCAAGATGCGACACTCGAGTTCGTTCTCAAGGTTACGGATCTGTGTGGCGCTCAACTCATCGTCGAATATCGCCATGTCGATTTCTTCAGCTTTGATGTATTGTTTCAATTCCTCGAGCTTGCCTGAACCGAGATACGTCACGCTGTTCGGGCGTTCCAGCGGTTGCACGAAACGTCCCACGGCTATGCCTCCGGCTGTCTCCAAAAGGAACTCCAGCTCGTCGAGGTATTCCTCCGTGCGCTCGCGGTTCTGCTCATACGTGCTGACCGCAACGAGAACCGCCCTTTCTTGAACCTTTTCGTGATTAATCATTAAAACGGTTTAAATCCAATAATTTCCCTTACTTCTTTGATGGTTTTCCGTGCGCTTTCGCGTGCCTTTTCCGCTCCCATTCTCGCCACCTTATTAATATACTCGTCGTTAGCGTCGATTTCACGAATCTTTTCACGGATTGGCGTCACAAATTGAATCATGTCTTCCGCCAACTGTTTCTTCATATCGCCGTAGCGGATGGTCATGTTGTTGTATGCGTCATCGAAGAACTGTACCGTCTCAGGTTTCGACACAATACTCATCAGCTGGAACAGGTTCGCTATAGGCTCAGGCTTTTCCTGATTCATCTCCGTCGGGCCGCTGTCGGTCTTGGCGCGCATCACTTTCTTGCGGATTGAGGCATCGTCTTCTGCCAAGAAGATGGCGTTCCCTTCGCCCTCGCTCTTGCCCATCTTGCCGTTGCCGTCCAATCCAGGCACCTTAACTAATTGATTACCAAAGTTAAACGCCTGCGGAATCGGGAAATACTCAACGCCGTAGATATTGTTGAAACGTGCAGCGAAGTCACGGGCTTTCTCTAGATTCTGCTCCTGATCCTTGCCAACCGGCACATATTGCGATTTGTGAATCAAGATGTCGGCTGCCATCAAGGTCGGGTAGGTGAGGAGGCCTGCATTCACGTTGTCAGGCTGCTTGCGCACTTTCTCCTTGAACGTGGTCACGCGCTCAAGCTCGCCGATGTATGCGTTCATGTTGAGGAACAGATACAGCTCCACAACTTCCGGAACGTCGCTTTGCACATACAAAGTCGCCTTTTCCGGGTCAACGCCTGCCGCGAGGTATTCCACCAGAATCTGACGCACTCTTCCGTGAAGGTCATCCGGATGTGGATGTGTTGTAAGTGAATGATAATCAGCGATAAAGAAATAACAATTGTAGTTATCTTGCAGACGGATGAAGTTCTTCACCGCGCCGAAATAATTGCCTAGATGCAGATTTCCTGTCGGTCTGATGCCGCTTAACACTATTTCTTTCATAAAAGAATATTTAAACTTGCAAATATACTAATAATTTTTGATAATCGTTGACATTTTTTTAATAAAAAGCCATTAGGAATTAGCCATTAGCAATTAGGCTTAAATGCCTAACAACTAACGGCTAACTTCTAATGGCTAATAGCTGGTAGCTAATGGCTAGAATGTGATTTCGTCCCCGTTCTTATTCAGGAAAGTGTACTGTAGCATGTGGTACGACTTGACTTCCTTGACGTGTATCGTCTTGTGATACTTCCATCTCCATTTTCTTGCGATGGAGAAGAATCCTTTCGTGAGATAGGCGAAGATGAAAGGATGCACCTGCAGCGTCACTTCCTTCTCGTTCTGGTCGAGCAGGAGGTACTTGAGGCTGCTCTCAATCTCGTCGATGTACACAAGCGACGGCTTGATCTTGCCTGTTCCGTCACAAACAGGACATTTTTCCTGGACGGTGACTTCCGTTGCCGGGCGCACACGCTGACGTGTGATCTGGATGAGCCCGAATTTTGTGGCAGGTAGGATGGTGTGCTTGGCGCGGTCTTTCGACATTTCCTGCTGAAGCTTCTCGAACAGCTCCTTGCGATGTTTCGCTTCGTGCATGTCGATGAAGTCAACGATGATGATGCCGCCCAAGTCACGGAGACGCACCTGACGCGCGATCTCCACTGCCGATTCCAGATTGACAGCCAACGCATTCTCTTCCTGAGATGCTTCTTTGTTCAACCGATGGCCGCTGTTGACGTCGATGACGTGCATTGCCTCGGTGTGTTCAATGATGAGGTAAACACCATTTCTGATTGTGACAATCCTTCCAAACGACCCCTTCACCTGTCGTGCCACGCCGTAATGCTCAAAGATAGGCTCCTTGCCTTTGTAGAGTTTCACGATGTCGGCCTTCTGCGGGGCGATGGTGGCGATGTAGCTCTTGACCTCGTCGTAAAGTGCTTGATTGTCAACAGTTATCGTGTTAAAAGACTCGTTGAGGATGTCTCTCAGCATCGCTGAGGTACGGTCAAGTTCGCTCACAAGTTTAGCCGGAGCCTTGCTTCCGTATAACGATTCAGTGACCTGCTCCCATTTGCCGAGCAAGTACTTCATATCGGCGTCGAGTTCTTCAACTTTTTTCCCTTCCGCCACTGTGCGGATGATGACTCCGAAATTGTTCGGACGTATGCTTTGAATGAGTTTTTTAAGACGACTGCGTTCTTCGCCGCTGCGGATCTTCTGCGACACCGACACCCTGTTCGAGAAAGGCACCAACACTATGTAACGTCCTGCAAAAGATATCTCTGCCGAGATACGCGGACCTTTAGTGTTTATTGGCTCTTTCGCAATCTGAACCGGAATCTGGTCACCAGCCTGGATGAAGTCTGAAATCTTACCAGTCTTGTCGATATCCGGACACAATTTGAATTTGCTCATCACCGTCTGGGCGGTCTTGCCCTCGTGCGCCAGCTTCGAAAACTGCAACAACGAGTTGATTTGCGGACCTAAATCCAGATAATGGAGAAAAGCGTCCTTCTGGTTGCCGATGTCGACAAACGCGGCGTTCAAGCCCGGTAAAATCTTCTTCACCCTGCCGAAATAGACGTCGCCTACAGCGAAATTACTGTTGATCTGCTCTTTGTGGAGTTCAACAAGCTGCTTGTCTTCCAACAAAACAATATTAACCTCTGAAACATCAGAACTGATGACAAGCTCTCTGTTGACTGCCGGAACTGTAGTTGTATTGTCCATAATATTACAAAGGTTTAATTCTCATTTTAAAAACAATAACACAACATCGGTATTGGCAATGCTGTGTTATGTTTACCGTAAGAAACTAATCTTAAAGATTATTTCTTTTTATGTCTATCCTTTCTGAGACGTTTTTTACGTTTATGGGTAGACATTTTGTGTCTTTTGTGTTTTTTACCGTTTGGCATAATACAAAAAGTTTATAAGACCAAATTACTTGAGGTCGTTGATAAATGATTTAGCTGGTTTGAAAGCAGGAACGTTGTGTGCTGGGATAACGATTGTTGCACCTTTGCCACCGTTAGCGCGGATGTTTCTGCCCTTCTTGGCTGCTCTCTTCTTGCTCTTGAAGCTACCAAAGCCTCTAAGATACACGTCTTCGTTTTTCTTAACAGCCTCTTTCACGATTTCCATGAAAGACTCAACTACTGCCTGGGCGTTACCTTTTTCAACACCTGTTTTTTCAGCGATTTTTGCTACGATTTCAGCTTTTGTCATGACTTTAATATTTTAATTGTTATGATTACTTATTTTTTCGGCTGCAAAAATAATAAGATTTTTTTTATTATGCACAAAAAAAATAATTTTTTTCATTCATATTCTTATAGATACGTTTTTTTTCATATTTTTGCATTATTAATTTATATGTATTTTGTGTAAAATTTTTGTGCTATGGCAAGTCTTAACAAAGTGATCTTAATCGGTAATTTGGGGAAAGATCCGGAAGTCATATCTTTTGACAACGGAACTAAGAAAATGACAGTATCTCTCGCAACCACAGAACGTTATCGCGACCGCGACGGAAATTGGCAGGAACAAACAGAATGGCATAACCTCGTAAGCTGGGGTACGCTGGCTCAAGATATTTTTGAAAAACGCCGCAACTACGCTAAAGGCGATCAGATGTACGTTGAAGGCAGAATAAAATCCCGTCAATATGTTGACAATCAGAATGTTACACGACATATTACAGAGATTGTGGTGGATAAGATGATGAGCCTCAGCGGAAACCGCCAGCAGCAACAGCAAAACCCTAACGCGTCTTACAACGCCTATGGCAACCAGCAACAGCCGCAACAGCAGTATCAGCAGCAATACCAGCAACCGCAACAGCAATACCAGCAGCCGGTTGAAGCCCCGATGCCAAGTCAAGATTATAACGGCGACGACCTTCCGTTCTAAACTATGGTGGAAACTCCGTTTTTTCTAGGCATCACATGGGTGACGGTGATTTGCCTCGTCATCCTTTTAGTGCTTCTTTTATTCTCCGCACTCGCCTCGGCAAGCGAGACAGCCTTCTTTTCGCTACTTCCGAACGATATCAACGAGATGGAGAACTCCGACAGGCGTTCCGACAAACTGGCACTCGAGTTGCGTAACAAGCCTAAAGCGTTCCTGGCTACAATATTGATAACCAATAATTTAGTCAATGTTACCATCACCATATTCTCAACCTATATCATGGCAAGGATGTTTAACCTCGCCGCCAATCCGATATGGGCATTTATAATTAATGTGGTGGTTGTCACATCTTTGCTTCTCATCTTCGGTGAGATGATCCCGAAAATCACAGCGGCAAAGCGTGCCCGCGCTCTGGCGACAGCCCTTGCTCCTACAATAAGCGTTCTGGTGGTCATATTCCGGCCGCTTAGCAATTTGCTGATAAAATCCACCGCTGTGATAGATAATAAGCTGGCAAAACGAAACGCCAATACATTGTCAATCAGTGATTTGACAACGGCAGTGGATATCACAACAGCCGAAGAGACCCCGAGCGAGGAGCGTTCCATGCTCCAAGGCATAGCGACATTCGGCGAGAAAGAGGTGTCCGACATCATGCAGCCGCGTGTGCAGCTGTTTGCGGTGAAAGTCACCACAAAATTCGACCATCTGCTCGAGATGATAATTGAAAACGGATTCTCGAGAATACCAGTATATGAAGACACTCTCGACGAGATTAAAGGCATTCTTTATGTCAAAGACCTGCTGCCTCACCTCGAAGAGCCTGATTTTCAATGGCAGGGACTGCTCCGTCCGGCGTTCTTCGTGCCTGAAAACAAGAAAATCAACGATCTTTTTCAGGATTTCCGCGCCAAAAAGATTCATATCGCCATCGTGGTCGATGAATACGGCGGCACCTCTGGCCTTGTGACCATGGAAGACGTGCTCGAGGAGATTGTGGGTGACATCAGCGACGAGTTCGACGTGGTGGCCGAAAACCGGAACTACAAGAAAATTGACGACAAAACCTATATATTCCAAGCCCAGACAAGCCTTGTTGATTTTTGTAAAGTATTCGGAATCAACGAGTTGTATTTTGAAGATATAAAAGGCGAGTCGGATACTCTGGCGGGTCTCATCCTTGAGAAGGAAGGCCGCATTCCGCAGGCTGGATTCTCCACTTCGTACAAAGAGTTCGTGTTTAAAATCATCAAGGCCGACAAACGAAGAATTATCGAGATAAAAGTTGTTTACAATGAGAAAACTGACGAATAGCCTGGCGGCTCTGCTGTTTTTTCTGACGGCTGTGTCTTGCGGTGACAACCATCCGCAACCCAAGCCTCGTGGCTATTTTCGTATCGATCTCCCTGAAAGACAATATGTTACACTCGACACAATGAGCCGCTACTCCTTCGAATATCCGGCCTACGCCATCATAACTCCAGATTTTTACTCGCCCGAAGAGAAAGACTGGGCGAATGTGGAGTTTCCTGCATTCAAAGGCACGATTCATATCTCGTATAAAAATGTCGACAACAACCTTTCGGATTATGTAGAGGACGCCTATCGCATGATTACCAAGCATATAACCAAGGCCACCGGCATCCGCGACAGTGTGGTTGTAAATGCTGACAAAAACGTCTACGGCCTTGTCTATTTCCTTGATGGAGAAGGAGTCGCGTCGCCGCTTCAGTTTTATCTCACCGACAGCACAAAGCATTTCATGCGGGGCTCGCTTTACTTCAATATCTATCCCAACAACGACTCGCTCCAGCCTGTCATCGACTTCATTACCGACGACGTCAGACACCTGATTAACACCCTCGAATGGAAATAAAACTCCATTTTTTTCAAAAAAATGACTGGTTTTTCAAAAATTTATCGTATTTTTGCACGTTTGTATCAATAAACGATAATCGAATGTAGAATTTTTATCATAAAAAGAAAGGGGGACAGCATGATTGAGACATTGACAATCGGCTCGCTGAAATGGCGTCATGTGACAAATCCGGCGGATGAAGACTTTAAGTTTTTAAAAGAGAAATTCCATTTCCACCCCTTGGACATTGAAGACTGCAAGTCGGTCAACCAACGCCCTAAGATAGATATCTACGACGACTATTACTTCCTGATTCTTCAGTACCCTAACTTTGACCGTCAGAATAAGTTCATCAAAACGAAAGAGGTGAAGTTTTTCTGGGGCAAGGATTATATCATCACCATCGAGAAATCGCCATGGTACGTGAGCCAGCTCTTCAACGAATATCAGGAGCGCGATATGGAAGAACTCGAGCAAAACCTGAAGACTTCGGATATCTTGCTTTACCGTATCTTTGAAAAACTGATGATGGAGTCTCTCTATTTATTAAAAAAGGTGGGACTTGATCTGGAGTTGATTAACCGCGAGCTTTTCGGAACGAAGCAGGTGAAGATTATCGAGAGAATCAGCGTTACACGAAAGAACATCATCACGATAAACACTTTGTTCAAGCCTCAGCTTAGGGTGTTCCACTCCTTCGAGACAGGTCAGATCAGAGGTTTCGGCGATTTGGAGTACATGGAAGACTACTGGGGCAATATTCTCGACTACTACCAGAAGGTGTGGGATATGACCGAGGACTACGAAGACTTGATTGAGGGTCTTTCGAAGACATTCGACTCGATGCAGACTAATAAAACCAACGAAATCATGAAGATTCTCACTCTGATTTCGTCCATTATCCTCCCTTTGACGTTTATCACCGGTATCTTCGGCATGAATGTGGTGTTTCCATTCATTCCTGAAGGCTCCACCTCCGCGATATGGATTATTGTCGGGGTGATGGCAGTGATGGGGGTCGGATTGACTCTCTTGTTCCGACATCGTAAATGGTGGTTCTAGTAATAAAAAAAAGCACCGCACGCGGTGCTTTTTTTTATTATCATTAAAGCTATTACTTCACGATAACTTTAACAGTCTTGCTGAAGCCGTTAGCATTGATTGTGCAGAAGTAAACTCCGCTTTCGAGATCAATGTTAATGCCGTTTTCGCCGATTGTGAGATCTTTGTTGAAGCTCTTCACTGTCTGGCCAGCGATGTTGACAAATGAAATTGTAGCGTTAGCATCCATTGCTGAGCAGACAACGACGTGGTCTGTTGCTGGGTTAGGATAGATGTTGTAAACAACATCAACTGCTTCTGTTTCAGCAACGCTTAATCCTTCTGGGATAACCTTAACGGCGATGATCTCGTTATCTGTTGTAGAAGACTGTGTTGCAGGGTTTGTATCAGAACCGCCCCATGCGAAACCGACTTCGTCATCAGACTGGTATGCAAACCAGAACTCACCATTGCTAATTGTATTCGGAACTGCTACTGTGAAGAGATTTTCAGTGTACATAAGCATGACATCATCTGTGAGGTCATCTACGACCTGATCCCAATAGCCATTTTCAGCAAGGCGATAGCTTGCGAAGATGCTTCTGTAGTAGTAGGTACCGTCTGTACGTGCTGTGCAAGGTGATGAGAATGCGCAGGCGAGGTTGCCGTCAGGGTCGCATGAAAGTGCCGGATGACCTGAAGCACCCCAAATTTTTTGACGATAGTTGTCTGTGTAATAGTTATCATTGTTCCATTGAATCAAAGCGCCTGTTTCATCATAGAACATTGGAATGTAGCCGATCCATTTTGTTGAGTCTGGAAGCATGTGGACATAACCTGGTTCGTCAGCGATAGGCCACCAGAGACGTGCGGCGTGGAACTGGTTAGGCTGTGCGAAGTGTGATTCGTAAACAGTGCCAATATATTCAGGGTGTTCTGTGTCGTGGATAGGATCCTGTGTGTCGTTCCAGTAGAGAATACCGTCGACTGCACGACCTGACCAGTATGTATAGTAACCTGGGTCTGTGTCAGCGAGGTGTGTCATTTCAAATGTGTTTAAAGCAACGTGGACAACGTCATTGTTGTCGATAGTGATAGCAGCGTTCATAGGCATGAACAATGTATCGCCGTAGTCCAAACCTTCTTCGTCGAGTTCATGACCTTCGAATGGGTGTTCCCAAACTCTTGTTGCATTCCATGTCAAACCGCAGTCTTCTGATTTGAACATCCAAACGCTGTTTGTCAAGCAACCAGCATAGATGAGAGCTACTGTGTTGCCGTGTGATGCCATTGCATAGTCGTCAGCTGAGAAGTTGCCGATATGATAAGGTGTTTCGAGGTCGGCGAGAGGACCGTAGCTGCATGTCCAGTCTGTACCATTTTCTGAACGCCACATCACTGTGCGGACGTCTGTCTCGTCTGAGCTGATTGAGTGCTGGAGAGCTGCAACAGCGACGATGATGTTGTTGTTAGGGCCGCATGTGACCACTCTTGGCCATGTTGCGTATTCTGTTGTGTAAGGATATCCATCAGGATATGCAGGAAGAGCGCCTTTGTGCTGCCATTCACCTTCACCTGCGACTTCTCTTACGTAGCACTGCATGCCATTGTTGCCGTGAGCGAGGAGGATTTCACCTGATTCGCCATAACGTGCGATTGAAGGCCAACCTGTTCTGAAGCTCTCAATACGTGCCTCTGGTTGATCATCCCATGCGCCGTTGCTGTAGAAGTTGTAACCTGTACCACGGTCTGAAGCTGAAAGATTCTCTTCATGTGACATTGTAGCTGCAACAGCCACACTGCCGTTAGGCATCTGGTACATACGGTTAGCTGCGAAACCGTTTGACTGAAGATCGTAGGTGCTGTACATTGTTGCAGCATACTCCAATGAGGTGTATCTGTTGATAACAACGCTGCTGGCTGCCTGAGGAGCATAAGTTGAAGCTTCTGTTGTTGTTTCATTGCCAACTGCAGCAACTTTTGCTTTGGCAACACCTTGTCTGACGTCATTCTTCATGACTCTGTTCTGTGCAAATGCACCAAGGCCAAGGATAAGGCCTAATGAAAGTAAAAATACTTTTTTCATTGTTGTTAAAAATTTAGTTGTTAATAAATTATCAAATATAATTTGTCAATTTGGTTGCAAAGATACACATTATTATAATAGGTACGTCTATTTTTTTGAAAAAAGTTTTAATTTTTTTAAAAAAGATATTGAAAAATGATGTACTTTTATGCCTTGAAAAATTTAGTCATATGAAAAGAATACCTTTATTAATCGCGATTGCGTTTTTGTTGTTTTCATGCGGTAAAAACGAGCCGCAAAACGTTGTGAATTATGTGGATACGTTTATAGGAACAGGCGGCCACGGGCACACTTATCCGGGGGCTACGGCGCCTTTCGGAATGGTGCAATTGAGCCCCGACACAAGGATGGACGACTGGGACGGCTGCTCGGGCTACCATATTTCCGACGACCATATTCTCGGATTCAGCCACACCCACCTCAGCGGAACTGGCTGCAACGACTACGGCGACTTCCGTTTTATGCCGATAACAGGCGAAAGGCATTATAAATCAGACGATTACCGCTCGGCATTCCGGCACGAGACGGAGACGGCGCGTCCGGGATTTTACAGCGTGGTGCTCGACGATTATAATATAAAGGTGGAACTGGCTGCAGGCGTACGCGCCGCCATGCACAGATATACGTTTCCGGAAGGCGTGAACGCGACGGTTATCTTGGATCTTAAGGAATCAACCCTTTCGGCCGAGAAGATTTACGAGGCTTGGGCGAAAGTTGAAGGCGACAACGCCATCAGCGGTTTCCGTCGTTCGGGCTACTGGGCTCGTGACCAGTATCTGTATTTCTACGCAGAGTTTAACAAACCGATAAAAGCATACGAGAACAATGAAGAAGGTCTGGTCTATGCCTTTGATTTTGAGAACGATGGCACTCCTCTCATGATGCGTATCGGTATCTCGGCGGTCGATGTGGAAGGCGCAAAGAAGAATCTCGAGTCGGAGATCACCGATTTCGATCTGGAGGCTTTGGCTGCAAAGACTAACGAGGCATGGAACAAAGAACTGGGCAGAATCATTGTGAAGAGCAAGGATGAAAAAGGGAAGAGGATATTCTATACCGCTCTGTATCATTCATTTATAGTTCCTAACCTTTATTCTGATGTCGACGGACGTTATCGCGCCCACGACCTGAAAATTCATCAGGCGGAACGCCCGAGGTACACGGTTTTTTCGCAATGGGACACGTTCCGCACCGAGAATCCGCTGCTCGACATGATTCAAACTGAGCGCGCCGTGGATATCATCAACACATTCATAGACAATTACGAAACTGGCGGGTTGCTCCCGACTTGGGAACTTGCCGCCAACGAGACACACTGCATGATCGGATATCACTCAATTCCTGTCATGGCTGACGCATACATCAACGGAATAGAAGGTTTTGATGCCGAGAAAGCGCTCAACGCCATGGTTGCTAGAGCAAACGAGAACATGTGGGGTCTCGATTACTACAGACAATATGGTTACATCCCCGCTGATATGGCAGGCGAGTCGGTTTCAACGACGCTGGAATACGCTTACGATGACTGGTGCATCGCCCGCATGGCCGAGAAGATAGGCAAACAGGATATCGCTGACGAGTTTTACAGACGCGGACAGTATTGCAAAAACCTTTACGACCCTGAGACGAAGTTCTTCCGTGGCCGTAAAAACGGCGGTTTCGTGTCGCCTTTCGATCCTCGTCAGGTCAACTTCATGCTCACCGAGGCCAACACTTGGCAGTATAATTTTTTTGTACCTCAGGATGTCAACACTCATATCGACATGATGGGCGGCAAAGAGGAATACGCCAATATGCTTAACCAGCTGTTCAGCAATTCATCAAGCCTTACAGGACGTACACAGGTCGATATCACCGGTCTCATCGGTCAGTACGCGCATGGCAACGAGCCTTCGCATCATATGGCTTATCTCTTCAACTTTGTTGGAAAACCTGTCAAAACACAGAAAATTGTTAACCAGATCATGAACGACCTCTACACCGACCAGCCTGACGGATTGTGCGGCAACGAGGACTGCGGTCAGATGTCGGCATGGTATGTGATGAGCGCCATGGGATTCTATCCTGTGACACCTGCCAGCGGAATGTTTGTGATTGGCGTGCCTCATTTCGAGGAAATGACATTGAACTTCGAAAACGGCAAGAAATTCACCATCAAAGCAAAGAACCTGTCACATGAGAACAAGTATATCGAATCAGTGAAACTGAACGGTAAACCATTGAGCCGCAGTTACTTATATTGTGCAGAGGTGCTTAATGGCGGCAAACTTGAGTTTGTGATGACAAATGATCGCAACACAGCCTGGGCCACCGACGCCAAAGACTGCCCGGTTATGAGAATCGACAAGGATTTGATTGTCACTACACCGATTATCAATGTCGACAAATATGTTTTCTACGACAAATTGGATGTCAGCATCACGCATCCGAACAAAAACGCCAAGATTGTTTACACTTTGAATGGTGGTGAAGAGATAGAATATACCGGTCCGTTTGTTGTCGACAACACCACTGATATCAGGGCTGTAGCGCTTGTTGACGGTGTCGTTTCGATAGCTGCTGAAGGCTCATTCAAGAAGATAGCCGCGGGACGTAATGTCAAGATAAAATATCCGTACAGCAGCCAGTATGAGGCTGGTGGCGACATCGCTCTCATCGACTTGCAGCGTGGTAACGACAATTTCCGTGTCGGTATGTGGCAGGGTTATTACGGCGTTGATGTCGACGCCACTGTCGACCTTGGCGAGGTTACCAATATCACACGTCTGGCAGGAAGTTTCCTGCAGGATCAGAAATCATGGATTTTCATGCCTGAGCAGGTTGAGTTTTTCGTGTCGACCGACGACAAAAACTTCAAATCGGTAGGCATTGTCGAAAACGAGGTCGATCCTGAGGCGGAAGACGCGATTATTCAGGAACTTGATATCAACAAGCGTATCAAGGCGCGTTATGTCCGCATGGTCGCCAAGAATATCGGCATCTGTCCGGATTGGCATGTGGGCGCAGGAGAGAAGGCTTGGATTTTCTGTGACGAGATTGTTGTTGAGTAGGACGCCGAAAAAATTTATTAAAAATTTTAAGCGAAAAGCGTAAAAAATAAAGGTGCAGATAATATTATAGTTATCTTGATTTTGAAAATATTTAATAGTATTTGTTTTTTAATCGATTGATAACCAGTCTTTAATAAAATATTGAAAAATATTTTCAAAAATATGTCGGAATGTTAAAAATAATGTGTACTTTTGCACCCGCAAAACAGATAGGAATAATAAAGTTAATTTTCGAAAAATGGTAAGTGCAAAACAGATTTGGGATTATGTAGCAACCAAGAAGTTCTGGATTGAATTCCTTATTATGACATTTGGCATGATATTGACTGCTATCTGTGTTCACTATTTTTTAGTTCCAAGCAAGCTCATCATCGGTACTATCTCCGGTCTTTCCATCGTTTTGGCGACTGTGTCGGAGACTTTGTTCGGTGTGCATTTGGAAGTGTCAGTGATGATTTTCGTCATCAATGCCATTTTGCTTGTCTTGGCATACTTTTTAATAGGTAAAGAGTTCGGTATCAAGACGGTCTACACCGCTTTGATATTAGGACCTTTCACGGCGTTGTTCGAAAAGTACTTGCCATACCAGATGGTTATCACCAAATTGTATGGTGAAAAGAGTGCTTTCTTCGACGCCACGACAGGCGGATGGTCACCAACGGCGCTTCAGGACGGTGTCTCATCGTTGATGGGCGACCCTTGGTTCGACCTCGTTTGTTTCGTTCTTATTCTCAGTTTCGCTCAGGCAACATTGTTCAAAATCAATGCTTCGACAGGCGGTCTCGACATTCTTGCCAAGATTGTCAACAAGTATATGCATTTTGACATTGGAGCGTCAGTGACTGTGGCGGGCACAATAATCTGCTTGACGGCTTTCGCCATCAACCCGTTCAACATCGTGGTAATCGGTTTGATCGGCACATGGATCAACGGTATCGTGGTCGATTACTTCACGGCAGGTTTAAACAACAGAAAGCGTGTCTGCATCATCAGCCCTCAGTACAAACACATTCAGGATTTCATCATCAACGATTTGCAGCGTGGTGTCACAATGTATGATGTGACAGGCGGTTACAGCAATCAGAAAAAGGTTGAGATTGAAGCCCTGTTGACGAAAGACGAATTCGCACAGTTGATGAATCACATCAATGTCAACGGCATCAACGCTTTCATCACCGCAGGTAACGTCAGTGAGGTGTACGGTCTGTGGGCCAGTAAAAAGGGAAAAACAAAGCAAGAGAGAGTAAAGCTTTGATTTTCATAGGATTAAGTTTTAAATGGTTAATTTGGAAACGGCTTCCCTCCCCGGGAAGCTGTTTCTTTTTATAATGCTACCGAAACTGTCATTCCGAGCGAAACGCAGTGAAGTCGAGGGGTCTCAGACAAATGATTGTGTAATCTAAAACAAAGTACCTTGATCTGCTCCTTTGAAGAGTCCTAAGTGTTTGTAGGCGAGGTCGGTGGCGACGCGGCCGCGAGGGGTGCGCATGAGGTAGCCTTCCTGGATGAGGAACGGCTCGCAGACCTCCTCAATGGTGCCGGCTTCTTCGCCTACAGCTGTGGCGATGGTGTTGACGCCCACTGGTCCGCCTTTGAATTTCTCGATGATAGTCAACAGGATACGGTTATCCATGTCGTCGAGGCCGTGCTGGTCGACGTTGAGCGCTTTCAGTCCAATCTTGGCGATGTCGATGGTGATGCGGCCGTCGCCTTTAATCTGCGCGAAGTCACGGACACGGCGCAGCAGCAGGTTGGCGATACGCGGCGTGCCACGGCTGCGGCGCGCTATCTCGAATGCGGCTTCGTCATCGATAGGCACTTTAAGGATTGACGCCGAGCGTTTTATGATGTTTGACAACGTCTTTGAATCGTAATATTCGAGACGCATATTGATTCCGAAACGTGAGCGCAGCGGTGCTGTGAGTAGACCGGAACGCGTGGTGGCGCCAATAAGCGTAAAAGGATTGAGCTGAATCTGTACGCTTCGGGCGTTAGGACCGGTCTCAATCATGATGTCGATACGGAAATCCTCCATCGCGGAGTAGAGATATTCCTCAACGACAGGGCTCAGACGATGGATCTCGTCGATGAAAAGCACGTCGTTTTTCTCAAGGCTGGTGAGCAGTCCGGCGAGGTTGCCCGGCTTGTCGAGCACCGGACCCGATGTCATCTTCATGTTCACGCCGAGTTCGTTGGCGATAATGTGCGACAAGGTTGTCTTGCCCAGTCCGGGAGGCCCGTGGAGCAACACATGATCGAGCGACTCGCCACGTTGGGCGGCGGCTTGCACAAAAACCCTAAGATTTGCAACGACTTGTTCCTGACCTGCAAAACTGGCGAAGGCGTCAGGTCGTAAAACCTGTTCGATCTCCTTCTCAGCCTTGCTCATCGAGGTGCCATATGCGTCGAGATTTTCATTCATATCAAAAAATTATTCACAAAATTACAAAAAATCGCATACTAAATTGAAAACTTTTGCGTAATTTTACAAAAAATTTCTTGTTTTGAAGAAGAAAATTTGGTTTTTTGTTATAACATGCTTATTATCAATGAGTTGTATTGCTCAGAGCGGAGTTTTGATTTTAAATCAGAGCTCCAGAATCGACACTTTGATAATGAAGCAGCGCCAGATTCATGTAAATGACAGCACCATTGACGGTTTCAGGGTGCAGATTTTCATGGAGTTGGGCAACGATGCCTTGCATCATGCCGACAGCGTGAAAGCCAAGTTTTCCGAAAAATATCCTGAAGTCCCGGTTTATCTGGTATTCGGGCAGCCTTATTATCGTTTGCGTATAGGCGATTTTCGTACGCGTCTGGAGGCTGAGAACATGTATCAGAGGGTGAAAAAAGAGTATAAAAACGCTTTTGTGACCGCCGACCGTATTGAGTTGCCGTATCTGGCGCTTTGTTCGAGCGACATCGATTGGGATACTCTGGATCAGGATGCTGTAAAAAACAAGTTTTTCATCGAAGAAGAAGGCTATGTCATTGACACTCTGTTGCTTGACAGTCTTTATTCGGTAGATACAATTCGTGATTTAAACGAAGGGATTTTTTATGACGAATGATGACGATTTGAAAAAGCAGATAGACGAGCTGTTCAGGCTGTTCAGGAAGGTGATGGAGAAATATCCGCCTGACGATGTGCCGGGTATGGACAAGGCTCAGATGGAGCAGCTGAAAGCCTATCTCACACAGTACGACTCGATAAAAGACCAGTTTTCGGTCGAGATGTTCGGTATGATGGATAATGGTATGGCCAGACAATTCATATCATTGTTAATCAATAAGTTGAGAGATCAACTCGGAGAAGATGCCGATATTGACGAACTCCCGGAGGATCATATCAAGGAGGTGGAATTCAAGGAAAAGGCCTTTGAATCGTTGCAGACAGGCGAGAATTATCAGTCGCTGATTGATGCCATCGACACGCAGCTTAAAAATCCCGACTTGTCGGACGAAGAGATGGACGCTCTGCTTGACAAACGCCAGAAATTAAAAGATAAAAGAGAGAATTAGATTAAAGATTAGTAATATGAGAAAGAGTTTTTTGATACTTTTTGCAGTAATGATGATGTCGGTTGTCGCGAAAGGCCAACTGATAAAGGACCGTACCAATGGTTTGGTCACAATGGGCTTTGATTTGTATACCGATATTAATACTGGCGCAAAGTATGAGAATTTTGATTTACGTGCTATAAATCAAGGTTTCGGGACATATCTGAACTATAATTTCCAGATGGGAGAGTCGAAGCATACCGTTTCGCTCGGCTTGGGCTATTCGTGTCATAATTATTACATGAAAAACGCTTGGCTGGCTGATCCGTACGCTTATGAGATCACTTTTGAAGAGGCTGAGATCAAGAAGAGCAAGCTGGTGTTTCACTATATGGATATCCCGCTGGAGCTTAACTTCAGGATTGCCGACAAGTTCAAAATCTCGTTTGGCGCCAAGGTCAGTTTCCTGATTTGTGCCAACTCAAAAGTTGAGGGTTTTGTTTATGGCGGCGGTCATGACTGGGAGATCAAATATCGTAACGTCAATGCGGTGGAAAGCATAGTGTATTCGGCATTTTTCAGAGCCGGTTACAGATGTGTGAACCTGTTCCTCGGATATCAGTTTAACAACTCGTTCAAGCAGGATAGAGGTCCGGAGATTCTGCCGTTCTCAATTGGTATCGGCATCAGACCTTACTAGAGAATTGTAAGGACATAAACGATTATCACTGTAGCGAATCCCATGGCGAATCCCAGGTAAATCTGGACGTTGCTGTGGGATTTGAGTTTCAGTCGCGCTGCCGCCACTATGCCTGAAATCAGGATGCTGGCTATGAAATAAAGCAGATACATCCTGATGGAGGCTGTTGTCATGATGAAGAGACATGCCGAGAAGCAGCCCCAGCTGAGCGAGTGGAGACTTATTTTCCAGAAGAAAGTGATTATGAAAGCCAAAATCGTCACCACGATGACGGTGGTGAGGTAGAAGTTGAATATCGCCAGCAGCTGGACTTTGCTGAAAAACCTGAGGGCGGTGTAGAGAAACAGCACCATGATGAACAGCGGTCCGAGGCGGTCTTCGCGTTCTTCCATATCGAAAGAGCCGATGATATGCCATCTTTTCAGCATCACGATGATAAGCGCTGGAATGAGGCAAGTGGTTGAGAATGTGACCGTTAGAAATGTCATGTCGTTGCCTGGCGTGAAGCGTGTGAGGCCTGAAAGCAGCAGTATCAGCATCATCCAGGTGGGGTGGAAGATGGGGTGACCGATTATCGAGATGAACCTTGCCGTTTTCATAACACTTTGCGGAGTCGTGCCACCGGGATACCCAGTTGCTCGCGGTATTTTGCAACGGTGCGGCGGGCGATGGTGTAGCCTTTTTCTTTCAAGATGGCAGTCAGCTCATCGTCGGTCAGCGGGTTGGACTTGTCTTCATTTTCAACGCTTTCGCGAACTATTTTCTTAACCTCGCGTGTAGAAACCTCTTCGCCTTCGTCGTTGATGAGGCCTTCGCTGAAGAAATATTTCAGTTGGAAGGTGCCGTATGCCGTCTGCACATATTTGCTGTTGGCGACACGTGAAATCGTCGAGATGTCGAGACCGACTTTGTCGGATATATCCTTGAGGATCATTGGTTTAAGCTTTCCTTCGTCGCCAGTGAGGAAGAAGTCACGCTGGTAGTCCATGATGGCTTTCATGGTGACATAAAGCGTGCTTTGGCGTTGTTTTATGGCATCGATGAACCAGTTGGCGGAGTCGATCTTGTTTTTTATGAATGCAACCGCTTCGCGTTTCTCAGGGCTGTCTTTGCCTGCCGAGTATTCCTTCAGCATATCCATAAAGTCGCGGCTGACGTGCAGTTCAGGAGTGTTGCGGTTGTTGAGTTGCAGATCCAGCTCGCCTCCGTTGTTGATGACGGTGAAGTCGGGAATGATATAGTTGTTTTCCTGGCTTATTGAGCCTGTCGATCCGCCTGGTTTAGGGTTAAGTGACAGTATGATGTCGAGGGCGCATTTGAATTCCTCGTCCGACATCTCTGACCGCGCCACGATTTTATCGTAGTGTTTCTTCGTGAACTCGTCAAAATGTTTTTCGATGACCTCGATGGCGTTATCGCAGTCTTTGCTGGGTTTTTCCTCGTCGATGCGGCGCAGCTGTATCAGCAGACACTCTTGGAGATTTGTCGCGCCGACGCCTGCAGGGTCGAAATCTTGAATGATGTTCAGAACCTCACGGATCTCGTCTTCGGTGGCATCGATGTTTTGCGTGAACAGCAGGTCGTCGGCGATACCTGATATCGGTCGTGACAGGTATCCGGCATCGTCGAGGTTGCCGATGATATAAGCCCCGATTTTGTATTTCTTATCGTCGAGTTTGCGAAAACCGAGTTGCTCCATCAGCGAATCCTGAAAACTGGTCTCGTTGGTGATAGGCGCTTCGAAGTGTTTGTCGTCGGGACTGCTGTTGTTTACTGAATATTTGTATGCCGCGTCATCTTCGTCATCATCTTTCAGATAATCGTCGAAGTCGTCGAGCGGGTCGTAGTGGTCATCGTCGCTTTGTTCATCGTCGAAGGTGTCGACAATTTCATCTTCCTCGTACTCGTCGTGACCCTCTCCCTCTTCGAGTGCCGGGTTCTGCATGATCTCCTCTTTGATGCGGGTGCTCAGCTCCATCGTCGGAATCTGCAGCAGTTTCATGATGAGAATCTGCTGCGGCGACAGCTTTTGGAGAAGCTTCTGCGTCTGAGTTAACCTCTGTGAACCCATAGTATATTAATACAAGCAGTTCTTAGGTGTACGCGGGAACGGAATGACATCTCTAATGTTACTCATGCCGGTCACGAAGAGGAGCAGACGCTCAAAGCCGAGGCCGTAGCCTGAGTGAGGCACAGAACCGAAGCGGCGTGAATCGAGGTACCAGTCCATTGATTCCTCTGGAATTCCAACTTCATGCATACGTTTCAGAAGTTTCTCCATGTCGGTCTCACGTTCTGAACCGCCGATGATCTCGCCGATGCCAGGGAAGAGCACGTCCATAGCGCGGACAGTCTTGCCGTCTTCGTTCTGTTTCATGTAGAAAGCCTTGATCTCCATTGGGTAATCGGTGAGGATGACGGGCTTCTTGAAGTGTTTCTCAACGAGGTAACGCTCATGTTCTGACTGCAGGTCGACGCCCCAGCCGGTGATAGGATACTGGAACTTGCCTTTCTTGTTGTAGTTGCAGTTCTTGAGGATTTCGATAGCCTCGGTATATGTCAAAACCTGGAACGGATGCTCGAGAACGAAATGCAGTTTCTCGATGAGTTCCATCGATTTTTCTTCTTCTTTCTTATTCTTTTCTTCTTCCTGGAGACGTTTGCTGAGGAAGAGGAGGTCGTCCATACAGTTGTCTAATGCATACTGAATCAAATACTTAAGCATTTCTTCGGCGAGTTCCATATTGTCGTGGATATCGTAGAATGCCATCTCAGGCTCAATCATCCAGAACTCGGCAAGGTGACGTGTTGTATTTGAGTTTTCGGCGCGGAATGTTGGACCGAAAGTATAGATCTTTGAAAGAGCTGTCGCTGCGAGCTCGCCTTCAAGCTGACCTGACACTGTGAGGTTTGTCGACTTTCCGAAGAAATCCTGGCTGTAGTCGATGCGGCCGTCTTCTGTCTTAGGCAGGTTCTTGAGATCGAGGGTTGTCACCTGGAACATCTCGCCAGCACCTTCAGCGTCGGATGCTGTGATTAGCGGAGTGTGAATATTGTAGAAACCCTTGCTGTTGAAGAAGTTATGAATTGCGAACACCATGGCGTGGCGGATACGGAACACGGCGCCGAAAGTATTGGTGCGGAAACGCAGATGTGAGATGTCGCGGAGGAATTCCAGCGAGTGTTTCTTAGGCTGAAGCGGATAGAAATCAGGGTTGGCCGGGCCAAGAAGCTCGATGCTGCTGACTGAAAGCTCCACGTTTTGTCCGCTACCAGCTGATTTCACGAGTTTTCCGATGGCTGAGACCGATGCACCGGCATGCATCAAAGCGAGGTTTTCCTCAGGGATTTTCTCCAAATCGATGACTAACTGCAGGTTGTTGATGGTCGAACCGTCGTTCAAAGCGATGAAAGCGACGTTTTTGCTGCCGCGTTTGTTACGCACCCAGCCTTTCACATTTATCTCATTATCAAGCTCTTGCATTGCGAGAGCGGCTTTAATCTCTGTACGTTTCACGATTTTTATCTTTTAAAATTTCAAACTACAAAATTACAATTTTTTGCTGAATTATCATAATTTATTTTTATATTTGCAAAAAAATATGAGATGAGCGAAAGCTTTGACATAAGAAAATGGTTTAAGAGTCACGATGAATTACTGGTCATCAGTGGTCCGTGCAGTGTAGAGAGTCGTGAGCAGCTGCTTACGACGGCGGAGGGGCTTAGCAAAATAGAGCGTGTCAAGGTGTTGCGAGGCGGAATCTGGAAGCCGCGCACTCGCCCTGAGACGTTTGAGGGGATAGGAGAGGAAGGTTTGAAGTGGATGCGTGAGGCGAGAGAGCGTTATGGCTTTCTCACTATGACTGAAGTCGCTGTGCCTGAGCATATTGAGCTGGCCATGAAATATGGCATTGACATTCTTTGGCTTGGCGCGCGCACTGTGGCTAATCCGTTCTCTGTACAGGATCTTGCCGAATGCTTGCGGGGCTGCGACGTGCCGGTGTTTGTGAAAAACCCTATAGCTCCCGATTTGAAGCTGTGGCTTGGTGCTTTCGAGCGACTTGGTGGCGCTGGAGTGAAATATCTTGGAGGCATACATAGAGGATTTTCATCGTATGAAGAGACGCCGTACCGTAACGCGCCACTGTGGGAGATACCTATCGAGTTGTTGCGTCTGCGTCACGATATACCGATAATTACTGATATCAGTCACATTTGCGGATGCCGGGAACTGCTTCAGGAAGTGGCACAGACAGCGCTTGACATGGGCACTCTTGGCTTTATGATAGAAACGCATTGCAATCCCGACCAAGCTTTTACCGACGCGCAGCAGCAGATTACGCCTGAAAGTCTGAAAAACGCCATCAACAAATTGACATTCAGGAAGAAAAAGGTTGATAAAGACGAGTTTGTGCTTCAAAATCTCCGCAAGGAAATCGATGAGATTGATAACGAATTGCTGAATCTGCTGGCAAAAAGAATGAATGTGTCGGAAAAAATCGGAGATTTCAAGAAACAGCACAATGTGACGGTGCTTCAGATGGATCGCTGGAAGAATATTTTGGAAGATCATATTAATAAAGGAATCAATCTCGGCCTGAACAGTGAGTCGGTGAAGGAGATTTTTGAGATTATCCATAAAGACTCGATCGATAGACAGTTGTAAATATTCAGTTTTTTATAAAATGAAGAGATTTTTTGTTTTTTTAGTGTTTTTGATGAGTTTTGGAGCTGTTTTCGCCCAATCTCACCGAGTTATCGTGATGATGAACGAGAAGTATGATGATGCTCAACTGACGCGTAAGACCCAGTCGATGACGAAGGCTCAGCGTCGTGATTTTGTCATCAGGGAGAAGAAGGCTTTTTGCTATGCTTCGCAGCAGGATGTCGTTGATTTTCTTGGCAGTTTTAAAGACGAGGTCATCGATTTGAAACAGTTTTGGACGTTTAATGGTTTGAGTTGTGTGGTGTCGGAAGAAATTGAGAGACAACTTGCTGAGCGTCAAGATGTTGCGTATGTTTACAGAGATGAGATGCGTAAGATGCTGCCTGAGATGAATGCGGCTGAAGTTATAGAGACGAGAGATAATGCCTGGCATGTAGACAAAGTCAATGCGCCTGCTGTGTGGAACTATAACGGCTCGACGGGCTATGATGGCGACGGTGTCGTAGTGGCTGTTGTGGATTCCGGAGTGGATTACAACCATGTTGACATTGCGGGCAGTATGTGGGACGGCGGCAGTGAGTTTCCGCATCACGGATATGACTGTGTAAGTAATGACAACGACCCTATGGATGAATACTGCCACGGAACGCATGTGGCTGGAATCATCGCGGGCCAAGGCGTCGCAGGCACGCAGACTGGTATCGCTCCTGGGGCTAAGATTATGGCAGTCAGGGTGTTAGACGACACTGGCTATGGTAATGACGGGCAAGTTATTGCTGGTCTGGAGTTTGCTTTGGAACACGGAGCCGACATCATGAATTTATCGCTTGGCGACCCTGAAGTCGGGCCAGTGGGAGTGTACCGTGACCTTTTCGTGACGGTGAAAAACGCCGGTGTTGTGGCTGCTGTGGCTGCTGGCAACGTTGGTGACACACAATATACGTATGCTGTTCCGTTTAATGTCGAGTGTCCTGGCAACTGTCCACCGCCATGGCTGCATCCTGACCAGGTGAACCTGATTTCGGGCGGCACCTCAGCTGTTATCTGCGTTGGAGCTACCGACGCCAACGACTCGCATTGCGGATTTTCATCGGTAGGTCCTGTGACTTGGGCGGAAGGTTTACACGTTGGCGATTACAACGACTATCCTTATGAGAACGGCAATGCCGCGAAACCGGGTCTGATCCGTCCTGACATTTCAGCGCCAGGTGCCAGTGTCACTTCTTTGAATTATCAGACGGGAACAGGCTACGTGGCTTATGACGGCACCTCGATGGCGACACCTTGCGTGGCTGCTGTTTTGGCTTTGCTGCTTGACGCTGATCCGGAACTTTCGCCAGCCGAGCTTGATTCCATCATTGAGTTGACTGCTTCAAATGCAGGAAATACAATTAAAAACAACATAACAGGCTCCGGTCGTGTCGATGCTTTGGCAGCCGTCAATGCGCTTTTCCATCATGGTCCGACTAACCTGACCGCCGATTTCGATGGTAATTATGTCGACTTGAACTGGACTGCGGCTGAAAACGCCAGCTATTATGAGGTTTATCGTGACGGTATCCGTATTGCGAATAACGTGACCTCAACCAACTATCTCGACCATTTGAATTACGCCGGAAAGTATACATATTTTATTAAAGCGCAATTGAACAATAATATGACTACTTTGCCTTCGAACTATGTTACGATAGAGAAAGTTATTGATATTCAGACAGATGTGATCGGTCAAACTAAGATAGCGTTGACATGGAATATGCCTGACTGCATTTATGATGGCTTCGAATCGGGCGATTTGATGCAGAATTTGTGGGGTAATGACGCGTCATGCCCTTGGGAAGTTACAATGTCGGACGCAAATGAAGGCGTTTATTCTGTAAGGTCGACTAATAAAGCTAATTTCTCGACGAGCAAGATCACACTTGCAGTGAGCGCTCCGGTGACCTGTGTGGTTAATTATTATGCGAAAATCAATTGTTTCCCCTTGAACGGTGGAGGTTTCTTCATCGACAATGTGCAGTATGGCGAAACATTGAAAGATATTGTGCCTTGGACACGCTATTCGGTGACGTTAAGTCCTGGTAATCATATGCTTGAGTGGAAATATGGCAACCAACTCACTGTTGGTGATGAATATGAAAACTCGTTTTATATCGATGATGTCACTGTCGGTAATGCCTACAATATTTATCGCGCGAATTGTGACGGCAGCGGTATAGAGCTGGTTGCTGAAGGAGTTGTTGATGCACAATTTATTGATAATGATTGGGTTACACTGCCAATTGGTGAGTATAAATACGGTGTCAGCATAGATGGCGGTTACTCTGTCTATTGGTCGGATTGCATTGATAAGGATTATCAGGGTGTGGATGAAAACGACGTTGATAATATTGCGGTTTATCCTAATCCTGCACGTGATTACATTATTGTAGGGGCGAATAATGATTCACCCGTACAACACATTGATATATATGACGTTACAGGAAAATTGATGATTTCTTCTATTGAAACGGAAATCAATGTCTCGACATTGGAATCAGGAATGTATTATGTAAACATTCTGACTGACAAGGGTCTTGTGACGAAGAAGATTTCTGTTGTGAGATAATCAGAAACGGTAGTATGCAACGAGTTCGAGAACATCGTTGAATGCTCCCCATTGTCCGAAGCGCAAGGCTTTAAGATAGTTGCCCGCGTAAGCTGAGTTTATCGAGGTTATTACGCGGGTTCCTATTTGTAGTTTTTTGTCGATAATGTTGAATTTCAAGCCTAAGATGCCGTTGAAACAGAAGCGTTTCCATCTTTCGGAGTTTTCGTTGGCTCCGTTGTTGTTATGATTGGTATAAGCCAGAACATCGACGCTTGCGCCTGCTTCTATAGTTAACCAGTCGATTTTATGTCCGTTAATCTCGAAAAACCCTAAATTCATTGATGCAATGAGCGGAAGTTCGACATAATCGAGGCGAATGGTGAACTGAGTCGGGTCGTCGACGCTTGAACTTGATCCTTTTTGGATGTATTTTATCTCAAATTGAGCCTCGAATATATCATTGAACTCCAGTCCGACAAACGCGCCTCCTGTGAAGCCGACTTTGTGGAAACCGTTATTGCTGTCGCCGTCAACTTGTGAGGTGACTGCACCGGCGGCGATGCCGCCGAAGAAAGCCTGAGATTTTGCAGGAATACACAATAGAAGTAGTGCCAGTAGGGACAAGGCATGTCTTGTCATTACGGGATGAGATGTATTTATCATATTTCACGTTTTATGCAATAATACAATAATTTTTTTAATGCCTCTTTTGCATTTGAATCAACAATGATATTTAATTGATTTTCAGCTTGTTGGGCGAAGAAATTCATTTTTTCTTCACAATATTGGAGGCTGTTTTTCTCGTTAGCTATGCTTATGATATCGTTGATGGTGCTGTTTTTCTTTCCGCTTAGGCGTATCTTGCTGATTATCAATGTTCTTTCGATGGCGGAACTGTTTTTAAGCAGATGGATGAGCGGCAGTGTCATTTTATGCTCACGGATATCGTTGCCAAATCCCTTGCCTGAATGGTTAAATGGCTGATAATCAAAGATATCGTCACGAATCTGGAATGCGATGCCGGCGTTGATGCCGAATGACCGTACTGCTTCGACTTGCTCGGGCGTTGCGCCGGCAGAGACAGCGCCGATGGCGCAGCAGGAAGCAATCAGAGCAGCGGTTTTTTTCTCGATGATTTGGTAATAATTCTCTTCGGAGATGTCGAATTTCTTAGCTTTCTCGAGTTGGAAAATCTCGCCTTCGCTCATGTTGCGCACCGTTTCCGAAATCATGTCAAGCATCTGATAATCACGGTTTTCGAGTGCTATCATCATGCCTTTCGAGAGGAGATAATCGCCAGCGAGCACTGCGATTTTGTTTTTGTACATCGCATTGATGGAGGCAAAGCCTCGACGTTCGGCAGCATCGTCGACAACATCGTCATGAATAAGAGTCGCTGAATGTAATAATTCGATGAAAGTTGCAGCCCGATAAGTGCTCTCGTTGACCTCACCGAAGCATTTTGCCGACAAAAAGACAAATAGCGGACGCAGCTGTTTCCCCTTGTGTTTCAAGGTGTAACGCCCGATTTTATCCAACAGGAAATTGTCGGAATGCAGCGCGTCTTTATAAAACGCCTCAAACCTTTGAAGTTCGTTGGAAACCGCTGATTTTATGTCGTCAATAGTCGTCATCTTTAAAATAAAGTGCAAAATTAATTAAAAATTTTGTTATTTGAATAAAAAGTTATAATTTTGAAGTTTGAAATAAAAGGCATATTTCTGTAAAGAAAAATTGTAAATAATTGAATATCAACTAAATAAATTTTAACATGAAGAAAGACACAAAGGTTTTTAACCTTATCCGTAAGGAAAAAGAGCGTCAGATGCACGGCATCGAGCTTATCGCTTCTGAAAATTTCGTCAGCGACCAGGTGTTGAAAGCCATGGGCTCAGTGATGACAAACAAATATGCAGAAGGTTATCCTGGAAAGCGTTACTACGGCGGTTGCCAGATTGTTGACCAGACAGAGCAGATTGCTATCGACCGCGCTGGTGAACTTTTCCAGGCAAAATTCGTCAACGTGCAGCCACACTCAGGCGCACAGGCTAACATGGCAGTGTTGATGGCTTGCTTGAAGCCGGGCGACACATTCATGGGCCTTGACCTCTCACACGGCGGACACCTTTCACATGGTTCACCTGTCAACTCATCAGGTATCCTTTACAATCCAGTCGCCTATGAAGTAAATAAAGAGACTGGTATGGTTGACTACGACGACATGGAGAAGAAAGTCGCTCAGTACAAGCCGAAACTTATCATCGCCGGTGCTTCAGCATATTCACGTGACTGGGATTATGCACGTATGCGTAAGGCTGCTGACTCAGTCGGCGCTATCTTGATGGCTGATATCTCACACCCGGCAGGTTTGATCGCTCGCGGCATCCTCAACGACCCGTTGGAGTATTGCCATATCGTGACAACAACCACACACAAGACCCTCCGTGGACCACGTGGCGGTATGATCATGATGCGTGAAGACTTCCCGAACCCATGGGGCTTGACAACACCTAAGGGCGAGATCAAGATGATGTCTGCATTGCTCAACAGCGCAGTGTTCCCAGGCGTACAGGGCGGACCACTCGAGCACGTTATCGCATCAAAGGCAGTCGCATTTGGCGAGGCTTTGTCAGATGAATACTTCGAGTACATCCTTCAAGTGAAGAAGAACGCAGCAGCAATGGCAAAGGCATTCACCGACAGAGGTTACAACATCATAAGCGGTGGTACAGACAACCACTTAATGCTCATCGACCTCCGTTCTAAGTTCCCGGAGATTACTGGTAAGATGGTTGAGAACACCCTCGTTCAGGCTGACATCACAGTCAACAAGAATATGGTGCCGTTCGACAGCCGTTCACCATTCCAGACCTCAGGTCTCCGCGTCGGTACTCCAGCTATCACGACACGTGGTTTGAAGGAAGACATGATGGAGCCAATCGTTGACTTGATTGACGACGTCATCAGCCACATCGACGACACCAAGAAACTTGAGGCAGTGAAGGCTAAGGTTAACGAAATGATGGCAGACAGACCATTGTTTGCTTGGTAATTAGACTTTAGACTTTAGTTCTAATATACAAAAAGAGCTGCGAATGCAGCTCTTTTTATTTTGTCAGATTACTAAAGACTAACAACTAATGACTAAAGACTACAACGAAATCACTTCATCCATTTTAATATCATTCGGCTCGGTTGGTACTTCATTAACCAGCTGGAAATCGAAACAAATTCCTATTCGTTTGACGTTCAGATGTTTACATAAAAAGCGGTCGTAATAGCCTCTGCCTCGTCCGATGCGGTTGCCGTTGCGGTCGAAGGCGACGCCAGGAACTACAATTAGGTCGTAATTGCCGGTGTAAGGCTCGTTTTGAGGTTCAAGAATATTGAAATCGCCGACGGCAAAGCCAGTATTTTCAGCAAGTTCCACTGGAATTATATCGTCTCCAACAACTGTCGGAAGGATGATTTTCTTTTTATGACGCCATTTCTCGAGGAAAGCCTGAGTCTGCACCTCATCGGGCAAAGCGCTATAAATCATTATGATATGCGCTTTCTGGAAGTCGGGATGCTGCTCGAGTTTTGATAAAATAATTTCTGACTGCTCAAGAAGTTGTTCTTTGGTGTGCTGTTTCTTGAGGAGTTTGATGCTGGCGCGAAGTTCTTTTTTATCCATTATCTAAACCATCTTGTCAGGTTGCCTCTGAGAATCAGGTAGTAAACTGCCAAGCCGACCCAGCTGGTGAGGAGAACAAAAACTATAACGATGATCTTGGCGAGAAGGTTGATTGGTTGACTAAGAATTTCCAGTACAGCCATCACTCCAAGGATGACGCCGACGATGTAGATAATTGAAAATGCCATATTTTTAAAATTTTTGCAAAGTTACAAAGAAAATTATTATTTTTGCAAAAAAGTAACGCTATGAAAAAGTTTTTTATTATTATCATTTTGCTTGCCCTTTTGGCAATTGTCATGAAAATTACTGTTCCGACTCCTGAAAAACATAAAGAGGTCGCCAAGGAACGTTTAACTGAGATGGTTATGGATAAACTATCGGATTTTGATGGAGCCAAGGAAGCTTTGGAAGATAGTAATATTGATCTTAACATATTGATTAAGATGGGATTAACCCAGCTTAAGATGAAAGACTATTTTGTCTGCAACGCAGGATTCATCAAATACGACGGCGAGGAATACATGGTCACATTAGGTATGTTTAACCATGTATTTGTTACGACAGATTATATCGACGAGGTTCAGGAAGCCAACGAGAAGTTGGAAGAACTGAAGAAAAAGTTCGATTAGTCGTTTAAATATTCAGCATTCCAGAACTTTTCAGCATCGGTGGTGACGATATAGCCTTCGTCGATGCCGTATGGTGTGTATCCTGAAGGAATCAGGTTGACGTAGCTATTGCGGTCGATGCCTTCCACTTTGTAATCTTCCTGATAATACGACAGAGTTCCCCAGCAGGAGAACCAATAGGTGTTTTTCGCCATATAGGCGTAATAATCTTTATCTTTTTGAGCCTTTCCGAAAGCAGGATATATCAGCATTTTCTCGCCTGAGATGTAATGCTCGCGCATCTCTTTGAGTGATAGGGGAGTGCCGTTTTTATCCGTGACATAATGTCCACCCATATCGGTGTCGACCATAGCCCATTTGTTGAGTTCCGGCAGCCAAACCTCGTTGACGACGTGGCAATCCGGGTCGTCTTTGTCTTGCGACATGCAGGTGATATATCTTGCTTTGATATCTGCCGAAAGGAATAATTCGAAAGCAAAAATGCTATGCAGGCGGCAGTTGAAAGCAGGTTCGACATCTTTTATATATTCCCATAATCCGATGGCGTTCACGTCATTAGGCCATTTTATTTGGTTGGCGTGAGGGATGTTTGATGACACGAATTTTCCGATTGCGACGGTTTTCTCCCAAGTGGTGGCATTTTCAGGATAAAGCGTGTCTAGTTGGAAATACTCGCGAATCTCTTGTGCTCTCATTTCATTTTGAGCGGTTTTCATTTCAAAGACATTGGTGTCGGCGGCATATTCGCCAGATGTGCGCAGTAATTCGAGGCGTTCGTTGAGTAATCCATAGTTGTTTTTATCTAAATACCAATCGTATTTTGGTGATTCAATCCAAACGATAATTACAGCAATAATAGCAATTCCGCCAATAATGGCAAGGATGGAGCGGATAACGGAGTAAGTTTTTTTCATGGTTAAGTAACGTGATTTTCTTTCATAACGCAAAAATAGGGGTTTTGCTGCATGGAAATGTTAATATTTTTTAACATTTCTTTCATTTTGATGCAAATTATGTTAAAAATCACTTCAACGATGTAAATAAGGGTGTTGATAGTATTGGCGATAGAGATTTTGACTATAATTTTGTCAAAAAATGGCATATGAATAATAAAATAACACCGCTTGTCAATGATTTGCGACAGATAATTAATGAAGCCCGTAACCGTGTTGCAGTGAATGTCAATGCTGAACTTACCTTGATGTATTGGCACATTGGAGAGCGAATAAACCGTGAAGTGCTTGGACATGAAAGGGCAGAATATGGAAAACAAATTATCGTGACAGTGTCGCGACAATTGCAAGATGAATTTGGTGCAAAAGGTTTTGAGGAAAGAAACATCCGCCGAATGATGGCTTTCGCGAATCTGTTTCCAGATTTTCAAATTGTGTCGGCACTGCCGACACAATTGTCGTGGTCTCATATCATAGAAATTCTTTCATTAAAAGATGACATTCAACGAGAGTTTTACCTGACACTTGCTGCATCAGAGCGATGGTCAACCCGGCAGCTCCGAAAGGAAATCGATGGGATGCTTTTCGAACGTTCTGCTATTAGTGGCAAACCTGATGAACTGATTAAAAAAGAGTTAACCGAACTTCGACAAGATAATACAATAACTCCGGATTTGGTTTTCAAAAGCCCATATTTCTTGGAATTCACTGGTTTGAAAGGAATGTATAGCGAGAAAACACTCGAAGATTGTCTTGTTGCCAATTTGGAGCAGTTTATTATCGAGTTGGGGAGTGGTTTTAGCTTTGTTGCCCGACAAAAGCGAATGATTATAGATGGTGAAGATTTCTATCTCGATTTGCTGTTCTATCATCGGCGGTTGCATCGGCTTATTGCTATCGATCTAAAGAAAGGTCGTTTTCAAGCTGCTTACAAAGGGCAGATGGAGCTTTATCTGCGATGGCTTGAGCGATATGAAATGGAACCGGGTGAAGAATCACCTATGGGATTGTTACTTTGCACAGAAGGCAGCGAAGAACAGATAGAACTACTGCAACTCGACAAATCGGGCATTAAGGTGGCGCAATATCTTACCGAGTTGCCTTCAAGAGAACAGCTGCTTAAAAACATTGAAGCCGTTCGCCAACGTTGGGAAAACAGGCTGTTGCCTAGAAAATAAAAAAACGGTTAGTAAATCTATGCAAAAGCCGATCTAACCGTAGAATGTCATTTTGATTTGACACTGCAAAAATACTAAAGTTTTGCGTTCGCCTATGGAAAAATTGAAAATCTTGGGAATTTATAGTAAACAATGATGATAAAACCGAGTCAAATTTCAAGTACTTTGGAATGTCTCGTGAATTCATATTTGTTCAATTGCCACTTTGTTTCTCTTTTCCGCATTGATTTTGTTTATAGAATCTTGAATGTGCTGTTTTCTTTCCTTAATTATTATCTCATTTACTTGCCTAATCGAATCAACAATATGTGCCTTATGTTGATATGTAAAATCGGTATAGTGAACATATACGCTATGATCTCTATTGTCTATACAAGTTTTTAAATACTCTTTGTCCTTCATCATATAATCACGAATTGTCATGACGAAATCCAGCTCTGACACTTCTATACGTTGATTTGAAAAACTCCAATTATAAAACTTATTATTGTTAGGGTTGTATGTCGCATCGGGGCTCTCGAAATGGCATTTACAATTTGATCCGTATTTTTCTTTGTATAAATCCGCAATATTTCCGAATGCTTTATCTGATGTGGATTTATATACAATTCTGTAAATTGTATCGTGGTATGTGTTTATTGTAAAACTTACTGTTAAAGAACCGTGCGGCGCTAATAGCATGACGCTTGTCTCACCTTTAGTCTCATTACCTTCACGTTTAACATTCCAAACACGATTGTTTTCTTTTGCTTTTTTTAAAGCACCAGATAAAGGTTTTCCCAAAGTGAATCCTTGAAAAGACAGACTAACAACAGAGTCGGCCATTAACTTTTTAGGTGACTTCTTATGTATGTCTTCTGGTATGTTTATTAGTGTATTGGCTTGTGTGTTTTCTATTGTTTGTTTTGGTTGCGATTGACCGCATGAGCACATAATAGTGATTATAAGCGTGATAAATGCTAAAAGCGCGGTTACTAGTGCAATTTTGTTCGTGCATTTCATGAGTTTAACCTCCTTTTCATGCCGACGTTGCTCAACTGTCTTAAAATCTTTACAGTAGTCTTTGAACGAATTGGAAATATAGTAATAACTATTCAATAATTGCCATGTGTTGGCATCAAAGTAATCTACCATCGCTGCTGCACTATGCTCTGGCTCATTCAATCCGTACATTTTTGGGGTGTTATCGCCAAAACATTCATTGAATTTTGAATCGATAAATGATATCATACCTTTCTCTTTAAGCATCAATAAAAGAGCAATAGCTTCGTTTAAATCCTCAACAATTACCTCTCTTTTTTCGCTAAGGCAACTAAGAATTATCTTAAATGGATAGTCTTTATATTCTTCTCCTAATGACTCTTTTTCAATACACTCAAAATCATACAATTCAAACAAAACATCTCCTAAACGGACCTGATGATGTTCTTGCTTGTCTTTTTCAATGAGTGTCTTACAAAGGATTTTCTCTTTTTCTGTCAGTTCTCTCATATACGGCTAGTTTCCTTTAGATTGTTCCTTTTTTCGTTTATTTCAATGTCTCAATAATGCTGCTACAAATTTGTCATATTCATAATCAAGATGATTTGCCATTATTTCGCAATTTATTGTTTGAGATTATAATTGTCAACAATGCACATATTTCATCTGTTAAACTCTTATCGTTGAATAAACGAATCTTTTCAACTGGATGATTTATGTTTTTTATGGTTACAGAGACAATATAATCGTGACTAATAACTTTTGTCGTTTTTACATCAGAAACCGTTGTGTCTGTATTACGTTTTGCTGTAGTACCACCAATAACTGCACCAATTCCACCAGCCATTACACTCCCAACAACAGCTCTGCCCATCATGTTTCCAGTATTAGTTTTTGTAGTAGAAGTTATCTTTTGCTTACCCCTGTATTCAATAATATTTTGATTATCAAATAACTCAAAATCAACAATCTCTGAAAACGAATATATTTTTTGCTTTATTAGTATCTGCTCGGTTTTTTCATTAACCATAAAATAAAAGGAGGTTAATTCCTGTTCTGTTGGAAGTCTAAGGATTTTAGAGGGGTTTGACATTCTTTTCACTAGAGTTTTGTATTCGTCCTCTCTTCTAGCTGCATCTTTTATGAGCCAATCCTCCCTCTGTTGACGATAGTATTCGTTTTCTTTCTTTCTATTCTCCCTTCTTTCAAATTCTTTGCGATATCTAATAGAATTACGAATAGCGAGTACGATAATTAGAACAACAATAATAAAGCCTATAATAAACAATACTTTCATTGGGTTTGTATTTAATATAAAACAAGGAAACTTCTCATACTTTCTCTCCATTAATTTCAAAATGCAAAAATAAACATTTTTTGAACAGATCAAATGTTGATAAAAAACAGCGCACCCAAAAGGATGCGCTGTTTTACAATTAATCAGGAAATCTTATTTCCCTTCACTCAGTTTCTTGTATCCTTCATATCTCAGTTTAGCAAACTGCTCGGTCTTGGCGAACAGTTCTTTTGCTTCCTCTGGGAAGGTCTTGAGAAGTGAGTTGTAACGAACCTCACCCATGATGAACTGCTGGAACTTGCTCCAGTCAGGCTCTTTGCTGTCGAGGTGGAAACCGTTCTGACCTGCTTCTTCCTCGGTTGGGTTGAAGCGCCAGAGATGCCAGTAACCGCAATCGACGGCGAGCTTCTCTTCCATCTGTGAGTGGCCCATACCAATCTTAATGCCGTGGTTGATACATGGAGCGTAGCAGATGACCAGTGATGGTCCCGGATATGCTTCAGCTTCCTTGATTGCCTTGAAATACTGGGCTTGTGATGAACCCATTGCCACCTGTGCCACATAGACGTAGCCGTAGCTCTTGGCAATCATGCCGAGGTCTTTCTTGCGCACCTTCTTACCTGATGCAGCGAACTTGGCGACAGCGCCGGCTGGTGTAGCCTTTGATGACTGACCGCCTGTGTTCGAGTAAACCTCAGTATCGAGGACGAGGACGTTGACGTCTTCGCCTGATGCCAAAACGTGGTCTAAGCCGCCGAATCCGATATCGTATGCCCAACCGTCACCACCGAAGATCCACTGTGACTTCTTCACGAGATGATCTTTAAGGTCGAGGATCTGCATGCACTTGTCGCAGCCGCATTTCTCGCAACCGGCAACGATCTTGTCAGCCAATTCAGCTGTCTTGATGCCGTTCTCACGGTTGTCGATCCACTCCTGGAAGAGCTTCTTGAGGTCGTCGCTGCAGCACTTGCAGTTAGCGATAGCGTCTTTCATGATGAGCTCGATGCGGTCGCGGAGCTTACGTGTAGCTGTTGCCATACCGAGACCGAACTCAGCGTTGTCTTCGAACAATGAGTTAGCCCATGCCACGCCCTTGCCTGAACGGTTGTTCTTGCAGTAAGGTGTCGCAGGTGCCGAACCGCCGTAGATTGACGAGCAACCTGTTGCGTTGGCGACGAGCATTCTCTCACCGAAGAGCTGTGTGATGGTCTTGATATAAGGTGTCTCACCGCAGCCTGCGCAGGCGCCCGAGAACTCGAACAATGGCTGTGCGAACTGGCTGTTCTTGGTGTTGGCGTATTTGTCGATGAGGTTGTCTTTGTAGGTGACTTTCTTCTGACCGTACTCCCAGTTCTTGGCTTCGTCAAGCTGGCTCTCCAACGGTTTCATCACCAATGCTTTCTCCTTAGCAGGGCAGACGTCGGCGCAGTTGCCGCAGCCTGTACAGTCTAACACTGAAACCTGCATTCTGAAGTGCATGCCTGCCAATTCCTTCGGCATCTTCACGTCGATAGCGTTCATGCCCTTTGGAGCCTTCTTCATCTCTGCATCTGTCATGACGACCGGGCGGATTGCTGCGTGAGGGCAGACCAAAGCGCACTGGTTGCACTGGATACAGTTGGCTGGGTTCCACTCAGGAACGACGGTGGCGACGCCACGTTTCTCGTAGGCTGTTGTACCTGCCGGGAATGTACCGTCAACTATGTCTTTGAATGCGCTCACTGGGAGGTCGTTACCGCACTGGGCGACCATCGGACGCATAACCTTGTTGATGAACTCAGGATCGTTGGCGTTGTGCTCGAACACGAAGTCTGTTGTGCAGTCGAGTTTTGCCCATTCGGCCGGGATCTCAACCTTTGTGATTTCACCGCCGCGGTCGACAGCTGCGTAGTTCATGTTGACGATGTCTTCACCCTTCTTACCGTAGCTCTTCACGATGAACTTCTTCATCTGCTGCACTGCGAGGTCGTAAGGGATAACGCCTGAAATCTTGAAGAATGCGCTCTGGAGGATGGTGTTGGTACGGTTGCCCAAACCGATCTCGTTAGCGATCTTAGTGGCGTCGATGATGTACATATTGATGTTGTTGAGTGCGAGAGACTTCTTCACATAGTCCGGAAGATGTTTCTTTGTCTCAGCAACGCTCCATGGTGAGTTGTAGAGGAATGTTCCGTTCTTCTTCAAACCGCGGAGGCAGTCGTATTTTTTAAGATATGACGGGACGTGCACTGCCACAAAGTCCGGTGTGCCGACGAGATAAGGAGCCAAGATTGGCTGGTCGCCGAAACGAAGGTGTGAGCAGGTGTAACCGCCTGATTTCTTTGAGTCGTAGTCGAAGTAAGCCTGGCTGTACTTGTTGGTGTTGTCGCCGATAATCTTGATAGAGTTCTTGTTAGCACCCACAGTACCGTCTGCGCCGAGGCCGTAGAACTTAGCTTCGAATGTGCCCTTCGGAAGGATAGAGATTTCCTTACCGACTTTGAGTGAACGGTGTGTCACGTCGTCGTTGATACCGACGGTGAACTGGTTCATTGGCTTGTTTGAAGCGAGGTTCTTGTAAACTGCCAAAATCTGAGCTGGTGTGGTGTCTTTTGATGACAAACCGTAGCGGCCGCCGATGATGAGAGGCTTGCATTCTGCCGGGATATCTTTGCAATTTGCAAATGCTTCGACGACATCGAGGTACAGAGGATCACCGTTTGCACCCGGTTCTTTTGTTCTGTCGAGGACACAGATACGTTTCACAGTCTCAGGAAGGACAGCACCGAGGTACTTCACGCTGAATGGGCGATAGAGGTGAACTGTCACGAGGCCGAGTTTCTTGCCTGCTTTGTTCTCCTTGTCGATGACGGTCTTGATCACGTCGTTGACTGAGCCCATGGCGATGATGACATCTGTTGCGTCTTTTGCGCCGTAGTATACGAATGGAGCATATTCACGACCAGTGATCTTGCTCAGCTGTTTCATATATTTTGCTACGATGTCAGGAAGAGCGTCGTAGTATTTGTTCTGCAACTCTCTTGTCTGGAAGTAGATGTCAGGGTTCTGTGCTGTACCGCGTGTCACAGGGTGCTCTGGGTTAAGAGCTCTGTCGCGATAAGCCTTTAAAGCCTTGTAGTTGACGAGCTTGCGGAGTTTCTCCATATCGGCTGCTTCAACCTTCTGGATCTCGTGTGATGTACGGAATCCGTCGAAGAAGTGCACGAACGGGACGCGGCCTTCGATTGCTGCGAGGTGAGCAACAGGGGCGAGGTCCATGATTTCCTGCACTGAGCTTGTTGCCAACATTGCGAAACCTGTCTGGCGGGCGCTCATCACGTCGGCGTGGTCGCCGAAGATTGACAATGCCTGTGCTGCGAGAGCACGTGCTGAGACGTGAAATACGCCTGGAAGCAACTCACCGGCGATTTTGTACATGTTAGGGATCATCAGCAATAAGCCCTGTGATGCTGTATAGGTGGTGGTCAAAGCACCAGCCTGCAATGAGCCGTGCACTGCGCCTGCAGCACCAGCTTCTGACTGCATCTCAACGACTTTCACTGTGTCGCCGAAAATATTTTTCTGACCTTTTGCTGCCCATTCGTCGATATACTCTGCCATCGGTGATGACGGGGTGATAGGATAAATGGCGGCAACTTCGCTGAACATGTAGGCAACATGAGCCGCAGCCTGGTTACCATCGCATGTCATAAACTTTTTTTCTGCCATATTTTTCTATAGTTTTAGTGATTTTAATTTCTATTGATCAGATTGTTTTAGAATGCGCGAGCAGCTCTGACTCTGAAATAATCGTCTTTTTGATTATCTGTAGTAGGATGCGCGCAAGCTCTGAATTGACCGTCTTCAGTCGAAGTCCAATATGATGCGTTTGATATCACGGTGCCACCGTTATTTGCGATGGTCTCGTTGATAACGCCCATGACAAGCTTGATGTTGCTGAATTCGAAATACGCCGGCAGATACCATCCTGTGACGCCGTTGACATTTTTATCCAGACACCACTTAAATGCCGGATATTTCTCCAAAACACAAGTTGATACCACCAAAGCGGTATTCGCACTGCCGTCATATGAATCATTCGCGCCTATTTCGACAGTTTCTGTGCTCCACTGGCATCTATGTGCTTCATCCATTGATATAATCAGACCATGCTTGCCGCCGTCTGTGATTTTAAAGACGACACCTTTAACGCCGTTTCGGTTGTAATAGTCGCCGATTTGGTAGGTAGGTGTTGGCTCATTGCCACCACTGCCGCCTGAATCTGGCTCAGCGCTGTCTTTTGAGCATCCTGTGAAGAATGCGATGATGCCCGCCAATAAAAACAATCTAAACTTCTTCATCGGGAATTATTTGTTGTGCTGGCAACCTTCATGATTGCCTTCGCATTTGTGACCTTCTTCGTGTTTGCAATTACCTTCGTGATGTTTGCATTCACCTTCGTGTTTTTGGCAGCCTTCATGTTTTTGGCAGCCTTCATGTTTCTGGCAACCTTCATGATTGCCTTCGCATTTGTGACCTTCTTCGTGTTTGCAATTACCTTCGTGATGTTTGCATTCACCTTCATGTTTTTGGCAGCCTTCATGTTTCTGGCAACCTTCATGTTTCTGGCACTGCTCTTTCTTTGCAACCATTTCTTTTGCCATGTTGATAGCGTCGGCTCTCTGTGTTTCGTCAAGGTCTTCCCAGTTGGCAAGTGCCATAACCATCATGTCGATTTTTGCCATCATTTCCGGGCATGGAGCCTTCATCTCTTTCTTGTCTTTGCAGCATTCTTTTTGCTCGCAATTCTGTTTGTTTTCTTTTTTGTCGCAGCATGATGTCATCAAAAATGCCACGAGACCGAGTGCTAAAAAGTATTTTTTCATTTTTTTTAGAATTTATGATTGTTATTCTTTTTTGTCCAAAATATATATGACCTCATCGTCGCGTTTCATGAGATGCTGCTCGCGCGCCACTTTCTCAAGCAATGCCGAGTCTTTCTTCAAATCATGAAGCGTCTGTTCCTGCTTCTCTATCTCACGGTCGTAATACTCCACCTGTTTCTTGACTTTTTTGAGTTTGCGGTAACTCTTACCTTGCTCAAAGATGTTGTATTGATCAATAAACACAATGACTGCGGCGAATAGCAACGTCGCTATGACATATTTGTTTGATAATTTCTTCAAAACATCCTTAAAAGTCATGTGTCAAAATTTTTTGCAAAAATAATGTTTTTTCTGAAAAATTATACTCGTTTTATAACGAATTATCAACAATTTTATTATTTTTGCAAGACTAAACATCAAACGCGTATGAAAAAGCTTGTTTTTTCTGTATTTATGATGCTCTTGTCTCTTGCCGCTTTTTCACAAGATGATGAGTATCAGAAGTTTATTGAACAAAGGAATAAACAGTTGCAACAGAAGCAGAACGTTTATCAGAAAAGCCTCGCCGATAAAACCAAGGAATATCAGGATTATGTTGACAAACAAAACAAGGAATTCGCCGATTTTGTGGCTAAACAATGGGAGCTTTTCAATGAGTTTGTTAAGGACAGACAGGCTTTGAGCAAGCCGAAGCCGGAGACAGCGCCGGTGGCTGAGGAAGTTGCGCAAAATGAAGATATAAAATCGTCGGAGATAACGTATAACACAGTCGAGGATCTGCCAAAAGTGACTCACGCCATCGCCGTGTCATATGAGGCCAAGGATAACAATTATGAGACGAAAAGCCGCCTAAGCGATGATGGTCCGGTCGATCTTCCGACGAAGGATTTCGATGACTCGAATAGGCTGAGTATCGACAACAGCAGCAATATCTTGCTGAATTTTTACGGACGTCAGATCACGCTTCATGTCAATCCCAAACTGAAAATGAAATCCACTGGAATTGAGGAGAAAAATGTAGCCGAATATTTCACAAAAATAGCTAAATGCCAAGATGAGACTCATGCTTTGTGGGGCAGTCTGGACAATATCGTGAACGAGTTCGGCTTGAATGAGTGGGGTTACTTCTGTCTGCTGCGCAGTCTCTCGGAAAGGATGTTTGAGAATATCAACGACAGGGTGCTTTTCTGCTTTTATATGCTTCGTAACGAAGGCAACTTCAAGACACGTCTGGCTCGCGGTAAAGATTCTGGCGCACTGACGCTGCTCATAGCTCTCGACAATAGCAAACAGGTGTATTCTTACACATATTTCCGTTTCAGTGATGATGATTCTGGAAAGACTCAGGTGAAATATTACACCGTTTATGGCGGTGGAAAAGCCAACGAGGCCGTGTATTCATACGATTACTGCAAGCAGGATTCCGAGAAGAGACAGATGGGTCTCGACTTCACCGGCAACCTCAACATGGGTCGTTGCGATGTCAACAGGACACTGAAAATCACAAAAGACAGTCAGATCACCTTGCCGTATAACAAGGCGCATATGGCTTATCTAAACGACGTCCCGATGACGGTTTTCCCGATATATTTCCAGACGTCAATGGCGATTGAGGCTCAGCAAAAGCTGCAAAACAGATTCAATGAGATGAAGAAAGACTACACGCCTACGCAGTTCATCGCGATGCTGCTCCATTTCGTGCAGACAGGTTTCGAATATAAGACCGACGAGGAACAGTTTGGCTATGAGAAATATTTTTATCCTGAAGAAGTAATCGGATATCCGTACAGCGATTGTGAGGACCGCTCGGCTCTGTTTGCCTGGCTGGTTCAGAAATACACCAACGCCAAAGTCATTGGCCTGCAATATGAAGGACATGTCGCCACAGCCGTGTGGTTTGGCGACGATGCCGATGTGAAAGGCGACGGGTTCATGTACGGCGGAAAGAAATATTTTGTGTGCGACCCGACTTACGTCAACGCCTCGATAGGCATGACGATGCCGCAGTTTAAAGGCAAAACGCCTAAAGTTATTAAATTGAAAACGAAATAACTGAACAACTATGAAAAAGAAAATTTGGATTACAATTCTGATTATTTTAGGTGTGGCAGGTGTCGCATTTGCAGTGTATTACATTTGGTTTGCCGACCGTAAGAAATACTACGAGCCTGAAATAGTTGAGCCTGAGGTGTTTCATGACATTGAGTTCGACGCCGACCTTCTTATTGGAGTATGGAAAGAAAACGAGCTGTATTACCGCTACAACGAAGACGGTACTGCTGTGACTTGGGATCTTGCCGATGACGTGCAGGAAGACGAAGGCACTAACCTCGACTGGACTCTCGAACATAACATCTTCACTCATTTTTATCATATGGAAATCGGCGGTTCAATACCTAAGATGTTCAATATGAAGGTGCTGGAACTCGATATGATGGAATATGACGATGATTATGGCGTAAATCACACATTCACGAAAGTGGAGGAGGAATTAATCAATTAAACCTCTTCATCACCACGTAGGCGTCTTGAATGCCTAATTCGCCGGCTTTACTCAAGTCCTTGATAGCCTGCGACTTCTTATTCAGATATAAAAGCGTTAGGGCGCGGTTGTAATAAGCTTCCGCCAGGTTTGGCTCGTACTGTATAGCCTTGGTGTAGTCGTCGACAGCCTTGTCGAACTCCTGCATCTGCAGGTGGATGTTGCCAAGATTATACCACAAGTAAGGATTCCGTTTGTTCTTACTCAGAATGTTTGTTATCGTTGTCAGTGACTGCTGATAATCAGGCTTTTCCTGCGTTGGGATGAAGCTTTCGTTGGTTTTTTTCTGTGTGATGTAGATGGAATTGTTGTAATTTCTGTCGCTGACCATCAGCTCGGCCTTCGCGTTTTGCAATGCTGACAGGTTGATGCCTGAGTAAACACCCCAAACCGGGTCGTCAAGCAGCGACATGAACAATTTTTCGCCGCGTTGGTAGTTGAACACCTCGAAGTTGTACAATCCGTTGAGGAATGTTATAATCTTTTGATTGTCAATGCTTTCAATTAACGAATCGTTGATATATGATTTATGATTTCCGTCGAACAAGTCGTTTACAACATATGCCATCTTGCCGTTGAGGTTGTTGGTTTGAGATATCTGGCTGAGCGTTGCGTCGATGTAGTATTTCTCGTTTCCGGTGATGCTCACGATGAGGCTTCCGCGCGGTTTGATGTCGATATCCGAGAACTGGATGAGCGTCTTATGGCTGTTGCCGTCGACGAAGTCTGACTCGAAATTGATGATTTTGTTGTAATCCATCTTCGAGTAATGGGCGTAGAGCGAGTCGACATTCGATTTGTCTTCGCTCACGAATGCCATAATCTGCTTAGCTTGATACTCGTCCTGCTCGGCTCCGCGGATGTCGTTTTTCTCGAATTTCACCACCGCACGGTTTATCCAGGCGTCGATGAAGTCGGGGAACAGCTCGATAACCTTGCTGAAGTCGTTTTCGGCTGCGTCCCAGTCTTTCATTTTATAGAATAGGATTCCTCGGTTGAAGTATCCGTAGATGTTTTGCGGGTTTATCTCAATCACCTTATTATATAGGGCGAGGGCGATGTCATATTCTTCCTTTATGGAATAGATGATGGCTCGGTTGAAGTAGGTGAGGGCGTTACGTTGGTCGAGATTGTTGACCTTTTCGTAGTCTTTGAGTGCCGCTGTGGTATCGCCGAGGTTAAGAAATGCCACCGCTCTGTTGAAGTAGATGAGCGGGTTGTCTTTGTCCATTCTCAAGGCGGTGTTGAAGTCGTCCATGGCTTCCTGATACTCTGAGCGTTCCAGCTCGATCATGCCTTTTCTGACTACAGCCTCGATATTGAAAAAATCGTTATAGACAGCGCTTTTCATGTCGTTGAGCGATCCATCGAGGTCGTCGAGATAACGTTTGGCGATGCCTCGTGAGATGTAGGCGTTGGCGTTCTCCGGATTGATGATGAGCGCGGTGTCGAATTCGGCGACAGCGTTTTTATAGTCGTTGAGATGCATGAGTGTCGATCCTGATGCAATGTGCAGATCCTCACTGAAAGGGTCGAGGCTGATGGCGTGTTTGTAGTCGGACATCGCGTCGGCGTAGTTGGAGAGCCTGTCATTGGCGACGCCGCGATAATGGTATGCCCGCACATAAAGCGGGTGAATCTCCAGAGTGCGTGTGAAGTCGTCAACGGCGCCACTATAGTCACTCAAGCTGTATTTCGCAATGCCACGAAGGAAATATGCCTCGAAATCGTTTGGTTTCGCGATGATGGCGATGTTGAAGTTCTGTATCGCATCGGTATAGTTTTCCTTCGAAAGCTCCAGCTTGCCCATCAGGATGTAGTGCTTGTGGTTGATCTGGGCATTCATCTCCGCTAGCGGGATGATGAGGAAAAATAATATGACGATGAGTCTTTTCAACTATTTATGGTATTTCATGAACGCGTCCATGATTGATTCCTGGTAGGTTTTCGATACCGTGATGTCTTTGATGCTTGTGGTGTCGAACTGAATGATGAATTCTGTCATGTCTTTTTTCAGTGACGTCACGTGAAGCAGGTTAATCATAAACGAGCGGTGGCAGCGTTGGATAGGGGTGTCACGCAGGTCGTCGGACAGCTTCTTGAGGTTGGTTCGAAGCAGAAAATCTACAATCTTATCGCTGTTTATGTATTTGATTATCACGTAGTTATCAGCTGCTTCGGCGTATAGGATGTTCTCGATATTGATAGAGAGGCGTATCTCGCCTTTTTCGTCTTTAAGATGCACAATATTGCTTTCAGGTATCCTCTCGCCGATCTCTTTTATCCTGTTCTTAAGATATTGATTGTCAAGGAATAATAGCGATATGGTGTAAGGGATTAGCAGCATCCATACTGTGTTGGCTGTCGATTTCCTGAATATTGCGAAGATGGCTTCCCACTTGGTCATATCAGGGTTGTCGTTGAGGAAATTATCGACAAAGCCCACTTTATAAGCTATGAATACATAGAATATTGACACTATCACGGCGTCGCTGACAAGCCACAAGACATAATCGGGATAGGTGAGTGACACTTTTTTCACCACCAGTCCCATGATGACGCGGCTGAGTGATATCACCACCATGCCGACGAGCACCATGAGTGACGAATACATGAAGTAGTTGGTGCTGTTGTTGTTCGGTATCCACGTCTCCGAGTTGAAAGGCCTGAAGATGTTTATGAACGCCAAAGAATAAACTGTGGTGAAGAGTATCATCCTCACCACATTATTTTTTTCAAGGAGGTAGCTTGGCAGCTCCTTGTTACCGAAAATCTTCAGTTTATACTTCCTGGTATCCACTACTGAAGTTTGAACACGATAGGCAGTGTGTACTGAACACGCACTGGGTTACCGCGCTGTTTGCCAGGTTTGAATTTAGGCAGGCTTTGCACTACGCGCACTGCTTCTTCGTCGCAGCCACCGCCGATGCCACGGAGCACTTTCACATTTGAGATAGAGCCGTCTTTCTCGACGACGAATCCCACGAACACTCTGCCTTGGATGTCGCTTTCACGAGCCATCATAGGGTATTTGAGGTTTTTCTGAACATATTCGAGAAGTTTTGCAGGACCGCCAGGGTACTCTGGGTTTTCCTCCACTGAGAGGAACACTTCCTCTTCGACGATCTCTTCTTCTTCGATTTCAGGAGCTTCGTAGACGTATTCTTCAATCTCTTCGTTCTGGTCGACTTCAGCGTTGATATCGAGGTCTTCGACTTCGGCTTCGTTGTCCACCACCTGGATTTGTGTCACCTGTGGCTTTGGAGTCTGAATCTGAGGTTTTGGCTGTTCCTGCTTAGTGATTTCAACCATTTCCTCCTCAATCACTTCCACTTGTCTTGCGAAAGCGTCAAGATTCTGCTTGTCGTAGCTCTTATATTCGAACACGCGCCAAACAACAAACAATGCAACGACCAATCCGATGAGGGTGAAAGTCAATTTCTTGTCATCGAGATTCGCTTTTGGTGATTTTTTTATTTCCATAATGTTAAATTTTATTCCTATTTAAAAACGCTGCGAAGTTAGCAAAAATTATTGAATATGGAACTATTTTTTTATCATTTTTTTTCGGAAAATGATTTTAAAGATGAAAATGCCTAATACACAACCGATTACGTCGGCGAAAAAATCGTAAACGCTGCCGTATCTTCCTCTGAAAAGATGGGCTTGAAGAATCTCTGTCAAGGCACCGTACGACACAGCAACCATCAGTGTTATCAGCTGAAGACGGATGCGGTATGCTTTTTCTCGCAGGCAATATTCATCCCTGTAACCGAAGATCAGGGAAAAGGCGAAGATGGCGAACATTATCAGATGCACCAGCTTGTCGGGACCCAACCAGTCCCAGAAATTCCTGACTTTCGGAAAATAAGACCCCGGCAAACCGCAGAGTATCATAATTATTACACCGCAGATTAAGCCGGGGTAGATATGTCTTGTGAGACGTCCCAAAATTATCCGATGAGGGCTTTGTAACCTTCTGCATCGAGGAGGTTGTCCATCTCAGCTGCGTTTGTCACTTCAACTTTGATGATCCAGCCTTCGCCGTATGGGTCGCTGTTGACTTTCTCCGGAGCGTCGGCGAGCTCTTCGTTGAATTCGATGACTTTACCACCCACTGGCATGAACATCTCTGAAGATGTCTTGACAGCCTCGATTGTTCCGAATGTTTCTTCAGCCTCGAGAGTCTCATCCAATGTGTCGACGTCGACGAAAACGATGTCGCCAAGTTCGTGTTGTGCATAGTCGGTGATACCGATGTATGCGTTGTCTCCTTCTAAACGGATCCATTCATGATCCTTAGTGTACTTTAAGTTTGTTGGAATATTCATATCTTATTTTTAATAGTTTAATATTCAATTATTTGAGATTTCTCGACTACACTTCGTTCCGCTCGAAATGACACGGAAATGACACTGCAAAAATACAATTTATTTTATCATGATTAAAACATTTAAAAAAATATTTTTTTTATTGCGTCAGGCTGAAGCGTGCCGTGATGCCGGCGTAGATATTTGTCGTCTTGTATGCGTTGGCGATAAACGGATTCGATTGGTCGTACTTGAAGAACAGCTGCACTGTGAGTCGCTGGCTCAAGTTGTAATCGCCTGTGAGATAAATGTTTATCTTGTTCTGGCCTGCCGACACCTGGCTGTTGCGCTCGTCGATGCTTCGCAAGGTGGTGATGTCTTTTCGGAATCCTAAGTCAAGTTTGAGCTTGAGGTCGTTGCTGACTTTCTTGGCGCTGCTTCCGTCGAGCAGAGACAGGCTGAAACCGAGGTCTTTGAAGGTGTATCCGCAGCCTATGACTATCTCACGTCCGTTCACCTCTGTGATTTGGTTATTGCTGAATCCGAGCGTTATCGTCCTTGTCTTCTTGTATTCGATGGATGGTGTGAGCGAGTTGTTGAATGCCAGCGTAACGCCGATGAGTGGCGCATACTGCTCGCTGAGGAGAATCTGAGTGAGGTCGTATTGCGGGATTCTGGTGTTGGTTCCAGTGAATACCGCCATGTTATCGCTCGAGTTGTAGTTGACGTTATTCGCCCATGACGTGATGGAGAATGTCGATTTATATCCGTGTGTCAGGGTGATAGTCTTGAAGTGTTTCTTCAAAGCCGGGATCTTGGTCAGACCAGTGAAGCTGACATTCCAGTTTGGCAACGCCACTTTCCTGAACAGGCCAAGTGACACGTTCTCGGCGCTTTGTCCGCTGTATGCCGCCAGGAAGGCGTAAGTTAGAACTTCCTGAGAATTCGATGAGTAACCGTATGGATATCTCTCACCGGTAACCTCATCGGTGACATACGGCTCGTTCATATTGACCCATGTGTTGTTCTCGTGCGCGAGGCGATCGGCTATCTCCTGACGGTATTGGCAAAGATTTTGGAACAGAGTCTCACCGTCGGTGAACGATGTCCCTGCCAAAATGGTGGAGATGCTGTAATTGCCGCCGTTGGTCGGAGTGTAGAACTGGAAGAAACCCATTGCGTCGGCTCTGAAGTATTCAGAGAAGTTCTCGGCATAGGAACGGTTGCCTGCGACTTCTATCTTCAGGTCGGTGAACGGCTCCATCGTTACCTTATAATTATATGTCTCGCTCATCCTTTCGGTGTATGGCCTGTTGAATGTCGAGTCAGTGGTGAGCCAGCCCTTGTTGATGGCGTTGTTGAGCACGTCGTCTTTCTGACCGATGGCGAAGCCCCATCCAGGTGCCCATGCGTTATCCATTCCGAACATGGTTGGTGAGTTCATGAAGCCAGGCAAGCTGACGCCGTTGCTCTTGGAGTAGGTGAACGACACCTTCTTGACGCTTAAGAGTATGCGTAAAGTGTTGTCGGCCAAGAATTTACCGACATTGACCTTTTCTTTCTTGCTCTTCTTGACGGTGTCGTTGGCGTTATCCCTGCTTCTTGGGTTGGTCTTGTTGTTATTGCGGCTAGGCGACAACAGTTTTTTGAGATATTCCGATCTGTTGTACAATTTTGTCAGGTCGGCATTGGCTGTAATCTGAACGGTGTTGTCGTTTTCGATGGTGTTGCCTTGTCGTGCCTGAGTATAACGTGAGCTGGCGGTCCAGCGGTAGTTTCCTGTGTAGTTTACCGTCGAGCCGAGCCAGTCGCAGAACGGCAGTTTATTAATAGGTATGATATAGCTCAACTTCACTGTCTGGTTGAAACGAGAGATAGAACCGAAGCTGAGGATCTCGTTACGCACCGTGTCTCTGTAAGCCTTCCATTCGTCGCTGTCACGCTCCGGGTTTCCGGCCGGTTCGTAGATGTAAGCCTGAGTTTGTGCGGTGTAAGTGAAGTTGAGACCCTTGGTGATGTCGTAACGGAAGTCGTAGTTACGTGTCCAGTCCCAGCTCTTCGCTGTCGTCTCCTTTAGGAGTATCAGTCCTGACGACTTGTTACGCATCTTCTGTGTCTGAATTTGACGGTACATCTCGGTGTTGAACGAGAAACTCTTCGGCAGATAGTAGAGATTGAAGTCTTTAAACAGCGTCATGTATGACTTCGACGCCCATTTCTTCTTTGCGAACGGTGTCCATGGTTTGGCACCGGTGGAGTAGGAGTATCCGAAACCTCCTCGGTGTGACTTCTGACGGTTGTATTCCATGTCAGGAGTGGTCTGTTCCTGGCTGGTGTAGGCATACGAGGCGTTGAGGTTCTCCACATCCCAGAAGTGCGGTTTCTTTGAGCCGACACGGTTCTTTCGCATATTGGTGATGTTGAAGTTGGTCTGTGTCGTGACATCTCTCGCCAAGGCGTTTAGTGAGTCTTGTCCTCGGCTGTCGAGGTCTTGCAGCGCCCTGTTCAGTTTCACGTCAGGGTCGAGCGGATTATATTCCGGCGTGATGGTGGTGTTGTTATGGTCGAAGTGCACAGGCACCGTCATGCCGCTCTTTTCTGGCACCATGAACTTGCCGAGGTCGATGTCGGCCGCCACGCTGTAATATCGTTGTGAACTCTGTTCGTTGTCAGTGATTTTCGTCTCGAGTGATCCGTATCCTGCCGATTTGTATGATCCTGCCACTGACACTCGGCCGAGGTCGGCGAGATATGCCTCCACACGTCCTGTCGCCGCGTAGCCGCCGTTGCTTGTGAGGTCGGTCATACGTAACTCATTGACCCAGATGATGACACTCTTGTCTTGCGGCACCTCGTCGTCTCTCTTCGGGTTTCTGACACCAATCATCATGGCGCGCACCTCGCTGATGGTAGGGTTACCTAATACCTTGATGATGTTTTTGCCGTCGTATTCGGTGTACAGTCTGTTAGTCTGAACTTCGCTGTTGCCGTTGATGATGGCGCCGTTACGTTTTGACTTCACCTCCACAACCTTGTCGAAATCTATCTCGAAATTGTTTGCTTCGGGCCAGATGCCATATTCGTCGGTCACTGAAGTGCCCCATGGCGTTATCTTCAGCGGCACCTCGTATTCATAGTAGTTGTCAGTGAGGTCGGATCCGAAACGGAGGAAGGCCGTCACCTCGTAATCGTGCACAGGATCGTTGTCGTTCATACTTTCGGCGTGCACGAACATCTTGAGTTTCTTATAGAATCGGAAGTCGAACTCTGTTGTTTTGTAAACGCCTCTGGCGTCGCCGTCGACGAGGTTCTTCACAGCAAGCTGCATTGCCTGCTCGTTCTGGCGTACCGTAGATGTCGCGCCGGTGTAGACCTCAATCTCAATTCCCGGAGGGATGCAGTATGGCACTGGCTGGCGGCCGCTGTTTTCTTCCACGTTGACAGCCGACATCTCGAAGATGGTGTGGTTGGTCTGGTCGCCTGGCTGATATTCGCCCGGAGCTTGGATGGCGTTGGTATATGTTCTCCATTCGCCTCTCACAAGGTCGAGGGTGGCGAAACGGAGTACGATGTTGTCTTTGAAGCCTTTGAGGAACATCCTCATGAATCTGATGGAACTGTATCCCTCGATGTTACCTACCACGCGGTTTGGCTCACGGATCGGGATACGGAACTGATACCATTTCACGGTCTTTGTAGTTCCGTTGGCTGCCTGTATTGTCGCTTCGTGGATGTCGGCGATGAAGTTCTGACCTGTGTGCTGCATCTTCATCGGGTCGAGGTCGACAACATATTGGTAGTAGTTCTCCGACTCGCTCAGAGTGTTGTCGCCATTGATGTCTTCTTGATCAGGAAGCGAGCTGTTGTTGGTGGTATAGTCTTCGGTATACTGAGTCTCGGAAGGTGAGTTGCCTTCGTTGCCGTTGTATCTCTTGTAACGCTCGAGGATGCTGCCGTATTTCGGGTCGTTGTCAAAGTCGCTGCCACGGAAATAATGATAGTCATCCGATGAAGGGTCGTCGTTGAGTTTGTTGAACGCCTCGCTGCCGCCACCTAGTTTCTGTCTCATTATCTGCAGGAAGTCCTTGTAGAAGCGGCGCTCGTCGCTGTCGCTCAAGCCATCGTATCCGATATCCTGATAAGGACGTGACTCCGGATCGCTGTTGAAGGCGTTGACGAGAGCCTGCAGACGCGGCACACGACCCCAGACCGTGTAATCTACGTTCATTGTGTCGGATGCTGAGGTAGGCAAACCGTGCTCATAGGCCTTTCTTCCGTCACGGAGGATGTCTTCAGACACGTCACCGAGGTTGAAATACAGCTTACCAACGTTGGAAGGATCCTGGTCTTCGCAGAACGGGTCCATCATCCAGAACTCGATATATTCCACGTTGGTGGAGTTGAAATCCGACGACTCGATTGCTCGCATGATACCGCCCCATCTGTCTTCTGGATTGTCGAAAGTACCGTCATTATTGATATGTTCGGTGTCGAAGTTGTAAGGACCACGGTCTTTCGGATAATATGCGAGGTTGAGTATCGACATGTTGGTCGAGCTTCCTGCCTGGATGTCTTTGTTAGGATATAGCTCGGTGAGCAACACCTGACGCACACGATGGTCGGAGAGCTCGTTGTTGGTGATGTTGGATGGCAGCAGGTTGCCGTATCTGTCGTAGAACACCGACTGGTCAATAGTGTACCATGCCAATTTGGCGCGGTTTTTGCCGTTATCCAATCCGCTGAAGTTGCCTTCAGGGAAGAGGTTGGTCTGATTCTGCGGTGTGCTGGCCAGATGCCAAAAGTTCCACTGATGCATATCGATGGTCGACTTGGCTCCTTCGAAGTCGTCGATATAAGAGGTGCCTGTCTGTCCTGATTCTTTATTGATGCCTTGGATGAATCGAGCGAACTCACCAGTCACCGTTATTCTCGACTTTGTCTTGGTCTCGTAAAGAGGAAGCTTGTCGAGGACGTCGGTAAGCCATTGGGACTCAGTCTGATAGTTGACATCAAATCCATAGATGGTGTTGGAGATAGGCTCGTCATTGTAGTTGACTTTTGTGGTGTATGAGCGTTCGCTGAGATGCAAAATCGTACCTCCGATGATGAAGGTAGGGTTGATCTCGTGCTCCACGCGCGCTCCGAGGAATGTCTTTCGGATTGTCGACATCGCGGTGTTGTTTTCCAACGACACGTTGATGGTCGTTCCCGAGTTAAGCAGCGCCTCGTTGAGAATCGTCACGCGGCCGAGTGTGTAGTCGACGGTGTAGTCGACGTTTTCAACCAACGGAATGCCGCCTGCCGTCACCTTCACCGAACCAGGCTGCACGTTGAGCGCGTTGAGGTTTATCTCGCTGCCTGATGACGAGGTGTAACGTCCTTCGAGACGGAATTTGTTCTTGTCGGTATATTGCTGCGCCATCACTTTCGTCAAGGCATACAATGAATCGTATGCGTATTTGTCGGCTAATGCCGGATAGTCTTTGAAAATCTTATCTCTGATCTGGCTTCCGAAAGGTTCCAGCACGGTGAAGTAGATTCGTCCTGTCGCCGCGTTGATGGTACCGCCGTTGGTAGCCGCCCCGTTGATGAAGTCGAAGAGACCATCACCGCCTTCGATAGGGTTGTTTTGGGTGTTCAAGCGGTCCATACCCATGAGGTTAAGCAGCGAATTCTCCTTGATTTCCTCAGGAGCGTCGGCGAAATAACCGGTGGCGACTCCGTTGGTGTTTCCGAGGTAGAGAATGTTCAGCGTGAAGTTGTTTGATCCGACCTGATAAGCGCGGATGTTATAGACGTTCTTCATCATCAGGTTCCACATCGGCATCTTGGTGTTGATGGTGGTGCTCTTCAACATCTTGGTTGTCAATAGGTTAGGTTCTTGAATACCTTGATCGGAGAATTCACCTACCTGGAACACGCCCTCTTGACCAATCACTGTGTACTGATATGCGACTGCGAGGGTTTGGTTGGAGTTGAGCGTGATGTTAAGAGTGATGAAACCCAGTTTGCTGTTTAACGTATATTCGTTGGCGGCGAGTTTTCTTGCCTTTTGAATCTTCTCGAAGTCACGGCCTGAGGTGTAGCCTTGTCCGGTGAGATATGACGTTACTGTGTTGAGGTTACGGATTTGTGTGGTGTCAAGGTTTTGGACAAGGGTGTTGGCGGTATTGTCAGGATAAGCCTCGCCGGAATAGATGTTTGGATGAACCTTGCCGGTATTGTAGATCCACTCTTCTTTGCCTTCGCCTAAGTCGGTGAACGCCACGATGTTACGGCAGTTCTCGTAGTTAGAGCTGGTGTTTGTCACCCACACCTCGATCCTGTTGATGTTGATGTCGGATGTAACGGTAGGCAGTGTGGCGAGTGCCTCTTCGTAGTGATCGCGGAAATACTGGCTGAGGAAGAAGTGCCTGTTCTCTTCATAGTCAATGGCCTCGAGTTCGAAGTCCTGTGTCAGGGCGCCGCCGCTTACAGCTATGTTCTGCGTCTCACTTTCCTGATATGAAGCGATGGCTGTGACTGTGGTCTTACCGAATTTCAATTTGGTCTTGAAGCCGAAAAGTGATTGAGTACCAGTGATTAAGGTGCTCTGTAAAGGCATACTCACGTTACCTGCCTCGATGAGTTGCAGAATGTCGTCTTCGTCGCCTTCATATTTGAGGGTGAACTTATTCTCGAACGAGAACTGTGTTTTGGTATTGTAGCTTATCTTAAACTGAATCTTCTCGCCGATTTTCGCGTTGGCGCTGATCTGGATGTTCTCGTTGAAGTCGAAGTTTGTGGTTTTCTGTTGTGCCACGGTGAGTGAAGGATCGTGACGGCGCTGGTATTTAACGCCGAATGTCACGTCGGCCGAACCTTGCAGCTTGATATCGATGGTGTTGCTTCCGAAGATTTTGTCGAACACCTTGCCGCCGATGTAGATAGGAGGTATCAGGGAGTTGCCGTTGCTGTTGCCCATCGTCGACTCACGGCGGTCTTTCCAGTAATCCTTGATGTTTTTCTTCTGCATGTATTCGGCATACTGTTCCTGTGTCATCGTGTAAGGGTCGCTGATGACAAAGTCGCCGATTTTACTTACGAATACATACTGTCCCGTGATAGGGTCGTATTCGATGGTGCGGGTGACGTTTGACGGGTCTTTAAGCATTATGCCGGTCTGTGCGCCTTGGCCGAACGGATCGTCGCCACTTTGTGCGTTGGCGGTGAAGCCTATGCAGACCAGCGATAATGTTAAAATATATATTAACTTCCTGATAATCATACTATTCCAATTACAAAAGTCTCAGCGACTCCTTAATAAGATCCTCCACTGTCGGGTTATCCATCTGTTTGAGGAGCTTGTCGAGGGCCTTCTCGATGCTTGTTTTGTTGAAGCCTAAGACCATTAATGCTGATAACGCCTCGTCTTTCAATGTATTGTGTCCGACAGGCGAAATTTCATCACCGCCCGCCTCGAGTTTGCCGACCTTGTCGTGGAGGTCGACAACGATGCGCTGAGCCGTCTTGGCGCCAATGCCTTTAACACCTTGAATCATCCGGATATTGTTGGTCGCGATGGCGTCAACCGCTTCTTTCACTGTCATCGACGACAATATGAGGCGGGCGGTGTTGCATCCCACTCCCGACACCGTGATGAGCTGAAGGAAAAGCTCGCGCTCGGCTTGTGTGTAGAATCCGTACATAGTATGAGCGTCTTCACGTATGGCAAGGTGCACAAACAACTTCACATGCTGCTGCTCGCCAATCGCCGTGAAAGTGTTCAAAGTGATGTTAATCAAGTATCCAATCCCCTGATTATCAAGCACTACGTAAGTAGGATTCTTCTCAACAACGCTTCCCGAAATGAAACTATACATATCAAAAATTGCCTATTATCTTTAAACTTGCAAAAATAATAAAAATTTCCGTACGAAAAAGGAATATTTTTTGTTTGTTTTAAAAAGTATTTTTGTAAATTTGCAAGATTATTAATTGTAAAAATATGAAATCAATTGTTATTCTCGCCGGCGGCGGTCCGGCACCAGGCATCAACACGGTGGTGAGCACTGTGGCAAAGACATTTTTAAGCGACGGTTTCCGCGTGATCGGACTCCATGAAGGATATAAAAACCTGTTCAAACCTAACCCGAGAACTGTCGACATTGACTTCCTCTATGCCGATCAGATCATGAAGATGGGCGGTTCTGCGCTTCAGATGAGCCGTTACAAACCGAAAGACGAGGAGTTTAACATTGATTTCTTTGTGAAAAACGATGTGAATCTGCTCGTGACCATCGGTGGCGACGATACCGCTTCGACAGCAAACCGCATCTCTAAGTTCTTGATGAAGAACAATGTGCACGTTCAGAATATCCACGTGCCTAAGACCATCGACAACGACCTTCCGTTGCCAGAAGGCAGCCCGACATTCGGATATTATTCAGCAAAGGAAGCAGGTGTGAAGATTTTGCAGACAGTTTATGAAGACGCGCGCACAAGCGGCAACTGGTTTGTGGTGTCGGCAATGGGTCGTGAAGCCGGTCACTTGGCATTCGGCATGGGCTATGCCTGCCATTACCCAATGATTATTATTCCAGAGATGTTCTACAAGACCGAGGTCACTTTCGACAAGATTTTGCGACTCATCATAAGCTCGATGATCAAACGTAAAATGTTGGGTATCAACTACGGTGTGGCAAGCGTTTCAGAGGGTGTGTTCCATTTCATGACAGATGATGAGATTCAGAATTCAGGAGTGAACTTCACCTACGATGAGCACGGCCATCCGGAGCTTGGCAACGTCAGTAAGGCTCACATTTTCAATATGTTGTTGCAACAGCGCTTGAAGCTTCTCGGCTTGAACATCAAGAGCCGTCCGGTGGAAGTCGGTTATGAAATCCGTTGTGTCGACCCTTGTGCTTTCGATTTGCAATATTGCTCAATCCTTGGCTACGGCGTGAAGAAGCTGTTCGACATGGGTATCACAGGCGCCATGGTCACCGCAGACCCGAAAGGTCAGGTCAGTCCATTGTATCTGAAGGATGTTGAGGATGAGAACGGCAAGGTGAAACCGCGCCTGGTGAACATGCAAGGCGAGAAAGCAAAATTAGTATTCAACCACTGCATGCAGTACATCACTCCAGCCGACTACGAAGACGCGAAGAAATTCGTGGAGAACCCTGCGGAATACGATTTCAGGAAGATTCTGAACTGGGCCGAGTAGTTTAGAGTTGAGAGTGTAGAGTTTAGAGTGGTTTTAAAGTTGAAAGTTTAAAGTAGGGACGTGGCGAGCCGCGTCCTAATTTTTTTATAATCTTAATAAGTTCTCCAGTATTTTTGCCTGAGCGTATCTGTATCGTAGATTGTTCTATCGTATTTTCTAGTCATTTTCTTTATTAATTCAATGAAATCTTCATATTTTTCATTAAAAATCAAATCGTAGCTTTCATGTGATAATGGCGTTTTCTCAGATAATACTTTTTTGTTGTTATAGAAACATTCTATTCTAAAATAAGGATGGTCTGTAACCCAGATCTCATTACTATTAATCTTTTTTTCTATAGTTGGTGTTGTTTTAGCAATATAAAATTCATTTATATCAGAAAGAAACTTCTTTTTGTATTTAGGGAAGCTGAGCTTGTAAGGATTATTCCGCATCCTGTAATCTCCTTGGACAGTTAATCCGTTTGATTCAGAATAGATGATTGTATAATCTTCAAAGATTGAGTTATATGAAAATTCGTAAACTAAAAAAATGCTATCAATTTTAATCTCTTGAGAAAACAACGTCACATTGAAAAAGAAAAGCAATAACGATATTATAGCGTATTTTTTCATGGTAAGAAAAATTAGAACATTGCAAAATTAAGCAATTGTTTTTGATTAGCAATGAGAAACACCCTAAATTTTGAAAAAATTTTGTAAAAAAGTGATTTTATGTAAGAAATATTCTTATATTTGCAAAGTCAAAATAAACAATTTAATATGGGAAGAACAGTAACGGCCTCATTAGGCCCACATTATGAAGAATTTATTCAAAGCAGCATTCAGTGTGGCAGATACAACAATGTCAGTGAAGTGATAAGAGCGGGATTGCGTCGTTTGGAGGAAGATGAGTCGCGTCTTGTGGCACTCAAGAGGGCATTGGAGGAAGGAGAGGCGAGCCCTGATGTTGTTGATTTTGATGCTAATGCATTTTTAACGGAACTGAAAGCTAAAAAGGCTAACAATGGCTGAGTACATTTTATCGAAAAAGTCGCTAGACGATTTGCGTGATATTTGGAACTATACCGAGAAGACATGGTCGGAGGCGCAGGCAGACAAATATTACGAAAGTCTTGTTTTGTCATTTGAGTATATTGCAAATCATCCAGATTCAGTAGGACGTTCGTATTCAGAGATCAAACCTGATTATCGTGGTTTTCATTGTGGAAGACACATTATCTTTTATCGCATTTTACAAAACGGCAAAGTGAGAATCATAAGAATCCTACATGAAAAGATGGATTACCCGAGGCATTTGATTTAGCTAATCACCAGCTGCAGCGTGCTCCTGCTTCGCTGCTCCACAAACACCTTTTTCCCTTTGATGAAGTCGTTTTCGATGCCAGGTTGGTAGTGACGGATGGTAAATAATTGTAAACCAATATTATAACGAATTATAAACGACTGCTCCAATGATGCTATGAGCTGTTGGAGCTTCTTGTCATTTTCATCAATACAAATGGACAGGTCGAGGGCCGAGGTCTGAATCATGTTGGCGTGGATGTTCAGCTCGTTGAGCATCGCGAAGAGGATGCCGAGGTTCTGCTCATTCATGAATGAATAGTCGCGCGGGCGGATGGTGACGAGCATCTGGTTGTCTTTCACGATGAACGACGGAACATAGTTGATGAACTCGTCGCTGCCGTCAACGATGGTGGGCTCAAGCGAGGCATCGAGGAAACAGCGCACCTTTAGAGGGATGTTCTTGTTTTGCAGCGGTTTCGTGGTCTTCGGGTGCAGCACCGACGCTCCATAGAACGTCAACTCGGTGGCTTCGGAGTAGGAGAGATGTGGAATCTTCTCGGTGTGCTCGAATCGTTTCGGGTCGGCGTTGCGCACTCCATCGACATCTTTCCAGACTGATAACTCCTTGGTGTTCAGCAAGTTGGCAAATATAGCGCCAGTGTAGTCGGAGCCTTCGCGGCCGAGGGTAGTGGTGACAACGGGCTTTGTCGATGAGCCGATGAAACCTTGTGTGATGTACATCGTGCCGTCGTGTTCTTCTTGCAGCTTCTGAATCCTCAGTCGGCACTCGTCGAAATCAACGTTTGCTGAGCGGAAAGTATGGTCGGTGATGATATATTGGCGAGCGTCGAGGAGCTTGTTGGTGATGCCGTTGTCGTTCAAATATGCTGAAATTATCGTCGTCGACAGCATCTCGCCGAAGCTGATGGTCTGGTCGTACTGATAATCGTAGTCATAGCCTGTCTCCTGAAGGTTGAGGTACAAATCCAAGAAAAGATTTGTAACCGCTTCAAATACAGGATGTCCGGTATTGTTGTTAAAAAGTTCGAGCATGATTTTCTCGTGGTATTCCATGAGGTCTTTCAAGGCGCTGATCTCGAGATGACCGTCGGCGTCACGGAATTCCTTGAGCGCTTTTTCTATGCCGTTTGTTGTCTTTCCCATTGCTGAGATGACGAGCATCAAATCGCTACTGTCTTCATTCTCAAGGATATGCTTGAGGTTTCTCACAGCATCAGCGTCTTTCACCGATGCGCCACCGAACTTAAAAACACGATTAATCATGACGAAACAATGATTTCTAATATAACGTCACAAAAATAGGAAATATTTTTTATAAAATGACAGTTGTGTTTTACAAAAACGTCAAAAAGTCCTCGTAATTTTTCTGTAGGAGCGTTGGGGTGTCAAGTCCGTAAGGGCATTTCTTTTTGCACTGACCGCAGTGAAGGCAGCCTTTCACCTTTTCCATTTTCTCTTTGTACTCATCGCCTAGGTAGACGCTCAATGGCGCACGGCGCAGATAAAGGCTCATTCGGGCGCAGTCGGGGATGTATATGCCGGCAGGGCATGGCAGACAGTAGCCGCAGCCACGGCAGAAGTCGCCTGACAGCTCTTCCTTGTCTTTGTTGACTTTCGCCCAGCGTTCCTCTGTCATGACAGGCGGGTTGGTCTGATATGAGATAAACTCGTCGAGTTCGCTCTCTTTCTGGATGCCCCAGATTGGCAAAACGTGCTCGTACTGGTTCAAAAACGCATACGCCGTAGCAGAATCGGTAATCAATCCGCCAGAGAGAGCCTTCATGCAGATGAATCCCATGTTGGCTTGTTTGCACATCTCCACAATCTCCATATCCTTGTCGGATGCGAGATATGAAAACGGGAACTGCATCGTCTCGTAAAGTCCTGATTCTATTGCCTCTTTAGCGACTTTTAGCCTATGATTTGTGATGCCGATGTGACGGATCTTACCTTGTTTCTGAGCTTCGAGCATAGCCTCGTAGAGCCCTGTGCCGTCGCCGGGTTTCGGACAAAATGCGAGGTTGTGGAACTGATAAAGGTCGATATAGTCGGTCTTGAGCAGTCCAAGGCTGGTTTCGAGGTCTTTCCAGAAGTTTTCGACGGTGGTGGCACCGGTTTTTGTCGCGATGATTATCTTGTCGCGCATTCTTTGGAAGGCATATCCCATCTTCTCTTCGCTGTCGGTATAGAAACGCGCGGTGTCGAAGTAGGTTATGCCGTTGTCGTAGGCTTTCTTTAGCAGATATGCGGCATCGTTCTTCGAGATTCGTTGTATCGGCAACGCCCCGAAGCCGTTTTTGTTTACTACGAAACCTGTTTTGCCAAGGACTACCTTATCCATAATTTAAAAGATAAATGCCAACAAAACGTAAATCCAGTGTGCCGAGATGCCTGCCACGAGTCCGCCGATGGTGTGGGCGCCGATGGCTTTAGGGATGAGCTCGCGATGACCGAGCGAGTCGAGCATGGCGGTGTGTGTGCTGAGGAATCCGCTCCAGCACATTCCGATAGCCGTGCAAACAGCGATGGCGTTGTTGTTGATGATGCCTTCGGCGATGAATTTCGGCAAGAGACCGAGCGCGGCGCCTACGGCGCCGAGCGAGGTGATCGGGAACGCCACCAACTCAGGATTCTTGAATCCGAAGAGCCAGTCGAAAACAAAGTCGATTTTGCTTGCGAGGTAAGGCAATACAGGCACGCCTTCGTATGCCACGCCGCTGTATTCAGCGCCTGTTGCTGGTCCGAATGTCAGCATCATCACCACTGTGGAGATGATAAGCACGCCCGGGATGATGGCGAGACCGATAGCCACGCCTTCCTTGCCGCCGTCGAGGATGGCATCGAGGAAACGCAGAAAAGCGTTGCCTTGCGATTTGAACGAGATCTTCTGTTCATCTCCGCCTTCAGGCTCTTCTTCAGTGTCGAGTTCCGGGAATGCCTTGAGTGTGAATCTCTGCATCAACCTTGTGGATACGATACTTCCGATGATGGCGCCGAGCAAGCCGACCAAGGCTCCTTTGAGGAAACCGAGACCGAGCATGTAGAAAATCACCACCAGACCCATGCCGAAAGCGGTACCGAAATTGGTCAACGAAGCGAGCTGGTATTTCTTGAAATAATGTGAGAAATGCTTGTCTTTCGAAAGTGTTATGATAGCTGGGTTATCTGACAAAAACGTGAGGATTCCGCCAAGAGCCGCCACACCGGGAAGGTTGTAGATAGGCTTCATCAGAGGACGCAGCACGTATTCGATGAGTCGCACCACACCGAACTCTACCAAGAGCTTGCCGAGAGCGCCTGAGACGACGCATACCGCCATCAGGAAGAAAACGGTCTCCAGAAGGAGGTGATATGCGGTCTGCATGATGGTGTTCAGCATGTTGGCTGTACCCATTTGAGTGCCGAGGAATCCAAAGAAAAGAGCGAAGATGAGGAGGAAAACACCTGCCTCAAGACGTCTCTTACTTAAAAATTGCCATTGTTTTATTTTCATATTCTGAAGTTTTTGTTATTTCTTGATGAAATTGAGTCTCCATGTCACGCCGGCATTGGCCTGATATGATATAGGTGCGTAATTCACCTTGCTCTTCGAGGCGTCGTTGACAGCGAAAAAGGCGTGCAGACGGAGGTCTTTGCTGTTTTTCAGAGGGAAAAACTCGAGTCCGCCGCCGTAGAACTTAATGTCGGTGCCAGGCAGGATACAAACGTCATAAACCTCGTTGTATGGTGTCGTATATGATTGAGAATCATTGACATCGATGCCAGCTTTGAGATAGATATGCATCCTGTCTTGTAAAAAGACATATCCGATTTTTGCGATAGCGGTAAAATCTTGGAAGAAAAAGTCCTTCTGGTCGCCTGAAGCGCGGTTCAAAAAGTCGAGATAGCCTGTGACAGGTCCGAAAGTATACGTCGTGCCGAGTGCTATGACGTTTTGGAAGGTGCCTTTACGATACTCATACATGTTGACGGAGCACACCGGGCCGAAGTGCTTGTAATGTGCACGCCAGTGGATGCTGTAGTTGTAAAGACTTCCGTAAATTATGCTGTTGTCGTAAGGCGAGTTGGTGAACTGGAAGGTGAAAGTGTTTTTGCGGTCGTTGGTGGTGAACTCGACGTTCGTACCGAAACGATAGCAGTTAAACTGATTCCATAACTCCGAGTGGAAATACACATCGATAGGGGCGAGGTCGTACTCTATGCCGCCCATGGCAATCACTTCTTTTCCTACTGTCCAAGAGATATTTTTCGTGATGCGCCAGCCTAAATAGAGATAATCGGTGGCATCGAAGAAGTTGTTGATACTCTGTATCTTATTAATTCTTTGACGATAGGCGTAATACAGGTTTTCGGTGATGTCGCCAGCGATGCTGAAGTTGAGATATCTTCCGGTGAAACCAGAATAAAGGCTGTCGTTTTGTGAAAAACAGTCGAAATCAGCCCTGGCTTCAAGTCGCAAATTGTTGATGCCGTAATTGTTTTCCTTGGACATCGTCTGGGCAAAAGAAAAAGCCGAAATGAATGTAAAAAATGCTATTAATAAAAATTTTTTCCTCATAAAAAACTCGTTGTCAAATTTGCTGCAAAAATAAGAAATAATTCACTATCTTTGCAAATCATTAAAAATATAAAATCATGAATTTCAAATCTTACAATTATACCGAGGAAGAGCTTCAGGCAAGAATTGACGCAATCATCAAGAAACAAAGCGAAAACAGCGATCGTCGCGAGTCGTTGAAGACCATTTTCCAGAGCATCGACTTCACCACTTTGGAGGCTTTCGACAATGCCAAGAAGATAGAAGAATTCTGTGCCAAAGCCATTGATTTTCAAAAAAATAGCATGGGAATCTCGGTTCCTGCCATCTGCATCTACAGTCCGTTTGTGAAGCAGGCGAAAGGTTTGCTGAAAGGCAGCGGAATCAAAGTGGCGACTGTGGCTTGTTGCTTCCCTTCGGGACAGATGCCGTTCGATTTGAAGAAAAAAGAGGTGCAATACTGCGTTGAGCAAGGCGCCGACGAGGTTGACATGGTGATTTCACGCGGCACTTTCCTCGAAGGAAATTACGATGAGGTTTACAACGAGATTCAGGCAATTCGTGAAATTTGTAAGGCGCCGGTTCACCTTAAGGTCATCCTTGAGACAGGCGAACTGAAAACCCCAGCTAACATCCGTAAAGCCAGTGAATTGGCAATCCTTGCAGGTGCTGATTTCATCAAGACTTCAACAGGAAAAATCGCTGTCAACGCCACGCCTATGGCGGCTCTCGTCATGTGCGACACCATCAAGGAATACTACGAGGCGACAGGCCAGATGGTAGGTTTCAAGCCAGCCGGTGGCATGTCAACAATAGAAGATGCACTCACCTATTATTATATAGTAAAAGATATCCTTGGCGAGAAATGGCTAAACAAAAACTATTTCCGCGTCGGAACCAGCAGGTTGGCTGGAAAGGTAATGGAAGAATTGACGAAATAAGGATAAGAAGGATAAGAGAGGATAAGAAGGATAAGTCTTATCAGCCGATAGGCGCTTATCTTTCTTATCTTTTTTATCTTTTTATCAATTTTGTGATTGCTCCGTCTATATTAATAAGGTATATCCCTTCATTCAAATCCCTAACATCAATAACATTGGCATTTTCAACAGTTTTTACCGTTTTTCCGTTAAGGGAATAAATGGTAACTAACTGAGGTTCAATGTTTTCGATATGGATAAGATCTGATGTCGGGTTAGGATAAATACAAATATCTGAATTTGAGATTTCAGCAATTCCTTCGTTGTCGGATGTCATGAACCAATATGGACTGAACCCTACGACACCGCCGTCGGAATATTCTGCACTCATGGAAAACATGTAGGCAGTGTTAGGCTCCAATTCCTCAATGACGGCTTCGACATAACCCTCGGTGCCAATCTCAACCTCGTGATAATATGTGCTTGCTTCGTTATCATAGAAAAAGTAAGCCCTTGAGAATGAGGCATTTCCGGGATGTAAATTTGCTGACAGTGTGGCTGTATGTGCTGAGATATCTTTGGCTTCGTAAATTATGAAACCGGTGAGAGCATGGATAGGATAGCCGTTGTTGGCGCCGTTGTCCATCACGAAGGCGTGCGAGCTCATGTCGATCTGGTTCTTGAACTGCTCGGTTTGCATCTCTGCCGATGTCTTGCTGGTACCGTAGTTAGTTGTGCCGCCGCAGGTGTTGAGATAGTAACAGTTGCTGACATCTATAGAAGCCTCACCTTTTGTAGGGTTTATCGGGCTCACCATGCCGAAGATGCCGCCTTTGGTTCCTGCGTTCACGGTGCCAACGTTGTAGCAATCTCGAACGCTCACGTTATTTTCCTGTAAGGTGGCGCCTACAATGCCAGCCGCCACACTTAACATGAATGCGCTGCCAGTGATGGTGCCGGTGTTATAGCATTGGCTTATCGATGCATCGTCCATGGCGATTCCTACAATGCCACCGGCGCCGGCGGCGCCGGTGAATCCTCCGTTGTTGGTCGCAGTGATGCTGCCATGGAACGAGCACTCATCGATGCCGGAAGATTCCGCTACTGCCGCTGCTATGCCACCGGCTCCGCAGTATGAGCCGCTGTTGCTCACACTGATGGTGCCAGAGAAACTGCATTGATAAACATATGCCTCGCCAGCCATGCCGCCAACGATACCACCAACGCCAGTGCCAGTGGATGTGATATTTCCGTTAGTCACTGAAAGATGCTTGATCACACCAGTCTTATCTCCTGGAGGCGGACCTTGCTCTCCTCCCAAGCCCGCAAACAGACCGCAGACATCAGCACTCGACTGAATTTTCAAGTGGTCGATGTTATGATACCAACCGTCGAAAATGCCAGCAAAATAAAAGCCTTGCATGTTCATGTTTACATTTCCGATTGGCGTCCAATTGATGTTGTTGAGGTCTAAATCGTCGGTCATCAGGAAATAGACGCCTTTGAAGACCGCCATGCCTTGTGCCTGGTAACCTTCATTGACTTTCTGTGCGAGATAGGCGAGGTTTTCAGCCGTCTCAATGAGATAAGGGTCGCTGGAAACACCAGTGCCTTGTGTCCATGGTGAGGCGCTGCCGTCCCAAACATCAACGGCCAATGCGTTGAGTGTCAAAGATAAAGCGATGATTGTGGTAAAGATTTTTTTCATATCGGATATTATTTGTTCTTGAAAAATTCATCAGCAGTCTTGCAAAAAACAGTGTCGTGCAATTTGCATAGTGACACCTCGTCTGAACCGTCTATGCGCTCAAAACGAGAGTAGACATCGTACATAAACTCGAATTCATTATTAAAGATCTGATCTTCGATGGAGATGTAGTCGTATTTGAAATTCAGTGTGCTGTCGACAATATCCTGATCGCACCACATTAAGGTGTAACCCTTACGGTTCATGGCGATGAATGGGGTGTTTTGCGAATAAGCGTGTATGGTCAGTATCTTCACGTCACGATCAATACCTTTCTCATCGAGCCATTTCCCGAATTTCTCATAACGTTCAGCGCAGACAATGGTTCTGTCCTCGCCGATTCTTCTGTTTTTGATATTGTCTTTTACCTCAATCGACATCATGATACATAAGAATAACAACGCGGCCGAGCAGCCTATCGTCCACCATTTCTTAGGATTCGGCAACTGTCGCAGTCCGATGATGAAGATGAAAACGACAGGGAAGAAGAAACTGTCGAGGCAATAGTAGTCGTGATCCCTGTACTGGCGCATCATCGCCACAAAAAAACACATTGCGCCGAATGAATAAATCAACGCGAGCCACAGCCAGGAGTTGCGACGGACCTTTTTCTTGAAAATGACGGTAAAGACCACCGAAACCACCATGGTCAGCAAGATCACGTAATGCTGCAATTCGGTGAAATAATGGAATTTCCATCGTGATCTGATATTGTCAAAAATATCTGTTACATCTTCCCAACCATTAGGATATTCAAGATGATCCAGGAAAAGCGAGCCGTATGTCTTCTTGAGGTGCGCATTCCAAGCCATATAACCCAAAATCACGACGATGACTATGATTACAGAAGGAAGCAATTTCTTGAATTTGCTGAAATATTCCTTCGCTGTCACCTTATGATCCTCGTCTTTTGTCAGTCTTAACAGCTCGAAGCAGCATATTGCCACAAACGGCACCGCTTGAGATGTCCTGATGAGTGCTGCCAGACCTAGCGTCGCTATGGCGAGATGCCAGAATCTTCTGTCATTTTCCTGAACATATCTCACATATGCCCAGAATCCTGTGAAGACAAGTGCCAACGACGGCGCTGATGGGATGTAACTGTTGAAATAATAAGCGTAAACCGGCGATGTGATGACAATCAGCACAATCAGTGCCGACTTGACAACGCTTTTTGTCAGTCTCATGCCGAGAAGATACAAGAAATACAATCCGACAAGGCTGATGATGAGAGTCCAGCATCTGAATACCCACGGCGCCGTTGTGCCGAAAAGCTTCATGAACAACGCCACTATGTAAACATGTATCGGAAAGTCTACCGAGGTGATGGTGCTGCCGTTGTCAAGCATCCACCAGCCCGGAAACTGTTTGTTGTAAATCAAAGTCTCAGGATGGAAGAAGTCGAATCCGTTGTTTTGAAATCCTAATGCTATCGAATACCAATCATCCTGCGCCCATGCGTGGATGTATGATGGCATCAGGTTCATCGTGGGCCATGCGACTATCAACCCAATAGCCGTTATGCACATGGCGGCGGCATAATACACAATCTTTGAGACATTTTTCATGTTACATCAGTTTTTTGTATCTGAATTTCTTTGGCTGTTGATTGCCAATACGTTTGATTTTGTTTTCCTCGTATTCCGAATAACTTCCCTCAAAGAAATACACCTGCGAGTCGCCTTCAAACGCGAGGATATGCGTGGCGATTCTGTCCAAGAACCAACGGTCGTGCGAGATGATGACGGCGCAGCCCGCGAAGTTCTCCAAACCTTCTTCCAAAGCACGTAAGGTGTTGACGTCTATATCGTTAGTCGGCTCGTCGAGGAGCAGAACGTTGGCTTCCTGCTTCAGTGTCAATGCGAGGTGCATTCTGTTTCTCTCACCACCCGACAGTACGCCCGCTTTTTTTTGCTGAGCGTCGCCACCGAAGTTGAATCTCGATACATATGCTCTTGACGGCATGGTGCGCTTGCCGAGTTGGATGAGTTCGTTTCCGCCTGAAATCACTTCCCAAACAGTCTTTTCAGGGTCGATCTCCGCGTGTTGCTGGTCGACGTAGCCGATTTTCACTGTCTCACCAACCTCAAATGTACCGGCGTCTGGCTTCTCTAGACCCATAATCATACGGAACAATGTCGTTTTACCGGCTCCGTTAGGTCCAATCACGCCTACAATACCCGCTGGAGGCAAGCTGAAGCTCAAATTTTCGAACAAAACCTTGTCTCCAAACGCTTTTGTAACATTCTTGGCCTCAATGACTTTATTGCCGAGACGGTCGCCGTTCGGGATATATATCTCGAGTTTCTCTTCTTTCTCTTTCACGTCTTCGTTGAGCATTTTCTCATATGACTCGAGACGTGCCTTGCCCTTTGCATGTCGTGCCTTTGGCGCCATGCGCACCCATTCCAATTCGCGTTCCAAAGTCTTGCGTCGCTTGCTCTCGGTTTTTTCCTCCATAGCCATGCGAGCGGTCTTCTGGTCGAGCCACGAAGAGTAGTTGCCTTTCCACGGAATGCCCTCGCCACGGTCGAGTTCCAAAATCCAGCCCGCCACGTGGTCGAGGAAGTAACGGTCGTGAGTTACAGCGATCACAGTGCCTTTGTACTGCTGCAAGTGACTCTCCAACCATTGAATCGCCTCTGCGTCGAGGTGGTTTGTAGGCTCGTCTAGGAGCAGGATGTCGGGCTCCTGTAGCAGTAGTCTTACCAGCGCTACGCGACGACGTTCACCTCCAGATAAATTCTTAACAGGAGTATCTCCATCTGGGCAGTTTAAGGCGTCCATCGCGCGCTCGAGCTTGCTGTCGAGGTTCCATCCGTCGTGTTGCTCGATGAGTTCGGTCAACTCACCTTGTCTTTCAATGAGTTTGTCGAAATCAGCGTCAGGTTCGGCGAATTTATTGCTAATCTCTTCGTATTCTTTGAGCAAATCAACAACTTCCTGCGCGCCTTCTTCAACAACCTCACGCACTGTCTTATTGTCGTCGAGTTGTGGCTCCTGGTCGAGCATTCCGACCGAATAACCCGGTGAGAACACCACTTCGCCGTTGTACGATTTCTCTTTGCCTGCGATAATTCGCAGCAAGGTTGATTTTCCGGCGCCGTTCAAGCCGATGATGCCAATCTTCGCGCCATAATAAAATGAGAGATAAATATCTTTTAAAATCTGTCGTGACGGTGGGATGATTTTGCTCACACCTACCATCGAGAAGATTATCTTTTTATCGTCGTTGTTGTTTGCCATAATTTTTTTAGTTATTCAGTTGTTCAGTTGTTCAGTTAATCGGTTGACTGGTATAACAGACTAACTGATCAACTGATTAACTTTGTAATACTGTTATCATTGCATCTTCCATTATTTTTGTCGCTGCTCCCCAGTCGTAGACGCGGTTGACGAAGTTGTAGCCTTCTTCGGCGAGTTCAGCGGCCTTGTCAGGACGTTTCAGCAGATACACAATGTCTGCCGCGAGCTCTGATGAGTTGTTGTCGACGAGTATCTCTTTCCCGTTGACGGCATGCAACGAACCGTTCGCCAATGCCGTGGTGATGCATGGAATCTTCATTGACATGGCTTCGAGAAGCTTGTTCTGCAAGCCTGTTCCGATGCGCATCGGGGCGATGAAGATGCGGCTCTGAGCGTATGCATCGCGCATGTCTTCCACCCAGCCGCTCACTATGATGTTGTCGCAAGCCACCTTTTTCACCCTTGGATCTGGCTGTGCGCCCGCAATATAAAGCTTGGCGTCAGGAAGCTTCTCCCACACCTTCGGCATGATCTCGTATGCCAAAAACTCCACAGCGTTGATGTTCGGCGCATATCCCATGTTGCCGGTAAACACTATATCGTACAGCTTTTCGCGTTCTTGAGGCTTGTAATACTCATGGTCGACGCCGTTTGGCACGATGAGTATCTTTTTTCTCTCCGGATGGTCGATATTGGCTCTGTCAGGCTCGCTGATGATGGTTTTCACGTCGAATTCGTCAAAAACCCTGCGCTCGTAATGTCTCAGGCGATTGTATTCCATCTCGAAAAATGGCTTGGAGAAAACACCCGCTATCTCGGCGCGACGTTTCATTCCCATCGAGAAAACATCTTGATAGTCAATGGTTTTAGGAAGTTTTACCTTATGCAGATAGGGCGCTACCCGCAAAAGTTGTCCGAAAAGCATATCCGGCTTGTGATGCTCTATAAGCTTGTGCACTTTGCGTTTAGCCTTCGAGCTGTAAAAATATCCGCATTGAAGAGGTAATCCAAGCAGATATGATCTGAAAATATTGAACAATATGCCAATCTTCGGTAGGTCGATGAAGTTCACGGAGACACAATAAGGCTGCATCGCCTGAAAAGCCGCTTGCTTGTCGACTTTCTTATCGTCGTTCAGGGCGCAGAGCACTATCTCGTTGTTCTTCGCGAGCTGCTTGATCTGGTTGTAAGCCCTCAGCTTGTCGCCTTTCTCGAGTGGCCACGGAATTCTTGGTAATAATACAAATATCTTCATTAATTCAGTATAGTTATCTCTCTTTTTGATTTCAACTCCATGTAGAAAATTTCTAACCTGTTGATAATCTTTTTATTATCATATATTTCTTCAATCAGACGACGCGCGTTGAGACCTATTGCCTCGGCTTCTTCAGGATGTTTGTACAGTCTGACTATGTTTTCCACCATCTTAGGCACGTTGTCGGCGATGATAATGTCTTCAAACTCAGTGTATTGTATGCCTTCAGCGCCTACTAAAGTTGTGATGACGGTCTTGCCCAATGCCATCGACTCTATGATTTTGATACGCATGCCACTGCCTGACAGCAATGGCACCACGGCAATATTGTGCTGGTTCACAAACTCATGAGCGTCAGGTACTTCGCCCACCACTATGATGTTCTTTTTCTTCGTCTTTTTGAGCCATTTCGGCATATTGCGTCCGGCTAGATACAGCTGGGCGTCGGGGATACGTTTCATGACCTCGTCCCAAACATTCTTCAGGAACCATTTGATGGCTTCCTCGTTCGGCATCCAGTTCATCGAACCGATATGATAGAACGTTGGTGTGTCGCCGATCTCAAAGACAGGGCTGAACTTTTCAATGTCAATGCCGAACGGCAGGTCGATTACAGGCGTTGCGGTTACACGGCGGAAATATACGGCGTCGGTGATCGTTATGGCCGCTATGCCGTCTACTTTGTCGAGCACGCTTATCTCATAATTCCGCAGCGTGCGCACCAAGTGATTGATATACCAGCGTTTGGCAAAGAAATATGTCTTTTTCGCCATGCGCTCCCAAATCTTATGCTCCACATTATGCGCGCGCAACACTATAGTGGCGTTCGAATGCTCGCGGATGGTCTCGATGTACGGCGCCATATAAATCATCTCGAGCTGCACTATGTCGAAACGCTCTTTCTTCAACACTTTGACAAGACGTTCTTTGAATTTTTCCGAGATAAACCTCTGAACATGATACGACTCGTCGGAAAACAGATTTTTAAAAGCCTCTAACGGCTTGATTTTCAAGTCTATATCGATAAACTCTATCTTTGTTTTCTGTCTATAATCCTTCGGAATGCTGTTGATGTCGACATGATATTTGTCGCTGTTGAAAGCCATTACTTTCACAGTGTGACCGGCATCGAGCAAACCCGTGACTATGCTGTTCATGGCCATCGGACCGCCTTCGCCCGGCGGAAATGGAGACTTATTGCATAACAGAAGGATATTCATATCGTCTTGCTTTTTTTACGTTTTGTGAAGAATTTTTTCCACGACTCGGCGTCGAGTAACGCGGCGTCGGTAGTGGCTTTGAATGTCAGGAAGATGCCGATAGGGAAGAGTACTATCGACGAAATCCAGGCGCCAAGAAAAACAGACATGTCGCCATTCACCGCCACTCGTTCCCCGATGATGGTGATGACGTAGTAAATCACGAAAAACACCACACTCACTACCACCGGCATGCCCAGGCCGCCCTTGCGAATGATGGCTCCGAGAGGCGCGCCTATGAAGAAGAAGAGAATGCACGCCACACTCAAGGTGAACTTCTGGTTCAGCACCTGCTCGTGTTTTCGTATGTTGATGCGGTCGCGTTTCATGTTGTTGATACTGATGGAGGTGCTCTCTTTCATGTTGGTGGTGCTCGCCAGCGCCATGCTGATGACTGGCTGCACCTCGTTTTCAGGAAGGTTGCTCAACAAAGGCCACTTAAACTGCGTTATGCTGTCGCCGACAGCGCTGCCGTCATGCCGTTTCTTGATTTTTCTGTCATGTCGGGCCAACTCTAGATTGTCCATGTCGTAATATCTGAACCGTCCAAGCAAAATCTTGTCGTTCGACTCCACCTTCTCGTCGTAAACCACGTTCAAAGAGTCGATGGCGAATGTCAACTGTTTGATGTTCAACATCGTCTGATGCTTTTTAAACGCGTCTTCGCTTACGTGTTTCATGTCGAATTGCGACATATCGAAGGTCACGAGCTGGCGTTTGAACGACATTTTCTGGAACGGACGGCGTGTGCGGTAGTCTTTGTCATCGAAAATCTCGTTGTAGTTGTAGCCGTCGTAAAGCGTGAAAATCATGTCGCGCTGGCTTGGTGTCATCGCCATATATCCCGAGTCGGCCACCGTCACCTTGACATTGCCTTTGTCATCGGTGTGGTCGTAAATCATGATGTCGTAAATCCAGTTGCCGTCCTTGCTTTTCTTCGCCACCTTGATGACATATTTGTCGATGCCGCGGTAAAACACGCCTTCCGGAATCTCCAAAGTCATCTTTTTATGACTCACATCGTAAAGCGTCGACTGCATCCTGAGGTTCGCCACAGGCATCACGTTGTTTGAGAAGAAAAAGCCTAAGATGCTCATAGTCAATGAGAAATAAAGCAACGGACGCATCACTTTCCATGTCGAGATGCCGCTGGCTTTCATCGCCACCAGCTCGTAATACTCGCCCAGATTGCCGAAACACATCAACGACGAAAGCAAAATCGCCAGAGGCAAAGCCATCGGGACAAAGGTGACGGAAGTGTAGAACAACAGTTTGAACATCACCGCGAACTCAACGCCCTTTCCGATAAACTCATCGACCCAGGTCCACAAAAACTGCATCAAAAGGATGAAAATGGCAACGAAAAACGTGAAGATAAACGTGCCAATGTACTGCTTGATTATATAAATGTTCAGCTTTTTCAAAACGTGTCAAATAAACTGCAAATATAACGTTTTATTTTGAATTTAATTATAAATTATGTAATTTTGCAAAAAATTTAATTTTTAATGCTATGATTAACGATTTTTTAAAAGGAATAAATATCGCTGTGACGATTAGCGACAAAGAAGGAAATGTTGTGTATCAGAACGACAGTTCTGTTGACGTTAATGGCGACGTGCGCGGCAAAAATATGATGGGCTGTCACAACGAGCGCTCGCAGCAAATTATACGTCATATGCTGGAACACGCAGCGACCAATGTTTATACCATATCAAAAAAAGGAAAGAAGAAACTTATATACCAGACACCTTGGTACGAGGACGGCGAAGTGAAAGGTCTTGTTGAGCTCTCAATCATTTTGCCTGAGGAAATGCCGCATTACGACCGCGGATAAAAATTGTAGAGACGCACGGCCGTGCGTCTCTACAATGTTATTAAAAACGCTTTCGTTATTTGACGAGGTCAAACGTATCTTTAGCAATCATATATTCCTCATCTGTAGGATATACAACCACTTTCACCTTTGAGTCAGGTGTTGAGATGACTGCTGCGTCACCCATGATGGTCTCGTTCAATTTCTTGTCGATCTTGATGCCGAAGAACTCCATGTTTTCGAGGATAGCCTCACGCATGAACCAGGCGTTTTCGCCGATGCCGCCTGTCATCACGAGGACGTCCATGCCGTTCATGATGGCTGCGTATGCACCGATGTATTTCTTCACGCGGTGCGCGAACATGTTGAAAGCGTAGGTGCAACGCTCATCGCCTGCGTCACGGCCTGCGCGCACGTCACGCATATCCTGTGAGTTGCCTGTGATACCGATGAGACCTGACTTCTTGTTCACCAAAGTGTTCATCTCCTTGGTGTTGTAGCCTTCCTTATCCATTATGTACATGAAAGCGCCAAGGTCGAGGTCGCCGGTGCGGCTGCCCATCACGAGACCTTCAACAGGAGTGAAGCCCATTGATGTCTCCACTGACTTGCCGTTTTCGACTGCCGCGATTGATGCGCCGCTGCCGAGGTGGCATGTAACGATCTTTGTGTTTTTCCAGTCACGGCCAACATATTCAGCGGCTTTTTCAGCGACGTATTTGTGGCTTGTGCCGTGGAATCCGTAGCGGCGTACACGGTATTTCTCGTAGTATTCGTAAGGAATAGCGTAGAGATATGCCTCTGGTGGCATGGTAGCGTGGAACGAGGTGTCGAACACTGCTGCCATCGGGATGCCCGGAAGCACTTCCTGCATTGCTGCGATGCCCTGCAAAGCGCCTGGGTTGTGCAATGGTGCGAGGTCGCATAGATCCTTAATCATGCTGATGACCTTGTCGTCAATGCGGACGCTCTGTTTGAATTTCTCTCCGCCGTGAGCCACGCGGTGACCTACAGCTTTGATTTCTTTCAGGTCGCTGATGACGCCGTATTCTTTATTCGTAAGTGCTTGAAGCACAATCTTGATGCCTTCTGTATGGTTCGGAATAGGCAGTTGTTCGTAGTGCTTCTGTCCGTTCCATTTGTGGGTGAACTCGCCCATCTCGAGGCCGATGCGCTCCAACAAACCCTTGGCTAATACCGAGTGGTTCTTTTCGTCCATCTCAATCAACTGATATTTGATTGATGACGAACCGCAATTTAAAACTAATATCTTCATAATTTAAAAATTTTATTTCTTCTGTGCAATTGCCTGATTACATGTAATTGCCACCAACTTGTAAACATCGTCGATAGAGCAGCCGCGGCTGAGGTCGTTGCAAGGTTTTGCCAAGCCTTGGAGCACCGGCCCCACTGCTTCGGCGCCGGCGAGACGCTGCACCAGTTTGTAAGCGATGTTTCCAACCTCGAGGCATGGGAACACCAAAGTGTTGGCCTTTCCTGCCACTGGGCTGTTCGGAGCCTTGCTTGAGCCTACTGACGGCACGATGGCGGCGTCGGCCTGCAATTCACCGTCGAGTACGAGGTCCGGACGGCGCTCCTGAGCGATGCGAGTAGCCTCGATGACTTTGTCAACGACTTCGTGTTTTGCTGAACCCTTTGTCGAGAAGCTCAAGATGGCTGTCACAGGGTCGATCTTGGCGATAGCTTTTGCTGTATCTGCTGTGCAGATTGCGATTTCAGCAAGCTGTTCGGCTGTCGGCATAGGTGTCACTGCGCAGTCTGCAAACACCATTCTTCCGTTGGTGCCGTAAGGGCATCCTTCTGGCAAGAACATAGTGAAAGCACCAGAAACACATGTCACGCCCGGAACAGTCTTGATGATCTGCAATGCCGGACGGAGCATGTCGCCTGTGGTTGAGCGAGCGCCGCTGACAAGACCGTCGGCTTCGCCTGCCTTCACCATCAAAATGCCGAGGTACATGAAGTTGCCCGCGAGGTCGTATGCCTGTTCAGGTGTCATGCCTTTGCTCTTACGGAGTTCGAAAAGCAAGTCGGCATATTTCTGGCGGTCAGGGTTGGTCTGCGGGTCGATGACACGTGCCTTGCCGATGTTCTTCAAACCGAATTCCTTCACCATGTCGGCGATCTTTTGTGCCGGTCCGATCAAAATGACGTCGGCGATGCCGTCAGCAACGATGCGGTCGGCTGCCTTCAATGTTCTTGGTTCGTCTCCTTCAGGGAGCACGATGCGCTGTTTGTTAGCCTGCGCATTGGCGATGATTTCTTCAATAAGTCCCATTGTTCAATTATTTATGATTTGAAATTTTACTCAAAAATTATTCTGCAAAATTACAAATCTTCTATGAATAATCCAAATTTTTTCTATATTTTTGCACAATAAAAATTTAAAGAAATTCGATGAGCGAATTTATTGATTTTCAGTTTGTTACGGAAAATGTCGCCACTGTGATCGAGCCTAAGCTCCGGATGGTGGAGTATATTTCGCCCTCATGGAATTTCATTGTCGTTTTCATGGCGATGCTGCTGATGGTTATCAACAAACAGTTGTACACCATGCGTTTCCGTATGATGCTGTCGGTTTTGACACAGTCGTCGGATAGCGAGAAGATGACGCGGGAGTGGAACCCCATCGTGAGCCTCAACGGATTCACCGTGTTTGTCTCATACATCGCCCTGCTTGCTATGATAGTGCAGAAAATAATACTTGTTTTCTCAGGAAACACTATACTTTACAGCGGTTTCGGCTTTTACCTCGACATTTGTTCATTCATAGCGGCGCTATGCATAATCCAATATCTCACGGTGTCGCTCTACGGCTGGCTTTTCGGCATCGAAAGCGCCACGACGCATCAGGAGGTGACCCATCTTTCAGCCATGACAATCCTCAATATCGTGATGATAGTGATGGGACTGATACTTATTTTCTATCCGACAAAATTTATTTTAATATTAACAATATCTATCATATTGATAATCATGGTAATTCGAATTATTAAATCATTTTTTGAATTCCAAATTTTATCAAGAATGAATTTATTAAATAATTTTTTGTATTTTTGCACCCTTGAAATTGCACCACTGTTGGTTGCCATCACGATGATATGTAGAATGGTTGTAACTGATTGTGTATTATAGGTTTATAAATAGTGTGTTTGAAAAATGAAGATAAAAAACATTCTCGTTTCACAACCAAAACCGGTTGATATTTCCAAAACTCACTTTGAAAGTATCATAAAAAAATATAATGTAAAGATTGATTTTGAGAAATTTATCAAGATTGAGGGTGTTGAAGCGTCAGAATTGAGGCAGGATCACGTGAAACTCACTGATTACACCGCTATTATCCTGACCAGCCGTAATGCGGTCGACCATTTCTTCCGTATCGCTAAGGAGATGCGCTACACCGTGCCGGATGACCTGAAATATTTCTGCGTCAACGAGTCGACGGCATTGTATCTTCAGCATTATATCCAGTTCCGCAAACGTAAGATTTTCTATGGAAACCAGACTTTTGCCGATCTTATCGAGATAATGAAGAAACACCGCGAGGAAAACTATTTCCTGCCTACATCCAACATCGTGACCAGCGAAGATTACGGCGAGATGATGACAGCCGCGAAGCTCAACTTCAAGAAATCGATGCTGTTCCGCACAGTGCCGTCCGACCTCCATCATGTCGACATCACCAAATACGACATGCTGGTGTTCTTCAGCCCGGCAGGTATCGACTCGCTGAAAATCAACTTCCCGGATTTCGTGCAAGGCGAGGTGGCTATCGGAGCTCTCGGTTCATCGACCGCCAAGGCCGTCACCGACGCCGGATTCAACCTCAGCCTCAGCGCTCCTACCAAGACCGCCCCGTCAATTACCATGGCGATTGAGGAATATCTCGAGGCTGAAATCAAAAAAGCAAAGAAGAGATAATTGAAACCCAGAGAAGGACTACCGAAATCGCAGCGAATATATCTTAAAAAAGCTGTCCAGACTTTATTTGAAGAAGGAAAAGGATTCTCGTTGTATCCTTTTCGTGTTGTTGTACATCTGTATGACGCTGAGAATCAAGAAGTTGCGATTCCGAGAATACTCGTTTCCGTTTCCAAAAAAAGATTTCATCATGCTGTGAAACGCAATCGCGTAAAGCGTCTGATCCGCGAGAGCTGGCGGAAAAACAAGGCCGAGCTGATGAAATTATGCCAAGAAAACAACAAAACGCTGGATGTTGCGTTAGTATATAATGCCACCGTCATCCTGAAATACGGTGAGATGGAGGAGAAAATGAAAAAAGTGGTCGAACGTTTGCTTGAGAAGTTATGAAAAAGGTATTGGACTTTATAGTAAAACTGCCGGCAAACTTCTTGATTTTACTGATTAAAATTTATCAGTACACGCTTTCTCCGTTCATCGGCCGCAACTGCCGTTACACGCCCACATGCTCCAACTACGGAATCGAGGCGATACGGAAATACGGCGCCATCAAAGGAGGATGGCTGACAGTGAAACGCGTTGTGTCGTGCAACCCATGGGGCGGCTCGGGATATGACCCCGTTCCTTAAAAAGAAATGATATGAAATATTTGAAATTATTTTTGATTTTATTGGTTCTCACCGCGACAACAGCGGTAGGTCAGACCCAAAAGAACAATTTCGAGATTTCGAAGAGCCTCGATATATATAATAATGTGTTGCGCCAGCTGAACTTGTATTATGTGAACGAGATCAACCCGGCGGAACTCAACGAGAGCGCCATCAACGCGATGCTCGAAGGCCTCGACCCTTACACGGTTTTCATCCCTGAGTCGCAAATCGAGGATGTGAAGCTTATGACAACTGGAGAATACGGCGGCATTGGTGCGCTCATCCAATATTTCGAAGGCAAGACACAGATTTCAGAGCCATACGAAGGTTTCCCGGCAGCAAAAGCAGGTCTTATCCCGGGTGATATATTCTTGGAAATCAATGGAATAGATGTCTCCGGCAAGATGACAAACGAGGTGAGCGACCTCCTGAAAGGCACCCCGGGCACCACGGTGAAACTCAAAATGCAGCGTCTCGGCGAGAAAGAGCCTGTCGTGAAGGAACTGAAACGTGAGAAGATAAAAATCGACAATATCCCATATCACACGGTGTTCGACAACGGCATCGGATACGCCATCCTGTCGCAGTTTACAAAAGACTGCGCCCGCGAGCTGAAAGAAGTCATCGTCGACATGAAGAAAGACCACGAGCTCAAAGGCTTCATCCTCGACCTTCGGGGCAACGGCGGCGGCTTGCTCAATGAGGCTGTCGACATAGTGAATATGTTTGTGCCGAAAAACAAACTCGTTGTGTATCAGAAGGGTAAGATGGCCGATCAGAACTATAACCACTTTACCCAGCACGAGCCTCTCGACCTCAATATCCCGCTGGTGATACTCGTAAACGAAGGCAGCGCCTCGGCATCTGAGATTGTCTCAGGCGCCATCCAAGATCTCGACAGAGGCGTCATCGTCGGACAGCGCACATTCGGCAAAGGCTTGGTGCAGAACATCTTCCCGATGAGTTACAACACTCAGATCAAGGTGACGGTGGCGCATTACTATCTGCCAAGCAACCGTTGCATCCAAGAGATAGACTACTCGAAAAAGAACAAGAAAACAGCCGACACTCTGGCAAAAAACGATACACTGGGCAAGGCATTCCATACCGCAAACGGCCGCACAGTCTACGAAGGTCACGGCATTCAGCCTGACGTGAAGATAGAGCCTGAGATGATGTCTACAATCACCACATATCTTTACGCGAAAAACATCATTTTTAAATATGCCAACAAGTTCTATAGCGAGCATAAATCGATAAAATCAGCCAAAGATTTCCAAATCAACGACAAGATTTACGACGATTTCATGCAATTCGTCAAGGATGAAGGCTTTACCTTTACATCGAAGAGCGAGTTGGATATCAAAGAACTCGAAAAGAGCGCCAAGCTCGAAGGTTATCTCGATGAGATACAACCTATTCTGGATCAGGCAGTTGCGAGGATAGAGGAGGAGAAAGCGAAAGATCTGCTCAACAACCGCAAGGAAATAGAGCAGCTGCTGAAATACGAGATTGTGAGCCGTTATTACTACCAGAAAGGCCGCATCATCTCCACTCTGGAGGACGACCCCGAGCTGAAACGCGCTTTTGAGCTCATCTTGAATCAGGAGGAATACAACAATATCCTAAAAGGAACAAAATAGCAGACATGAAAAAACATAAGCTTACATTGTCTTTCCTTGAATTCAACTCGATTGACGAGCTGAATGAGGACGACCGCACACTTTTGCTTAAGGCTAAGGAAGCTGCGAAAAACGCTTACGCTCCTTATTCTAAATTCAAAGTCGGAGCTGCGGTACGCCTCGCCGACGGGACCATACTCATTGGCAGCAATCAGGAAAACGCCGTGTATCCGGTGGGTTTGTGCGCCGAACGCGTCGCTTTGTTCAGTGCCCAGGCCAATCATCCTGATCAGCCGATTGTCGCCTTGGCGGTTACGGCAATAGGTTCGGACGGCACGATTTCGCAGCCGGTTCCGCCATGTGGCAGCTGCCGTCAGGCCATGATTGAGGCGGAGAGCCGTCATAACACTCCTTTGCGAGTCATCATGCAAGGCGAAGATGGTCCGATCATCATCAGTGAGAAAATGGACAACCTGATGCCGCTGATTTTCGCGGAGGATTTTTTGAAGAAATACACGGATACTATTTAAAGGTAAACAGCATATTAGCGAAGAAATTCCATAACGTCGCAACGCCGATGGCGAAGATTTTACTGACGTAGAAGTTCCATTTGAGCTTATCTGTCAAAAGATAAAGCGTTAACGAATTGATTCCCAATCCGATAGCTGAGACGAGCATAAACTTTCCATATTCTATTGCCACATCGGCGTTCTCACTTTGGAACGTCCAGATACGGTTTAAAATATAGTTGGTAGTCGCGGCGCAGATGAATCCGATCGCGTTGCTGATGTATTTGTTGATTTTTATCTTCTCCTTGCAAAGCCATGTGATGCCGAAATCAACGAAAACACCGGAAAAGCCTACGGCTCCGAACTTGAGGAATTTTAATATGAATAGCTTGTCGATTGTCATTTTTTAGTTGTTCAGTTAATCAGTTAATCAGTTAATCAGTTAGTCAGTTGTTCAGTTTTATTTTTTAAACGATAACAAGTGATAAATATTGCTACTGTAGTTACTAAACTGATAATAATCAATAAAATATTGTCGGTGCTGCCGAAATGCTCCACGTCGATATTGATGAAATCCCGGGTGTTGAGGTAATAAAGCACCACGATAGTGGCGTTGTTGGCGAAGTGCATCAGCATCGAAGGAATGATGGAACCTGACATCCAAAACATGTAGCCGAGCATTATGCCGAGAACGAAGCGCGGGAAAAATCCGAAGAAATCCATGTGGATAGCCGAGAATACAAAGGCGGTCACGATGATTGCGACATGTGCGTTCCTGAACAGTTTGATGAATGCTTTCTGAATCACCGAGCGGAACAGAAGCTCCTCACTGACAGCCGCTAAGGCCGCGATAATCAACAGACTTGAGAAAAGTGTCCCTTGAGAAATGAACGTTTTGATGATTTCTTCCGATCTTTGTTGAGTGTTGCGCAGTTGCTCCTCAATGGCGCTCATTGATTCAGGGAATACTATGCCGTCGTTCCAATCGGACACCATGCTGAGGAAGGGTATGATGGTGAACATCGCCACGATTCCAAGCAAAGACCAGTTCGGCATCTTGTTGAATCCCAAATAGTTAAATGGTTTTTCATGAACCAGCGTCACATAAACCACGGCTGGCATCATGAAACCGATAACCTGATTTAAAACCTGCATAATTTGAAGGTTTTTTAAGTCGAAGATGCTGCCTCCGTTTATCATGGCCATAAAAGCGCCCAGCACGCTGCTGAACACCAGCCCGAAGATAAGTAACAGTGCGAAAGTCAATAGCTTGGCGCCTTGCGTGGCGTTTTTTATCAATGGGAATGTCATAATTATCGATTGTATTTTTTAACCATATTTTTCAGCATCTTCGTCAGATTCTTATTTTTTAACAGCGATTCCACGCTTTGATGCATTCTATACTTCCAACGCCATTTCGAGTCGGCGGGCTCGTTGATTTGCTCGTCCCAGGTGTTGTCCCAACGGAAGTCGCCGTCCATCGCTATGTAATCCTGAATCGGGAGGATGACCCATTGTGAGCTCGAGTTCATGTGTTGCTCCATGATTTCCTGGCACACCCATGGCTCGCAGAAATACGGCGGATTATCCGTATGTTTCAGCATCTCGTGGTAGAAACGTGCTGATAATGCTCGGTCTTGTTCCCACCATCCGCGAATCGTAGGCATGTCGTGCGTTCCGGTTGTGTCGACGCTGAGATAAGGATTCTCACGCGGATCGCTGAACGGGCGACCACTCTGTTTTGGCATACGCTGCACTTCGAGGCTGAGAATGCCTAATTCGCGCATCACTCCAGGTACGCATGGTGCCACCATGCCGAGGTCTTCGCCACAAATAAGTAAAGACGTGCCATGGCGCGTCTCTACAGACGGCAAATTAAAAATCTCCGACAGTCGTTTCCGTCCCTCAATCTCCCACAACCTCGGATTTTCAGGCGAATAATGTCCGTAACTGGCATCCGGACTGCCTTTTGGAATCTCCCAAATACGGAAAAACCCAAGGATATGGTCGATGCGCAATGCGTCAAAATATTTTTTGAACCACTCGACGCGGTCTTTCCACCATTGGAAGTTTTCAGCTTCCATAGCGGTCCAGTTGTAGGTCGGGAAGCCCCAGTTCTGGCCTTGAGGCGCGAAGCCGTCAGGCGGAGCGCCGGTTTCCATGTCCAGGTTGAAAAGATGCGGATTCTGTTTCACGTCATCGCTCTCACGATTCACCCCGATTGGCAGGTCGCCTTTGAGCATAATGCCTCTTTCGTGCAGATAATCAACGGCTTCGGTGAGCTGAGCGTCGCATTGCTGTTGCAAAAACTCGTAAAAATCCGGTTTTCTGCCTCGTTTTTGTTCGTAGATTTTCCGAAGATACCACATCTTTGTTTCGAAAACATTGGGATAATCCACAAACTCTTTAGTGTTCAGCTCTTTTTTCAGTTCCTCGAAACGCCTTCTGTCCAGCTCGTCGCTCAAAATCCCGACACGCTCCAAGTTGAGGTAAATAGGGTGTAACGCCTTGGTGCTTATCGACTTATAAGGATATGAATCACTCCAGCTGCCGTCGGTGGTGGTGTCGTTAATTGGCAGAATCTGAATCAGTTTCAAACCAGTCGCGACACACCAGTCAGCGAGCTTCTTCAGGTCGAGAAACTCACCGATGCCGCAGCCGTCCTCACTACGCAGTGAGAACACGGGTACGGCGACGCCTGCGTTATATTTATAATCTATCAATCTCTTTGCAGAGGTTATTGAAAATCTCGCTGATTTCTCCTACGCCGTTGATTCCGATGAGGTTACCTTGTTTTTTGTAGTAGTCAAGAACTGGAGCAGTCTTCTCTTTGTATTCAACGAAACGGTGTTTGATTGAGTCGATGTTATCATCGGCGCGACCGCTGGTCTTACCGCGTTCGAGCATACGTTCGATGAGGATTTCCTCAGGCACTTCAAGACTCAAGACACCATTGATTTTCAATGAGAAACCTTTCATAATCTCGTCGAGCATCTCAGCCTGTTTCACTGTGCGCGGGAAGCCGTCAAACAAAAATCCTGCCGATTTCAGGTTGGCTCCGACTCTGCCTTTGATGATTGAAACCACGATTTCATCTGACACCAAACCGCCTTTGCTGATGATGTCTTTCACTTTTTTGCCGATTTCGGTCTCGGCAGCCATCTCCTCGCGAAGGATGTCGCCTGTTGAGAGATAGGTGAGACCATATTTTTCCTTAAGTTGTTGTGACTGAGTGCCTTTGCCAGCACCTGGAGGTCCAAAAAGTATGATATTCATTATTCAACAATTTTATAGATTTCTTTTAGATTTCTTCCGTATTCGTTGTAGTCGAGGCCGTAGCCGACGATGAAGTCGTTGCCGATTTCCATTCCTACATAGTCCATCTTGAGGTCATATTTCAAAGCTTTCGGCTTGAACATCATGGTGGCGATTTTTATGCTTTTCGCGCCTTTTTTGTTGAGGTCTTTCAGAAGCTCGTTCATTGTGAAACCAGAATCGACAATGTCTTCAACAATAACAATGTTGCGGCCACTAACTTTCTCAGGCTCAATGCCTAACATCTCGTTTGGCTTGCCTGTGCTCTGAGTCCCGACGTAGGTCTTATACTTCACAAACGCCATCTCGCAAGGCATGTCGAGGCTCTTGAACAGCTCGGCGGCGAACATGAACGCGCCGTTGAGCATGACGAGGAACAGAGGTTCCTTGTCAATCATGTCTCGCTTGATTTCACTGGCGATGCGGTGAATTTCATTTTCAATTTTATCCTGTTGGATGAATGGTGCAAACTCTTTGTCGGATACTTTTATGATGCTCATAATCAAAGTGTTATAAATTTATGTTAAAAATTATTAACTTTTGCAAATATAAAAATTAATTTAGTAACTTTGCAAAAAATTAAATTTAAAATGAATCCGTTAGTAAGTGTGATAATGGGAAGCACCTCCGACCTGCCGGTTTTGGAGAAGGCTTTGAATTTTTTTGATGAGATGGAGATTCCGTTTGAGATGAACGCCTTGAGTGCTCACCGTACGCCTGAATTGGTTGAGGAATTTGCAAGAAATGCACAGCAACGTGGCATAAAAGTCATAATCGCGGCAGCGGGAATGGCAGCTCATCTGCCTGGCGTGATAGCGGCAATGACCCCGATACCTGTCATCGGAATCCCGGTAAAATCTGGAAACGACGGCATGGACGCCCTCTTCTCGATAGTGCAGATGCCTCCAGGAATCCCGGTGGCGACGGTTGGAATCAACAACTCACTCAACGCGGCGATTTTGGCGGCTCAGATTCTCGCTGTAGGCGACCCGACAATAGCGAAACAGGTGGTCAACTACAAGGAAAACCTGAAGAAAAAGATCGCTAAAGCCAACGAGGAGCTGAAGGAGATTCATTACAAATTCAAAACGAATTGATGAGCAGCGATGTCAGAGAGGAGAGGCAACTTCTTCTGCGCAGTTTCATAGTCCCGATGGCGTTTGTCGCCATCTGCTGGCTGGTGAAATGCATCGAAGTCGCCTTTCATCTTGACTTTTCGTTTCTTGGCATCAAGCCGTTGCAAGCCGACGGTATCCCAGGCATTTTTCTGTTTCATTTTCTTCACGGCAGCTGGAGTCATCTTTGTGCTAACACTTTGCCAATCATCGTGTTAGGAGCTTGTCTTTATTATTTTTACAAACCGATTGCAACCAAAATCTGGTTGCTTCTGATGTTTTCTACCGGTCTGCTGACTTGGTGCGGTGCTCGTGGCGGAGTCCATATCGGTGCCAGCGCCTTGATTTACGGCTTGGCGTTTTTCCTGATGCTCAGCGGCTTCCTGAGGCGCAACAGAAGCCTGGTAATCGTCTCGTTTCTGGTGATTTTCCTTTACGGTAGTCTCATCTGGGGCATCTATCCGAAATATGCCATCGAAAACAATATCTCTTGGGAAGGACATCTCGCAGGATTCATAATGGGAATAGCCCTTGCCATCGTCTACCGCCACGAAGGCCCTCAGCGTGAAAAACCAGATGAAACTGAAGATGATGACGATGATTTCGATGACGAAGACCCTTACTGGGACGTCCCCGAACCGCCTCAAGATGAGCTGACGCAACCTCGATATTTCAAAGGTTACCGACGCAACTATTGATAATCAATATAGTACCTTAATCTTGGATTTATATCATCCCCGACAATTTTTGTGAGTTGTCCCCACGATGTGATTAGTCCTTTTTGTTCGCGATGGTTTACGATTTTCTTAGCATCTTCGTATTCCAGATAAGGATGTTTTAACAAAACCTTGAATGTATCACTGTTGATTCTCAATTTGTTAGGTGTGAAAGTTGAATCGATCTTCACATAATCTTTAATGCTGTTAAATCGCGCGGTGTCCATGCGGTAAACCTCCAGCAATTGCTCGGTTTCGCAATAACCACCGAGTTTTTCGCGATAATCGACAATCCATTTTGCGTAAGCATCACCAATTCCTGGCAACTGTTTCAATAACGTTGTGTCGGCAGTGTTGAGGTCAATCACCTCGCAAACGGTTGGTAGGTATGCATTGTGCGTTGGTTTGTCATTCTGAACTCCAGTGTGGTTAGGAATTTCCTTATGACTTGGTTTATCTTTCTCATGAAATTTTTCATTTTTTTTGGACGTGGCACGCCGCGCCCATACAACATTATACGCCTTCTCAATCGAATCCGTCACCCTGATTGAATCCAGCATCTTTTCTCTCCTTGCGATTATCGAATCCAAATCATGCTTGAAATAATCTCTTTTCGGAGGATGGTTGATGATTATGTATTTGGCTGTCAACATGATAACAATCATCGTAACAATGGTGACGATGGCAATACGCTCTCCATGCGAAAAAGTCATAAAACGCTTGAAATTGTCGGTCATAAATTTTGGTTTTCGGTTTTGTTTTATTTAATAAACTGCGTTATTAAAATCACTGTAATTGCTACTGGTGCTAAGAATTTAATTATAAAATACATGATTCTTCTCAATCCCATGCTGACTGTACCTCCGTTGGTATATTCATCAATGAAATCGGCTTTTTTCATCTTCCAGCCTAGGAAAATAACGGTCATCAAACCTCCGATTGTCATCAGGAATGTTGATGTTAACGCGTCAAGTCCGTCGAAGATCCTGAATCCGAACAGTTTCAGCGGTGTGTCGTCGTGCAGGCTCTCGCTTGAAATGACACAAAGTATAAATGCGCCGATTGCCGAGTAAATAGTGGCTTTTTTACGGCTAATATGCAGCTGTTCGGTGAGATACAAAACCGGCACTTCCAACAATGAGATTGAAGATGTGAGGGCTGCGATTGTCAAAAGCAGGAAGAAAATCAGGCAGAAGAAATAGCCTCCGGCCATCTTGTCGAAAAGCATCGGCAGTGTGACGAACGCCAACTCGTTGCCGGCTTCAGGTCTGATGCCGAATGAGAACGCGGCAGGGAAGATGACGATGCCAGCCAAAACCGCGATTAGCGTGTCGCTGATGCATACAGCGAATGCGGTGGATGTGAGGTTGTCATTCTTTGCGATATATGAGCCGTAGGTTATCAGACAGCCCATACCCAGACTCAACGAGAAGAACGCCTGCCCGAGAGCGTTGATGAGAACCTTGCCAGTTATTTTTGAGAAATCAGGCTTCAGGAAGAATTCGATACCATCAGCTGCGCCTGGCAAAGTCAGCGATTTAATACCAAGGATGATCAAAATTCCGAGCAGGATAGGCATGAGGATTTTCGAGTATTTCTCAATGCCTTTCGTCACACCTTTTATAATAATAAAAGCAGTTAGGAAGATGAAGATTCCCTCGCTGAGGATAGGCTGCCATGACTCATTCATCAAGTTGTTGAAATCAGCCTGGATTGTGACCTTATCCAATCCGTGATAGTAGTTGATGATTGATTTTCCGACCGCGTCGATGGTCCAGCCAGCAACAGTGCAATAGAATGCGAGGATGAGGAATGAGCATACAACGCCCAAATAACCTATTGAGCCCCAGCCTTTTGACTTTGGAGCAAGAGTTTTGAACGCGCCAACCGGGTTCTTGCCCGAGCGTCGTCCGATGACAAACTCTGTCACCATCAGTGGCAAACCCAAAAGGAGCACAATGGCAAGATAGACAATGAAAAACGCGCCTCCGCCGTTAGCGCCCGCCTCGCAAGGGAAACGGTAAATATTACCCAATCCTATGGCAGAACCTGCCGCCGCCGCAATAATTCCAAATTTTGAACCGAAACTTTCTTTGTTGCTCATAGTTTATTCTTTTTCACCATATGCTAAATCACCTGCATCTCCTAATCCCGGCACGATGTATGCCTTCGCCGTCAACTCGTCGTCGATGTTGCCGACCCACAAGGTGGCGTCGTATTTCGACAGTTTTTTCTTAACATAGTCAACACCTTCAGCGCTTGCGATGACTGCCACAAGATGCAGTTTTTTCGGTTTCATCTCATCGTGAAGAAGACCGTCGAGGCACTGAACAAGAGACGAGCCGGTGGCAAGCATAGGGTCGACAAGCATAAGAACGCGACCGTCGATATTCGCTGCGGAATAATACTCGATACGGATCTCAAAATCCTCGTTTTTGTCATATTTTCTGTACGCCGCGATGAAAGCGTTGTCAGCCTTGTCGAAAACATTCAAAAAACCTTGATGCAGAGGCAATCCCGCGCGCATAATGGTTGCCAGAACAGGCTGGTCTACAACTATGTTCATTTCCTTCTCGCCAAGCGGTGTGGTGACGCTAACAGTTTCATAATCAAGAGTTTTACTGATTTCGTAAGCTATCAACTCACCGATACGCTCGAGGTTTTTGCGGAAACGCATTCTGTCGCCTTGCACCTCAACGTTTCTCAATTCTGCGATGTAGTTGTTGAGGATGGTGTTTTTTGCACCGAGTTCTATGACTTTGACCATGGTTTGTTAATTTTTATGTCGTTTTAAAATTTTCAATGCAAAGTTAAAAAAATTATTGAGTTTGTTGAGCCTCAATTCCTGATAATATTTTTCTTCTCCACCAAAACCCATGTAAAATCTGGCTAATCCATCGTTGTCAGATCCTTCGAAATCTAAAATAAAATCCGTCCCGCTGTAGTTTTCAATGACAAAATCAAGCAAAAATGACAATCCGTGAAGCTCTTTGTTCGACTCATCGGAGCCAGAGAAAAGAAACACTATTTTGTTGTGGCTTGTCATGAAAAACGCTCCTGCAACGATTTGATTGTCAGTATTTTGAACTCCTAAAACCAGACATGCGTCATGATTTTTTGCCGCTTCGACAAGGTTCAAAAGTCTATTATATTCTTTGTCGCCCCAATGCTTAATTTCTTTTCCCCTATTCTTGCGGAATAGCTCAATAATCACTGATGGTTCAGCGCTTTCAACTATCGAAAGACCTTCTTTTTTAGCTTTTGCAAGATTTCGCTTGGTGTTGGAGTGGTAGTTTTCAGCAATAACTGAATAATCTTGGTTTAAAGCGAGCTCAATATTGCGATGATTTATCATGGCGGCGCCATTAATGCCCTTAACGCCTTTAATACCGCCGCTAATTCTGAATTCTGCAAACTTGAATTTCTCCGGAATCGCCTTCAAAAACTGCTCAATTTTCTCTTTTGAAGCCTCATTTTTTGAAAAAACTCCGAATTTCTGAGTAAAAAACGGTTGAAAAAGGTAATTTATGCCGTATTTCTTGCTTCCAGTTAGCGGCATGACAGTCTCATAATCGTCTTCAACCAGGGCTTCCCAGTCGGGATGCACCACGTCGAGATACCATGACCAGGCATAGACCAATCCGTCGGGACTTTGCGCAATACAATCGTCCCAACGTTGCGTATCTATCTGATTATGAGTTAAATAACGTATCATGACTTGTCTAATGCGTAGTCAAGGATTCTTCTGTATAAAGCCTTCCATCCAGTCCAACGTTTTTCGTCGCTGAGCGTTTCGTTATGCCATAAAAGTATGAATGTACCGTTCACATCTTTAACCGCTTGGATGAGTTTTGTGGCTTTTTCGTACGATTCCTGGATGTTAAGCTCTAGATAATCGCGCAAAGTGCCATCCATCACTGCAAACGGATGAATATTTAGGTTGGTGACGTTGTCGTGCTCAAGGTCGAAAAAGCGGAAGGTGTCGGCAATGCCAGCCCGGAATCCTGGCAGTGTGGCGTATCCCATGGTGTAATCGTCGGTGATGTCCATATCGATTAGAATCTGGTAACTGAGAGGCATTCGCAGTCTCAGGAAATGCTGGCGACTCATGGTGATTTCGCGGTTTAGCACCTTCGAGAGGTTTTGAATCTCCGTATGCACTTTCTCCTTGTTGAGATACGAGTTATACGACGGGTGGATGCCGACTTTGGCATAGTCGCCGAGACGTTTTATCAGGTTTTGGAAATTAGTGTTCCGCAACGAGATGTTCTTGTCATTGAGGTCGTATTCTCCGCAAAGGATGAAATATAATGGATGCAGATTCAGTTCTTTCTGCAGATTCAGCTGATAGTCGAAGGTGTCAAACGGGTCGGATTCCTTGCCGAAAATAACGCGCCATCTCTTCTTAAACTCTTGAATGTCAATGTTTAACAAATCGCGTGCCGATGATGCCAAGGTTCTGAATATACCTTTGTTTTTATATGCCCAGGCAGCGTCGACATCGTAAGTGGGGATGAATGTGAACGACTTCTTTTTCAGCTGAAGGTCAGGATAAATCGCCTTCAGAATATTGCCCAATTCTATCGCCCAGATATTGACCAAAGGTTTTTCTAACATATTCATTTTGAATAAGATAGAATCTTTTGCCTGAAATCTGTTGTGCTTGTCGTTGATATGCGGAAGGTACTCTTCGTAACGCGTCACGAGGTAAAACGAGGCGGCGAAGATGTCGAACGGGAATACCGACTTGTCATTGTAGACCGGAAAAATGGCCTTAACGTCTTTATAATCAATGATTTTAAGCTCTTTCTCGGTGATGTCGTGCTCGAACAGGAGATTTGTCGCTTTCTGGAAAGGCTCGTTCCAGAACTGATTGTTGCCGTAATGAAACTTCGGTCCGTTGTATGACGCAAAAGTCTCGTTGTCGGTGGTGAATTTAAACGAAATACCAAGTAAGTCTTTGATAATCAAGTCAAAGATATAGTGTAGACGATTTGTCGTTTTCGGTACTAAAATGAGCATATCCATATTGCAAAGATACAATTTTTCTGAAAAACAAGCTAAATAACAATTTTTTCTTTCAAACGGATGTCGTCAGACGAGGCTCCGACCATGATGGTGAACTCGCCAGGTTCGAGATTTTCCGTCGGGATGGTAAACGTAATATGTTGAGTATCATTGGTTAAGATAAAAACACGTTTGAATCCTTTGAGCAGTTTTTCGGCTGGCGTTATGGTGGCGTATTCGTCGCGGAGATAGAGTTGTACGACCTCGTCTCCATCATAATCTCCAGTGTTTTTGACATCAAGAGAGACTTCTATTTTATCATCTAATTTGTTGATAATCAAATTGCTATATTCAAATTTTGTGTAGCTCAAACCATGGCCGAAACAGAACAATGGCGTGCTCTCGCACTCGACATAGTCGTGAGGTTTCGGTTGCGAATAATATATCGGAATCTGACCAGTGTTGCGAGGTTGCGATATCGGCAAACGCCCGGCAGGGTTGTAGTTTCCGAAGATTACGTCGGCGATGGCGTTGCCACCTTGCTCGCCCGGATAGAATGCTGTCAAAAGTGCGTTGGCGACCTCGTTGGCGGTGTTTTTAAGCAGCGGGCGACCTTCTATATATACGATAATCAAAGGTTTGTTAAGCTTTGCTATCTCTTTGATTAGGTCTTCCTGCAAACCTGAAAGTTCGAGTGAGACACGGTCATATCCTTCGCCGCAGTCCATGTCGGAGATGTGGTCGTTGACGACGGCTGCGCCTGTCGATTCGTATGATGTCTTGAAGTCGCGAGCGCTTGAGCCTCCGACAACCAAAACAGTGACATCCGCTGATTTTGCTGCCTTTATCGCTGATTCAAAGTCGGCATCATTAGTGTCGCGGATGGAACAGCCTTTGGCATAAAAGAAGTTTGTGCCGTCTTTGGCACGGTTAATGATGCCATCGAGAACAGTAACGATGTCGTTTGGATTCTGCGGTGCGGTATAATCGCCTAATTGATTGTACATGTTGTAGGCATTCGGTCCTATGACTGCAATGGATACGATGTCGTTCGACAATGGCAAAATGCCGTCGTTTTTTAACAAAACCACGGATTCACGTGCGGTTTGCAATTGTAGAGACGTTTCCTGAAACGTCTCTACAGGTGGGACATTGATATACGGATTGTCAAATAATCCTATTTCATATTTGAACCGTAAAACCCTGCGAACGGCTTCATCGACGTTTTCGATTGGCACTAAACCGTTTTCGACGGCGGTTTTCAGATATGCGCCATAATTCGATGCGCCCAAATCTATGTCGACACCAGCATTGATTGCCTGAGCCGTTGCCTCCAGCTGGTTCGCTGCTGTCCTGTGTGTGCTATGCAACGCCCAGATGCTGCCGAGGTCGGAGAATACCACGCCTTTGAATCCCCACTGTTCACGTAAAACATCTTTCAAAAGCCAACTGTTTGACGTACAAGGTACTCCATCTATAGCGTTATATGATGTCATGATGCTTTTGACACCGTTTTTCACTGCGATTTCAAAATTTGACAGATAATCTGATGACAAATAGTTTGATCCTGTCTGTGCGGCGGCGCCGTTGTGCCCGCCTTCAGGGATGCCGTAAGCCGCAAAATGTTTCACGGTAGCCGCCAGATGGTTTTGTATGCCTCTGATGACGGCGCCGCCTAGTGTCCCTGAGAGATAAGAGTCTTCACCGAAAGTCTCTTCCACTCTAGACCAGCGTGGGTCTCTTGCAATGTCGAGCACCGGACCATAGCCGAATTGAGCGCCTCGGCCTGCGGCCTCGGCGCCTATAGCGTCACCTACCTTATACAATAAATCCTCGTCCCAAGTCGCCGCCATTCCAAGTCCAGTCGGATACACTGAGGCACCCACAGCCATCAAGCCATGCGGACATTCTTCAGCGAAATAAATCGGGATGCCGAGGCGAGTGTTTTCAACAGCATAACGCTGCATCTCATTGTAAATCAATGCCGATTCACGAGCGTCAGGACCAGTCTCGAGCGTTTTTTGTGACCATGGGTCGGCACGCTGCACAGCCCAGAATCCACCGACAGGCAAGCTGTCTATGAGGTTTTTGTACGATTCGTCGTCGTAAAGATTGAAACCTATCGGACAACACAACTGCCCGATCTTCTCGTCTAAAGTCATCTGATTCAATAAGTTATCGACTTTTTTGTCGATATCGTCGCACTTCGATGTCGAGCATGACACCAAAGAAAACAGTGCTATTATGGCAAAAATTTTAATTTTCATACTACAAAATTACAAATAAATTCATTCACAAATCAAAAAAAAATGTACCTTTGCAGACTTTTAAGATTAATCATTAAAAAAAATAAATAATGAAAAAATTTACGTTTTTTGTACTTCTGTCGATAATGGGCATGGTTACTTTCGCTCAGACAGTTGAAAAGATCTATCACTTTGATAATCCGAAAGTTACAGAGCTTCGCGGATATCAGCAAGTAAGCTTTGACGGCTGTATGCAGACCGCTTTGGCAGGTTATCCGTCGTTGCCGTATCAGTCGGTAAGTTTGATGCTGCCTCAGGGTATGGAAGCTGAGTCTATCGAGGTGGAACTCTCTGATTTTCAAGAGATTGAAACAGGTCTTAACCTTTTTCCGTATCAGCCTTCGCGCACAATGAATGATGTCGGGAAAAGAGACCTTATCATAAATCAAGGTATTTATGCCTCAAAAAGCGTGTATCCTACTGAAAATCATGGTGTTGTGACTACACAATACAAAAACGGATACGGCTTTGCGCTGGCTTCATTCACTCCTGTACAGTATATCCCTCAGGAAGGTAAGGTGATGTATGCTAAAACAGCTAATGTGCGAGTAAATACAAGAGCTTCAAGAGTTGATCATAGCGCAAATCTTTGGGGTACACAGCAGATTAAAAATTCTGTGAAACGCCTCGCCCAGAACCCTGAGATGGTTGAAACTTATCAGACGAGAGGCCGTGAAGTTACCGCTTACGACGTTTTAATCATCACAAGTTCAGAATATGTTGACGGTTACAGCGAGTATTGCGAATACTACAATTCTATCGGCATGCGTAACAGAATCGCTTTAGTGTCAGATATTTACAATGAGATGACAGGTGTTGACGAGCAGGATAAAATCCGTAACTACATCATTCAAGAGTATCAGAATAATGGTATCATGATGGTTGTTTTGGGTGGCGATGTCAATATTGTGCCTTACCGCGGTTTCTATTGTTACGTGACTTCGGGCGGTGGCAACCAGGAGAGCAATAACATTCCGGCTGACCTTTATTACAGTGGTCTTGACGGCACTTGGAACGACAATGGCAACGGCCGTTACGGTGAGCCGGGTGAGGATGACCTTATGCCTGAAATCGGTATAAGCCGTATGTCATTCAAGACAGCCGTGGAACTTCAGAATATGATTCACAAAACCTTGTCATATCAGCAGAATCCTGTGCTTGGTGAATTCCAAAAGGTGATTTTGGCTGGTGAGCATCTTTACGATAACCCTACATCAAACGGATCGGATTATCTTGAACTTCTTATCGGAACACATGACGATAACGGTTATACAACTATCGGATATCCGGTCAATTACGACTTCACAAAACTCTATGAGGAACAGGGCAACTGGAGCGGCTCTTTGTTGAAACAAGCCATAAATGCAGGTACAAGCTATGTGCATCACGACGGACACGCCAACTCAGGTTATGTGGCCGGCTGGTATGGAATCTCGAACAGCGATTTCTCGGGTGCCAACGGCGTTGACCACAACTACACATTCTTCCATTCACAAGGCTGCGACTGCGGCGCTTTCGACGAGAGCTGCATCCTCGAGAAGATGGTGACAATGGAAAACTTTGCTGTCGCTGTTATTGGAAACTCGCGCTACGGCTGGTTTAACGAAGGTCAGACCGAGGGCCCGGGCTGCCATCTCGAAAGAGAAATGACCGACGCTCAGTGGGCCGATCGTCTCGGATGGCTCAGTTTGGCTCATGCTGAAGGCAAATGCATGACAGCTCCTTGGGTGACTGCTCCAGGCCAGTGGGAAGAAGGCGCTCTGCGTTGGAACTTCTACGACATGAACGTCCTCGGCGACGGCGTTGTCAACGTATGGCTTGACGAGCCTATGACAGCTGTTGTTGATGCTCCTGCTCAAGTGGTGATAGGAACACAGTCAATTGATGTGACTGTGACCGATAACAATGGCAACGGCTTGATGAACTACCGCTGCCTCGTCTACATGGATAATGAGGTCATCGCAATGGGCTCAACAGACGAAAACGGCGTTGCTGAGATTGAATTCGAAGGCGGCTTGCAGAGCGTTGGAAACATGATAATGAAGGTGTCGGGCGTCAACTCATATCCTCAGGATGTCGAGATGATGGCAGTGCCGAGCAACACACCATATGTTGTTTATGAAGGCTATACTTTGAACGGTGGTGAGCAGATTGAATACAATGGAAACTATAATTTCAACATGGTTTTGAAAAACGTCGGCAGTGTAAGCGCCACAAACGTGACAGCTGCCATATCATGCGACAGCGAGTATGTGACCATCAACGAGGCGACGGCAAATGTGGGCGATATCGCCGGCAATCAGGATGTTACACTTGAAAACGCCTTTGCCTTCACAGTGAGCGATGCGGTGCCGAACAACACCAACGTGCGTTTCAACATCACTTGCACTGACGGCACCGACACATGGGAGAGCCATTTCAACGCCAGAATCTTCGCTCCTGAGTTTGAGCTGGTCAGCGCGGTGCTTGAGACTTCAACAGGTGGCGCTTTGAACCCTGGCGACAGTGGCACAGTGCATTTCACATTGGCAAACAACGGAGGCGCAGCGGTGCCATCAGCAGTGTTTAGAATCTTTAATTCTCACGGCGATATCAGTATCAACACCACAGAATGGACTTATGGTGAAATCGCCGCTGGTCAGGAATTTACAGCCGACATGGAATTTACGTTGAGCTACAGTGTTGAGGTCGGCACTATGTATCAGCTGTTCTATGCAGCTATTTATGGCAATTACATGGTTAACGACGCTTATTACATCAGCGTGGGACAGTCGTTGGAAGGTTTCGAGACTGGCGATTTGACAGCGTTTAACTGGCAGTATCCAAGCAGTATCTACAAATGGGATGTTGTGACTGAGAACCCTTACGCAGGATTGTATTGTGCAAAATCTACCAGTATTTCCGACTATGAGACGTCATCGATATACATCATGGTTGAGGTTGGAACAGAAAGCGAAGTGAGCTTCTATTATAAGGTGTCGTCAGAATCCAGCTACGATAAGTTGTATTTCAAGATCGACGGTGTGGAAAAGAGCAACTGGTCGGGTGAAATTTCATGGGCATATGCTTCATATACATTAACTCCTGGTTCTCATGAACTCAGATGGGAATATAGCAAGGACGTGTCAATGTCGAGCGGTAGCGACTGCGCTTGGATCGACAACGTGGTGTTCCCTCCGACAACCATCATCACTAAGGTGGAGACCGCAGTGGAGCAGAACGTGGCTGTTTATCCTAACCCTATGAACGATGTCTTGAATATCCAACTCGGTGACAATCAGTCGAATGTCGAGATTTTCAATAACCTCGGCCAAGTTGTGAGACGTTACGACAACGCGTCTGGCGACATCCAAATCAATGTGGCTAACCTTAATTCCGGAATCTACTTTGTGAAGGTTAACGGCGAGGTGACAAAAATCATCAAACGATAACGATAATTATCAATAATGACATTGTAGGGGCGAATAATCATTCGCCCTTTTTTATTTATAACAAATAACCGATAAAAGGATATAAAACAAGAATACAAACGGCAACGCCACACATTTCAAAACGATTACCGCGACGATGGCGAAAATCACCACAAAGTAGCGCAGAATGTTTTCCTTGAAGCGTAAATTCTTGATTTTAAACGAGAAAAACGGCACCTCGCTGATCATCAGCCAGCTGAAGACCGCAACCATAGCCAGCAGGAAATAAGGGTTCATGACGAAGTTGTAAAGCCATGTGTCGTGACCAAGACGGAACAGCATGAATGGCAGCGAGGCTATGAATAATCCCACCGCCGGCACCGGAAGCCCGATGAACGATGAAGTCTGGCGTGTGTCGAGGTTGAATTTGGCGAGACGTACCGCTGCAAAAGCCGCCAAAATAAAAGCTAAGACAGGAAACACGTTGAAATCGTGAATCCACCATCCGACGCCTGTTTTGCTTAAGAACCACGCCACTATGAACGATGGCGCCACGCCGAATGACACCACATCCGACAAGGAGTCAAGTTCACCGCCTATAGGCGATTTGGCGTCGAGCAGACGAGCCGTAAAGCCGTCGAGGAAATCGAAGACAGCGGCGACAAAAATCATGGCGGCGGCCCATAAAATATGGTTATGGCATAAGAAAAGTATTGACACACAGCCGCTTATCAAATTGCAGCATGTGATGGTGTTCGGGATGTGTTTTATAATTTTCATGAATTTATTTTTTGCAAATTTAACAATAATTTATTTCTGACGATAAGAATTTGGCGTTAAACCGGTGTGTGTCTTGAAATATTTGTAGAAAAACGACTGGTTCGGGAAGTTTAATAGGTCGGATATCTCCTTGACGCTCATGTCGGTATGACGCAAAAGATGCTGGGCTTCCAGTATCACATATTTATTAATGATATCAGGCGCCGAGAATCCGCTTACGCTTTTTACTATGCTCGAGAGATACTTAGGCGTGATGCACAGCTTGTCGGCGTAAAAACAAACAGAGCGTTCCATGTTATGATGCTTCTCGACTAGCTCAATGAAACTCTCAAAAACACGTTTGTGCCTTGTAGACGGGGCTTTTTCGTCGTTTTCATCAACTGCGTCAAGACGTTTTTTCAGCATACCGCCAATCAGATAAAACACAGAAGTAAGCAGATAACCGATGCTGTCGTTTCGGTACTCCGAATCGGTATTCATCACAGTATCAATCAGTTGAAAGTACTGCATCGATAATTCAACCTCCTCCGGACCCATTTCCATGATAGGACTTTTCAGCATATTGATCGCGTCGATGAAAATTTTGCTGAGGTCGGAACTGAGCGTTGTCATATATTTAGGCGACACTGCCACAATGGTCAGTTCCACAAGCTCGTCGCTGTTATCGATAGGCTCTAGCTGTATAATATTATTAGGTATGTTAACCGCCAGCATACCATCGCGTATCTCGTATTCCGTGAGGTTGATGGTACACTTGAAATGCCCCTTCCGACAATACGCGGCCACGAAGCCGTCGATACGACTTGGAAACTTAAGTAGCTCTAAATCAATGTCATTCGTTTGTCTGGCAAGGATAAAATCATCACCTATGCTGACGATGTCGTCTTTCAAAAACAACTCTTTGACTTTCGAAAGAGAGAATCTGTTTAACGTCTTTGTATACATATTGACAAATTTTCGACAAAAGTATACTATTTTTCAAATATATTGTAAATATTTTTTCATTTTTTCGACCTTTAGATACTTTTTAGGTCAATTTTGACCTTTACACGAACGAAAAAGTGTTGTTATTTTGCATCTCGAAATCACGATAGGATATAATAAATCATAAAACTAATGGAAAATATAACAATTAAAAGGACTTTGGCGGTTTTTGCCGTGCTTCTGCTTGGGGCCTCTCCGGTGTGGGCGCAGCGTGTCGTGACATTACAGGAATGCCGCGACATGGCACTTGAGAACAACAAGAATCTCAAGATCTCGCAGGAGAAGGTCAACATGGCCGGTTACGACAGAAAGATCGCTTTCGCAAACTACCTTCCGACGATTTCGGCTCAAGGGACGTACATGCATAACGAGAAACAGATTCAGCTGTTGAGTAACGAGAAGATCAATGCCATCAACACTTTCGGCACGACTTTGCAGGGTGACGTGAACGGTTATATCGACCCGATAATCTCTCAACTGATGGAAAATCCTTTGATGTATCAGATCATCATGAACAGCCCTCATCTCCAGGCGTTGATTCAGGATTTGCATAACATCGGGGCGTTCGAGACACTTGATGCCATCGGACAGGAGGTCACTAAGAACTTCACCCTCGATACGCGTAATGTCTACGCCGGCATGATAACAGTTATGGAACCGGTGTATGCCGGTGGCAAGATCCGCGCATACAACAAGATGGCGCGTTATGCCGAGGAACTCGCTGAGATGCAGCTCACCACCGGGCAGCAGGAGATCATAGTCACTACAGACAAGGCTTATTGGCAGATTGTGTCGCTGGCGAACAAACAGAAACTCACCGAAAACTACGTGGAGCTGCTTCGCACCATGTCGGATAATGTTGAAAAGCTTGTCAACGAAGGCATGGCGACAAATGCCGACAAGCTCTCCATCAAAGTGAAACTCAACGATGCCGAGTTGACGTTGGTGAGGGTGCAGAACGGCGTGGCACTTTCGAAGATGCTGCTTTGCCAGAGTGTTGGCCTGCCTCTCGACACCGAAATCATCCTTGAAGACGAGAATCTTGAAGATGTTGTGATTCCGGCTTACAATCCTCAGTATACCGAGGAAGACATCATGAACAACAGACCGGAGCTGCATAGCCTCGAGCTCGCAACGAAGATCTACGACAAGAAAGTCAACATCGCAAGATCCGAGTTCCTCCCGACGGTTGCGGTATTCGGCAACTATATAGTGACAAATCCTTCCGCTTTCAACGGATTCGAGAACGAGTTCCACGGCTTTTATAACTTCGGCGTCGTCGCGAAAGTGCCGCTTTTCCATTTCGGCGAGGGATATAACAAAATCCGCAAGGCAAAGTCGGAGGCGATGATAACACAGCTGAAACTCGAAGACACCAAAGAACTTGTGATGCTTCAGGTCAACCAATATGAAAAACAGATCAAAGAGGCTGAATCCAGACTTCAGATGACGACGGAGAAGATGTCAGACGCTGAGGAAAACCTGCGCATGGCGACGGTCGGCTTCAACGAGGGCATGATACCTTCATCGACACTCGAAGCTGCTCAGACAGCCTGGATGCAGGCACATTCAGAATATATCGACGCCAAAATCGACGTCATCATGGCAAACACATATTTAAAGAAATCAATCGGAAAACTTGAATAATTATGGCAACAGAGAAAACACAAAGAATAAACACTATCATCGCATTGGCGGTGTTGGGATTGGTTATAGCTACCGTATGTATAATAGGCTCAATCACTTACGGTAAGACAAATGAGATTATGCAGGGTCAGATGGAGACTACGGAATACCGTGTTTCGTCGAAAGTCCCGGGCAGAATTCTGGAATTCAGGGTCAAGGAAGGCGATAAAGTGAAGGCTGGCGACACACTTGCTATCATCGAGGCGCCTGAAGTGATGGCGAAGAAAGCTCAGGCTGAGGCTGTCAAGACAGCCGCTGTGGCGTTGAACGACAAGGCTGAGGCTGGTGCCCGAGAGGAACAGATCCAAGGCGCTTACGAACTTTGGCAGAAAGCCATCGTCAACCGCGACATCTGGGAGAAATCGTTCAAACGTGTGTCAAACCTTTATAAAGAAGGTGTGGTGAGCGAGCAGAAATACGATGAGACCAAGGCTCAGTATGATGCTGCCGTCGCCACCGAGAAAGCCGCTAAGTCGCAGTACGACATGGCGGTGAAAGGCGCTCAGAAACAAGACAAAGAGATGGCGGCCGCTAAAGTTGAGCAGGCAAAAGGCGTTGTCGCTGAAGTCAACTCTTACATCAACGAGACTATCTTGCTTGCATACGCCGACGGCGAGGTCACAGACATCTTCCCGCACATAGGCGAACTTGTAGGAACAGGCGCTCCTATCATGAACATCGCCATGATGGACGACATGTGGGCCACGTTCAACGTGCGTGAGGATCACCTCAGCAAACTGCCTATCGGAAGCCGTTTCACCGCGGAATTTCCTGCATTACACGGTGCATCAGTCGTCATGGAAGTCAACTATATGAAGGACCGTGGCGACTACGCCGCATGGAAAGCCACCAAGCAGACCGGACAATACGATCTCAAGACTTTCGAGGTGCGCGCCGTGCCTGTCGCTAAAGTCGAAGGCTTAAGACCAGGCATGACTGTCATTTACAGAGTAGGTGAGGAGAAAAAATGAACGGATTAAAACAGATATTGGCTATCGCGAAACGTGAGCAGAAGAGGATGCTACAGCGTGGAATCTATACGTTCTGTATGGTTCTTGCGCCAGTCATGGCATTCCTGTTCTTCACCACGCTGATGGGTGAAGGGCTACCGTCGGAGTTGCCTGCGGGCGTCGTTGACGAGGACAACACTGCCACAACACGCGAGGTGATACGTAACCTTGACGCTTTCCAGCAGACTAACATCATAGAGCATTATGCTGATGTCGCTGAGGCGCGAAAAGCCATGCAACAAGGGAAAATTTACGCTTTCTATTATATCCCGGCAGGTACGACGCAGCTCGCCATCTCCGGCAAGCAACCGACAGTGTCATTTTACACCGCGGCGTCGTACCTCATTCCCGGTTCTCTGGAGTACCGCGACATGAAGATGATGTCGGAATACGCCTCAGGTGCCGTCGGACGAGCAACGCTTTATGCCAAAGGATATACAGAAGATCAAGCGATGGCGGTGCTGCAGCCTATCAAGATGGAGATGCATGCCGTCAACAACCCGAGCCTGAACTACTCGGTGTACCTCTGTAACACGCTGCTTCCGGGTATCATCATGCTGCTCATCATGCAGGTGTCGATTTACTCGATTTATGTGGAGCTGAAGGAGGAGACCTCTAAAGAATGGCTCGCCATGGCCGATAACGATATCGTGAAAGCCTTGTTAGGCAAGCTGTTGCCGCAGATTGTCACCTGGTCGCTGATGGGTCTGTTCTGTCTGTTCCTGCTCTATGGCGTGTGGAAGTTCCCTCTCAACAGCGGAATCTGGCCGATGATACTGAATATGTTCCTTCTCATCAACGCCTCGCTGGCGCTCGGCGTCTTCTTCTGCGGAGCCGTTCCGTCGTTGCGTTGGGCGCTGAGTCTCGCCACACTTTGGGGCGTGCTCTCGTTCCCGATTTCAGGCTTCTCGTTCCCCCAGATGGCATTCCCTGACACCTTGAAAGGTCTCTCGTGGCTGTTCCCGCTGCGTCATTATTTCCTGATTTACGTAGATCAGGCGTTGAACGGTCTGCCGCTGTATTATTCATGGCTTAACATCGCCATTCAGATAGGATTCTGGGCATTGCCGATATTGGTTTTAGGACGTTTGAAGAAATTCTTGTTGGAATACCATTATACGCATTAAACTGTTGATTATGAAATGGTTAAGAAATACAATCGAAGTCTGGGCTTATGAGATGAAGTGCGCTTTGCTTGACGAGGGCGTTATCGTCTTCTTCATCATCGTGCCATTCTTATACCCGCTTCTTTACGCATATTTATACAATCACGAAAGTGTGAGAGAGGTGCCTACTGTTGTCGTCGATAACAGCCATTCTCAGATGAGCCGTGAGTTCACCCGTCGTGTCGATGCCACCGCCGACGTGCGGATTATCTCGCATTGTCAGGATATAGAGGAAGCCAAGGGTATGATACATCATCGTGACGCCTACTGCCTCATCTACATCCCGAAAGACTTCGAAAAAGACATCGCCGAGCATCGTCAGACCGTGGTGGAGCTGTATTCCGACATGAGCGGAATCCTTTATTACAAAGCTGTTTTGAGCAGTTGTACCGAGGTGTCGCTCGATATGAACAAGGAAATCAAAGCTCAGCTTATTCCGGGCGCCACCGACGAGCAGATATCGGTATTCCAGTATCCGATAGAGTACAAATACGTCCCGATGTTCAACACCCAGAGCGGTTTCGCCACCTTCCTCATTCCGGCTGTCTTGATGATGATCATCCAGCAGACCATGGTGCTTGGCGTTGGAATGATGGCGGGCGAGGAGCGTGAGAAGGTGCGTAAGCACATAGCGGAGCCGCATATCATCGGCAAAAACCCTATTGAGGTTTTGATAGGAAAATCAACAGTCATCTTCACCATTTACGTGTTGGTTGCCGTGTATCTGGTATGTGTCGTGCCGTCTTTGTTCGACCTCATCCACATCTGGCGTTGGCAGACATTGCTGGCGTTCATGGTGCCTTACATAGCGGCTTGCGTGTTCTTCAGCATCTCGCTTTCGTCGATAGCACACGACAGGGAATCGTTCATCATCATGTTCGTGTTCATTTCCATCCCGTTGCTGTTCGCAAGCGGTATATCGTGGCCCGCAAGCAACATCCCGATATTCTGGAAAGGCTTCTCATGGCTCTTCCCATCGACCTTCGGAATCAATGGCTTTGTGAGGATAACCGAGATGGGCGCCACTTTGGCAGATGTTCAGCGCGAGCTGAATGCCTTGTGGATACAGACATTCGCATATCTTGGAATCTCTTATTTGGTTTATAAGAGAACTTATGGAAAACAATTGTGGGCGTAATTAAAAAATCCGTATCTTTGCAATTTATATCGATTGCAAATTATGTGGGATAAAATCGCCAATTACATATTAAAATATCGCGTTTTAAACCTTTGTATCGTATTTATCATATTGATATTCTTGGGATTAAAGGCTTTTAACGTGAAGATGGGGCATAACCTCGCCAACACCCTTCCGGATACCGACACCACGATGATTGTGTACCGTCAATTCCTTGAAAAATATGGGGCTGACGGACGTAGCATCTTCGTCGGAATGTACGATGAAGACCTTTTTACTCTTGATCATTTCCAGGATTATTACGACCTCAACGTGAATATTCGTGAGATTTCTGGCGTGACCGAATGTCTCTCAGTGACAAGGGTTTACAACATCAAACGGAACGATAGCATAAAGAAATTCGAGCTGACGCAGGTGGTGAGGCAGCGTCCTGAAACGCAAGAGGAGGTTGATACCATCAAAGAGGAGATCATGAGCCTTGCGATGTACGACGGGCTGCTTTTCAATGCCGAGAAACACTCTGCTATGATGCTCATTTCCCTTGACGATGACTATGTTAACTCAAAAAAACGTACCGGTCTTGTCGCGTCGCTGAAGCAGCTGGTCGACGATTACGGCAAGGTGCACAATATCGAGATGCGCATTTCTGGAATGCCATATATCCGTGAGGTTACCACGCAAAAGATGGTGAAGGAGATTGTAGGTTTCACCTTCCTTTCGATTTTTGTGGCAGGTTTGATATTGTATCTTTTCTTCCGCTCATGGCGTCCTTTAGTGTCGGTTGTCTCAATCGTCTTGATATCAGTGGCTTACATGTTCGGAATTATGGTGCTGCTCAATTTCGATGTGACTATTCTAACGGGCGTGTTGCCTCCGTTGTTAATCATAATTGGCGTTGAGAATTCCATCTTCATGCTTAACAAATATCATCGTGAGTACGATGCCTGCCGTGATAAGATGCAGGCTCTGAAAAACGTGATAGTGCGCATCGGACCGGCGAATTTCCTTACAAACATGACGACGGCTGTCAGTTTCGCCTCGTTCATCATCACGAGAAACATTCTGCTGGTGCCGTTCGGAATACTCGCAAGTATCTGTATAATGCTCACTTACGTGCTGACTATGGTGCTGATGCCGACGTTTTTCAGCTATCAGAAAAATCCGGAAGGGAAGAGCGTCAACTATATGAACGGCCATCGTATCGGCTATATCATGGAAAAGGTGTCGGGTTTTGTCCTTAGCAAGAAACGTGTCATCTACGCTGTTCTGGCGGTGCTGCTCGTATTGTGTGCCGCCGGTGCCATGAGAATGACAACATCGGGTCGCGTGGTTGATGACATCGCCAAAAACGACAAACTCTACAAGGATATTATGTTTTTCGAGGAGAACGTTGGCGGCGTGATGCCTTTCGAAATCTCCATCGACACCCGCAAACCGAAAGGTGTCATGAATGCCTCGTTTGTACGTAAAGTTCAGCAGTTACAGGACACTCTGGCAATGTATCCAGAGTTCAGCGAGCCGCTCTCTATCGCCGAGGTGGTGAAGTTCGCCCGACAAGGTTTCTACAATGGAAAACGGGAGTATTATTCCATTCCGAGCAACAATGAGTTCGCTTTCATAATGAAATACATGCCTGAGACTAAGGGCGGCGAGCTGCCGAAAATCGTCACGCAATACATCGACAACAAGATGCAGAGCACTCGTATCTCAGTGCAGATGGCTAACGTCACTACGCCTGAGATCGACGCTATAAGCAAGTCGCTGAAGCCGAAAATCGACCAGATATTTCCGAAAGAGAAATACGACGTGGTGATGACAGGCAGCGCCATGGTTACGCTTCAAGGCACCAACTACCTTATCGTAAACCTGTCGCACTCGCTTCTGCTGGCGTTCATAGTCATCGCTTTGCTGATGGCTGTCACATTCCATAAGTTTAAGATGGTTGTAATCTCATTGATACCCAATCTGATACCGCTGATCTTCACCGCTGGCGTGATGGGATTCTGCGGCATTCCTTTGAAGATGTCGACAATATTGGTGTTCAGCATCGCACTTGGCATCAGTGTCGACAACACCATCCATTATCTTGCAAGATACCGCCTTCAGATGCGCTACAACAACAACGACATCCGCAAATCGGTGATGGCGGCTATACTTGAGACCGGGCCGAGCATGATTTACTCTGCCAGCGTCCTCATCTGCGGATTCCTCATCTTCGCCTTCTCATCGTTCGGCGGCACGAAGATTGTGGGATTCCTTGTTCCGTTCACCTTACTTATCGCATTGATAACCAATATTTTAGTACTTCCAGCTTTGGTTTTGACATTTAATCGTAAAAAGATATGACATCTGTTGAAAAAATTCAGGAAAAGATAACTCAATTTATTGAGAATCAAGATTTTATGGGAACTCCGAGCGAGCTCTACGCACCTATCGACTACACAATGAGTCAGAAAGGCAAACGTATGCGTCCGACACTGGCTCTGCTTTCGTGCGAGATGTTTGGCGGCGATATCGACGAATGCCTCACACCTGCTGTGGCTGCTGAGATTTTCCATAATTTCACCCTGATACACGACGATATCATGGACGAGGCTCCGTTGCGTCGTGGTCTTGAGACTGTTTATCACAAATGGAATTCCAATATCGCTCTGCTATCAGGCGACACCATGCTCATTAAAGCCTTTCAATATGCATTGAGTACCAATAAGTTATACTCTCAAAAGATACTTGCCGAGCTTTGCAAGGTGGCGCTTGAGGTATGTGAAGGCCAGCAGTACGATCTGAATTTCGAGACTCGCGAAGATGTCACTTTGGATGAATATATCGAGATGATTCGCCTGAAAACCGCTGTCCTGTTGGGTTCTGTGTTGAAGATTGGCGCAATCGTGGCTGGTGCTGACGAGAAAAACATGAAGGCTGTCTACGACTTCGGCATCGATCTCGGTATCGCGTTCCAGTTGCAAGACGATCTCTTCGATTGCTACGGCGACGTCAAGGTGTTCGGCAAGATGCCAGGTGGCGACATCGCTGACAACAAAAAGACATATCTCTATCTGAAGGCGTTGGAACTCGCTTCCACTGATGATAAAAAACGTCTCGAAGGCTATTTCTCGATGCCGAAAGGCCGTGACAACAAGAAAATGCAGGCTGTCCTTGACATCTTCGCCAAATACAACGTCCGCGAAATCGTCAACGGTGTGATGACTGATTATTACAATAATTCTCTGAAACACCTTGACGAGATTGATGTTCCGGAAGAAAAGAAGGTGGTGCTGAGGAATTACGCTGATTATCTTTACAATCGCATAAAATGATACGATTGTAAGGGCAAATCATTATTTACCCCTCCGGAATGAATAAACACGAATCACCGTAGGATAAAAATCTGAAATCATTCTCCATTGCGAACTTGTACGCCTCTTTCCATTTGTCACCAATCAATGCCGACACCAGTAATAACAAGGTGCTCTTCGGCTGATGGAAGTTGGTGATGAGCGCCTTCGTAATCATGATAGGGCAGGAGGGCGCAATCATCAGTGCTGTGGTGGCATGAAGCGCATCGAGATGATGCATTTCCAGGTATTTCAAGATGGCCTCAAGACTCTCCTTTGCCGACGGTAATTTTTCTCTGTCTTGATACGGAAACCATTGATTTATATGGAGATTGCGCTCTTCGAAACCTTGTTCCAGCAGCATCACTCCAATCCAGTACATCGACTCTATGGTGCGCATGCTAGTGGTGCCTACAGGAATGATTGTTCGTCCTATGTTATTGTATAAATGCTCTATGGTGGGGCGTTTCACGATGATCGATTCCGAATGCATCTCGTGCTCGCCTATGGTGTCAGTTGCTACCGGACGGAACGTGCCGGCGCCGACGTGCAAAGTAACTTCTTCTATAGTGTGGCCCTGCTCTTTCAGTTTGGCTATCAGCGGCTTGGTGAGATGTAACGACGCAGTCGGCGCCGCTACAGATCCTTCATATTTTGCGAAAACCGTCTGATAACGGTCTCTATCGCTCGGCTCCGCCTCGCGATGCAGATACGGTGGAAGCGGAATCTCGCCCGCATGTTCGAGAACCTCCGCAAAGCTTATCTCGGCAGGCTTCCACGAGAACCTGATTACCGAATAAGCGTCGGTTTTTTCTATGCGCTCAGCATGTAAAACAACGTTTTGGCCTTTGATATTCAATGGCATCGATAATGCGCCATCTTTCCAACGGCGTGAATTGCCAACCAAACAGTGCCACTCCACTGGTGAACCAGCCGAGAATGCCAACTGATAATCGCCATTGCCGGTAATTGGCTCAAGACAGAAAACTTCTATCGCTGCACCTGATTCTTTCACAAATTGCAAACGTGCCCTAACAACCTTCGTCTCATTGAAAACCAAAACGGATTTCGGTGGTAAATAATCGCCAATGTTACGAAATCGATTTTCAAAAATATTATTATTTTTCAAAATCAATAGTTTCGATGCATCCCTTTCAGATAGGGGATATTTCGCAATCCTCTCATCCGGCAGCGGGTAATCGTATTCCGCGATATTTATATTTTGAACGTTCGAAATCATTCTTCTCCTTTCAATTTGTCAAGAATTCGTCGGTCTTTCTTTGTCGGACGACCAGCGCCTCTGTCACGATATTCCGCCTTGTATGCGTGCATGAACTCAATGCGTTCGTATTCCTCAGTAGGGGTGCGGTCAGCATATATGTTCGGCACGTCTTTCGGCGACACGCGGCTCTTCGGGATGCTCAGCACCTCCACCACTTTATGCAGCTGTCCGAGTTGAACGCCAATCACCTCGCCGACTTTCACATCATGCGACGGCTTCATCGAGACCTCGTTTACCTTCACCTTACCGCCTTTGCAAGCATCCGCCGCCAGCGTCCTGGTCTTGAAAAGCCTCGCGCACCAAAGCCATTTATCGATTCTTAACTCTTCGTTATCCATTATTTCTCTCTGAAAAACAATTGTATCGGCACTCCGTGGAAATCCCATATGCTCCTGATCTTATTCTCTAAGAATCGTACGTAGTTGTCCTTCACATCCTTAGGCAAGTTGCAGAAAAAGATAAACTGCGGAGTAGGGCTCTTCAACTGTGTTATGTACTTGATTTTCAAGTATCTGCCACGTGAAGCGATTTGCGGTGGCTGGCTGTTGATGATTTCCAGCATGGTGTCGTTCAACTCTCGCACTGATACCTTGCGTTCACGGTTTTCGTAGACTTTATGCGCCATCTCGAGCACTTTAAACGTTCTCTGACGGTTAATCGCCGAAGTGAAAATAATCGGGTAATCGACAAACGGAGCGGTCTTCTCGCGAATCATGTTCTCAAATGCTAGGTGAGTGTTGCTGTCTTTCTCCACCAAATCCCATTTGTTCACTACCAAAACGAGGCCTTTCTTGTTTCTCTCGATGAGTCGCAAGATGTTCATATCCTGAGCGTCGAAGCCTTGTGTGGCGTCGATAATCAGAATTGCCACGTCGCATTCCTCAATGGCTCTGATCGAGCGCATTACGGAGTAAAACTCAATATTTTCGTAAACTTTGCTCTTTTTGCGCAAACCGGCAGTATCAACCAGCATAAAATCCATGCCGAAAGCGTTGAAATGCGTGTTGTTGCTGTCGCGCGTTGTTCCGGCTATATCAGTCACGATGTTTCTCTCCTGACCCAAAAAGGCGTTAATCATTGACGATTTTCCAACGTTAGGACGGCCCACGACTGCGAATCTCGGCAATTCGGAATAGTCTTCTGTTGTGTCGCTCGGCAAATATTTAACCACTTCATCCAAAAGCTCGCCTGTGCCTGTTCCAGTCATTGCTGAGAAAGGATAAATTTCGCCAAGTCCGAGTGCATAGAACTCTGCAGCCTCGCCGAATTTGCTCGGGATGTCGGTCTTGTTCACGCCGAGCAGCACTTTCTTCTTGCATTTGCGCAAAATCAAAGCCACATCTTCGTCCAAAACATGCACTCCTGCCTGTCCGTCGACCACAAAAATAATGACGTCGGCCTCGTCAATTGCCAAATCGACTTGTTTTCTGATCTCTTCTTCAAAAATATCGTCTGATCCGACCACATAACCGCCTGTATCGATGACGGTGAACGACTTGCCGTTCCAGTCGCTGTGTCCGTAATGGCGGTCGCGTGTCACGCCGCTGCTTTCCTCCACAATCGCCTGACGTGACTGCACTAAACGGTTAAATAACGTCGACTTTCCGACGTTCGGTCTTCCAACAATTGCAACAATATTACTCATAATTATGCCTCGTATCCAAAATGTTTTAATTCTTCTTCATTATCTCGCCAATCTTTGTCAACTTTCACTCTCAAATCCAAGAAAATCTTCTTTCCGGTGAACTCTTCGATATCGGCTCGCGACTGTATTCCCACTTTTTTAATCGCGGCACCGCCTTTACCTATTAATATAGCTTTCTGCGATTCGCGCGATGCGAAAATAGTCGCCTTGATGTTGATAAGTTTCGCGCTTTCTTCGTACGCATCCACCACAACCTCAACACTATACGGGATTTCCTGCTGATAATTTAGCAAGATTTTTTCACGGATGATTTCCGTCACGAAAAAGCGCATCGAGCGGTCGGTGAGCTCGTCTTTCGGGAAATATGGAGGACAAACCGGCAGTTTTTCGATGATGCTCTCAAACACAAATTGAATGTTTGCCTGATGCATTGCCGAGATTGGAAACACTGTGGCTGCCGGAAGTGCGTTGTGCCAGTATTCAACTGCTTTCTCCACTTCTTCCTGTGTCGAGAGGTCGATTTTATTCAATAAAACGAAGACCGGAACCTCCATCTTTTTGATGCGTTCCACTGTGTCCTCATCGATTTTCTTGTCGGTGATGTCGACCACATACAGTATCAAATCAGCGTCGATAAACGCCACATTTATATACTGATTCATGATTTCGTGCATCTTGTAGGCCGGATTTTTGATGATTCCAGGGGTGTCGGAGAACACAATTTGGAAATCGTCGCCGTTCACTATGCCCAAAATGCGGTGTCGGGTTGTCTGCGCTTTCGACGTGATGATGGAAATTTTCTCGCCCACCAAGTCGTTCATAAGCGTTGATTTTCCGACGTTTGGCTTGCCGATGATGTTGACGTAACCTGCTTTATGATCCATATTTTTAAAATATTTCAAAATTTTTTCAAAAAACACTTGACACGAGCTGAAAAATGTTGTATTTTTGCAGCCCAATTCACGATGCGGGGTGGAGCAGTCCGGTAGCTCGTTGGGCTCATAACCCAAAGGTCGGTGGTTCAAATCCGCCCCCCGCTACTAAAGGAGGTCAAAAGGCCTCCTTTTTTATTTTATCTTTGCCTGACCTGCCTGAAGAATAACTTTATCCTGAGCATTGTTGTAAACATATGAAACCACATAGCACTGATCAGCATTGTATGTAGAATCAATTGTTGTACTGAAGCTTTTTTGGAACTGTTGCGACGGATCTGTCATACCGACAAATAAACTTTCTCCCCAGTTACCATTGAGGGGTTGGCGAAACATATGGCAATGCCAGTATTGATCGCTAAGCCCTTGTGATGTTACCTGCTTTCCTTGGATACTGTCTTCCATTATACCTGCGAAAATATAAAAGTCACCGGTTATCTCTTGTGTAAACTCACCTTTGATAAGAATATCGAGTTTCCTAGTGCTTTCGTCATAAGTTGGTTCGATACTAAACTGAATCTCTGGTGTCTTGTTAATTTCTTCAGCAATTTTTGCGCCCCAAGCAATGCTATTGTACCCATAGCCGTTATTTACCTTGGTGCGGTTCACTGTACCAATTGGGTTTGCTGAGAATCCGAATGTTTCATACCAATTTGTACCAGCCTCTGTCCTATAATCTGGTTCTCCTGGGAATGGTGTTGCCAAATAACCAGCATGAACACTTAGAACCACGAGATTCTTGGGATAGCTTTCCAGTAGTTCGTGAGCTATCACAGCTGCATCAGGGCAATTAACACATTTTACCCCTGTGTAATCTTCCAGAAGAACGATTCTGTCGCCGCTAACGACTATGTCCTTCATATAAGGTTCATCTGTCTTGTTGCACGATGCCATTGTAAAAACGGCTGACGTGATTGCTAATATTAAAGATATTTTTTTCATTTTTTAATATTTTTTTCTATTTGTCATTTCGAACGTAGTGAGGAATCTCATTGTCTACAATGTAATCATGTTTTTTTAAAACGAAGTCGTAATCGTCAATGATACTCCGCTTGATGCTGGAACCACGCGGCACACTCCACCTACACAAACCATGCCTTCACTCTGGCGTCCGCCACTCACGGTTATGCGTGTTGCATCTTTGATAAATCCGACTGATGCTGTTACGTAATGGTCGCGATAATCAGCCACAGGATTGCCGTAGTTGTATTTGTCGGCGATTGAAACAAACCACTTTGGAGCTATAGAATACTCAAGCAATGCTGAAAGCCAATTGCCTCTCTTAATAAAGTCTTTTTCAGAACCTTCTTCTACTTTATAACTTGTTCCTATGCAGTCCCATAAATGCTGTAACTCCAAACGAATACTATTTTTTGTATTGATTTTATAAGTCAAATCCAGGAATGCAATGTCGGCTTTCACAGTAGGGGCATCTTTATGTCCTTCGATAGTCTCGATATCATAAATCAAATTGATATATTGTACGATAATGCTCCATTTTTTATTGATTCTCTTATCGATTTCAAAATTAATATCTCTATAAAAAACCTTGTCGCTGATACCGAAAAATGGTGAGCTGTAGCCCAACGTACCTTTTTTGTTGATAACCATATTTCCTTTGTAATTGATTGAATCTCTTACAATATCATTCACTTGGCTATAATTGAAAGCAAGTTTTGTTCCATATTTTCCACCGAGCAAAGTCTTCTTTGGGATGAGATAATTGACTTGGAATTGGATGCCCATCTCACCGTTAGGTTGAGTAGAGTATGAATACATCGCCGGAAGACTATGAGTATGTGTATAGTTTATAGGCGGAATGAAATTGATGTCAAGATCGTTTTCTGTGGCAGTGTAATCAGACTTGAAGCTCATGTTGTCGACGCGTTTTAACTGTAAAACAACGCCAAGACCTTTTTGCGAATATGCTAAAGATGTCAAAAGTGCTTCGCCATTTTTGTATATAAGCTTGTTAATTGCCGAAGGATTGTTCATCTTATATGCGTATTCAGTTGAGAATGAGAACCTACCGTATCCCATATTGATGCGTCCGGCTGTTGCCGCTACGTTTTCAGGAATGTTATACATTGGGTCGTTGCTTGCTGCTGATTGATAATTGCTTACGAAGCTTCCACCAACGCCAATCTTGAATTTTGAGTTATTCAATGATTTAATGCTTTGATTCAAATCCCATTCGCCATCAAAACCGCGGATAATGCCTCTGGTTTCGTCTTTGCTGTATGAAGCCCAGTAATATCTCTGCTTTCCGTAAACGCCTTTCAAAGTGACGCCTTCACATGGACGATAAATAGCGCGCAAACCTCGCAATGAGTTGTCAAATCCGAGCGACCATTCCTCGTAGGTTCTAAAAATCAAACCTGATCCGAACTGGTCGTAGATATCACCAACTGTAATGCCAATGATTCCGTCGTCGTATGTCGCGAAATAGTTGGCTATGCCTGAACCTTCCAACTCAGGACGGAAACCTGAAAGTGGTGTCTGAAATGATTCAAAACGTATTCCTGCTGTGAAGTTTCCTAGAGTATACTGGACTTTTCCAAATCCGTTGATGCCTAAATACTTGTTGTTCAAGGTCGAGTCTGTAATGCCAATGCCTTCATCAGCCATATAATACTGTGTGTTTACCTCAAAACTTCCTGACACTTTCGATTTGGTGAGGAAATCCTGGCCATAAACAGCGGTAATTCCGAGTACGAAAACAATTAATAATGTTAATTTTTTCATCTATTTTTTATGTTTAATAGACGGTCGACCGACCGTCTCTACATTATTATTTGGAGATTTTTAAAATTTCTTGATATAGATCCTCTTCGCCGCCATCAAGATATCCGGTGTGCTGCCACACAATCTTACCGTCACCGTCAAAAAGGAAGGTGTGAGGCGGATTGCTGACATTCATGGCACGTTTCAACTCGCTGTTCACGTCGAGCAGAATCTCGAAAGGCCAGCCCTTGCCGTCGACAAAAGGCTTGATCTTGGCTGTTGAGCGGGCGTCGTCAATCGATACGGAGATGATTTTTACGCCGGTTTCTTCAACCCAATCATCGTAAACCTCAGTGAGAGCGTTGTGTTCCTTCACGCAAGGACCGCACCAGGTGGCCCAGAATGTCATCACAAAAGGTTTGCCGTCGTTGTTAATCTCAGCGACGTTAACCGACTGACCGTCAAGATTTTTCAATGTGATATTCGGTAAATCCGACTTGTTTTGGGCGTTCAAGCCGAAAAACATGAAACCAAAAAGTAAAAATGCCAAAAATTTCTTCATGATATAAATTTTAAAGGTTAAACAATATAAGTTTCTAATATTTTACAATCTTCTAAAGCCTTGATTTCCACTTTGTTAATGACGTTTGGAATCAAAATGCACTCGCCTATGCCAACGATTTCCTCGCCGCCGTCGTATTTCAGGCTGAAGCTGCCGCCTACACTCATCAAAATCACGAAAGAATCAAGCTCGCCGTAGTCTTTCGCCAATGCCATTTTATTTTCCAAATTGATGTAATTGGTTGTAAAATATTGGCATTCCACCATCGGCACTGTGGCGTCTTTCTTGTTGCGGTTGTACTCGGTGCGATAGTTGTCCTCGTGCTTGTAATTCAAGGTAAACAGCGACTGCGGGATATGCAGTTCGCGGTACATTCCGTGCTGGTCGAGGCGATCCCAGTCGTAAACGCGGTAGGTTGTGTTGCTGGTCTGCTGAATCTCAGCCACCATACAGCCCGGGCCTAAAGCGTGAATCCTTCTTGCAGGGATGAAGAATACGTCACCGTCGTGAACCTGTTCAAAATTAAGGACATCAGAAATCTTTTTCTCGTAAATCAGCTTCTCGACTTCTGCTTTTGTCACTTCGCGGTTGAAACCTGAAACAAGTTCGGCGTCTTTCTCGGCATGCATCACATACCACATCTCGGTCTTGCCGTTTTCCAGCCCTATTTTCTGTGCGATCTCGTCATCGGGATGCACCTGCACCGAAAGCCATGTCAGCGGGTCGATAATCTTTATCAAAAGCGGGAAAGTCTCGCCGTATTTGTCGAAAACATTGTCGCCAACGAGGTCGCCCATAAAGGTTTCCACAAGGTCGTTAAGCTCGTCGCCTTCAAAATTGCCGTTGGCAACCACGCTGTTCTGACCTTCAACGCCCGACAGCAGCCACATTTCGCCGCAGTTCATCATCTTGCCGAAATCCTTGTGCAGCAACGACTTAACATTCTGCCCGCCCCAGATTTTCTCGAGGTAGATAGGCTGAAATTTCAGTGGATATAGTACGTTCATTTTATTATCTATTAAACTCGCAAAGATACAAAATTATTCTTAATTTTGCGGAATAATTTTTTGAAAATGCAAAACATCATCGAATTAAGGCATCTGTTGCATGAAAATGCCGAACTTTCGGGCAAGGAGGTGAAGACTAACGCCATTTTGAACGAGTTTTTGGAAAAATTGAATCCCGATGTGCATATCAGAAACATCGGAGGACAAGGAATTGCTGTGGTTTTCAAAGGAAAAAACAAAGGGAAAAGATTGCTGGTTCGTGGCGATATCGACGCGCTGAACATCCCCGAAGGCGACCGTCACTGCTCGCACCGCTGCGGTCACGACGGACATGCCTCGATATTGGCAGGTTTGGCACAACGTTTGAGCGAAAAACGTCCTGAACACGGCGAGATTGTGCTGCTTTTCCAGCCTGCTGAGGAGACCGGACAAGGTGCGAAAGCCGTCATCGCCGACCCTCAGTTTGAGCAGATAAAACCCGACATGGCGTTTGCGTTGCACAATATTCCTGGCTATGCGAAAAACAAGATATTATTAAGGAAAGGCTGCTTCGCGGCAGGTTCTTTGGGTTTGAAACTGATTTTCGACGGCGTCACAGCTCATGCCTCGCAGCCTGAGACAGGTCATAGTCCGCAACACGTTTTATCAGCCCTGATTGACATTTTCGGAAAGAAAGCCGAGATGCTTCGCGATGAAAAACCGCTTACCATGATGACGATGACGCATGCTGTTTTGGGCGAGGAGACTTTCGGTGTTGCACCAGCTCATGCAGAGATTTGGCTCACTTTGCGCTCTTATGACAACGAGAAGCTGCAGCATCTCACCGCCGACGTGGTTCAGCTTTGTGCAATGGTCGCCGAGAAGCAGAATTTTGAGTTCGGAAGCAGCATACACGAGGCGTTCTCAGCGACGATGAATAATGACGAGGCAGTGAGCGTAGTGGAAAATGCCGCAAAATCTTTAAATCTTGACTATCAATATATTGACGAGCCGTTCCGCTGGTCGGAGGACTTCGGTCGCTTCGCTGATGTGTGCCCGATTTGCCTGTTCGGATTAGGATGCGGCGAGGATCATTTGCCGTTGCATAACCCGGAATTTATTTTCGAAGATGAGATTATTGAAACAGGGATAAAAATGTTCGAGTCTATAGTCTTTAGTCGTTAGTTTTTAGTTTTTTTTGACTAAAGTCTAAAGTCTAAGGTCTAAAGTCTAAAAAAAATTGTATTTTTGCAAAAATTTGACAATGAAAAACATTTGTGTGTTCTGCGGAAGCAGCATGGGCTTCGACAAGCGTTACGAGGAAGCGGCGGCTCGGCTTGGTGAAGTGCTCGCCGACAACGGCTGTACCTTATATTATGGCGGCGGCAGCGTCGGTCTGATGAACGTCATCGCCAACAAGATGCTCGAATGCGGCTGCGAAGTTATAGGTGTGATGCCAGATTTCCTTCTCGATCACGAGATAGGGCACGATAAAATCACCAAGATGATCCCAACCAAAACCATGGCGGAGCGTAAGGAAATACTGATTCACGAGTCGGATGCCTTCATAGCTATGCCAGGCGGCTTCGGTACACTTGACGAATTCTCGGAAGTGGTTGTCGCTGACCAACTTAGACTGATTGAGAAACCTATCGCGTTGTATAACACATTGGGCTATTATGATGATTTGGTGAAATGGATCGACAGGGGAGTGCAAGATGGTTTTATCCGCGGAGATCATTATAAAAACGTGATTGTCACTGACGACCCGAAGGAGTTGTTCGCGAAGATGAACGATTATCAGGCGGTGAAAATGGAGAAATGGATTCACGATATTAAAAACGAAACAAATAATTAATGACAGTAAAGATGCGATTCATCGCATCTCTTCGCAAACTACAGCATATGAACATTATAGGAATTACTGGAACTTTAGGTGCTGGAAAGGGCACAATAGTTGAATATCTAGTGGAGAAAAAAGGCTACGTCCATTACTCGGTGCGAGCGTTTTTGTCGGAAGAGGTGAAACGTCGCGGTCTCGAGGTCAATCGCGACACCCTGACGTCGGTGGCTAACGACCTGAGGGCAAACAACAGCCCGAGTTACATCGCTGAACAGCTCTACGACCGTGCCTACAATAACGGAAAGGACGCTGTCATCGAGAGTATCCGCACTCCCGGCGAGATTGCCGCACTGCGTTCTAAGGGGAACTTCCATCTTTTCGCTGTCGACGCCGACCGTAAGGTGCGCTATGAGCGTATCACTGAGCGTAAATCAGAAACAGACTCAGTGAGTTACGAGACTTTTGTCGCTAACGAGGAGCGTGAGATGAGCAACGCCGACCCTAACAAACAGAACCTCGGCGAATGCATTCATCAGGCGGACTATGTGTTCCAGAATAACGGCAGCATCGAAGATCTTCACAAAAGAGTGGAGGAAGTGCTGCAAGAGATTGAAAGTCAGAAGTATAAGCGTCCATCTTGGGATGAATATTTCATGAATCTGGCCGACACTGTGGCCGAACGCGCAACATGTGACCGTGGCCGCAGCGGCTGCGTCATCGTGAAAGACCGTCAGATTTTGGTGACAGGCTACGTTGGTTCGCCAAGAGGACTTCCGCACTGCGACGAGGTCGGACACTTGTTTAGGAAAATGATTCATGCTGATGGCAGAATTACTGAGCATTGTGTTAGAACGGTTCACGCAGAACAGAATGCCATTGCTCAGGCCGCACGTCGTGGAATCGCCCTCGAAGGCAGCACCTTGTATTGCAGAATGACACCTTGCCGCACATGCGCCATGCTCATCATCAACTGCGGAATCGTGCGAGTGGTTTGCCAACGCAAATATCACGACGGAGCCGAATCAGAAGAGATGTTCCGTCAGGCGGGAATCAAACTGGAATACGTTTACGACGAAGTCCAGACGTACGAAAGACAATGATTTGTAGGGGCGAAACATTTTTCGCCCGGGCGAATAATCATTCGCCCCTACGATTATTCAAAATATCGATTGCCAGATATATCGCGTGCCTGAATGCATCCGGGTCCGCGATATTTTTGTTCGCGATGTCGTAACCTGTGCCGTGGGTGGTTGAGGTGCGCACTACCGGCAGGCCTGCGGTGAAGCTGACGCCTCCGTCGACAGCGAGAACACGGAATGGAGTAAGTCCTTGGTCATGATACATGCTCAGAATGCCGTCGTATTTGAGCCATGCGTCAGAACCGAAGAAACCGTCGGCAGGGAACGGGCCGAATGCCATAACTCCTTGCTCTTTAGCGACTTCCATTGCCGGTTGTATGATCTCTTTCTCCTCGCTTCCCATGATGCTGTTGTCGCCAGCATGCGGATTCAGACCCAACACCGCAATTTTCGGAGCCACGATGTTGAAATCTTTCACCAAAGAGTTATGCATGAGCATTAACTTCTTGGCTATCAGATCTTTATTGATGGCGTGTGGCACGTCTTTTAACGGGATATGATTTGTCACGAAACCGATGCGCATCTGGTGGTTGACAAGAAGCGTAATGTATTCACTGTCAGGGAAAAACGATTTGATATAGTCTGTTTGACCATTGAATTTATACTGATCAGACTGTATGTTGCTTTTGTTGATAGGGGCTGTCACCATGGCGTCGATCAGACCGTTGCGCAGGTCGTTGGTGGCGAGTTTCAGTGCCGCAAACGACGCTTTTCCTGCAATCGGAGTCGAAAAGCCAGGCTCCACCTTGAGTTCCTCATCTGTGTGGTTGATTATGTTGATACGTTTCGGCTGCGCCTGCGACGCTTCACGGATCACGGTGTATGACATGTCTTCCATGCCGAAATTCTTCTTATAATAAGAAAAAACCTTCGACTGTCCGTAAACTACCGGAATAAATGCGTCAAGTATGCGTGTGTCGGCTAAAACCTTGAGTATCACTTCATAACCAATTCCGTTGATGTCACCTTGGGTGATACCTATTTTCGGAAGATTTGATGTCTTAAATTGTGGGGTCATATGGGGAGCTCGTTTTGAAAGGTCAAAAATACGAATTCTTTTTTAAATTTCCAAATATTTTTTAATAAATTTTTAAAAATCAATTATTTATGTGTTTTTTTAGTAACTTTGCGATATGCAAAACGAAGGGTACACAACAAAACGGATTGCCTCTGTCGTTGGAGGTCAAATAATTGGTAATCAATCAGATACAATTATTGTTAAGGATATTTTATTCGACAGCCGACAGCTTATCGATGCGGAAAACACCTTGTTTTTCGCGCTTAACAGCGGAAGAAACGACGGGCATAAATATATAGCCGAATTGTATGAAAAAGGCGTTCGTGCCTTTGTCGTGAACGAAAATTACGTGGAAAACCCTGTAAGGGCGAATCATTATTCGCCACAGCTGTACCCCGATTCGGTGTTTGTTGTTGTCGACGACACCCTTGCTGCTTTGCAAAAATTAGCCGCATATCATCGTGCGCAATTCAATATTCCGGTGGTCGGAATAACCGGAAGCAACGGCAAAACCATCGTTAAAGAGTGGCTGTATCAGATTTTGTCGCCGTCGTTGTCGGTGTGCCGGAGCCCGAAAAGCTATAACTCGCAAATCGGTGTTCCGCTTTCGGTTTGGCAGATGAATTCATCGCACGAGATAGCGCTTTTTGAGGCAGGAATATCGCGTCCCGGCGAGATGGAGAATCTTCGTGAGATCATCAAACCGACCATTGGCGTTTTTACAAATATTGGATCTGCGCATGGCAAAAATTTCGATGATATTCATCAGAAAATAGAGGAAAAAATAAAATTATTTGATTGTAGGGACGCGGCGCGCCACTACCTTACATTGGTTTATTGCAAGGATAAAGCTGATATTGCAAATGTTGTTGAAGAGCATATAATAAAAGGATTCGCATGGAGTAAAACCGATAAAACCGCTGATTTGTTCATCTCGGAAATATCGTGCGATACCGATTGTAAGGACGCGGCGCGCCACGTCCTTACAACAGAGATTACCGCAGTTTTTAAAGGCAAAACCATTTTCATTACCATCCCGTTTATCGACGACGCCTCCATCGAAAATGCCATCAATTGCTGGTGCGTGGCGTTGTTGCTTGGCATTCCGAACGAGACAATCGCTGAGCGTATGGCACATCTCGAGGCGGTGGAGATGCGCATGGAACTCAAGGCCGGTGTGCGTAACTGCCTAATTATCAACGATTCATACAATAACGACAGAAACGCTCTCGCCATCGCCCTCGACTTCATGAACGCGCAGCATCACGATAACAAGGTGCTGATTCTTTCCGACATTCTCCAGAGTGAACTGAAAGAAGAAGATCTTTATAAAAATGTCGCACAACTCATTGAAAATAAAGGTGTTGACACCTTTATCGGCATCGGTCCGGCAATATCGAAATACATGTCGACCAGTGGGGATAAGGCATGCCTTATACCTACGGGAACAATAAAATCATATTTTTACAAAACTACATCTGATTTTCTCGCTAACCACCCGATGAAAATGTTTGAAAATCAGATAGTTCTGTTGAAAGGCGCCCGTAGCTTCGAGTTCGAGCGCATCATGAAGGTGTTGCAGCAGAAATCGCATGAGACCGTGCTCGAGATCAACCTCGACAACCTTGTCAAAAACCTCAACTATTATCGCGGAAAACTTAAAAAAGATACCAAGATGATGGTGATGGTTAAAGCTTTCGCATACGGAAGCGGCAATTACGAGGTTTCTAATGTTCTGGCTTTCCATCATGTTGATTATCTGACAGTTGCATATGCTGACGAGGGTGTGGAGCTGCGTAACAAAGGCATAAAACTGCCTATCATGGTGATGACGCCTGAGACCAACACCTTCGACATCATCATCAAACACGGACTTGAACCTGATATTTACAGTTTCCGTTGCCTCTCGCAGCTGGAAGATGCTATAAATCAATTAGATACTGAAATTGTCGAGCCAGTCGGAATTCATATTAAAGTCGACACAGGCATGCACCGTCTCGGTTTCTTGCCTGAGGATATCGACGCTTTGATTGAGCGTGTGAAATCTAATCCGAAGATTAAAATCAAGAGCGTTTTCTCGCATTTCGCGACCAGCGACATGCCCGAGGAGAGTGATTTTGTGATGCATCAGATCGAGCAGTATGAGATGATGAGTCAGAAAATTGTTTCAGCGTTCCCGTACATGATCATGCGCCACTTGTTGAACACCGCCGGCATCTCGCGATTCACTGAGTATCAATATGATATGGTGCGTCTGGGCATTGGCGTGTATGGAGTGGCGGTATGCGACGAAGACCGTGGCAAGCTCCATAACGTGATGTCGCTGAAGACGACTATCAAACAAATCAAGGAATATGGACCTGGCGAGACAATAGGTTACGGTCGCCACGGAAAGATAACGAAACCATCGAGAATTGCAGTGATTCCTATCGGTTACGCCGACGGATTGCGTCGACAGTTAGGTAACGGCAAGGCATGTTTCTGGGTCAATGGCAAACCTGCACCCATCATCGGGAACATCTGCATGGACCTCACCATGATCGACGTCACCGGCATCGACTGCCAGGAAGACGACACAGCAGTCCTCTTTGACGACAACCATCCGATTGAAATCATAGCGGAAGCCTGCGACACGATTCCGTACGAAATCATGACACGAATCTCACAAAGGGTGAAACGAATCTACGTGAAGGAATAATTATATTTTCTTCAACAGAATCAAATAAACCGGGAAGTGATCGCTGTATCCTCCCAGCCACACTCCGCCGGCGAATGAACGCCACGGATATCCGTTGTAGCGTCCGTCGTGCTGTTTCAGGAACTCTTTCGAGTGCACCATCGGTTTGAACAATTGATATGTCGCAAACGGGTCGTTTTCGTCTCTCAGCAATGCCGGAGTGATGATGCATTGGTCGAGAACACCTTTCACATCACGGTAATAGTTTGTTCCCTCGCCGTTTTTATGCATCTTCCACATCGGGTTGAAATAGTCGTCGCCTTGCATGTCTTCGACACGGCCTTTTGCGCGCAGACCTTCCATGATACTCTTGTTGGTCGGGTAATCGTTGTAGTCGCCCATCATTACGATCTTCGCGCCCGGTTTTTCAGCCAAGATGGAGTCGGCGATATGACGGCAGAGGTTGGCGGCTGCCAGACGGCCAGGCAGAGAACGCTTCTCGCCACCGTAACGTGAAGGCCAGTGCATCACGATGAAACTCATTTCCTCGTCGTCGAGAATACCTGTCACAACAAGCTGGTCGCGTGAGATGAAATTAGGCTGTCCCGGGACTACCAAACGATATGATTTATGGTTGGTTACCTTGAAATATTTCGGGTTGTAGAGCAATGCCACGTCGACACCACGGCGGTCAGGCGAGTCGTAATGGACAATCTGGTAGTTGCGGTTGGCAATCTCAGGCTGTTTCACAAGATCTTCAAGCACGTGGCGGTTCTCAATTTCCGAAACTCCGAGCACCATCAAGCCGTCGGTGGAATAGTACTTGTCGCTCTTGTCGGCGCCGATGGTGGAGATGGCATATGCCATATTATGAAGCTTTGTTATATATTTCTCGCTGTTCCAAGCATTCTTTCCCTGAGGTAAAAACTCCTCGTCGTTTTTATTAGGGTCATTAATGGTGTCGTACAGGTTTTCAAGGTTATAGAAACCCACGAGAGCCATCTTGCACTGCTGCTGGGCATTGATCGAAGTGATGACAAACATCATCACGATAACAAAAAGGTTAAATTTTTTCAACATAGTTTTACGAAAATGAATTTGGGTACAAATATAGTGAATAATTTTCAATGTCAACAAAAATTTGAGAAAAATTAATTTTCACCTTTTTTATTTTTATTTCCGAAATCTTTGTATATTTGTGCGATTAAAATTTGTTAAATGAAAAAGTATCTACTGTTTACCGCAGCTGTCGCTTTCAGCATAAGTCTGATGGCGCAAGAAGCTGTTACTGACACTGTCAGTGAGAACACCACGCTTCCGACAATCGTCATGATTGACACGGAATATGACGATACAAACAGCTCGACCGACATATCGAGCTTCCTGCAGTCGTCGCGTGACGCATTCAACAACATGGCGGCTTACAACCTTAGTTCAAGAAGGTTTCGCATCCGCGCTTTCGATTCGAAATACACCGATGTTATGATCAATGGTGTGATGATGAACGACCCTGATGTCGGTCGCCCTTATTATTCCAACTGGGGCGGTTTGAACGATGTGATGCGTAATACCGTGACCTTGATTAACTCAGGTATCACATATGAGAGCTTTGGCGGTCCTGCCGGCGTGACATCAATCTCAACTAGAGCTGGCAATTACCGTAACCAGACATCGTTGAGCTACGCTTTCTCAAACCGTTCGTATAACCATCGTCTGATGGCTACGGTCAGTACCGGTATGATGAAAAACGGATGGGCATTTGCCGCTTCATTGTCAGGACGTTACACCCCAATGAACAGCTCTTTGAACTGGCAGGAAGGCACCTATTATTCAGGATTAAGCTATTTCTTGTCAGCTGAGAAAAAGCTGAACAATAAGCAATCATTGGGATTCCTCGTGTTCGGATCTCCATCACAGCGTGCCGGATCATCACCGGCAGTGCAGGAGATATATGACCTCCTTGGAACAAACTACTATAATCCTAACTGGGGATATCAGACTGACGGAAACGGCAATAAATTCGTACGTAACGCGCGTGTTAGCTCATATCATCAGCCGATGTTCCAGTTCCAGCATTACTGGAAGCCGAGTGACAGGTTGGAGATTAACACAACAGCGTTCCTTTGGTTGGGCAAAAACGGATCAACATCTCTTGAATGGGGTGAGGCTCCAGACCCGCGCCCGGATTACTACAAAAACCTCCCGAGCTATTACTATTCACAGCTTTTGCAAGGTAAAGACGGTTATACACAGGCAGGCTATGAGGCTTACACCCAGCAGTGGATCGAAGATGCCTCGATGCACCAGATCAACTGGGATGAACTGTACACATACAACCTTCACAATCTCAAGACCATCACCAACGCTAACAACACAACGGGTAATACAGTTGAGGGATTGTTCTCGAAATATATCGTCGAGGAACGTCGTCAGGATAAGTTGCAGTATGGCCTTGTCAGCAGTTTCAAATATGAGTTTAATCCGAATCTGCACTTGTATGGCGGTGTGAAATTCGCTATTTCTAAGACTCATTATTATAAGACGGTGGCTGATCTTCTTGGCGGTGACTATTATCTCGACATTGACAAATACGCTGATGGCGAAGCCTTTGAAATCACTGATGAGCAGCAGGTTAACATCCGCAACAAGAACCACGTGGCCAAAGTCGGTGATATCATCGGTTACGACTATGTGGCAAACGTCAATAAGGTGTTGTTGTGGGGACAGGTGACATACGTGAAGAACCGTTGGTCGACATATGCCGGTTTGGAAGCTGCATATGATCAGCTCTATCGTACAGGCAATTTTGAGAACGGCCGCTTCCTTGGTGACGAATCGTATGGCGACTCCAAGAAAATAAACCAGATAAACGGAAGTATGAAGGTCGGCGGAAGCTATGCCATCAACGGACGTAACTACATAGTGGCAAACGTTATGCTGAAGAGCCAGGCTCCTGAATTCAGAAGTATTTTTGTCGCCCCGCGTGTCCGTAACACTATCGTGAAAGATGTCGATAATGAAAAGATTTTCTCATTCGACCTCGGTTACGAATATCGTTCTCCAGTGGTGAAAGGACGTCTTAGCCTGTATCGCACTCAGTTCTATGATCTTACATGGAACCGTTCATTCTACTACGAGGCTACGGGTAAGTATGTCAACTATGTCATGAACGACATCAACCAATACGCTCAAGGTATTGAGCTTGGCGCTGACATCAACATCACTCCAACGATTAGCGCCCAGTTGGCCGGAACAATTGGCGAGCACTGCTACTCAAACAATCCGAAAGTTTATGTTAACGAAGACAATAACGCCAAATCAATTTACGATGGCGAGACTGTTTATCTTAAAAACTACTATGTAGGCGAGATGCCTCAGACGGCTGGATCGGTCGGTCTCAAATACAACTCACCAAAATACTGGTGGGTCAGCTTGACAGGTAACTTCTTCGCGGAGTACTATCTGGCTGTCAACCCGACCAACCATACCGAAGAAGCTTATAATACAGTGGCTGTCAACGACAGAGAGACCCTTCTCAAGCAGAAGAAACTCGACAACGCCTTCACACTCGATTTCTACGGAGGTAAATCATGGCAGATCAAGGGATATACTGTATTGCTCAACGTCAGTGTCAACAACATTTTGAACAACAAGAACATCGTTCTTTACGGATATGAGCAACTTCGCAGCGATTACAGCGATCTAGACAGATTCCCTGATAAATACACATATATGTATGGAATCAATTATTTTGTAAGTTTGGCAGTCAGATTTTAAGAAATAAAAAGTAATAACATAAAAAATCAGTATCATGAAAAAGTTTGGTTTATTATTAATTATAGGTGTGGCTTTGGCATTTGTCACATCTTGTTCAAAAAAAGATACAGCTACACCGCCTGAGACACCTACACCACAGGCTGGCGACGTTCAGAGTATGCCGTATTCGCAATCATTCGCAACATCATTCGGCACATATATCACCAAGAATGTTGAAGGTGACCAGGAATGGGTTATCGACTATTCGACAGCTAAGATTTCGGGTTATGAAGGCGGTACAAACTATGTGAATGAAGACTGGCTCATCTCTTCTCCAGTACAGATTACCGGTGTTGAGCATGCAAAAGCTGTTGTGAACTATGTCGCACAATATCAGGCTCCATTCGATAACGATGTCACCATTCAGGTTTCATCAGATTACGTGTTTAAAGCAGATCCTTCAACAGCCACATGGACACAGTTGCAAGTGACCTTCCCTAACACAAGCGGATGGAATGACTTCCAAGATAAAGAGGCAAGTTTGGACGCTTTCATCGGCAAGAAAGTTGTCGTTGCTGTCAAATTCCTGTCATCAGCGACCAAGTCACGTACGATGGAGGTGAAGAACATCAAGATTGAGTCAGGTCAAGCTAGCGGTGGCGGCGGTCCTGTCGGCCCGACAGTGGGTGACGGAACACGTGAGAATCCATTCATCGCTGATGATATCATCTCAATGGGTATTGAGACATCAGACGGTAACAGCTACTGGGTGAAAGACTACATCGTAGGCGCAATCGAGACAGGTAACTACACCTATCTCTACACATCGACACCGGATGTCAGCACAAATATCATCTTGTCATCAAATGTTGATACAAACACCGACGAAGAGTGCATCCCGATCCAGTTGCCGGCAGGTGCTGTGCGTAATGGCTTGAACTTGGCCGATAATCCTGGAAACTACAAACAGGAAGTCTTGATGTACGGAACACTTGAGAAATATTTCCAGAAACCAGGTGTTAAGAATGTCACTTATGCCGAAATCAACGGTAATTGCTATGGTGTTGATCCTGGTTACGTGCCGCCGACAGTCGTTGTTCCGCCATACAGCGAGCCATTCTCTGTAGGCCAGGGCGGATTCAATATTGTTGATGTGAATCTGACAGGCAATTTGAACTATGTTTGGAAACATAACGCAACCTATGCATGCATGAAAGCCAGCGGTTACTATCAGAGCGCTCATGCTGCGGAAAGCTGGCTTATTTCTCCGACAATCGACCTCAGCGCAGTCAGCACAGCCAAGATGTCGTTCGAGACAGCTTGCAACTATGAGACAAATCCTCAGGAAGAGATGACAGTGTGGGTCTCAACAAATTACAACGGCAATGTCGCCGCAGCGGATTGGACACAAATCATGTTGAGCGATTACGGCTCAGGCTTCGAATTCACTTCAACAGGTGACATCGATTTGAGTTCATTTGTCGGCAATAACATTCATGTCGGTTTCAAATATGTCAGCACTGACTCGAATGCCGCAACATGGGAAATCAAGAATTTTGTAGTTGAATAAATCATTGAGAATCAATAAATTTCATAAAGATGAAAAAAATAATGAAATATAGTGCGTTGGTATTGTTCGTGGCGGCGGTGCTTACCTCTTGCCTTAAGAAGAATTATCCGACGCCTGATCTTCAGGATCCGCCTGTCGGTACAGTGTATACCATTGAGGCTCTCAGGCAAGTTATAGTAGATGCTGGTGATCCGAAAGATTACGCAAACTCTGATATCTTTAAGAACGATGCTTCTGTTTACGGTATTGTGACAGCCGATGAGACATCTGGCAATTGTTATAAATATGTCTTTATTCAAGACAGAGCGTCAGGGAAAGGCATCGAACTTTATATGAACGCTGTGACGGGATTGCGTATCGGTGACTCAGTTAGAGTTTGTCTGAAAGGCGCTACACTTGGTGTTTACAGAGGCACTCCTCAAATTCAGAATCTCTCACCTAAGGATGTTATCATTCTGGCAAATGGCAAATATATTGAGCCTAAACTGGTTACGATAGCCGATATTGAGGCGCAGACATCAACAGCGACCAATTTGTGTGGCACACTTGTTACACTTGATAATGTCCAGTTCAGCGATCCTTCAAAGGCTTGGGCTGTTCTTGAGGAAGGCGAGACAGGCAGCAATGTCAACCGTGATTTGAACCAGTATGATGACAACTGCCAGGGTAAGAAAACTATTATCGTAAGAACGAGCACATATGCCGCATTTGCCGACCAGCAGCTGCCTCAAGGTAAGGGTAGAATCACTGCAGTAGTCACATTGTATCGTACAAGCAGCTATACTTGGCAGCTTTTGATTAGAGGTGTTGGCGCCAGTGAGGTGTCGATGGACGGACCACGTTGCAATTAATTTTTGTTAAAGATTTGAATTATGGCTGAAAACTTAGTTATCATCCCGACATATAACGAGAAAGAGAATATCGAGAAAATCATACGATACGTCTTCAATCTCCCGATGGCATTCGATATTTTGGTTGTCGAGGACAACAGTCCGGACGGAACCGCCGACATCGTGAAACGCCTCATGCAGGAGTTTCCAGACAGATTATTTATCGAGGAGAGAAAAGGCAAGTTGGGCTTAGGAACGGCTTACATCCATGGCTTTAAATGGGCTTTGGAGCGTGATTATCAGTATGTTACGGAGATGGACGCTGATTTTTCGCATAACCCTGACGACCTCATCCGCTTGCATGATGCTTGCGCCAACGGAGCAGACCTCGCTGTCGGCTCACGTTACAAATGCGGCGTGAATGTTGTCAACTGGCCTATGGGTCGAGTTTTGATGTCGTACTACGCCTCGGCATATGTCCGTTTCGTGACAAGAATGAAGGTGCGCGACACCACCGCAGGCTTCGTTTGTTACACTCGTAAGGTGCTGGAAACCATCGATTTCGATAGAATCAAATTTATCGGATACGCCTTCCAGATCGAGATGAAATACACCGCTTGGAAGCTCGGCTTCAAGATCGAAGAGGTGTCAATCATCTTCACCGACCGACGCGAAGGAACCTCAAAAATGTCGGGTGGTATCTTCAGAGAGGCTATCTTCGGCGTCATCAACCTGAGATGGAGAGGCATGTTGGGCAAAATCAAACCAAGACAAAAATAATGGGCTATATCATTAAAAACGCGACACTTGTCAACGAGGGAAAGACCACGCTGGCAAGTGTCGTCATTTCTGACGACCGCATTGAAAAAATCATTTTTGGGAAAAATGATTTTTTCAATGGAAATGTAATCGATGCCGAAGGGTTATATCTAATCCCCGGAATCATCGACGAGCACGTGCATTTCCGTGAACCGGGCTTGACGCAGAAGGCTGATATTCTTACGGAAAGCCACGCCGCCGTGACCGGCGGCGTGACATCGTTCATGGATATGCCGAACACCAATCCGCAGACAACAACGCAGGAGCTGTTGCAGCATAAATTCGATCTGGCGGCACAGAAATCGGCGGCTAATTATTCGTTTTACCTCGGCGCCACCAACGATAACATAGACGAGGTGCTGATGACCGACACGAAAAAGGTATGCGGCATCAAGCTGTTCATGGGCTCAAGCACCGGAAACATGCTGGTTAACGAAGACTCAGCCCTTGTCAGGTTGTTTAAAGAGTCACCGTGTCTGATAGCGGCGCATTGTGAGGATGAGCAGATTATTCACGCTAACACGGTGTGCTGCAGGGACTTGGCGTCAAAAGGCGAAGTAGTGGCTGACGCGGGAATACATCCTTTTGTACGTACCACCGAGGCTTGTTATAAGTCGACGGCGAAAGCCGTCGACATGGCGACAAAATTCGGCTCCAAACTGCATGTGATGCATATCTCCACAAAGTCGGAGCTGACTCTCTTTAGGAATGATATCCCATTGAAAGACAAGAAGATAACGGCTGAAACCTGTCCGCATTACCTTACATTCTGTGACAAAGATTACGAGGAGAAGGGATTTGCCATAAAATGTAACCCGGCTATAAAAATGGCGTCGGATCGTGATATCTTGCGCAAAGCCATAGTCGACGGGCATATCGACACAATCGGCACCGACCATGCGCCGCATCTTTGGCATGAGAAGTTCACCGATGACTATTTCACAGCGAAATCAGGATTTCCGTCGATACAAAACAGCCTCGACCTGATGCTGAATCTGTATCATCAGGGAATAGTCACCTTGCCGCAGATCGTTAAGCTTATGTGCCATAATCCGGCGGAGCTGTATCAGGTTAAAGACAGAGGTTTTATCCGTGAAGGTTATTTCGCCGACCTCGTGCTTGTCGATCTGAACCATGAAAAAGTGATTAAAAATGACGATATGCTGTATAAATGCGGCTGGACGCCATATGACGGAATGAAGGTGAAATCGCAGGTTACGCATACTTTCGTGAACGGACAACTCGTTTATCATGACGGTGTAGTCGAAGACAATATTTTTGGAAAACCATTGGAATTTGACAGATGATGAAGAGGATTCTTGGAGTAATACTGCTAGGTTTGGTAATGTTTTCTTGCCAAGACAAGAATGTTAGACATGTGCAGAAGGTGGCTCATTATTATGCTGAGACCGACCTGCCTTGGGTTATTTATTATTATGATGTGACAGGAAACGACTCGACTTGGGTTGAGGAGAAGTGGTATCACGAGAACGGAGTGCTTCAACTTGAGGGTAAAATCGTTGATAATCAGCGTGAAGGCGAGTTTAGAGGCTATTATCCTACAGGAGAGCTGATGAGCGTCGGTGATTTTGTGAAAGGCAAACGTGAGGGAAAAGGTAAGATTTATTATGAAAACGGCATGGTTAACGTCGAGAATGAATACCATGACGGTAAGCCTTCCGGCGTTTGGAAATATTACGACGAAGAAGGTGCTTTGATAAATATCAGGGAGTTTTAACAATGCTTACGGTCTTTTCTGACGAGAACTATATGCGCCAGGCCTTGGTGGAGGCTCAGGCTGCAGCCGATGCCGACGAGGTGCCGGTGGGTGCTGTCGTTGTTGTGAACGACAAAATCATCGCCCGCGCACATAATCAAGTCGAGCTGTTGTCGGATGTCACTGCTCATGCTGAGATTCTGGCAATCACGGCGGCATGCAACGCATTGGGTACCAAATATTTGGACGACTGCACACTTTACGTGACCCTGGAACCTTGCGTGATGTGCGCGGGCGCTTTGGAGCATTGTCATATCAAAAAGGTGGTGTGGGCGTGCGACGACCCGAAAAACGGATTCCGGCGTTTCGGCAACCTTCTTCATCCGAAAACCGAAGTGAAAACAGGCGTTCTCAAAGAAGAATGCCTTCAGGTTCTTACCGATTTCTTTAAAAAGAAGAGATAAAATTCACTATTATTTTGTTTTTTACATTATTATTTATAATTTTGTGCGGAATTATAAATATAATGTGTATGAAAAAATTGATTTTTACCCTGTTTTTAGCTCTGTGCTCTGTATCATTCCTATTCGCTGAGGGCGATGATGACAAGGTTATCGTGAAAAATCCATGGACGGCGAAACAGACACTTAAAGAGTTTGATTATCAAGAGAATGCCAATGTGAATTATGAGGAAAGAAACAAAAAATTGGGAATGCGTTTTCTGCCTCATATCGGTTGCGGTTTGGGTAAGAATTTGGCATTGCATTACGGTCTTCATTTTGAGATAAGAGTAGTGGCGCCGAAAACCAGAGTCGGAACGAGCCTCCTGATCAGAACAGGTATTGAATACATCGATTACGAGTATAGTTCCGAGGTTTATACATCTTATGCCAATGGAAAGCCATATTCTGTCTGGGCACATGAATATTATTCATTTATAGGTGTGCCGGCGATAGCTCAACTTGAGTTTGGCGGACCGGATTTTGGAATTTGGGTGGCGACAGGCTTCACGCCAACGATAAACCTTGATGTTAGCGATCATCAACAGTATATTAGAAACAAGGATGATTATTTCTCTGTAAACAACAAATACCCTAATTTAGGCCTGGTTGTTTACGATGTGTATATGGTTGGCGTCAATGTCCTTTTTGCTGAGATATCGTTGTCTTACATGTATCCGTTAAACATCAGCAATGTGACAATGTACAACAATAATCTCGGTATTTTCAGTACCAATGTAAGTATACGGATAAATACCGGTAGTCTTAGATAATGTTTTATTTCACCATGTCTCTGAAGAATCTCATCAGCAGTCTGATGTGGATTCCGACTCCGCCTGCAGGTTTGTAGGCTTCGGCTTTCTCGAGGAACGCTGTGCCTGCGATGTCGAAATGCACCCACGGATAGTCGGTGAAATGCTCGAGGAACTTGCCTGCGGTGCTGGCGCCGCCGTATGCTCCTCCTATATTCTTGATGTCGGCGAGGTCTGACTTGATCATCTCTCCATATTCTTCATAGAGCGGGAACTTTACGAGACGTTCGTAAACACGTTCGCCAACGGCTTCGAGCTGTTTGTAGATGTCTTCCGCATCGTGTTCCATGGCCACTGTCGCCACAGGACCTATGGCTCTTGACGCCGCGCCTGTGAGTGTGGCGAAGTCGAATACCATCATCGGGTCATATTTCTTGGCGTAGGCTAGGGCGTCGGCAAGGATGAGACGACCTTCGGCGTCGGTGTTCAGAACCTCCACTGTGGTGCCGTCGTACATGGTGATTATGTCGCCGCAAACGCGCGCATTGCCGTCTAAACGGTTGTCGGTGGCCGGCACGAGAGCTATCACATGGACAGGAAGTTTCGCTTTAGCCACGGCATATACCGTGCATGCGACGGTGGCAGCGCCTGACATATCGTCTTTCATGTCGTTCATGAAGGTCGACGTCTTGAGATTATAGCCTCCGGTGTCGAAAACGATGCCTTTGCCGACAAGCACTATAGGTTTCTCGTTGACAGGCTTCTCAGGTTTCCATTCGAGTATGGTGAACGTAGGCTCGTCTATGCTTCCGGCGTTGACGGCGAGCAACCCTCCCATCTTCAGAGCCTCTATCTTCTTTTTATTGAAAATCTCAGCGTTTCCGCCTACGGAGCGTACCTTGTCGCTGATGAACTCGGCCAGTCCTGAAGCGTTCAGGTGGTTGACAGGTTCGTTCACGAGGTCTCGCGCCATCAGAGTGGCTTCAACGGTGATATTGAGTTTCTCGACGCAGTCGGCGCAAGCTGTACCTTCGAGGAAATAGATGGTTTTCAAGGTGTTGGCCTTGGCGTCGGTCTTGTATTTCTTGAACTCGTAGTTGGCGAGCATCATGCCTTCGGCTGTTCCCATCTTCACGCAGCGTTTCTCGCCGATATTTTGGATGAGGACTTCTTCATATTTGTTGGCGTTCAACCATTTACATATGGCAGCGCCTTTCTTGCGGCACTTTTCCATAAACTTGCTCTCGTCTACTGCAGTGTCGATTGGAAAAATATGATAAACCTCTGTGTATCTGTTGATTACGACGGTTTTGTCCTTGTCGTCGTCGAGAGTTTTTCTGGCATAATCAGCCTCTTCTTTGCGGAGACCGATCTTCTCGATCTGTTCAGCTGATTCCAAAATGAAGACCTTCGCTGAGATCTTGTCGTCGTTTCTGAATTTTAATGTTGTCATGATAAAAATCCCTCCAAAACCCGCATTGTTTTTACTGTCGCACCGATTTTGCCAGCAACGTAATCGTGGCAAATCTTCGATGCTTTCTCGTAATAATTCTCGTCGTTGATGAATTTATAGAACACGTCTTCGAGCTCGCGCTGGTTGTTGATGACAAACGCGCCTTTCAGTCGGACGAGGTCTACAGCTTCCTCGAATTCATGATATTTCGGGCCGAAAACTACAGGCACATCGTATACGATAGCCTCCTGAATGTTATGGATTCCGTCGTAGAAGCCGGCGCCTATGTACGCGAACTTCGCATATCTGTAAATCTTTGACAAAATACCTATCTTGTTGATTACCAACGTGCTGGTCTTTTTTGACGGATCAAAATTCGTATACAGCTGATAATCATGGAGATGCGATTCAATCTGTTTCACATGTGAGTCGGAAATGTCGTGCGGCACCATGATGAAGCAGTAGTTGCTCGGCATGTTTTCGATGAAGTTATAAAGCAATCTCTCGTCTGACGGCCAGCTGCTGCCCGCTATGATACATTTGCGTGTCCCGATGAACTCTTCGATATCCGGGAAACGCTGAGCCTGCTGGGCGATCTCGTAAACTCGGTCAAAACGTGTGTCACCGGCCACTGTGAAGTTCTCGATGCCCATCTTATGCAGCAGGTCGGCGGTTTTGTTGTTCTGTGTGAAGAAAAACTTGACCTTGTAGAAATGTTTTCTGAACCATTTGCCCCAGAACTTGAAGAAATACTGTTTCGGGCGGAGCACTGTGGAGATGTAGAACAGCGGTATGTGTCTGTCTTTCAACACCTTGATATGGTTAAACCAAAACTCGTATTTCACAAAGATGACTGCTTTGAAATTGAAATTCTTTACCAGCCGTTTAGCGTTGCTTATAGTGTCGAGAGGCATATACGCCACCATATCAGCCAGCGGGAAGTCCTTTTTCACCTCATATCCTGAAGGGGAGAAGAAGGTGATAAGCAGTTTATACTTCGGATAATCTTTTTTCAGCGCTTCCATGATAGGCAAGCCTTGTTCGAATTCGCCTAGTGATGACACGTGAATCCAGATCCATTGGTCGTCAGGATTGGCCGATTTCAGCTTATGCCATTGGTTTTTACGTCCATCGCACCATAATTTTGCCTTTTTGTTGCCGAAAGCCGATGCCAAATGAATCAAAACGCCATAAAGGCGGATGAATAGGGAATAGATAAGTCGCATAATTTAGAAATAATAATACTCCGCAGGTTTACGCTTATATGTCGGGATGTAAATAGCGGCTCTAATACCGATATATTGATCTGTGTAAGTGTTGATGTCCTTGGCTCTCAGATTGAAATCCCACTCACGCAACGATTTTGTGTAAGCTTGAGTGAACTCTACCGAAAGCGAGAAGTTGAGCACTCTCGAGTTGCTCAAAAACAGATAACCGAACTCAGCCGACCAGGCGAATCCGCCACGCATTCTGTCGTAGCCGTAGAGATAGTCGCCAGCCAAAGCTGGAGGTGGTGAAGCGTAAGATCCGAATTCTGTCCTGATACGGTTGTAAAGATATCCGAGACCGCCTTGCACGAAGAATCCGCAGTTAGGGTTGGGCGATAAGACAGGGAAAATCTTACCGAAACGGGCTTGGAAATGAGCGCCTCTCTCAAAGAGGGCATAGCTTCCGTAGATGCCGTCGCCGGTGATGATCTCGCCGTTGTTGTCCAAGATGTCTCCGAAAAGCTCTTGACGGCTGATGTTGATATTGTTACCGGTTATGAAGTTGCCGTTTATGCTGAAAAGCCAGTTGTGTTTTGTCTTGAAAAACACGCTTCCGCCGATGGAGTGGTTGTTTCCGAACAGCACTTTGGTGTCCTGACCCGGAAACTGGTAGGCGTACGTCACCTGAAACATCCAGGTCGAAATTTTCTCCTTTTTGATGTCATGCTGCGCGCTCACCACAAATGGTGAAATCAGTAACAACATGAAAATCAATCTTTTACACCTCATACTAAAAATTATTTATCCTTTGCAAATATACTAAACGTTTTGAATTTCGGTTTATTATTTTTAAAAAATGTTTATCCATCAAAAAAAATAATAGTATCTTTGCAGTTGGAATAATTTAAAAAATTATATCGTATGAAAAAGTATTTTAGCTTAACATCGTTGATTATCAGTGTGTTGCTAATAACATTGGTTGTTTCGTGTGGTAAGAAAAATGATCAGGAGGAAGAAACATATCCGGATCCTGTGTCATGGTCGCCGGAGCCGGTCAACGGATATCTTCCGACTTCGGTGTTGCCTGCAGCATTGGTTGATACAGTGTCACAATTTATTGAAATTCATTCGGGAGACACTCCGGCAGAGGTGTGGGGACAGTTTTTGTCAGAGCCGCACGTATTGATTTTCTCAACAGCGTCGACCGATACAATAGGAAAAGAGTTTGATCCTCGTTATATCTGCTTCCAGAGAAATGGTGAAAGGGTCAACTTCGTTGGAAAACAGGGAGATTATGAGGAATCATACTATAAATTGAATGTTGTGGGTACAGGCGAGAATTTCACATGTTATTATATCACCGAGGGTTATCCGAATGGTATGTATGCCAAGCAGGCCACAATCTTCAGCGGAAAATGGACAGAGAACCTTGGCGGCCTTGGTGATTTCAAGGTGGCTGTAGTGCTTCTTGTGACAAGCGGTAACCCGAACCTTGAGCCTGTCAACACATTCCGTGTTCTCGGCGATGCCGACGGCTTAGCTGAGAATAATCCATGGCTTGGCGGCAAGCGTGCCGATTTCGGCACAGAAAAGATGTCGAATGAGGATGCGTTCCGAATGTTTAGAGTGAAATAAAATGTCGGACGAGAAGCAGATTTCACAAGCAATTTTATCGAATGGAATAAAGGTAATTCACCGGCACCGCGCTGGTGAATTATCTCATTTAGCATTGATGGTAAACGCCGGAATGCGCGATGAGAAAGAAGACGAGAACGGTCTGGCGCATTTCATCGAACATCTGGTGTTTAAAGGCACAAAGCGACGCAAGGCTTATCATATTCTGAGCTGTCTGGAGAACGTGGGCGGCGACCTCAACGCGTTCACGACCAAGGAAGAGACCTGTATACACGCCTCGTTTCTGAAAGAGCATATCGACAAGGCCATGGACCTCTTCGCCGACGTCATTTTCAACAGCACCTTTCCTGAAAACGAGATGGAGAAGGAGAAAGAGGTGATTCTCGACGAGATCAACTCATACCGTGACACTCCGGCCGACGAGATTTTCGATGAGTTTGAAAACCTGATTTACCGAGACCATCAACTTGGGCGTAACATATTGGGAACCATCGACTTGGTGAATGGCTACACACGCAACGACATTGTGAAGTTCCGTAATCAGCACTATGCGCCCGACAGAATGGTGCTGGCATGCATCGGCAATATCTCATTCGAGGCGTTCCTGAAGCTGGCAAATAAGTATTTCGTTGATTATCAGGGAGATGCGTTGCCGTTTGAAAGAGTGCCTTTCACCGCGAATGTACCGGCCACACGCTGCGAAGAGCGTAAAAACCACCTCACACATGTCATCATGGGCGGGTTGGCATATCGTTACAACGACGAGCGTAAACTGAAGCTAATTTTGTTGAACAATATTTTAGGCGGTCCGGGAATGAACACGCGACTGAACCTGAACATCCGTGAGAAATACGGTTTCGCTTATACCATTGAGTCACAATACAATGCGTATTCCGACACTGGCAACTACACCATTTACATGGGTGTCGACCCACACTCGCAAGATCGCTCTATTGAGCTGGTTTACAAGGAGTTAAACAAGCTGATGACGCAGAAATTGGGTACTTTGCAGCTTTCGAACGCCAAGAAACAGCTCATCGGACAGGTGGCGCTGAGCAACGAATCGGGAATGAACGACCTGTTGAGCATGGTGCGTGCCGGATTCTTTGAGGAACATATCGAAACACTGCCCGAAACGATAGCGAAGCTGGAAAAAATCACGTCAAGCGACTTGCTCGAAATCGCTAATGATATCTACGATAAAAATAAGATTAACCTTTTGATTTTCAAGGGTCGGGACGACTAGAACTCCTTCTTGCGGAGCTCGAAGTTGGAGCCGAGATAATGGCTGCGCACGACAGGGTCGTTGGCGAGCTCTTCAGGCGTTCCGGACTTAAGCAACTGGCCTTCAAACACCAGGTAAGCTCTATCGGTGATAGAGAGCGTTTCGTTTGCGTTGTGGTCGGTAATCAAAACTCCGATATTTTTTGTCTTCAACTTGGCGACCACACGCTGAATATCCTCAACAGCGATTGGGTCGACGCCCGCGAAAGGCTCGTCGAGGAGGATGAACTTAGGATCAATTGCAAGTGCGCGTGCTATCTCGCAGCGACGACGCTCACCGCCGGAAAGCTGGATACCTTTGCTTTTGCGGATATGCTGCAAGCCGAACTCATCGAGCAGCGACTCGAGTTTCTCGGTGCGCTGCTGTTTCGTCATGTCTTTCTTAAATTGCATGACGGAGTAAATGTTATCTTCCACCGACATTTGACGGAACACGGAAGCCTCCTGCGCGAGGTAGCCGATGCCAATCTGAGCGCGTTTGTACATCGGGAACTTCGTAATCTCTTCATTATCAAGGAAAACATGGCCCGAGAAAGGCTTGATGAGACCCACAATCATATAGAAAGTCGTGGTCTTGCCGGCGCCGTTAGGACCTAAAAGCCCTACAATCTCGCCCTGATTGACCTCGATGCTCACGCCCTTGACAACGGTGCGCTGCTTGTATTTCTTGACTAAAGTATCGGTTCTGAGTAACATTATATAATTCCTTCCTTGATAATATCGTGAATATGAATCATGCCGACATATTTGCCGTTTTCCATTACCGGAAGCACAGAAATCTCCTTGCTCTGCATGATGTTGAGCGCGTCGGCGACATGAGATGATTTCTCAATAGTTGTAGGGCTTTTCGTCATGATCTCGTTGACTTTGACCGCCTCGATGTTAGGATGTTTCATCAGCATGCGGCGCAGGTCGCCGTCAGTGACTATTCCTACCAGTCTGTCGTTTTCTATCACCGCCGCCGCGCCGAGCATCTTCTCGGAAATCTCGATGATGGCCTGAGTCATGATGTCGTCGGGTTTCACTTGTGGCACTCCGTTTTTGATGCATACGTCGCCCACGGTGAGGTAGAGACGTTTGCCGAGAGCGCCGCCCGGATGGAACTTGGCGAAGTCTTCGGCAGTGAATCCGCGCAGTTTCAACAATGCTACAGCCAGAGCGTCGCCCATCACGAGCTGTGCCGTGGTGCTGCTGGTAGGAGCGAGGTTGTTAGGACATGCCTCACGAGGAACTGTGGTGTCGAGAACGAAGTCAGCCTGACTTGCCAGATATGATTTTTTGTTGCCCACTATGGCAACGAGTTTGTTTTTTCTTATCTTGATGAGTGGTATCAGCACCTTTATTTCCGGTGTCTCACCGCTTTTCGACACTATGATTACCACGTCGTTGTCGCGGATGATACCCAAGTCGCCATGGATGGCGTCGGCGGCGTGCATGAATACGGCCGTTGTGCCCGTGGAATTGAGTGTGGCGACGATTTTTTGCGCTATGTTTGCACTTTTTCCGATGCCGGAAACGATAACGTTACCCTTCGAATTATAGATTAATTCGACCACTTTTTCGAAATCATCGGTAAGGAGAGACTTTAATCCTATGATTGAAGTCGCTTCATTATCAATGACTTGCAGTGCAATTTCGCGTAGGTTTTCCATCTTGAAAAAATTTTTTAAAATTTTCTTGCTTTATTAAAATTAAAAGTTATAAATTTGTAAAAATAACGATGCAAAGATAACGATTATTTTTTAATCCTATAACTATGGCAAAAATTGATGAAAAAAGTTTACATGATTTGCTGAAGAATGTCTTCGGATTTGACCAGTTTAAAGGCAATCAGAAGGCCATCATTAAAAGCATTCTCGCTGGGAACAACACTTTTGTGCTGATGCCGACGGGTGGCGGTAAATCATTGTGCTACCAACTTCCTGCCCTGATGAGCGAGGGCACGACGATTGTGGTTTCACCTCTTATTGCCTTGATGAAGAATCAGGTGGACATGATCCGTAACTTCGGCGCCGACACCGGCATAGCCCATGTGATGAACTCATCGCTGTCGAAAGCCGAGCTTATGCAGGTTAGGGAAGACCTCGTGAACAAGAAGACGAAGCTCCTTTATGTGGCTCCGGAATCATTGACGAAAGAGGAGACCCTCGAGTTTTTGCGCGGCCTCGACATCGCTTTCTTTGCTATCGATGAGGCGCACTGTATCTCCGAATGGGGTCATGACTTCCGTCCGGAATACCGCCGTCTGCGTCCTATCATCAACGCCATCAACCCGAAACTGCCGATTATCGCTCTGACAGCCACGGCCACGGTGAAGGTGCAGCAGGACATCATGAAAAACCTTGAAATTCAGGATGCCAAGATATTCAAATCGTCGTTCGACAGACCTAATTTATATTATGAGGTGCGTCCTAAGACGAAAGATGTGGTCAAAGACATAATAAAATATATAAAATCGAACCCGGGAAAATCGGGGATCGTGTATACTCTGAGCCGTAAGAAAGTGGAGGAACTCGCTGAGACTCTGCAAGTTAACGGCATTAAAGCATTGCCGTACCATGCCGGTTTGGACAGCCAGACACGTCGTGAGAACCAGGACAAGTTCCTGATGGAGGAAGTCGACGTTATTGTGGCTACCATCGCCTTTGGTATGGGCATCGATAAGCCGGATATCCGTTTCGTGATTCACCATGACATCCCGAAGAGCCTCGAAGGCTACTATCAGGAGACAGGACGCGCCGGACGTGACGGTGGCGAAGGCAACTGCATCGCCTTCTACGACTACGAAGACATCCATAAACTTGAGAAATTCAACAAAGGCAAGAACGTCGCGGAACAGGAGATTGCGCGTGAATTGTTGAACGAGACCGTGACATACGCCGAATCGCCTGTGTGCCGCCACAAGCTGCTGCTGCATTACTTTGGCGAGGAGTACGACAAAGAAAACTGCGGCGCTTGCGACAACTGCTTGAATCCGAAGGTGCGTTTCGACGGTCAGGAAGACATAAAACTTGTGATTGAGGCGGTTTTGGCGACGAAGCAGCTGTTCAAGACCAAGCATATTTCGGAACTGCTGGCTGGAAAAGAGACGGGCGACATAAAGACGGCGAAGCACGATACCAATGAGTATTTCGGTGCCGGTGACGATCACGATGAGAAATATTGGACCTCGATAATCCGTCAGGCATTGGTTAACAAGCTGTTAGTCAAGGATATAGACAACTACGGAATTTTGAAGGTGCCGAAAGAAGGCAAGGACTTCATCAAGAAGCCATATCCGGTGATGGTGGCCATGGATCACGATTACGACAAGGGCGATGAAGACGAATTTGATGAGGAAAGAGTGGCGCTTTCGAAGGATTCAGGTACCGACAAGACCTTGTTCTCGATGCTGAAAGACCTTCGCAAGACCATCGCGAAGAAGAAAAACCTGCCGCCTTTCGTTATTTTCCAAGATCCGTCGCTGGAGGATATGGCTATCCAGTATCCTATCACGATGGAGGAGTTGACACAGATTGCAGGCGTGGGCGCAGGAAAGGCGCAGAAGTTCGGTCAGCCGTTCATCGACCTCATCAAAGAATACGTTGAGGAGAACGACATCACTCGTCCGAACGATATGGTGGTGAAGTCGGTTGTCAATAAATCGGCATTGAAAATCAGCATCATACAAAATATCGACAAAGAAATTCCACTGGAAGACATCGCTTATTCGAAGAACCTCGAGTTTGATGAGCTTTTGACAGAAATAGAGAGCATCGTGGCTAGCGGTACGCATCTCGACATCAGCTATTACACACGCGACAACATAGACGAATACCATCAGGAAGACATCATTCAGTATTTCAAAGAGGCCGAGTCGGATGATTTGGAGACTGCGATGAAGACCCTCGGGGAAAACGAATACGAGGAGGAGGAAGTGCGTTTGATGAGAATTCAGTTCTTATCTGAAGTTGGTAATTAACAATTATGACGAAGTAGGGATGCGGAACGCCACATCCCTACATTGAATTATGAATAATTTTTTTAAAATATTTGTTTTCGGTTTTTTGTTTTTTCTAGTGGGCTGCAGCAGCGAGAAGAAAAAAGCGGCGCCGACTGTGCTTCTCTCTGAGCCTCAAATGGTTGAGATGCTGACAGACGTGCAGATAATGGAAGGCATCATCGGATACAAGAAAAATTCCAATCAGCAGGTGGAGTATCTCAAAAACATCGGTTACGACACCCTTTTCGCGCATTACGGCATCAACGATTCAATTTTCAAATTGAATGTGATTTATTACAATGACGTTGAGCCTCAAGTGTTTATGAGGATTTTGGACTCTGTTGAGACGCGTCTTGTGAAGATGAAGAACTAATGAAAATGATCGAAGACGATTTTCGCCTTAGACGGGCCGATAATGTCGCTAAGTCTTTGTAAATCAGCAGATTTTATATTTTTAACAGATTTCAGTTCGAGAAGCAGTTTCTCGGCTGTGGTCTTTCCTATGCCCTTGATATCGTTGAGTTCGGAGTGCACGAAGCCTTTCTCGAACTTCTTGCGGTGGAATGCGATGGCGAAGCGGTGAACCTCTTCTTGTATCTGCGCAAGCAGATGGAAAGCGCTCGAGTTTGGTTTCAGTTGCACGATTTGTGGCGGAAATCCGAACAAAAGCTCGTTGGTGCGGTGGCTGTCGTTTTTGGCGAGACCGGCAATCGGAATGTCGATGTGTAGCTCGTCTTGAATCACTTGGCGAACCACCTCCATCTGGCCTTTGCCGCCATCGGTGATTATGAGGTTTGGCAGATCTTTGCCTTCTTCCACGAGGCGTGAATAGCGCCGGCGGACCACCTCGCGCATCGAGGCGTAGTCGTCGGGACCTTCAACGGTTTTGATGTTGAAATGGCGGTAACCGTTCTTGTTTGGCTTCCCGTTGACAAACTGCACCATGCCTGCGACGGCGTAGTCGCCTTGGAAGTTGGAATTGTCGAAACACTCAATGACTGCTGGCAGTTCTGGCAGATGCAGATCTCTTTGCAGCTCCGTTAAGATACGCATGGAATGACGCTCGGGGTCGACGAGAGAACGGAGTTTTTCTGTTTCTAGGCGATATTGTTTGGCGTTACGGGTAGATAGCGCCAGAATCTCAAATTTTTCGCCTTTTTGCGGGATGGTGAACTTGACGTTTTCCAGCTCCATGTCGAGTTTCAGCGGCACGATGATTTCTTTGACGCTGCTTTCAAAACGTTGCCGTAACTCAATGATAGCCAATGATAAAAGTTCTTCCGGAGTCTCTTCAAGTTTGCGTTTCATCTCAATGGAAAACGATTGTATTATCGCACCTTGTATGATGCGCATGTAGTTGACATAGAATGAGTTATCGGCATCGTCGAAGGAGAAGACCTCCATATCATGAAGCGTATTGCTGCTTACAATTGAGCGCGCGTGATAGTTTTCGAGGAGATCATATTTCTTTTTCAGCACCTGCGCCTGCTCGAATTCCAGACGCGAGGCGTGATCCATCATCTGCGATTTCAGGTCTTTCAAAACACCCGAAATATTGCCTTTTATAACTTCTTTAACATTGTAAATCATAGAGTTATAATCTTCTTCAGAGATGAGATTGGCGCACGGAGCCTTGCAGTTGCCGATATGATATTCGAGGCAGGGGCGGTTCAACAAATGTTTGCAAGTTCTCAACGGATAGACCTGTTTCAAGATGTCAAGCAGCGTTCTCGCTGTCATTACGGAAGGGTAGGGGCCGTAATATTGAGAGCCGTCGTTGACTTTTTTTCTGGTGAGGAAAATTCGCGGAAAGCGCTCGTTTTTAATGCAAATCCAAGGATACGTCTTGTCGTCCTTGAGCATGATGTTGTAGCGCGGCTTATACTGCTTGATGAAGTTGTTTTCGAGCAGGAATGCCTCCGCTTCGCTGCCCACCACGGTAAAACGGATATCAGCTATTTTGCTGACTAAAAGTCGCGTCTTGCCAGTCTGCTCTTTGTTGAAATAGCTTGATACTCTGCGCTTTAGGTTCTTTGCTTTGCCGACATAAATAATCTCACCAGTATCGTCAAAGTATTGGTAAACCCCTGGCGAAGTTGGAATCGTTTTTAATATCGAGGTTATTTTATCGTTCATTAAAAGTGTTTAAACCCTTGAGCTTCAATCGGGATCTGATGATTATCGGGTGTTATGAGGTTGGCTTGTCCTTCGTCGGCGGTCATGTAGCCGATGATGCGGACATCGTCCAAATCCTTCACTTTCTCGTAGTCGCTTTGAGCGATGGTGAACAGCAGTTCGTAATCCTCGCCACCATTCAGAGCTGCGATACTTGGCACTATGTTGAAGTCTTTTGCCGTCTGTATCGTCTTCTGGTTCATCGGGATACGGTCTTCGTAAACCATGCATCCCACCTTCGATTCTTTGCAGAGATGCAAAACTTCAGAAGCCAGTCCGTCGGAAATATCAATCATCGAAGTCGGTTTCACCTTTATTTCCTTGAGTTTTTCGACGATATCGCGACGAGCCTCAGGTTTCAGCTGACGTTCCAATATATAATCGTATCCGGCAAATTCAGGTTGCATGTTAGGGTCGGCCATGAAAGCTGCTTTTTCGCGTTCGAGGATAAGCAATCCGGTATAAGCTGCGCCGAGGTTTCCGCTCACGCAAAGCAGGTCGTTAGGTTTTGCTCCGCTGCGATAGACGATGTCTTCTTTCTTTGCCTTTCCAATCACCGTCACAGAGATAAAAAGTCCTGATTTTGAGGCTGTTGTGTCGCCACCTACGAGATCTACATGGTAGCGGTCGCAAGCCAGACGGATGCCGCGATAAATCTCTTCAATCGCCTCTACGGAATATTTGCTGCTGATGCCAAGTCCTACCACGATTTGTGTCGGAGTGCCGTTCATCGCATAGATATCTGAAAAGTTGACGACTGCTGCCTTGTAGCCGAGATGTTTCAGCGGGCAATACGTCATGTCGAAGTGCACTCCTTCGCAGAGAATGTCAACGGAGACAAGCGTCTGCTCGTCTTTATGGTCGATAACGGCTGCGTCGTCGCCGACTGCTTTCATTGTTGAGTCGTTGTAAATCTTGACGTTTTTGACGAGCTTGTCGATGAGCGCGAACTCGCCCAGTTCCGAGAGATTGGTGATGTTTTCCTGATCTGCCATTTTTGTGATAAAATTTTATGCAAAAATAGCAAATTTTTTGAAAAAAGCTGAAATCAGACTTTAGAAATGTATTTCTGGTCTGATTTCAGCTTTTAAATATTATTCCTATAAGGAATTATTTCGCGACGACGATTTTCTTGTTTATCGTCTTGCCGCTTTCTGTCGTTCCCTGGATGATGTAAACGCCGGTGTTGAGTTCATTCAAGTTCGTGCTCTGCATGAGCTGTCCGTTGACGTTGAAGACTTTTACTATAGTGACGATTTCTTCATCTTCGAAGATTTCTTCCACATCCAATCCCTGGCCCATTGAGCCGTCGACGCCGAAGTTCTGGGCGTAGATGTTACCGTTATCGTAGTCATTAGCCCAGGCTATTATGTTTTGTCCATTGTGGAAACCTGAAATGATTTCGGGGTATTCTCTCTTATCTGCGGAAGAGCTCAATTCGGTTTGCCACAACACATTGCCGTTCATGTCAATGCCAACCGCCTCAAGGGTGGTGAGGGGAATTCCATCTTCTACTTGTTTGAAATAGGTCACAGCGAAACCGCTGCCGTCTTCAAAGGAGGAAATTGTTGGTATACTGATAGGTCTGCCATCGTTGTAGAAAACCATGACACCCTCGTCCCAGACGCGCTCGCCGGTGGCAGTGATGCGGTTTACAAATAATCTTGAATCATGTTGACTGCCGTTTTTCTGTACGTAGGTGATGAGCAGGTCGTGAGAAACAGGGTCGACAGAGGTATAAGGATCAACGTAAACGTGGGCCAGGTCAGCCGAGTGTACAGTGACGCCGAGGGTGTCGCTGATGGTGCTGTTGCCGTCGGCATCGAAGTGGAACACGCGGACGTTAAACATCTGGGAAAGATAAGTATCTCCTTGATTAATGTACACGTATGCACCGCCTAAGCCGTCTAGCTCCACTTTTTGGCAGTAAGGACCTGTATTGTTCAAATTTCCCATCAATCTGACATCCTGAAGGGTCTGTGTGCCGTCTTTGGCGTAGCCCGTGAGATGGATATCCACGACTGAACTTAACGAACTTCCTTCTTGGTAAACATACACATGTTCATATGTCAGAAAAACGCTGTTGTCATCACGGAGGACGAGCTTTCCGTACGTGCTTATTGTGGTATCGTTGGGTGCCTCGATGGTGATCAGGGGATTCAAGGTGCCGTCGGCATTGATGTATTGTAGGTAAAGATTATTGTTGTCATTGCCCAATGCCCATGCGCCGTTGTCTTTGCCGGCAATGATTTCGGCGCGCTTGCCGCCATTGCCATCGAAAAGCAGAACACCTTGTTCACCCCAGGCGTAGGTGCCGTCGGGATGGAATCTCATCGCCACAGTTGTTGCGTCGGCAGTGGAGAAGCAGGCCACCAGGTCATGATCAGGGGTAATGTCTATCGCACGGCCATCCGAATGATCTAAATAAGCGAACTGGTTCAGGCGGAGACCACCGGGACCCCATTGCGGAGTGCCGTCAGCGGTGAGACGCTGAAAGGTAGGGATAAAGCCATTGGTACGCGCGAGAGAACCCCAATGGAAATAGGTGTCGTTCGTCTCCACATCGGTCACGATTATGATTCCGCCAGAAATAGAGTTGTTTTCATGGTTGCCGATGAGGTTGTTTGTGGCAGGGTCATCTGTCCACTGGGCTTGTAGCGCAAATGTGGCTACCATTGCCAAAATAAGTAAAGATAATTTTTTCATAACATAATATTAAATGTAAAGACGCACATTTGTACGTCTTTACATTGTGTTTCTAAATTTATTTATTCTTTAACAACGACGGTTTTCTTGTTAATAATCTTGCCACTTTCTGTCGTGCCTTGGATGATGTAAACGCCGGTGTTGAGTTCATTCAAGTTCGTGCTCTGCATAAGCTGTCCGTTGACGTTGTAGATTCTCTCGATATTGATGATTTCTCCATCTTCGTATATCTCTTCTACATCAGCATGCTGACCCATTGTGCCGTTCCATCCGATGTTTTGGCCGTATAGTATGCCTGTGTGGTGGTCTCCCCATATATAGACAAGTTGTCCATTGTTGAAGCCTTGAATTGATTTCGTGAAGTCTCTCCTATACAATGTTGAGCTCATTGTGGTTTGCCACAACACATTGCAGTTCATGTCCATACCAACAGCCTCGATGGTGGAATTGGGGCTAAGAATATCATCACCTTGGTAAAAGATCACAGAGAAACCACTGCCGTCTTCAAAAGTTGAAACCATTGGTATATCGAGAGGATTGCCTTGGTTGTCGAAAACCAGGACACCTTCGTCCCAAACGCGCTCGCCTGTGGCGGTGATACGGTTTACAAATACTTTTGGTTCATGTTGAGATACGTTTTTCTGTAAGT